>Ga0209429_10000967_pt1 | contig 18511 bp, 21 predicted proteins | sample BarGraNGADG00212_3_FD_184493 | JGI IMG/M metagenome (GOLD analysis project Ga0209429, IMG submission 184493) | Arctic peat soil microbial communities from Barrow, Alaska - Barrow Graham LP Ref core NGADG0004-212 (SPAdes) (version 2) | ecosystem: Environmental > Terrestrial > Soil > Wetlands >...
CCAGCGGCCTCGCCCCGAAGGTGATACAGTCGATATTTCAGACGCTCTTCCGCCTGCACGAGCAGGGGCTCACAATCCTGCTCGTCGAACAGGACGCGAAGATAGCGCTCGAGACCGCGGATTACGGCTACGTCATGAAGACCGGCAAGGTCGCGCTCGAAGGCGAGGCCGACAAGCTGCTCGAGAACGAAGAAGTGAAACGGATATACCTGGGCTAGGTGAGAGATGAGCGAGGGCGAGACGAAGGTAGTGAGCCTGGACGACATCAAGTACGACGAGCGAGGCCTGGTCCCGGCCATAGTCCAGGAGGACGGCACCGGCGAGGTCCTGATGCTGGCCTACATGAACCGGGAGTCGCTTGAACGGACGCTTGCGACGGGGCGGACCTGGTTCTACTCCCGGAGCAGAAGTGAGCTGTGGCCCAAGGGCGAGACGAGCGGACACGTACAGAAGGTCAGGAAGGTCCTCTACGACTGTGACGCCGACACCTTGCTGGTGCGTGTGGACCAGGTGGGCGCGGCTTGCCATACCGGCGAGCACAGTTGCTTCTACAGGGAGCTCGAGCCGCCGGCGAGCGGCGGATAACGGCGAAGACCTCACGGGCCCTGGCCCGACTCTCGTAGGGCCGCGAGCCCGTTTGTTATAATCCAGATGGCACTATTCCTTTAACAACGGCGGAGCAACTTGCCATTAGACGACATTACTCCGGAGACCCTGGAATTCGTAGACCAGTACATTGACCAGTTCGTCGCATGGGACATCCTGGCGTACTTCCACGAGAACCAGGACCTTGAGCGCAAGCCGTCAGGCATAGCCCTGGACATCGGAAGGCGCCTGGCGACCATAGAGCCGGCGCTGCAGGCTCTGCTCGAAAAGGGAGTGCTGGCCGCCGATATCGACGAGGCGGACGAGTCGACTTACCAGTATGCGGCATCGGCCGAATTCCGGGCGAAGATGGACAATTTTCTGAACGCTACGCGCGACCGCACCAACCGACTGGCGATAGTCAGCCGTGTGCTCCAGAAGGAAGCAAAGCGCCTCTAACGAGCCCCTCGGGCAGGTTTGACACGTATATTGCTGTTACCTAGAATCAATCTCGAGCGGGAGTAGCTCAGTTGGTAGAGCGCGACCTTGCCAAGGTCGAGGTCGCCGGTTCGAGTCCGGTCTCCCGCTCCATCTTTTTTTAAACCCGACTTGAATCGGACTCGAACCGGCGACCACCCCACGCGCCCGTTGGCGCGCGGTGACCCCGGGGCCGGGGAAAGGATTTCCCCGCATGAAAGACACTCATGGGGGAGAGCAGGCAGGCCGAAGGTCTGCCGATGAGGGGGGGGCGAACTGCCCCCTCTCATAGGAGCGGAACCCTGACCGTCCAATCAGCTTAATTCAAGAGGACGCAGGGTGAAGCGACGTCGCCGGTTCAGATCCGGTCTCCCGCTCCATTTTGTTCTTCATGATCAGTCCGCGATGCTTCCACTCAAGTGGCTGGATAAACGAGACCGTTCGGGACAGCGTTTATTCATTGAAGGCCCGCGCGAGTAGAGCGGTCCGGTGATTGAACGCTAACGATTTCTTCAAGGCTTGTTGTAGTCCAGCCTGATATAATCGTCTCACCGCGCGGGGGCAGAAGAGGAGAGCACCCTGGTGGAATGTCCGAAATGCGGCGCTGAGAACAATGATGGGGCATCCTTCTGCGGCCTGTGCAGCCACAGGTTTGCCGACGGTGCGGGACTGTCCGCGAAAGCAGGCGCTGACGTAGAGGCCACCCCCGAGTCTGAAACGACAGCCAAAGCATCTGACGATTCTTTCTCCGCGGTTGACAGCGCCTTCTACAGGTCAAAGCTCAAGCAGAAGGAACGCCGGCCTCTCTGGCTTGCCGGGGGGCTGGTGCTCGTAATAGTGCTGGTAAGCACGGTGCTGGCCCTGGTGTTCCTGCGAGGGAGCGGCAAAGCCGGCCCTGAGGGTACCAACACCTTCAAGAGCAAGTACTCCGGCTTGACGTTCGCATATCCCTCGAGCTGGGAGAACATGGGGTCAGGCCTACCTCAAGACGATCTCGAAGAGCGCCGATGTCAGCCCGGAGGAGGGGAACGAGCTGGTCTTGCTCAAGCGGGGCGACGTCGTCTTCAAGCACCTCCTTATCGTTACCACCGCTCCGGCTGACTACGGCGACCAGCCCTGGGAGAAGACCAAGGGCGCGCTGGAGGCAGGTTATGCCGACTCCGCGAAGACCCAGGGAACGGCGATGAGCTTCATCGAGCTTCAACTCGCTCCTGACGCCGGGGCCAAAGGCTTCGGCATGATGTTCACCGTCGAGCCCGATGCCCGCGGCCCGCGCCAGTACCAGCTCGAGGCGTTTCTTCTCAAAGGGAACATCGTCTACACCATAGTGCTCATCACGCCGCTGGAGGGTGGGGGAGCGGACCAGGGCGAAGCCCAGAAACAGTTCTTCGATCTCATCAACACCGTGCGCGTGAAGTAGCGCCGCCGACCGCGACTGGAGCGGCTCCTCGAGCGGTCACGGCTTCAGGACCACCTTCGTATATCCCGGCTCGCGTTTGTCGAACATCCTGTAGGCGTCGGGCGCCTCGTCGAGCGGCACGTTGTGACTCACGATGAAGCCCGGTCGCGCCCTGCCGGTGACGATCAGGTCGCGGAGCTGGAAGGCGTACCTCTTTGCCTGGGTCGAACCGGTGCCTATCGTCAGTTGCTTCACCCAGAGCAGCGCCCAGGGCAGGACGTACTCTCCGCGCCGTGCCTCTTCGGAGGCCGCGCCTGGGTCGTACGGTTGGTAGACTCCTATGATGCCGAGAGAGCCGGTGACGTTGACCAGCCTTGCGAGGTCCTCGATGACCTGGGTCGGCCTCTCGCGCGATGGGTCGTTCCTGTCACGCGCCTGGTAGCCGACCGCGTCGATACCGCACATCACTCCTGCCATCTTCTCTTCGCCCGGCAGAGAGGCGCGCTCGCGGCGCATCTGCATGATCACTTCAACAGGGTCCGAGCCTGTGGCGTCGATGGGTATTGCCCCGATCTGCGCGCCCTTCGCGAGCCGGTCCTGGTGGAAGTCGACAAGGTACACTTCGCTCGCCCCGCGCAGCATAGAGGAGTAAGCGGACAGCAGGCCTACCGGTCCGGCGCCGAAGACCGCAACTGTGCTGCCCGGCTCGACGCCGGCGAGCATTGCGGCGTGATATCCGGTAGGGAAGATGTCGCTGAGCAGGACGAAATCGTCTTCGAGCTCGTCTCCGGGCGTGCCCGGAAGAGGAACGCAGTTCATGTCGGCGAACGGGACGCGGAGGTACTCCGACTGGCCTCCGCCATACGGCGAACCACCGAGGTGGCCGATCCGTCCTCCGATCTTTCCGGGGCTGGAAGTGAGGCACGCCGCGAAGAATCCCCTGGAACAGTTATAGCAGTGTCCGCAGGAGACGCTGAAGGTGATGGCAACCCTGTCGCCCGGCTTCAGCGAGACCACCGCGTCACCCACCTCTTCGACGACCCCGAGCGGTTCGTGGCCGAGCGGGCTTCCGGGGCTGACCGCGGTCCTTCCGTCATAGATGTGGAGGTCGGTCCCGCATATGGCCGTCGATGTTATCTTCACGACCGCGTCCCGTGGGAATTCGATGACGGGGTCTTCGATCTCCTCGACAGAGACTTCCCGCGGGCCTTTATACAGGACAGCTTTCATGATCCACCTCGATGACGTTCGGGCTCTGGTGAGGATTCCTTTCGATATTCCGGACGCGGAACCTACTACCGCGGCGGGGTTCGGCACACAGGGCGCAGCGAGCGTACAGCACAAATGCCCGGAATCTTCGTGTAAAATACAGAAGCCGGGCGGCGTAGCCAAGTGGTAAGGCAGAGGTCTGCAAAACCTCCATCGTCGGTTCAATTCCGACCGCCGCCTCCAGCGCCTCCCCCGTGATACCCGTTTGAGACATGCCAGCGTCTAATACGTAGTTGCGCGAGAAGGGTCAAGGGAGGAAGACATTGTCATGGTGTCGGCAGCGGATTCCATACGCTATCAGCGTGAAGGCAGGTGCGTGTCATGAGACGTGGCATGAGCGGGTGTCATAGCGTTGGCTCTACGTTCAGGATCTCTGATGCCGCCGCTTTCACCTTGATCGAACTGATGGTCGTCATCCTCGTGATAGCTATCCTGGTGGGGATCACTGTTCCGGTCTGGATACACAGCGTGAGGGCCTCGGCAGACAAGACGAGGCTTGCCAACATGAAGGCTGTCACCACCGCCCTCAACCTCTACTGCTACAACACCGAGCACTTTCCGGATAACGTGGACAACGACTACAGCGGCTGGGACGGGGACGCGGACGGTGATTTCATACGCGATCTCAAGGCCACCGGATACGTCGAGCACATTATCGCGGACCCGACAGGCCTGCATACCGTCACTCCGACGGGCAACTATCATTACTACAAGTACCCCGCCGGCTCTTACGGCGCGAACCCCGCAAAGGGAGCGTTCTACGTGGTCGGCATCAGGGACCTCGAGTCGTGCACCGGCGCCCACCCCCGACAGTCCCGGATGGAACCCGGGCGGCGGCGGACAGCGCGACTGGCAGACAGAGTTCGAATGGGTCGCCGGAGCATTCGAGGTCGAACAGGGCCCGTAAGCATCCACCATTGAACGAACGCGCCCTTTCTAATATCCTTTACCTGCAATAGTTTGTCTTGTCTATCCTCTGTGTGTAGCCAGGAACCCCGTTGCACGCCCGGTTTCGCCCCGGAAAGGGAGGTCATGGAAGAATCTAGAGGTTACGTGCTGCTCGTTGACGACGACAAGGACTTCGCCAAAGTCGTCAGGTTGTATCTCGAAAAGTCCGGCATGGAAGTCGCGGTTGCCCTGAGCGGCAAGAAAGCCCTGAAGGCCTTCGACGCCAGGAAGCCCGATGTGATGATACTCGACGTGAACGTGCCGAAGATGGACGGTATGGAGGTGTGCAGCGCCGTCAGGGCCAAGATGGGCACGCAGCACCTCCCGATCATCGCCCTCACGGCGTTCCACAGCCCGGAGAAGAAGAAACAGATGATGGAAGTGGGCGCGGACGTCTACCTCACCAAACCCATGGACCTCAAGAAGCTGGTCGCCCAGGTGGAACAGTTGATAGGTGGGTCGAAGTAGGCCGGAGCCTCAAGAGCGCTGCCTCGTCAGAGACCATGCCCCGCGAGGCCGCTGTCGCAGATCACCGTGTATTTCCCGTCCATGCTCTCTATGAGGTACTGGTGACCGGTAGAGGGGCACCTGGACACCCCTTCCAGATATTTGTCGATGACGAGCGGGCTCTTCTCGTTCAGCCGGCCGGCCGGCGGGTACTGGCGGGTGTTCTTGTAGTAGTCGTTAATGGCGGTCTGGATGTTCTGCAGGTGGTGGTGGCAGATGTTCGCCTGTGCCGTGGCCTGGACCTTGGGGTTCGTGGGCACCGCGTTCAAGAGGAGGAAACCCGCGCCGAAGAGGATTGCCGCGAGCACGAAGGCCATCACGGACAGGACCAGCCAGTTTCGCGATCGCCTGGGCTTGTAACGGCTCGGAGGGCCCAGGTTCAGCAGCTGATTCGCCCCGTCCTGGTCACGCTGGGCGCAGTCCCCGCACAGGTTCTCACCGGGCTCTATCTCTTTGCCGCAGTTAAGGCATACAGCCACAAAAACACCAGCCATTCGGTTTGAACTTTCATACTCCATAAGATAATATAACTCAGTCAAAATCAATGATATCTTTGAGTTGACGTGGGCGCGTAGCTCAGTGGGAGAGCGCTTCCTTGACGCGGAAGAGGTCGGTAGTTCGATCCTACTCGCGCCCACCATTTTTTTGTACAACCCTGAGAAAAAAAGCGGAGATGTCGCATGGCCGATGAGATGCTGAAGGTGGTCCTCGAAGACGGTTCGGCGGTCGAAGTCCAGGCAGGGATGACGCCCCTGGGAGTGCTGGATATAGCGGGAGAGAGCCTGCCTGAAGGGTCGGTGATAGCCGAGGTCGACGGGGAATCGGTCGAGCTGGACCGTCCGCTACAGACCGGAGGCAACCTCAAGTTCCTGGGCTTCGATGAGCCGAGAGGCGCCGAGGCTTACCGGCACACCGCTTCGCACGTGATGGCGCAGGCGGTCAAGCGGCTCTACCCGGATGCGAAGCTGGCGATAGGCCCGGCGATCGAGGACGGCTTCTACTACGACTTCGGCCTCGAGGACGCCTTCAAGCCCGAGGACCTCGCCGCGATCGAGGAAGAGATGTCCAGGATCGTCGCGGAGGACCTTCCCGTGAGGCGGCGCGTGCTGTCGCGCGAGGAGGCTGTCGCGCTGTTCCGGGAGAGGGGAGAGCCGTACAAGGTCGAGCTCATCGAGGACATCGGTGACGAGGCTTTGACCCTCTATGAGGAGGGCGAGTTCGTGGACCTCTGCAGGGGCCCCCACCTCGCGACGACCGGGCGCGTCAAGGCTTTCAAGCTGCTCTCGATCGCCGGCGCGTACTGGCGCGGCGACGAGAACCGAGAGATGCTGCAGCGGATATACGGCACTGCGTTCGACACCTCCGAGGACCTGGAGGAGTACCTGAGGCTGCGGGAGGAAGCCGAGAAGCGCGACCACCGCCGCCTGGGCCCTGAGCTGGAGCTCTTTTCGATACGGGAGGAGATCGGCCCCGGGCTGGTCGTCTACCATCCCAACGGCGCCATAGTCCGCACCGTCATCGAGGACTTCCTGAAGGTCGAACACGCGAGGCGCGGGTATCAGCTGGTCATCTCGCCCCACGTGATGCGCCGCGAGGTGTGGAAGACCAGCGGGCATCTGGACATGGAGTACCCGATGTACTTCTTCGAGGTCGATGGCCAGGGCTACGGCATCAAGCCCATGAACTGCCCGGCGCATATATACGTTTACAAGTCGCGCACCCGCGGCCACCACGAGCTGCCCATCAGGTACTTCGAACTGGGCACGGTCTACCGGCACGAGCGGTCCGGCGTGTTGCATGGGCTGCTGAGGGTCCGAGGCTTCACCCAGGACGACGCTCACATCTTCTGCACCATGGAGCAGGGGGAGAAAGAGGTCAACGACGCGCTCGAGTTCGCCTTCGAGGCGCAGCGAATGTTCGGGTTCACCACCTTCAAGATCGCGCTTTCCACGCGCCCTGACCACTCGGTCGGCACTGACGCGGACTGGGACACCGCGACCGCCATCCTCAAGAAGGCGCTCGAGGACCAGGGCCTCGATTACTTTGTGGATGAGGGTGAGGGTGTCTTCTATGGCCCCAAGATAGACGTGAAGCTGCAGGATGCCATCGGTCGCTACTGGCAGGGGCCGACCATACAGTTCGACTTCAACCTTCCCCGGCGCTTCGAGATGACCTACGCCGGCGCGGACAACAGGGAGCACACGCCGGTCATGATACACCGCACCGTCCTCGGGAGCCTGGAGCGGTACTTGGGCATACTGATCGAGCACTACGCCGGCGCGTTCCCGACCTGGCTTGCCCCGGTCCAGGTGGAGGTGCTTCCCATAGCCGACCGGCACCTCGACTACGCGCGCTCAGTCGCGTCCAGGATGTCCGAGCGCGGGATACGCGTGAAAGTGAACGAAGAGCGCGAGACCACCGGGAACAAGATCCGCAAGGCCTGGCGCATGAAGGTCCCGTACATGGCGATAGTGGGGGACAACGAAGTCGAGGCCGGCAACGTCAGCGTGCGTTCCCTCGCGGGCCGTGACGAGAGGGGAGTCGACCTCGCGAAGTTCATGGATGAACTACAGCTAGAGATATCGAGCCGCATGTCCTTAGAGGTCTAGACGTGGATATCATGTATACCCCGTGGAGGTACGATTACGTGAGCACCGTGGACGACCGGACCGGCTGCATATTCTGCGAGAAGTCGGCGGACGACAAGGACCGCGAGAACCTGGTCGTCTATCGCGCGGAGAAGTGCTTCGCGATATTGAACCTGTTCCCGTACTCCTCCGGGCACCTCATGATCGCACCTTACAAGCACACCGGGACCATCGAGGACCTGGACGCCGAGACCCTGTCCGAGATGATGGACGTCGCGAAGCGTTGCATGAAAGCGACGCGGGAGGCGTTCGGCAACGAGGGCTTCAACGTGGGGATAAACATGGCTCGCATCGCGGGGGCCGGCATCACCGAACACGTCCACATGCACGTGGTGCCCCGCTGGGCGGGCGACGCGAATTTCATGCCGGTGATAGCCCAGACGCGCGTGCTGCCGCTCAGCCTGGACCAGGTCTGGGAGAGGCTGACCGAGCAACTGTCAAAGGCGTGAGGCTCAGGACTCTTCCTTTTCCTTCTTCGCCTGCTCGATGATCTTCTGCGCTATGTGCTCGGGGACTTCCTCGTAGTGCGAGAAATCCATCTTGAAGACGCCGCGGCCGCCTGTGATCGAACGGAGGTCTATCGAATAGCGGCGCATCTCGCCCAGCGGCACCTGCGCGCTCACGACCTGCATCTTGCCCTTCGGCAGCATCCCCAGGATGCGGCCGCGCTTCGAGTTCAGGTCGCCGATGACATCCCCCATGAACTGGTCGGGGACCGTGACCTCGATGTCCATGATCGGCTCGAGCAGGACGGGATCCGCTTTGGCGACTCCGTCTCTCATAGCCTTGGAGGCGGCCATCTTGAACGCCAGTTCCGAGGAGTCGACAGCGTGGAACGAGCCGTCGTAGAGGGTGACTTTCATGTCGACCATCGGGTAGCCCGCCAGGTAACCTTCCGTCATCGCCGCAACGACGCCCTTCTCGACCCCGGGGATGTAGTTCCTGGGGATCGCCCCGCCCACGATCTTGTCCTCAAACTCGTAACCCTCGCTGCGCTGGCGTGGCTCGAGGCGCAGGTAAGCGTGTCCGTACTGACCGTGGCCGCCGGTCTGTTTCTTGTGCTTGCCTTCGGATTCCACGCTCTTGCGGATGGTCTCTTTGTAGGGGATGCGCGGCAGGTCGGTCGCGACGTCCACCCCGAACTTGCGGCGCATCTTCTCGACGACCACGTCGATGTGCGTCTCGCCCGCGCCGGAGATGAGTGTCTGGTTGACCTCTGTGTCGCGCCGTACGGTGAGCATCGGGTCTTCTTCGCGGAGCCGGTGGAGAGCGGTCGAGAGCTTGTCCTCGTCACCCTTCGCCTTAGGAGCGACGGCTAGCGACATCACGGGCGCGGGGTACTCGATGCGCGGCAGGACGATAGGTTTGTCTTTGTCGCACATCGTGTCGCCGGTGAACGTCTCCGACAGCTTCGCTACCGCCCCGACCTCGCCCGCGACCAGTTGGGGGACGCTGGCCTGCTCTTTTCCCATGACCCTGTATATCTGCCCGACGCGCTCGACCTTTCCGTGGGTGGAGTTGAGTACAGCCGAGTCCGCCTTGAAGACGCCCGAGAAAACGCGGAAGTAAGTGAGCTTACCGACGTAGGGGTCAGCCAGAGTCTTGAACACCAGCGCGCACATGGGTTCGTCCGTCTTGCGCTCTCGGGTGACCTCCTCATCTTTGCCCGGGAGCGTGCCCGTGACCTCGGGCAGGTCTTCGGGGATGGGGAGCACGCTCGAGGCGAAGTCCATGAACTCCGGGATGCCGATGCCCTTGGAGGCCGAGCCGCAGAGCACAGGGATGAGGGTGCCGTTACGGACACCCTGGTGAAGGCCTTCAGTTATCTCCGCGGGGGAGAGCTCCCCCTCTTCGAGGTACTTCTCGAGCAGAGCGTCGTCGGTCTCCGCGACCGCTTCGGTCAGTTTATCGAGCCCGTCCGCGAGGGCGTCCGCCAGCTCGTCCGGAACCGGGACCTCTTTGGACTTGCCCGGGCCGGCGGCCTCGAAAGCCTTGCCGCTGAACAGTTCTACTATCCCCGTAAAGCCGTGCTCCTCTCCGATAGGAAGCATCAGCGCTACCACGTTGCCGCCAAGAGTCTCGCGGATGTCAGCCATGGTGCGGTCGAAGCTCGAACGCTCGCGGTCGAGCTTGCTCACGAATATGACCCTGGGAACGCCGGCTTCCGCGGCGCGCTCCCACATGATCTCGGTCTGGACCTCGACACCGTCGACGCCGGAGACCACGAAGCAGGCCGTATCCACCACTCGCATGCTCGAGATCGCGTCGCCAACGAAGTCGGCATATCCCGGCGTATCTATGAAGGTGATATGCGTTCCCTTCCAGTCAACAGGCGCCATCGCGCAGTTGATCGAGATCTTCCGCTTCATCTCTTCTTCGTCGAAATCGGTTGTGGTGTTGCTCTGCTCGACGTCGCCCATGCGCGTGATGGCGCCGCCGGCATAGAGAATCGATTCCGCGAGCGTGGTCTTGCCGGAACCGCCGTGGCCGAACAGCCCGACGGTCTTCATTGTCTCGGATGCAGTCACAATCAGTCCCCCTGTAAAGGTCATGGTTAAGACAACGGTATGTAATTATAGCGTATCGGTCAGGTGAAGAGTAACGCGTCCTCAAGCCTCCTTTGACCCATTTCCTTGTCTTGGGGATGCGCTTGGTTTAACGTGAGAAGTCATGATTAGAAGCCATTCCTGGAGGTTGATTGAAGAGAGATGACTTCGGCCCGGCGACTGTTGTCGCGGTGGCCGGCGGGTCCCCGGCCGAGGCGGCGGGAGTCCTGCCCTGCGACCGGATAATACGGGTCGACGGGCGTCCCCTGAGAGACCTCATAGACTTCTATATGGCCCTCAGCGACGACGGCACCCACGTGCTGGACATCGTCCGCACAGAGGATGCGGTTACAGCGATACTGGAGCTGCGCGGGGCCGCCGCTGGCATCGAGATCGCGGAGCCGGTGTTCGGTCGCTTGATGACCTGCGAGAACCAGTGTATGTTCTGCTTCGTCGACCAGTTGCCCGCCGGCTTGAAACCCTCGGCGTATGTGAAAGACGACGATTACCGGCTCAGCTTTCTATCGGGGAACTTCATCACCCTCACCAATCTCGGCAGGCGGGACCTCAAGCGCATCAAGGCCGAGCGGCTTTCACCACTGTACGTGAGCCTGCACTCGTCCGAGGACGACGTCCGCCGGACTCTGTTCGGGAACCCGGGGGCGGGGCGGGCGCTCGGGGTGCTGGAAGAGCTTCTGAGGTCAGGCATAGATATCCACGTACAGATCGTGCTGGTGCGCGGCGTGAACGACGCGGAGCATCTGGACAGGACACTCGAGTACTTGCTCGGCCTTCACGGCGGCGTCGGCTCCGTAGGCGTGGTCCCGGTCGGGCTGACCGCTGGCGGCGTCAAGACCATGCCGGCGAGCTACGGTTTCGACCGTGCGTCCGCGGCGGAGGTTCTCGAGCAGCTCGAGCGCTGGACGAGCGCCTTCGGAGGCGCGGGCCCATTCGCGGCCGACGAGTTTTTCTTCATGGCGGACCGCCAGCCGCCGGCCGCCGAGTACTACTCGGGCTTCGAGCAGCTCGAGAACGGTATCGGCATCGCCAGGCTTTTCAGGGACTCCTTCACGGAGGCCTTGAAGGAGCCGATTCCGGCCGGCAGCTGTGAGGGGCTGGCACTGGTCACGACCCCGATCGGGGCCTGGGGGCTTGGCTCTCTCGGCATCGAGGAGACGGGCGCGCGCCTGGTAGTCTGTGAGAACACTCTCTTCGGTGATAAGGTGAACGTCTGCGGCCTGCTGCCGGGCAGGGACGCAGCAACAGGTCTGGCCGCTGCCGAGGGCGCGAAGAGGGTGTTGGTGCCGGCGAAGGCGCTGGGCGACGCAATCGATTTCATCGACGGGATGTCGCTGGAGATGTTGACGGAGATGGCGGGGCTGCCGGTTGAGGCCGTGCCTTGTGAAGGGGAGGAACTCGTGGGAGCTCTGAGTCGCCTGTCCCGGGGAGGTCCGGGCAGTTGAAGGCTAACAAGGTTCCGGTGGTCGCGATCCTGGGCCGCCCGAACGTCGGCAAATCGACGCTGATGAACCGGCTCTCCGCGCGCATGGCGGCGATCGTCGACTCGATGCCCGGCGTCACCCGGGACAGGAAATACGTTCCGGCCAGGTGGCGCGACCGTGAGTTCGTCGTGGCCGACACCGGTGGAGTGGGCATCGAAGAGGGGTTTCTGTCCGGCGAGGTCGAGCGGCAGGCGTTCTTCGCGGCGGAGGAAGCCGACGTCATCATCATGCTGGTGGACGTCAAGACAGGCGTGACGGACGACGACGAGTGGCTGGCGCGGCGCCTGAAGCGGCTCAAGCGCGAAGTCCTCCTGGTGGTCAACAAGGTCGACAGCCCCGCGCTCGAGAACGAGGCGAGTGCCTTCTACGCTCTCGCCCTCGGCGACCCCATAACCATCTCCGCGCAGCACGGCCTCGGCATCGGGGACCTGCTCGACCGGATAGTCGAGAAGATGCCCCAGTCGGCGGCGGTCGTTTCGGAGCCCGAGATCGCGGTGGCAATAGTGGGGCGTCCCAACGTGGGCAAGTCGTCGGTCCTCAACCGGATGGCCGGCGAGCAGAGGGCGCTGGTGCACGAAGAGCCGCATACCACCCGGGACACGATCGACACCATCGTGGAGCGTGAAGGCAGGCGCTACCGGATCCTCGACACCGCGGGAATCCGCAAGAAGCGGACGGGGATGACCGACATCGAGTATTACTCGTCGGTGCGGACCTTCCGCGCTATCGAGGACGCGGACGTGGTGCTGCTGGTCGTCGACGCGTCCGAGGGGCCGACGGAGCACGACCAGAGGATAGCGAGCAAGATAGAGGCGCGCGGGCGAGCCTGCATCATCCTCATCAACAAGTGGGACCTGGTCGAGGACAAGGTGAAGGCCAAGGAGGTCATGGAGGGGCTGGGCTACAAGTTCCGTTACGCCACCCACCTGCCCCTGCTGCGCGTCTCGGCCTTGACCGGGCGGGGCATGGACAAGATCCTGCCGCTGGTCGACACGGTGAACGAAGAATGGAACCGTCGCATCCCGACGCCAGTCCTGAACGACTTCCTCTCAAACATCAAAGGGAAGCTCGCGCCCCCGCGAAAGGGAGGCCGCCAGCTCAAGATGTACTACGCTACACAGGCCGGGACCGCTCCGCCGACCGTGGTGATATTCGTGAACGATGCCGGCATCGTCAAGCCCGACTACAGAAAATACATCGCCAGGCAGCTTCGCGAGGAGTACGGGTTCTGGGGCAGCCCGCTGCGGGTCCACTTCCGCACCGCCGGAAAAGAGCGGTCGGGCTAGCCGAAAAAGCCTGTAATAATCGCGATATTTGCCTCTCGACCGCGAAAAACCCCTGAATTGAGCCATTTTTTTTGATTTTCGGAAGGGACATCAGCGCGGATGGTTGAACAATGCCTAAAAGGGGCTCACGGAAGGGGGTGAAGTTCTTGACTAAGAAAGAGCTTGCGGACGAGGTGGCAGCGAAGGTAAAGATCTCCAAGAAGGACGCCGCTGAGGCGGTCGACGCCACGCTCGACGGCATCACCAAGGCGCTGAAGAAGGGCCAGAAGGTACAGCTGGTAGGCTTCGGCACCTTCGAGGTGAGGAAGAGGAAGGCGCGCACGGGCATAAACCCGCAGACCAAGCAGAAGATCAAGATCGCTGCGAGCAAGGCTCCGGCGTTCAGGCCGGGCAAGGCGCTGAAGGACGCGATCGGCAAGAAGTAGCACGCGGCGCTCGGATTCACTAGCAGGGCCCCCGTCCAGGGGGCCTTGTCATTTGCAGGCGTCATTGGACTGTGCCTGACCCCTCTGCGCGGTTTTGCTACAATTACCACATGGCTCGTCGGGACGTGGCGCAGTCAGGTTAGCGCACTGGTCTGGGGGACCAGGGGTCGCCGGTTCAAATCCGGCCGTCCCGACCATCGATTATCCGCAGTATCAAGCCTTCTAAGCAATCTAAGCACTTCTGCAATCTGGCGCTGTCCTTGTCGCTGTCCCGTCTATATCCCGTCTGTTGTGTCGCGAGTCGCGCTTTCGGGCGGTCTTAAGCATAGAAAAATCCAACAGAAATCAGGGTAAGATAAGGGAGAGCAATGCGGGTCGATTCCGGGGAGAGAAATAGGATTCTGGGATAGGGGGAGAGCATGAAACGAATTGCAGTCCTGGTCATCATCTCGGGGATTCTGTTGGCGGCTGGGTGCGGAGGTCCATTTTCATTTGTTGGGAAGACATACTCTGGCACATCTCGAGGGGGAGCTTTCGTAAAGATGTCTTTCACCAATGGAACGGTGACAACAGATGTGAATTACGGTGCCTTTACCGATTCACGCGGATATGCAGTCAAAGACCATGTTCTCACGGCATATCCCGGTCGGATAGACCTGTCTACGGATGAATACTCAATCTCTCCAGACGGCAAATCTATAACCAAGACCAGTTCCACACAAGAACCATCCACAATCGGCCTTTACTTGAAATTAGAGGTGAAGAAGTGAAACGCGCATTCGCGTATGCCCGGACTCCGCTACTCTCCGGTGTGCTGACGCTCCCTCTCCTTGAAGTCAATCACCTTTCCGCCTGTACCCGTCACCGCTTGTCGGCCCTCAGGGAAGATCAGGTCGTCGAGCTTGTCACCAATTCCGTCTTCTGAGTCCGGCAGCAGGTGACCGTAGGTGTTCAGCGTGGTTCCGATGTCCGCGTGTCCCATTAGCCTCTGGATTCGCTTGATGTTGACGTCACGGTCGATCAGCAGGGCGGCGTAAGTGTGCCGTAGGTCATGCCAGCGGATATGCTCGAGCCCGGCCTGATCGAGGGCGTCGTGGAACTCGCGGCGCACGATGTTGTGATAATCAATCGGGTTCCCGGCCTGGTTGCGGAAGACCAGGTCGTCTGCAAGTCCAGCCGTCTTCGCCCTGTGCGTCGTAAGAACGTCGACCAGTGCGCCCGAGAGGTCCACCTTGCGCCTGCTGAGTTTGCTCTTGGGCGTGGTGAATCCGTACTGCGGGTGATATGCCCGCCGGACGGTGACCTTCCGTTTGACCAGGTCGACGTCCGACCACTTCAAGCCAAAGAGCTCGCCCTGTCTCAGCCCCGTCCATATCGCCGCGCAGACAATCGGATATAGGGGAGGGGAGGCCGCGTCCAGGAGCCGCCGAATCTCACCGGGGGTCAAGTATCGCATTTCCTCAGTCTCGACCTTGAGCTTCTTTACGCCCGTTACAGGAGACTCGCGGAGATCCTTCTTCTCGACCGCATACCGGAATATCGCGCCCATGACGCTGAGACACTTGTTGACGCGCCTGGCAGAGTAGGGGGTGCCGTCCTTCCTGGTCTCGGCAGCCTTGGCGGTACGGAACTTGTCGACGTCCCTAGTGGTGACCTTCTGTATTCTGGTCTTGCCGAATACGGGGTTGAGATGCACTCTGACGACCAACGCATAGTCGTCGTATGCAGAAGCCTTCACCTCCAACTTGATCGACTCCAGCCACACGGCCGCCAACTCTGCGAACGTTGGGTTCTCCTGGTCGAGCGAACCGTCAGCCGCCTTCTTCTCGACCTCCCGCAACTTCGCCAGCGCGTCACGTTTCGTTTTGTAACTGCCGAAGGTGCGTTGCTTGCCGTCTACCTCGAGCACCGGATAGTAACGGGTGCCCGATTCAATCTCGCGCCGCCTAATGTGTCCCGCCATGACGTGCCTCCCTGTTGCGTTGGGACTTCAAGAATTGAAACTCGTCTACTAAATCATCTAGATCATCGACGCTCCTCGCCTCTGTGATACGTTTGCGAATCGCTTCTTCTTTTCTGCTCGTCACCTTCCCCTGCCGAAACCTCGTATCGAGTCTTGAACGCAGATTATGTTTTGCGCGTTTTACGTCGTCTTCCTTTCGCTTCTTGGACTTCTGCACGTTGCGGCATTTGTCTGAGCAGTACGTCTTGTTCTTGGTCTGAAGAAAAGGGTTGCCGCAAGTGCAAGTCTCAATCCTCTTGTCTCCCAGAGCGAGCTGCAGAAGGCAGGCTTCTTTGATACCTTCAGCATGCAGCACAAGCCAATGGCAGTCTTCTCTGCTCTTGTCTGGGACGGACTTCAGGCGAACTCCTGAAAGACTGCTATTAAGCCTTTCGTGATACTTCTCTTGTCCCTCATGCTTCATTAACCAGTGAAGATTCTCCTGAATACGCCCAATATCAACCTGGACCCTGGTCCACACGTCTTCAGCTGGCGGCGCAGTCTCTTTGTCCGTGAAGTCGAGGTTGTAACCGTCTGGCCCAAACATGCTAGACAGATCCTCGTAAGTGCCATCTTTCGTTTCCGATGTATCGGGAACAAGGATAGTGCGTCCGTCCGGGGCCTGCTTCCGTATGTAGGCTACCTGATTTTCATAGAGGGATCTGAACATAGGAAAGCCGTATCGCTCATAGAACCTCTTGAAGTCTTCCAGGTCGCGGATAGCCAGAAACTCGTTCGTTAGTGCAACGTCGTCCAGCCGCAAGGATTGCACGGAGTCTCCACCGCTGGACCTTCCTCCAACTGCGAGCTTCAATCCTTCTGCTTTCAAGTAACCCAACCTCTCATGCGTGGTTCCTAAATGTTACCCGTTTTAAGGAACCATATCAACTGATTAAATGGTAGCAGACAGACAGCGAATCTGCAAGTTGCATAAAGGAAAGGAAGGTTACTCATGGCACTAGCGCGATTGAGACTCCGGCGACTAGCCCACAGGGTAAGTCAAAGTGACATTGCCGCGAAGTTGGATTGCAGCCGGTCTTGGATCGACCAAATTGAGAATCGCTACAGCGGTCCTGCATGCAGGGTATGGGAAGGCAAGTATGCGGAAGCCTTGGAAGCGATTCTCGAGGAGCGGAGGGCAGACAAGTGAACGACAACGGCACACTGATCAGCGCGGAGGCACTTGGCGAGCTCTTATCACTTCCGTCGGCCAGCGTGAGACGCCTGGCGCGGGAGGGCAAACTTCCAGCATTTCGTCTTGGCCGTCTATTGAGATTCGATGTCCAGGAAGTCCTCAAGAGCATGAAGGCCGACGAGCAGCAGGGTGACGAGGAGTAAGCGGGTGAGATCACGCTCCTGTATCTCAAAGGAACTTAGCCGGACCCCAAAGAGCGCAGCGGAGTGGCACGTCTGGCACTTGCTCCACCTTCACCATAGTTGTGAGCGGGGCGCGTTTCCGGCAATCACTACTCTCGTCAAATTGAGCGGGCTACACCGCACGACAGTGACGCGAGCAATCAATGGACTTCTAGGGGCGGACTTGATGCGAGTCCAAACAGTCAACGGGCGAAAGGTGTACCGCTTGCCGGTTGATGAGAAGAACGTCATCAACGGCGTCTGGACTGACGCAAACTCGCACAGCGATGAAGCAGACCTGCACAAAGATGACGCAGACCTGCACCAGAATGACGCACCGCCGCACACTGCCATGTGCGAGGATGCTACATCCCTTCTAACGCCCGCGCCCGTTTCTGAAGTTCCCCTAGAAGATACAAAAGAAGTTTCCCCTGAAGTTACCCCGCCTGCGGCTGGCCCAGAGATTTGCACAAGTGCAATTGATGGGGAGCCGGAAACACCATCGGAAGAGGGTAGCAAGGAAGACGAGTTGACCCGGTCCTGGTTGATTGCAGAGTCCGCCTACAAGATCAGGCAGTCGCCAGAATATCAGCAAATGATGAGCAAGAGATAGGAGGTAGCGTAATGGCAGAGGATGGACTTGTCAGTGAAGAGCGCGTTATCGGCAGAATCCAGAAATCAAACTCGGCCTGGGTCCAAGTGTCGATCGTCACATGGCACGGAAGCGACTACATAGACCTTCGCGAGGTTCTCCCACAGGAGGGCGGCACCTTCCAGTTGACCCGCAAGGGCATAAGGTTCAAGGTCGATTGTCTTACAGCGATTCAGGAACTTCTTGCGGGGGTAAACGGAGGTGGAGCATGAGTACGCGCCAGAGCGAGAAGCGCGATTATCAGCGACCAGACTATCCCCCGACACAATCAACACTTAAGGCCATTCGTTGGCTTTGTCTTGATTGTGTTCTCGGCAGTGCAGTGGAGGTCGAGCGGTGTTGTGATCGTGGTTGTGCCGCATGGCCCTTCCGCTTCGGCACCTCCCCGGCAACAGCGAGGAAGCAGGGCCGCGAGGTTGACCGCTAATGACGTTGGCAAGGTGCCGCATGAACCGTCTCAAGTGGGCTCCAGGGCAGGGTTTGGGCCTCCAGAATCGACGCAAAGAAAAGGTACGTATCATTCTTCATCCGAGACTTGCCAGCGCGTCCTGGAGGCTCAGGAGGGCAGGGGGGGTATGCCGCTCTGCATACAGGAGCCGGGGCAAGCGTTGATTTGTGAAAATACTGGAGCGTGTTGCGAAGGGGAAGGCTGGGTACGGCGGGACAGCTGCGTTGTACCGGCTCCTGGGAGAGGGAGGCGGTGACTAGAACTTGGAAGATTATGACCGGACCCAGATTCCAGAACCGAAGACCACCTACCAGGCCGTGAAGAAAAAATGTCGGGATTGCTTAGGCGGCGAGAGGTGGAGGATCAAAGACTGCCCGATCAAGGACTGCCTCCTTTGGCCACATAGGTTCGGGACGGGTCCCGCCGTGGCGAAGAAGAAGGGTCGCGATGTCGGGGACAAC
>Ga0209429_10000971_pt1 | contig 18493 bp, 34 predicted proteins | sample BarGraNGADG00212_3_FD_184493 | JGI IMG/M metagenome (GOLD analysis project Ga0209429, IMG submission 184493) | Arctic peat soil microbial communities from Barrow, Alaska - Barrow Graham LP Ref core NGADG0004-212 (SPAdes) (version 2) | ecosystem: Environmental > Terrestrial > Soil > Wetlands >...
TTTCTTAGTTTTTAGTCGATTAATCAGCGCCGTGCGTTATCGTCCCGGTGCTCTCCGCGGTAAATTTAAATTCGACCATTCCCTTAGGGGCGGTACTTATTGTAAAATCGGAAACCATAACCCGTGTGTTAACGTAGTAATCGTCAGCGCTCGCGCCGTAACGGAGTTTAAACCATAACGTTGTTCCGCTTAACGCGTTATCCAGTATGTGCGCCTGCCCGGTTGCGTCGTTGTAATAATCGAAGAACCCCCCGCCGGAGAACTTGGCGCTTTGTAACGCCTGCAAACGTGATATCCACGTATCCCCGAAGTCGGTCACTTCGGTTAAGTCCGATTGCTCTTCAACGCTTAGGTCGTTTAGTAACGATACCGCCGTTGCGGGGCTGGTTGTAGTTCCCGCATATAATATAGTATTTGTTGTTGGATCTGGTGCTGCTACCATATTTCTTTAATCACTTCTCCTTTGTCTACTCGTTCAAGACTGCATAACGTAAAATGTAAAATACATAACCCCGTGCCAGTGTACCATATCAGGGTCGCGCATATCCGTCGTCATCGTATTTTGAGTCACGATATGTGCGTATCCCGAAACCGTTAGCGCCTGGTTATCTAGTAGGTCGTTTATATGCGCCGCTATCTCTTTCGTTTCTTTACTCCCGCGATACGTTGACCATATATGAATCGTGAACGTCACCCGTTGCCCCATCTGCGAATCACAGAAACAATCCCACGGCACTTCGGTTGGCGTGGTTACTTGGATATATGGCTTCGTGGGGTTCTCCGGTACCCAATCATATACCCTATCTTCTAAGTGCGCGTGTAGGTCGGCGTCGCCGGTTAGCGCTGTAATAAGTGCGTATTGAATCGGTAATAGTGATGAGCTTCTAGCGATTACCATTTAGCTATACCCCCGCCCGCGCTTTATGCCATTCCATACAGTTCTCGATAGGGTTATACTTGCGACAAAACGCGGGCCTCACTTTGTATATAGCGCATTTACCAGGCGTCCAAAACGGACACGGTTGCGTGCCAAACTTTAATCCCTGCACGTAGCCCCCCTTCGGTCTGAACTTGGCGACATAGTCTTTTCTAAACTGTTCTTCTGTGATATCCAGATAAGCGCATACTTTTTTTATCTCGTCGTCGCTAATGGGCGTGCCGCTGTATGATGCGCTGCCGAAACAGCAATAACCAATACAACTTTTACACTGCGCCCATTTATCTTTCATTATTTCTTTAGTTACCCTTTTATCGCCGCTGCTAACTTCGCTTTAATATGTGCTACTGCTGCGTCGCGTGATGATTCAAACCCTGGTTTCATAAATGGGGTTCCGCTCTGGTTTTTCGTGCCAAACTCCTGATAAATTGCATAATCCACGTGTGGCGCTACTATCACGGTATTCTCGCCTTGCGCTTCCGTATTTATTGAACTACGCAAACGACCAGTATCAACGGGTGCGAATCCTTTAGCAGCAGTCTCTATCAGTTTACCGCCTTCCATTAACGCAGCCTGTAACCCTGGACCCGATGCCTTCGCGATAATTGCCGCTATCTTGGCGTCAAATTCTGCCTGGCCTTCGAGGGTTACGGTAACGTTCATTTAGTCACGTTCTCCACGTTGAACATTATACCGCGCCCTCTCGTTCCTTACACGCGATAATTAAATACTGGTGTTTATTTTCTACATCGTTAATATCGAGAATATCAAACGTCCTCGAACCTAACTTGATTATACCCTTAGGGGTAACGGTTATGTCGGAGCGATACCACGTCGTTATATTCCACAGTGCCTCTGTAGCCTGCCCGCCCCCGCGCCATACCTCACTACCTGATGGTTTCTCGACTGCCGCCCACGCGCTACCCAGTGATACTTCGGCGGTAGTTATACCCCCGTAGGTATCTGTCGTTTCTGTAATTGAGTAGATAGTTATCCTCTCTCTAAATGACGGGAATTTAGTTACTAAGCGCGACATTAAAGGTGGATCACCTGATACGATTTTAGCCTGTCTTGTACCTTTCGGGGTAAGTATCCTAGTTCACCGCTGTTATAATACAGCGCGGCGGCTTCGGTTATCGCCATCGTTATGTCTATTGGTACTGTGGCCGGCGTCGCGCCATACCCCGCGATAAACTCTATAAGCATTCCATTAAGTTCGCGTGTATAATTCCACGTATAACCGGGGTTTAGGTATATACGTCCTGGGTCTGAGTATGTATCAACAGTATACGACGCCGCCGACTGCGTTGCCGGTATGCCCGCGTCGTTGTAGGTGGTTATCGTGGCGGATACAAGGGGTGGCCTGGGGACCTTGATTATGTCGCCTATTTCGGATGAGTCAAGCATTAAATACCACGTTTGATTTATGAAAGCCCTACGTGTGTATTCTTCCGCCTGCCTACGCGCCATTGTAGTATAATTACCGAGGGTTGTATCATACGCAGTGCTGTCCATACGCAGATATGCGCGAACGTCGGCGGCTGCTACTGGTTCGTTTATTGGCGCCGTTTTTATCTTGAGCATCTTGTCACCTTAAACCACGTTCCATGTATCTGTCGGATTAACGGTAAAATAGCCCATAAATGTTTCTGGTACTTCCTGCGTTCCGTCGCTAAAGTAAAGGCGTAATTCGTGGGTGTATTGTTTTACTTGCGATGCCGAACCAATCGGGAGGAGATAAAGAGTGTTTAAGGGGTCGGCTTCCGGGGCGGTATCTACAGGGTCAATAACGATGATGATCCCGCCAGCGGCAGCGTCTGTCACTACAATACCTGCTGCGACGTTCTTTTTTAATACAATGGTGTCACCCATTAGGACTACCCAAACTATATTAGTGCATAGTGTTAGGTCAATCGCAACCGCTGGTGTGCTGGTATCTACTAGGGTAATATCTAAATTGCGTGATGTGCCAGATGTGAGTGTTATGGCGGTCATTTAATCAAATCACCTGCTCTCGTTCTATAATGGTAGTTATCGGCTGCGTGTAAGCGCCAATAATATTGATTTTCACTGTTTCTAAACACGAACCCTGAGCGAATGAACAAACCGGTATTATGTCTGCGTAAACTCGTCCTAACGAGGTTTCAAGGCACGAACTCCGGGAGAATGAGCACGTCGGTTTTATATCCGCATATATGTCTACCATTTTTATGGTGCTGGTATTCCGAGTAGTGTAGCATAGAACCCCAGTGTCACGCCGGGGGCGCCAAATTTAACCCAATACTTATCAGTACTCGCAGTGCGGGTATTGAGTTCAGATATAAATGTGAAAAGCGGACTTGTCGCAGCGGTTCCGCCTTTTTTGTATATGACCGCGCCAGTTATGTCGTCAAATGTAATATTCTCAAATTCTACACTGTATGGTATAGTATTAGGGGCGGCCGGTGTTGCGTTAGCGGTGTAAACAAGATAACGATACGGGGGGTACGTGTTGTAAGCCATACCGGGGCCATCAATATAAGGGGTAACCATCGTTAATTGAACACCACCTGCGGGGTGGGCGCCGCCAGATACCACTCCATGTGCGCTAATATCACTCCAATGCACATCTGCCGCCACGTCTTGAACGTAGGTGCTGTCCATTAGTGCGAGGTATATATCATCCGTAGTGAAATCTATAGTCTCGCCGCTAATCGTTGCACCTACCCTAATCACTCCCCCATCATAAGGATGCCCAGTCACGTATTCCACCCCACCGGTATTGTTGTAGTTGTAGCTACTTCGCAAACGGTGACCACATCTGTCACTTCTGTTTGCCCAGATACTCCGAATATTCTCAAGTCAATCGCAGCGACGACGGCGTTAATTCCTAACTGGTTTGGGTGTAAGTACCCGTCATAAGAATACGCGGGTAACGTGCAACCGGGGTGCGCGGGGTCTTCAAGTAACGTGTAAAAATCAATGACCCCGTAATCGTTTTCTAGCGCGAACGCCTCAATCCATTCGTTATGTGCGGTTACTCGCGCACTATAATTGGCAATATTACACCGGGGGCTTATTTTACATACGATTGGGGTGATCCCTACCGCAAGTGCGCGATCACACATCGCCGTGATATTTGAGCGCGTTAGTGCGGGGTTATACACCGCGTCAGGAATATCATTTATGCCGCCCGAAATAACAACATAATCAAAATGTGGTAGATACGCTATGATCGCCCCGTATCGCGCAAGCATAATCGTAGTTGTATCCCCCCCCATCCCAGCATTTGTTACAGGCCAACCGAGCCGCCCTTGTAACAGTTGGGGATACGGTTGCGGGAGGTAGAACCCCCCCCCTTGTGTTATTGAATCGCCCGTGCAAACTACTGTTTTTTGCGGCATTTTTCTCACACTTATCCAATATACATTAACCGGAAAGTAGTAAAGGCGTAATTTGGCGACGTAATATATGCGATATAAAACATCCCAACGTATGTGCCGTCGTTGTACGTCCCCCCGTTGTAGACTATGCTTTGATTCCCCACACTCCTATTGCACCAATCGCTTAGTTTTGTTGTCGCAGAACCGCCGGTTGCAGCGGAAGGTAAAAACCCGTAATCGTAGGTCGCGTTAGTAGCTATATCGGTCGTGTATGCGCCGTCTACACCGCTAAGTGTTAACCCCGTATCTATGTAAGGGTGCGCAAATGCGCCTAAGTTTGTGGAAAAATCGTGGTCAGCCACCCATGGGTTATCATTCGCTTTGATATTAATTCCGTCTATAAGTATACGATAATTCCCGTACACATTTTCTATCCCGCGATAACTCATTGCATGTGTGCGGTCAGCCGTGACCCCGTACGATGCGTTGCCATACGCCGCCGTTAGCCCTGTAAGCTGTAATCCGGCCGCTGATGTAAGACCGCCCCCTAAGAGTGTTTGGGAGTCGAATCCGCCGTACTCTAATAAATATAGCAACTGTATCGCGCACGTTGAAAGATAATCTTGTACCTCCCACTTATTGAGGCCCCCCGATACCCTCGTACGTGCATAAATACGTGCGTCAGGCATTGTAGCACTAACCTTTGGCGCGATCCCTGCTTTCGATTCCGCTGCGGTTGTAGATGTGTTATAATATGACGCATACGCGCCGATAAATATACGGTCTTTTATTACGCTATCGCGCGAGAAAGCGGGGTGTACCTTAACCGCCTGAGCACCGACCCCCAACCCTACATCTATCGTGGCCGATGAATCAGTAGTAATAAACCAGTAATAGGTCGTAGTTCCGGTATCATATTCCATATAATAATAGAACTTAGGAATATGAACCATACACTGCCCCATGTTAGCTACGTCGGTGTCTGTATAACACCTATCACCATACCACGCGGTAGCTACGCCGTTATCCCACAGATTACATCGCCGCATCTGCGACCACGGAGCGATACCATTAAACGACGCACCGGCAGTTAATCCGGTTGCAGACGCTACACGCGCGTAAGTATCTGCGGTTTTATCCCACGATAACCCGTAAGCGGGGCCGCCCGTTACTGTTATAGTCATTTATCGCACCTCTCTACCTAGCCGTCCTTTATGGTTTTAATACAACGGTCAGCGTCCTTGCTGCGGTTTGGTCAACTGCGGCGCCTGTAGTTCCTGATCTAAACTTTATAAATCGCCAGGGTGCGAGTTTCCACGTAGCGATATTAAACGTGTATGCCTTTCCTTGTGCTACGCTGATAGAAACCTCAGTCCCTGCCTCGTCGTATAAATCTGTATAAGTACCCCCTAGTGTGCTGCTTACCTTGAACGTTAACACGGCAGCCGTCCACGCCGCCGGCATAATAATACCCATATATCTCGCAGCGCCGATATCAACAGCGGTGCTTAACACATAGGTCGCGCCATCCAGGGGGATTGTTACCGTTACGGGTGTAGGTAATAGAAGTGTGGTATAATCCAGCTTACTTGAAGCAGTCATGTTTAACCTTACCTTTTGGTTTTTAATAAAATAAACGGGGAAAAATAAAGCCCCGCTCTAATCGTCTATATTTAGATATCTGAAGGTTGTCTGCGTCCCTGTGCTCTAATATACAATACACCTGGGGTGAAATCCTCGCCCGCGCCTGCGCCGCACGTCAGTTGAGCCCACCGCTTATTTCCAGTATACTGGAATGTATAGGTGTGGTTCTCGGATGCGGCACCCGTCAGCGTCAGCGTTGCTGTAGTCGCATCCCACTCGGTGTTGGTGTTATCGTCTCGGTGACATACAACTTGGTTAGCATTTGTAACCGCTGTCCCCGCGTCTGCCGCTGAGGTATCCGATTCGAATACCTGAAATGTATAAACAACTGCGTTACTAATATCTGCGAAGAAGAGCACCATCATGCCCGATTCGTATCCTTGCATATCCATAGAGGTGGCGAACTGCGTATTAAACGCGGCTGCGTCTGTACACGATACCAGCGGGCCTGCGCCTGCATACGTCGGTACAACTACATCCAACTTATGGAATAAATCATTCATAGCCATAATCTTTTTACTCCTTAGTTTCTAATTGATCGAAAGACGAAAGCAGCTTCTCGAGTTCGCCCTTTACGACGGCATATCCGAATAGTTGTTTCTCCGCGTCAATTTTAAATTGCGCGCTTTCGGTATCTATCTCTTTTATGCGGTTCTCGATATCTGCTTTCGTTATACTCATTTATGCGTCAGCCCATAACGGTATTTGATACACGGTACCTGCGATTGAGATACGCATACTTTTTTGATCTGCCGCAAACGCGAACGTACCGGCATCGGCTACGTGCGTACCTGATACTGTGCGGCCTTCGGAACCTAAGTTACCGACGCCGACTAATACAATTCCAGGGTTAACAGCGCCGCCGTCAACCGTGAGCGTGCCGTCCATACTCGTGTTACCGCTTGCGTCCACCGATAATCCCGATGAACCATAACCGCCACCGACTGCGAGCGTTGTAACTGCGCTGGTAGTATAACCAGAAACCGTTAACGTAGCGCCTGCCCCTACAGTGAGCGTACCACCGGATGCGATAGTAATATGGTCCGGTCTTTGCTGTACTAATTGGTGAGCCATAATCTTTTATCCCCCACCGATTTACGCGCTCACATTCATAACTACAAACGCGTTATCGTTCACTACTTGACCGCCAATACCGAGCCGCTCAGTGTAAAGTTGAACTAGCCCTTTAGTCGATATCTCATCGCGTATTTGTACCATTCCAGGCATGTCTACGATTTGATATGCTTCGCGGATATCACCGTAAATAATCACGCAATCTGCAGCCGTAAATGTAGAGGGTGCGGTGGTAACCGTAGCCATATCTGGCATATAGTATATCGGTTTACCAAACAGTCTGTCCGGTTGTCCTAATTGTACATTCTCCTCGAGGATATAACGCCCCATACCGTCGGTTAGTCTGCGTATAACTGATTTAGTCGTGCGGTTCATCAACCAGCTCGCGTTAGACTGGAAGCGCTCGTTTAGTTTATCCTGCATAGCGATAACGCCATCGAGGTCCGGGATGCTCGTTGCGGCACCAGTGTGTTCGTGCCTCGCTGCCGTGTTGGCTGCAATGTGAACGTCACCACGGAAGGCTATACCTTCGGGTTTACCGACGCCATTTCCAAGTATAAATTCGTGTCCTTCAAGGAACGCCATATACTCAGATACTTTACGCACTAACCACGCCTCGACATCTACACTACCTTGCCGCGCCATCTTCTGCGTCAGCGTTGGCATAGCATACATCGGGTGCGTTGGAATAGTAATTTTCCCAAGTGTATCGTTGAGGGTTGCGGCCCTACCAGCGGTCTGTTCGCTCGTCCACCCGGCCATAACAGCGCCAACCTCACTAATCATTTCGAGGGTATCGCCGACTCTGAGCGTCTCGACTGAAGCGAGTGCTCTAAATGGTGAGATGTTAACAAGTGCCTCGATAATGCGCGCGGATAGCGTTGCGGGCATCCAGTAACCACCTGTAGTAAGGTTAGTGGATATCATCGTTTTCTTAAACTCAGGCACCGCGTCCTTATATTGGTCTATAATAGTATCCTGGTCGAAGCCCTTACCCGTAAGGATATAGTCAAGGTATGACGTTCTCCACTCGGCGTCTATTGCTTTAGCGTCCAACGAATTCATAGGCCCCGCTTCGGGTGTGTTAAGTTTCGTTTCTAATCCGTCTATGCGTTCTTGCATAGTCTTAAACTGAGCGTTAACCGGCTCGAATTTAGCGTTAAAGGTTGTTATACCCGTCTCTAAATCTTCGAGGTATTGCTCTACGCTCTTAGTTTCTGTATCTTCTGCCATTATATCGTAATCTCCTTAGTTAGTTGCTTTAATTTGTTAATCAGTAATAATTTGTTTATTGTTACATCGTAAGCGGATTTAGCGGGCTTCGCTGCCGGTGCCGCTGGCGCTTTGGGCGCTGCTGCTGCCGGTGCCACCTCTTCTTTAGGCGGAACGGCCCTACCCAATACCGCATCGCAGTATTCAATAGCCGTCGCCAAATTAGCGCGTAATGCCGTTATATCCTGCGCGTTAACGTTGGATAATGTGCGGCCCGCTTTCTCCGCTAGGTCTTCGGGCGAAGGCTCTCCGTGGTGAACATCCGATTTAACCTCGTCCACCGTTGCCGCCTCATTAGACGGGAACGATACAACGCTTATCTCGTGTAACTCTACAGCGTTTAAGTCGGTTACGCCGTCGTCTGCGACCGCGTTCTTACCGGCTACCAACTGGTACCCTATACTGTTAGCGTTTACATCGTCAGCGAGTAACGCCTCGTATGCGTTACGCCCCCAGTCCGTCTTTAAATTTAGTTTCGCTCTAAACCGTAAACCGCGTTCATCTTCCCATAACTTCGTAATTTTACCTATCGGCTGCTCAAATTTATGCTGCCATAATAGCTTCAACCTACGCGGACTCTTTAGCGCGCTCTCGAATGCGCCGGGCATCGTGCGTTCGTTTTGGCGATCTACTACACCGTAAACGCTGGCATACCCTTCTAAGAATCCCTTTCCGTCTGGCGGTTCTACGGCGATACTACTGTTTTTATATTGTAACTCCAAGTTATCGCCACCTGTAATGTAATAAAAAAATAGATGCTTCTATCTGCGTGTAAATAGTCAACGGTTGTATATGGATGGCTAAAAGTATATATGTTACGATTATATATGGAGATCTCTATAGATTATAGTAACCTATATACGAATAAAAGTAGAAAAAAAATAGGTTAATTACGCGGCTGTTGTTTTTCTAGGACTTGCTTATTCATACTACAGTAGTCTAAGAGATGGATGTATTCAATAGTATTCTTAACTACATAAACCGTAGTTCGCTGTATTAGGCTGGGGTTTGGATATTCCCCCCCGTCCCTATAGTAAGATAATTCTCGATAATTATCAGTCATTTTATACCCCCAATACATACACGATAGCAACATATAAAAATATAGCGATTAAGTATCAAGCACGTTCGCACGTTGCACCGCTTGTAACAAACCTATTATAACGCACCGACGAGTTAACGACATAGTGCTATGCCCCTGGTGTATTACCTGCGTTACTCTGCCGCAGATAGAAAAGATAGATAATTATGAGTTATCGCTTTGGAACGCCGGAAATAAACCAGATACGTCATAAAGCTTAGTCCTTTTATCTTTTAAAGCACGTGGATAACTCCGTAACTCATCCAGTTTATACCCTTTAAAACCGGAATTAAAGCGCGTGGCGACGTCCGCCCAGGGTATAAGGTAAAACTTGTTACCTTTAGGGGCCCTAAACTCTACCGCAAGATATCCATTACGCCCCGTCTTACTCAGATACCAAGATATGGTCTCAACCTGGTGCGTATGGTTAAGGCCCTGTTCGGTATGAAACTGTGTAGAGAAATATAAGTATTTGGTAGACGTCGATTTACACTCGATAGCCAAATAACCAACGGAGGGTGAGTCGATAACGATATCTACGAATTGTTTTTTATAGCGCGTTTGGGGGCGGCGTTCTACAAAGGCGCGAATATAAGAAGTATCAAAATAGTATTTTAGCGACCGGACTAATAACGATTCGAAATTGTTTCTCATTTTTCGGGTATCGAAAACCCATTCGTGCAACGACAATTAACTGCGTCACCAGGCCATGTAGTACCGTCAGCGCAGTCGAACTCTTCATCGTGCGGTACCGTTACCCCATCCATCTCTGCGTGTTCTTCGCGCGTCCTATCGTCCATTGTCGCAATCCACATATTATCTAGCGTGCTACCCGCTTCTTTCGCCTGCGCCTGCGACCCGCGGTTAAAACTTTCTATTGTCTCGCTACGAGCGATCATCGTAGAACGCGAACCCTCGAACCCGTCGTATAAATCCGATATCCGCTTTGCTAAATTGGGTATAGATTCTTCGTTGGCGATGCCTTCCTCCAACACCGCTTTAACTCGCGACCTAGTTACTTCGTCTATACTCGTTATCTTTTCCGCGCCGTTATTACCTAAATACTCAGCTACCCATTTCATCCAAGCGGGTATTTGCTTATATTGTAACCCAAACACGCGAATCGCTTTAGTAGGTTTATGCTGTCGCCCACGCGCAGTAGCTTGCACCCCGCCCCACGTTTCCTCGCTATAACGCCAAGCGTTCTCGCCACTCAGTAACCATACCCTTCTAAACGCTTTAGTCCATTCGGCTTTATCTACTTTACCAACGCGAGGGAGTGCAGCGAGCATCGCCTTACGCTCGCGCGCGAATACTGCGCGTATAATACGCTCCGCTGCCCCGAAGTTACTATCGCGGCGGCGGGTAGTGGCGCGTAGGTAACGTGCGCGCTGTCTAGGATTGTGAAGGTTATACAAATTATTTAATCCTATGTCGCTTGAGCCGGTCTAACTTAGCCTCTAAGTCCTGGTATGCTGCGGTATCTAAGGCAATACCCTTAAACAGCGCATCATATTCATCTTTAGGTAATAAGTCCTTCAACATCGAATCCGTTACGTGTATCACCTGCGGTTTAAACCAGTAACTATACGGTGCTATTAAACACGTCATCGTTTAGTCATCTTCTTACGGATCTCGCCTATCATATGTAATACCTGAGTAGGTTCCGGAGGCGTTAGTTCTAAAGGTGGTACTGCCGGCGCCGCTACTGCACTTGCATCTACCTCACCCTGTAATGGCGCGTTTACATCCGTAGCCAATAACTGCGATGGCTCCAACCATAAATCGCAATCTTCGCGCGTCTCTAATCCTAACATCTCACGCGCCTCGTTAACGAGTATAAGCCGGTTAGTTGCTAACTGCATAACCCACGCCGCCTTACTCTCAACGTCCTCTTGTAACGCGCTTACGTTCTCTTTATCAAACGTTAGCTCTAAGTCCGCACCATATAAAGGACATAACCATTTATTGAAACTATCCTTCAGTTTATCGAGTAATGGGAATACCGTTTCCGTAAATAGTTGGCGCTTAGCGTGGTCTAAATTCTCATAGGTTGCGCCTTCGGGATGTAGTAGCACATAAGGGACGCCAAACGCGACGGTTATCTCGATGGCGCTTAACTCCATTACGCCTATCCAATCCATATCTTTAGGTGTATTACTTAACGGCTCTATCGAGTTAGCTTCGACGACCGCCATTTTACCAGCGTTACTCGGTCCTCGATACTGGTCATCTATCGTCTCTTTAACCTGCGCCATCTGATTTTCGGTAAACGGCACGTCGCCGGTAAGGAATACATGGCTCAATCCCGTAGTATTCTGTATCTTCGCGTCATTCCATAGGCGCGCGTGATTATTAAGGTCGATAGAGCGTGCTGCCGCGTGCGCAGGCGAGACGCCCCCGAACTCGTTAGACGGGTCGATAAGGTTGATATGTAATACCTCTTCAGCCTTATATTTCTCTATTATATTCTTAGCCTCATCCACCGTGTATTCATAACCCCGCACACTACGACGCGGCCCTGGTATAATTTTAACGAGGTCAGGGCGTAGAATAGTAAGTTCGTTTAGTGGTGCTGCGCGATGTATAAACGCGTGCCCTTCGCCAATAAGCAGGTCGAGTAATATATTCTCTATAAAATCGTGCTGCGTTTGATTCTGACTCGAAGGGTTAGGGTGCGTCCATCTATCGTTCAGGGGCGTATGTTCTACGTCCTCCTGTTCTCCCCCTTCCGGCCCGGATACATTGCGTTTAACTAACCACTCTATGTCGCTCGCGGTATCCACTATCTTACGCGCGGAACGATACGCCCACACGTTACCCGCGTAGCCTTCGGCGGCGTAGTCCTTAAACCGCCTTGATACTTGGAGTGGCTGCCCTTCTATAATCGTTACGTTGTTATAATAGGAGTTATCCTGATTCGATAACGCCTGATCGCGCAATACGTCAAGCGCGCTTTTAATGCGGGAGCGTAGAGTGCGTTTATTATTTCTAATAGTTTTAGTAGTAATCTGTTGTGCCATACTTTCTCATAATACCAAGTCTCTATTCAAGAATAAAATACCCACCAAGTCACAGTCGTCTTATATATACAGGCTCTAAAAGTAAATATGTTACTTTTTATTCTTCATAATTATCATTTGTAGATGCAGAAGTTAATATTCCAATGGGAACGGGAAGGACAACCCATCGACCGTTTTCATCAAGTATCCAACAATCTTTATAATAATAAGTCATTTTTCACCTTCTTTTTCAGAAAAAAAGGGGCACTCACCGTTGCGTAGGAAAAGGGCGCAGCAGCCACCCTCCCATTTACAAGTAGAACAGTCAGTCATTATTCACCTTCCCTTTTTTAACCACTTGCTAAACTCCTTCGCAGTATCCTCTATATCTTCGTCCGAGTAAAAGGTGCATTCCTTCATAAATCGCTCGTATAATTTAGCGCATTCTTGGGTCATTTTTCACCTTCTTTTTCTAAACCGATACCTTCATACGCAAATCCGGCTCTATCGACTTCATACCACCGCCTAATTATGCACTTAATAAACGATAATATGCTCATTTTATAACACCTCACTTAATCGTTTACGTGCACTATCTATATATTCCTGTTCCTTTTCTATGCAGATATAATGACGATTAGATTTGCGGCAGGCGACTGCGGTCGTGCCACTACCGCCGAACGGGTCTAACACAGTGTCGTTTTCCTTACTAGATTTACATATTAGTTTTGTTATTATCTCTAGCGGCTTTTCTGCTGGGTGGGTTCGATCTGCAACTTTAACAGCCCTACACTTTAGTATGTCCCCGTCGCCGGAAGGTACCGGTTTCGACTCCGGCATTTCCCCCCACATTATTAGTTCGTGCTGGTGCCTCCAACCATACCCATTTATAGATGTTAGTTTATCCCATATCAACGGCCGGACGGATTTAGTAATCCCGAACGCATGATAAAAAAATAACGGATAACTTTGCCCATTACAGAACATATAAAACTGGGCGTTTGGTTTTAAGATTCTATCGTATTCGTGGAATACATGTTTAAAAAAGTGTTCTAATATTCCGAGGTCTGCGAAATTACGTGTATTAAATTTGCGCGTATTGTAATGGTTAACAGGAATATAATACGGGGGGTCTGTAATAATTAAGTCAATACTGTGCTCTTGTATATTCGCCATTACATCGAGGCAGTCGCCGCAGATTATAGTATCTAACACAGTTATCTTTTAGAACCCTCGCCCACGTGCATAATTCCGGTGACGCTATTCTTATCCTTTTTATCTTTAGGCTTATCTTTTTTCTCAGAGGCTACTACATCGTTTAGTGTTACACCCTTAACTACTTCCTTAACCTCTTTAACATCTTTAGTCTTAGTTTCTTTCGGTTTTAATTCCTTAACCTCGCCGCCTATTACATCATAACAGCATACCAGCTTACCCTGCATAACTTTAAAGCGCCCATCTGGAACCATAAAGAAATAGTCTTCGGCATTCGCAAACGCAGACTCGTATGCGTATGTTCGCTCGATCTCTTTGTTACCTACTACCTCAAATATAGAGATAGGTGGTTGTATTACTTTTATCGTTAGTTTCGTTAATTTATTTTTCATATTGTTTTTATTCTCCGTTTCTTAGTTGCACCCTCATATACTCCCTCATTTACACCCTCAGTGTATCAAATAGCGCCCTATACCAATACCCAACATTATCATAACCACGCTCCATATAAGAAACGTGATCGCTATCTTCATACTACTTGGTTCATCGGCGCCCCCGTCCGTTGGGTCTGGTGGTATTACCCGTTGTGCCATATTCATTTTAAGCGTCTCGTTATCATCCCATCGTCCCATTACAATACCTCACTTAATCGTTTATTTGCCATAGTCACATATTCTTCGTTTAAGTCTATTCCTATGTAGTGCCTTTGTAATTTTCTAGCTACTAACGCCGTCGTGCCGCTACCGACGAAGGGGTCTAAGACTATACCGGCGCGCGTGGGTGCGTCGCAGTCGCATCGTGGTGTAACGCTTAATACTTTAGTGTGTTTATCCATACGGTAATCGTTTTCGCGCCCGTTGGCCATTACTTTTTTATCGGTTATTTTCTTATGTTGGTTCCCTACGTAACTACCCATTTCTGGTTTACCATGTCTAGCCCGATGTGTGTAACTAATATCTAAATCCGAGTCCCACGGTTTATTACAGCTATCGCACACTAACGACGGACACCCCGCCTTTATCATCGGCTCCACTAACTTTTCGGGGAATACTGCGAAGTGCGCGTCCTTGAACGGTTGCGGGTTTATGCGCCATACGGTGCGTTTGTTGCGTCCGTTTGGTAATATTGCGTTTGGAGTATTGACGCCTTGTACGGTTTTACCTTCTTTTATATTCTCGGGGTTATTCTTCCGTTTGGGATAATCCGGCCTAATACCGTTTTTAAATGCTACTAAAGTATGCGGAGCCTGCGCCTCGAACTGTTGCTCAAAATAATACTTCTTATTCTTAGTAAAAAGGAAAACATACTCGAAGTCAACGGTAAACCTATCTTTGGCCGACGAAGGCATACAAGACGGCTTATGCCAAATAATTGTGTTGCGTTGTATCCATCCTGAGTCGGTCATCGAGATAGCGAAGCGGTGGGGTATGTTGCATAGTGATTTGGTTGGTATCTCTGTATCAATCGGTGCGGGTAAAAATTCATTCGCGTGTTTGCCTAGTTTACCGTGGTCAGCGCCGCCGTACCCCTTACCACTACCTGCATACGAGTCCCCCAAGTTAACCCAACACGTCCCCGTCTTTTTAAGCACCCTATATACTTCATCGAATATAGTTTGTAGGTGTTCTATGTAGAGTTGGAAGGTTGGTTCGAGGCCTAGTTCACCGCGCCAAGCGTTGCATAGTTGACAGCTATCGGTAGGTGGTAAGCGAATGTCTTTATACGTTGCTTGATTAAGACTATCTTCTATTCTTGTTGCTGTTCCGCGTATTACTTTTTCTTTACCTGTAAGCCACTCGTGCTCGCATTCGCTATCACCGCCCCATAACTGCCCAGTAGTTGAATATGAGCGCAAACCCCAATAAGGCGGACTCGTTATAACGCAGTCTATTGACTCGCTGGGTAACGTGTTCAACACGGAGAGCGTGTTACCTGGTATAATTGTATCTATCGGCAGATTAAACACGTTAAAAGAACGATTCACGTATCCACTCATTAACTGACTGTTCGCCCTGTTTAGCCATCCACTCGGTAAATACCATATATATTACCTGGTCTATCGCCTCGCCTTCTAGCTCAGGCCGTAGCTTACGCGCGTCATCTATTAGTGATATAGTCGCTTTAGATAGTATTACTTTAGTCATTGTTTATCAGCCCTACTCATCCAATCCTTAAAGCACGCGGCATGTACGTAGTAATGTTTACCGTCGCGGTTGCCACTGTAATACCCCTTCGTGTTTATCTCGCGTAAACACTGGTTGCATATCTCTATGCCTATGTTTGCGGGTCTTGTATTTGTTTCGTGTGACATATATCGCACCTTAGCGTTACCAGGTCTATTGGTTGATTACAGCCGCAGACGCGACAGTATCCCGCGCCTGTAAACTTTAGTTCGGCATCCCTCATTTAAATAACATCTCCGGCGTGTATACCCACCCGTGCCGTTTCGCGAATAATATCCTTTCGAGCTGTTCGACTCGTGTGCGTAGTTCGTGTATCTCTGTATCTTTATCGTCGATTTTCTCGTTAACAATAATCGTTCTAGATGCTCTAAACGTGTTATCTACTCTATCCATTCTTTACTCCCTCGAACCCCAGGCGTTTATTATTGGTTTATATGCTGTATCCTCACGTAGACCCCATTCCACCCGGGATACGCGCGCCTCTAATTCATTTACCCGAGTAACTAACCGTTCTATTACTAATTCCATATCTGTTTTAGACATATTCATTTTATATCGCCTTCATATTCATAACCAAAATCATCACACTCGTAGCAATATTGTATTTTTGCGTCTAGGTAACAAACGCAGTAACCAAATTTACAAGCGGGAAGTAACTCCTTAACTTTTAATTTCAGTTTGGTTCTATTGCAATATGTTGTCATTATTTTACTTACCACTCCGCCACTTATAGCAAGCCCTCAACGCTTTAAACACCGCAAACGCCTCTTCTATCTCGAATCGTTTAGTTGTAGTATTATAACGATGCATATGTTTAGTTTCTTTAAACTTGTATGTGTCTCTATTAACGTGAACTATGTAAGCTAATTCCGGCCACATAGCAGGGTTATCTTTATTCATCTCTACCCATGCGTTAACGTATGCAGCGAGTTGTAGGGTAGCGGTGTCGTACACGCTCGAGCCGGTCTTGAAGTCGGCTATAACAACCTGCTTGCGCCCTTCGTATTCCTGATATGCGATAAGGTCGCAGGTGCCCGCGTATTCGTGTGCGTGTGAACATAACCGCGCCTCTATATGTATCGGTTCTAACTTAGAGTCTAGTATCCATTGTTGAGCATTCTCAAAGAGCGTAGCATACTGGGGCATAAACCCTGCCTGGTCTTTATCCTTATCGAGCAGGGCTTCTAAAGCGTCGTGTATGTTTGTGCCCTGGGTACCACGCGCATCGCGGACGGTATTAGGCTGACGCAGGGCGGCATCTAATAATAGGTCTATATCTATTTCGTGGCCCTTACTCAGTAGTTTATAATAATCATCTGATAGTTTGGCCTTAACGATGTTATCTTTCCACTTGGCGAGGCCGTATCCTTTATCCAAGATGCCCAGGATTGAGGACACCCTAACGTAGGTATGGCCATTACAATCGTAAGTAGGGGAGCTATAACCACTCATAGTTTAACCCCCCTAAATCCGGCCAGTCTCCCGCGCCAGTTATCCGTATTGGATAACAATAATAGGTGGTAGTTAGTCATAATGTCCCCTGCATTGTACAATATTGCTTAGGTACATATTCATAATTAGGTTGGTGCTGGTGTTCACTATGATTTAGATATTTAATGCGGCTAACTAATTTTTCTCTTTCGGTTAATATGTAAGCAGGTACTCTATACCTCTGAGCTCCTGCCGGCCACCTAATAAATATCTCTGCCTGTTCTTTTTTTTCTATTAAATATGGAAATACTTGTTCTATTATCGGCTTCCCATACGTAGCGGTTAATTGCCACATCCAAAATCGTTTTCCGTTTTTTACGCGCTTATTGACCGTTCCGCATCTTGTAATCTGAAAGCATTTTAGTATTATAGGGTTATTCAACATCTCTACTTTACAAAGTATAGTCCTACCCTGGATCGTAATAAAACACCCTTCCCCGTCTATCAGTGCCGCCAACCATGTCGCCTCTTCACAAGCCATCAATCTAGGATTATGATTAGTCATACCCACCGCACCTGCTTACGTGGTGCCTTCGCCTGTAATACCGCTGTGGCCCCTGCTATCGCATCAAGCTGGTCATCGTGTGCGCCTTCGGGGAATATTTCCGCCTCATCAAAGAACGCGTTTATCCATTTACCTTCTACCAGCTTCACGTTACCCGCCTCCGCATGACTCGATACTATACCGATCCTAGTCTCTTTCGGGCCGCTCGGTTTATGCCCCCTAAAATTATACTCCGGCAATACCGTCCTACGGTAGTAATCTGTTACTTGTTTACCTGACGCCCCGGGTTCTTCTTCAATTATAACGGGTACTTGTTGACCATCTAACTGCGCTGTCTGCTTTATAAGACGCTCTACGTGCTGCGGTGTTTCACGTGTGCGTTGTATATCAAGAATATAGTACGTGCCGTCGTGTATTGCTACCTTAACGCCCGCCGTCCAATCGGGATCGGGGTTAGATAATGATTCAGGGGATGCTGCCATATCCCAGTATCTTACAGCAAAGGCAGACGCTGGCGCTTCATTAACGATATCAAACCACTGCCGCCTAAAGAAGCCGCCACTTGCTATTGCGTCCCAGTTACCTAATAGTAGTTGCTGACGTGTTATAGGGTCTAAGTTGTTTAACGTCGCGCTGTATTCATTATAATCTAAGTAATCGTTATCCCTCAACTTAGCCACGATAAACTTGCGGCCATGCGCGGGCCCTTCTACGATGAACCGTTGCT
>Ga0209429_10000972_pt1 | contig 18483 bp, 18 predicted proteins | sample BarGraNGADG00212_3_FD_184493 | JGI IMG/M metagenome (GOLD analysis project Ga0209429, IMG submission 184493) | Arctic peat soil microbial communities from Barrow, Alaska - Barrow Graham LP Ref core NGADG0004-212 (SPAdes) (version 2) | ecosystem: Environmental > Terrestrial > Soil > Wetlands >...
CGGCGCTTCGGTGTGACCGGAACAAAGAAGCGGACAAGAATGTCCGCGCTCCCAAAGGGCGCAGGCCACCGGTGTTCGACAAAGGTGAGTTGCGCCCAGGCCGAAAAATGCCGGGGAAAAAGTTTTGACAATTTACGATGGCGAACTAGATTTCTCCCGCTTTTGGGTGGGGTCGTAGCTCAATTGGTAGAGCACCACAATGGCATTGTGGGGGTCAGGGGTTCGAGACCCCTCGGCTCCACCATCTTTTAAGCCCGTGGATTTTTGGGGGTGGTCTGGCTCGAATGGTTGATGATCCATTGCAGGCACAGCTCGACGGTCAGCAGAACGAGCCCGGCGAAGATCCAGTAATGGAAAACCGGTTTGCCGCGGATCAGGTTCTGGTAATCCTCTTCGCCGGACACGAAACGGCCTTGCTGCCCTTCCTTGAGCAGATCCGGCAACAGGCTCTTGTCCACTGGTCGCAAATCCGATTCTTCCGGCGGTGGATTCACCCCAAAGGCGTAGCGCAGACGATCGTTGCGCAGCGTGTAAAATCCCAGTTCCTCGGGCACAAAAGAGATGGCGCAACGTTCGCCAAGGAGTTCTCGTTTCAATTCCACGTCGCGTCCCGATGGGCTTTTGAAGGGGTAATCCTTGAGTTCGCTGCGCCAGACTTCGGCCTGCAAGGTTTCACCCACCACGCTGGCGGTCGGGGTTGGTTCCTCGCTGGTTAGTTGTTTGACCAGATCCTGGATCCAGGCCGGGAACATGCGCTGCCGCGCCAGATTGCTGGAGAACTCGCCAACCGAACAGTTCATGAGAATCAAGGTCCCCAGACCGTGCCCGAGCACCGCCATGGCCGGGGTTTCGTCGGCGTAGGTCAGCAGTATGTTGCCGGCCCCGGTCGAACTGGCGCGGTAAAAATCGTAAAATTCCAGCAAAGCCAGATCCTGCCGGCGCGAACCGCGGAACAACCGCAGGTACTTGGATTTGAAATCGCCCTGGGTGATCTGCTGGGCGCTGGCCGCCCCATTGCCCGCCACGCGTCGCGTACCCAGTTTGATCGGCATGGTTCCCGGTCCAATGGCTTTCTCCAATCGCTCCAGGTTGGCCGCGTCCTGATCGCCGTCGAGAAAATAGACGATACCGCCGCCGCTAAACAGGAATTTGGCCAGCAACGCAGCGGCCGCGTCATTCAAGAGTCCGGTGCGCGTGAGAAAGATTTTTTTGGCGGCCGCCAACTGTCCGGAGGAAAGCTCGGCGGAAGTCAGATGCCGCGGGAGCAGCGATCCCTGCTGGTTAACATACGGATTCATGGCGCTCTTCAGATAGAAGACGGCATCCTGGCTGGGCTTCGGATCGTCGGAAACGATCAGGATTTCTTCCTTTTCGAGCACCGGCAGCGCCAGATAGAAGCGATTGTCGGCGTCCAGGTCATCGGGTGGCAGATGGACTTCACAAAGGTGCAGGCCCGGCGCTCCCGGCAGCATGGGGAGGATCACCTGCGCCGTGGACCACGGCGGGGCGGAGACTTCCTTCTCGAAACTGACGCGTTGATCGATCACGGCGGTTATTCGTTCCTTCATCGGTTGGTCGCTGAAATTGCCCACGGTGATTTCCAGCGGCACGGTGTCGCCGGCCAGGAAATGGGACTGGTCGAGCGCCACCTCCAGGATGGCGCGATTATCCTTGGCGCGGGTGGCGACATCGACAAAGAACAGACGGGTCTGCGGCGGCAGGCTGGAGAAATCGACATGGGCCCAGCTCTTCCGCTGGAAATCCGAAAAGTAATAAATTTCCGACCGCCGGTTGATCCGGGAGAGCAGTCGCGCGGCGGCGGCATTGGCCTGGGTAAAATCGGCCTTGGTGAGGCCGGGTTGGGTGCGGCTTAGGAATCGTTTGGCCTCGGCGTGATCGGGCGAGAACTCGACAAAGCACGAGCTAGACGCTCGGCCCGCCAGCATGACGTTAACCACGTCATTGGCGCTCAGGCTGTCGATGACCTTTTCCGCCTCCTGGATGGCTCGCTGGCGGCAACTGACCAGTTCTCCTTTGTATTCCATGCTGAGCGAGTGATCGAGCATGAGCAGCACCTGCCGGCTGTCCTGGCCGGGAGATACCAAACCGAATTTCTCCAACACGGGTTTGAGGAACGCGATCAACACCAGCAGCAGGAAGAGGGTGCGCAGCGCCATCAAAATCCAGTGGCGCCAGCGAAACAGCCACGAGCGCTGAGCGATGGTTTCCCGGATGTTTTTTACGTTGGAGAAATAAAACAGGCGGGGAAACCGCTTGTTCAGCAGGTGAACCACCAGCGGCAGTCCCACCAACGGCACCAGGCCCCAAAGCAATGACAGGTTCAGGAACGACATGGGGGCTGGCGTTGGACGGGAGCGTTGCGGCCGCGAAACCCCAGATAGGCCTCGATCGCGTTGAGGTATGGATTGCGCGTATCGATCAAATCGTGCCGGATGTTACGCTGATCGGCTTGGCGGGACAGTTCGTCGATGAATCGCTGCATGTTGTCCCGGTAAAGCCCGCGAATTTCATCCGGATCCACCTGCACCTTTTCGCTGGTTTCCAGATCCACAAATTTGGCGGCGGCGAAGGCCGGCAATTGCAGTTCGTCGGGATCCACGATGTGCAGCAGAAGGATTTCGAATTTACGGTGCTGGAATTGCGCCAGGGCGTCGAACAATTGCGTGGTGTCATCGAGAAAATCCGATAGCACCACCAGCCGGCCCCGTTTCCGAAAGACCGTGTTGCATTCCGATAAAGCCTGGGCTATGCCGGTGCTTTCGCTGGGGCGAACGCGTTCCAGTTCCGTGACCAGCCGATGCAGGTGCCGGCGGGTGCCGCCGGCCGGAAGGAATTGATGGAGATGATCGGCAAACAGGCCCAGCGCCGCCTTGTCCCCCTGGTGAATGGCTAGATAGGCCAGCGCCGCGGCAATCTTGGCGGCCAGGTGGAATTTGGATTGGCGTCGTTCCCCCGCGTAGCGCATCGACGCGCTGGTATCCACCAGCAGGTAGATCACCATGTCGGTTTCCTCCACAAACCGGCGAATGAACAGCCGCCGTGTCCGCCCGTAAACCCGCCAGTCCAGGCGCACGATTTCGTCGCCGGCGACATATTCCTTGTAATCGGAGAATTCGGCCGATTTGCCGCGACGGGGCGACCGGTGTTTGCCGGAATAATAACCTTCGACCACGGACTTGGCGAAGACCAGCAGGTTTTTAAAACGTTCCAGTTCGGAGAGCGTGAGCAGCGAGCCTGCATCCGAGGTGGGAGGCGCCGGAACGGTCAGTCCAAACCGGCGCAATGGCCCGAACGGGCCCGCCGGAGGCGTGGCAGCGAATCGGGGTGGGATCGGCGGCGCAATCACCGGCGGCACGCGCCTGGGTTGTAAAGGGGGTGAAGGCATAAGGCTTGGCCTTGCAGGCGGGGATCAATTCCGAAGCGGACAGGATGGCCGCGTTTCGGTGGTTTCAATAGGCTTTTTCTGGCACACTTTGCAGCAACATTTCCAGAACGTCTTTGGATTTCTTGCCGGCGCCGGTGGCGCGGTAGTTGGTAATGACACGATGCTGCAGCACGGGCAGCGCGACTTCGCGCACCTCGGCGATTTCCGGCGTGATTTTGCCCTTGAGCAGCGCGAGGGCTTTGGCGCCCAGAATCAGATACTGGGAAGCGCGCGGTCCAGCGCCCCATTCGATATAATCCTGGGCGACCCGCAGGGCGCCGGGGCGGTTGGGACGGGTGGCACGCACCAGTTCCACGGCGTAATCGACCACGTGTTCCGAGACCGGCGCGGCCAGCACCAGTTTTTGCGCCTGCAGAATCTCATCCAGCGTGACCTTGGGTTCCAAGGTTGGCAGTTCCTGGAGGGTGGTGCGCTGGACGATCTCCATTTCCTCGGTTTTCTCCGGGTAATCCAGGTAAAGCGAAAACATGAAACGATCGAGCTGGGCTTCCGGCAGGGGATAGGTTCCTTCCTGTTCGATCGGGTTTTGGGTTGCCACCACCACGAAGGGATCGGGCAGCGGCCGCGACTTGCCGGCCACGGTCACCTTGCGTTCCTGCATGGCTTCGAGCAAGGCGGATTGGGTCTTGGGTGGCGTGCGGTTGATTTCATCGGCCAGCAGCAGGTTGGCGAAGATGGGTCCCGGCTGGTATTCGAATTGCAGCCGCCGGTCGTGCTCCTGCAGCAACTCGGAGCCGATGATGTCCGAGGGCATCAGGTCGGGGGTGAACTGGATGCGTTTGAAACTGAGCTGCAGCACCTCGGACAGCGTGCGCACCAGGAGGGTTTTGGCCAATCCGGGCACGCCGATCAGCAGGCAGTGGCCGCGGGAAAACAGGCTGGCCAACAGCAGGCGGATGATAGCGTCCTGCCCGACCATCACCTTGCCGATTTCCTGACGGATGCGCGTGTACACCTCCTGGACCGATTGCGGCGATAATTCACTCATGGAATCACAGTGTGTTTGTTGCAAGACCCATACAGCATAAGTTCCAGGGGGGCAACGGAAAACTCCCAACCGCCATGGGATTCGCCTGAACGATTTCCAGGCAAGCCAACCGCTTTCGATTCCCACGCTTTATCCACGGTGAGGATTCGTAAGCACCGCCGCCCGGATGCCATGTTCGGAGGGCGGAGTTACCCGACGCCCATTTATTATGGGGCTCCCGGAGCTCGCCCCTCCGAAAACTGGAATTGGGCGTTGGGTCCTGCGGGGCTGGGCATGGCCTGGTTGCCATGGCTGGATCAGCCCCAGTGTGGCCAGACGGCCCAATCGGGTCGCCGCGAGGATTTTGCGCCGAACTGCCGACGGTCAGGGAGTGACAAAACCGAAAGGCGTGCTAGGCTCCGGCTCGGATGATGAAAATAGGTCATGATTTTTTTTCGGGCCGGGCCTGGTGGGTGGCTCTCCTGATGCTGGGAGCTTCCTCGGGCTTGCGGGCGGCAGATTACGAACCGTTGGTTTATCGCGACACCAGCAGCAACTCGCTTCCTTATCGCCTGTTGCAGCCGCTGAACTACAATCCTCAACAAAAGTACCCGCTGGTGGTCTTTTTCCACGGCGCCGGCGAGCGTGGCGCCGATAACGATCGCCAGTTGATCCACGGCGCCAGCTTGTTCCTCAAGCCCGAATATCGCCAGCAATACCCGTGTTTTGTCCTGGCGCCGCAGTGTCCGGAAAAGCAGCAATGGGTCGATATGCCCTGGGGGGACGATGCCGGCACGCGTCCCGTCCAGCCAAGCGCGGCCATGCAACTGGCGCTTCAAACCCTCGAGGCCGTTCTCAAGGGTTTCAGCATCGACACCAATCGCCTCTACGTGACCGGGCTTTCGATGGGCGGCTATGCTACCTGGGACTGCCTCACGCGGTTCCCCGAGCGGTTTGCCGCGGCGGCGCCGGTGTGCGGCGGCGGCGATGAAAAAACCGTCACGGAGGCAGTCGCCAAAGTCCCCGTTTGGGCTTTCCACTCCGAAGACGATGAAGTGGTGAAAGTGGGGCGCACCCGGAACCTGATCCAAGCTCTGCGCAACGCCGGCGGCCAGCCCAAATATTTCGAGTATTTCGGCCTTGGCCACAATTCCTGGAGCAAGGCCTACGCCGAGCCGGAATTCCTGCCCTGGATGTTTGCGCAGCGGCGCGGTCAGCCGGATGCCTTCGGGTTGAAGACCCCGCTGCCGGTGTTGCCGGCCGTGGCCCAGTGGCCGGCTACCGACGACTTGTTTCCCGGCCAGGGTCCCTTGCAGAAGGCCGATTGGTTTCAGAAGCTCTGGCGTCAGCGACGGTTGAGTTGGTGGCTTAGCCGCGAGGCGGATCAAGGGGCGGTCGTTTTCCTCGGCGATTCGATCATGCAAGGCTGGAATAGTCTGGCCAAGGATTTCCCCAATCTCAAGCTAGCCAACCGCGGCATCAGCGGCGACACCACCCGCGGGGTTCGCTGCCGTCTGAAGGAAGACGTGCTCGATCTCAAGCCGGCGGCGGCCGTGATGCTTCTGGGCACCAACGATCTGGGACTCGAGGGCGAACCCGAGGATGCGGCGGCCAATCTGAAGGAGATTCTCAATGCCTTAAAACAGTCCAACCCCAAACTGCCGATCATTCTCTGTCGGGTGATGCCGCGGGGCGCCGTCCCGGGCCGTTTCCCCGAAAAGATCGTGAAGCTGAATCAATTGATCGACGCCTTGGCCAAGGACGAAGTTCAGATCACGCTTTGCGATACCTGGAGCATTTTCGCCAACGAACAAGGCGCCGCCAAGCCGGAGGAATTTCCCGACTTGCTGCATCCGAACGCCGCCGGTTATGCGAAATGGGTGACGGCGTTGAATCCCATTTTTGCCAAGTTGAAACTGGGGCAGAATTGATGGTGGCGGCGGATTTCGAAGACCTCGATTCAGAACGCCTTTCGGCGGGGCGAGGTTAACATGGGGCGTTGTGTCACTCCGCTCCTCCGCGCCCAGCCTCATAACTCCTGATCCCGCGCCTCAAAGCAACCCCCTCAAGGAAATCCTCTGAGCCCGGCTGCTACCTCTGCGGACAACTTAATGTTGCAGGTGGGACATATTCTTGTCCACATTGGGACAAAACGGTTTCAACCATATTCCATGGAGTCAGGATGCCTGAGCCTCGATCAACCCGCAGGCGAGGACGCCCTTAGTAAATCCGGTTCATCCTGTCTTCTGCCAACGGCAAACATCGCCTGTCCATCCAGCAGAATTTCTGTAACATCGCGTGCCAGATGTGTCAGGAACTGGGTGTATGAGCGAATTATCGCCAGCCAGCAAATGTCCGACTTGTGGCGCGGCCATGCCGGACCATGCGCCGCAAGGGCTCTGTCCCAAATGCCTGCTTTTAGGAGTAGCCGCCCTCACGGAAACCAACTCGACGGAGAATCTGCTGCTCGACAAAGCAGGCCGCATCAAGGTCGCCGATTTCGGCATAGCTAAAATGCTGGCACCCACGGAACAGCCGGTGAGCGCTGCTGGCATCGAGAGCGAAGGCGTTCCCGGCTCCCGCGAGAAGGTGGCGGGTTTTGGGTTGGCCAAGATCATCGAACCCGGTAGGGCCGAGCTGCCGCTCGGCCCAGAAAATGGGGCTGCGCAGCACCACAGCCCAACCGGAGTGATGGGCACCCCGCGTTACATGGCGCCCGAACAGCGTGAAAGACCCCATCAAGCCGACCATCGCGCCGACATTTATTCGTTGGGGGTGGTTTTCTACGAGATGCTGACCGGCGAACTGCCGGCGGAAGCGCTTCAGCCTCCTTCGCGCAAAGTGCATATCGATGTGCGGCTCGATGAGATCGTCCTGCGCGCCCTCGAACGGGAGCCCGAGCTTCGTTATCAAACCGCCAGCCAGGTCAAAGAGGATATCGAGACGGTCGTTGCCGGTCCGCTGCCTTTGAAAGCAACTTCGAGTGATGAAGAAGTCAAAGCTCGATTGCTTTATGCGGACGCTGCACGTCAAATCCAACTTCCTGCGGTGGGGGTGATAGCCACGGGAATGCTCAATTTGCTTGCGCTCATGGCGTGTTGCGTTTTTCTGGGAGTTGCTGCCCTCCAATCCCAGCGGCGGGCCGCTGTCGAAGTTGCCTATATCTATAAGGAAGCGGAGATAAAGAAAAGTCTCGTTGAAAATTTGTCCAGGACCTTTGAGAATATCCAGAAGCAGGAAAAAGGTCCTGATACTGAGAGATCGCGGGAGTGGGCGGAAAGCGAGCTAAGACAGCTCAAGGAACAACTCGAAGTGGCGAACGTCAAATTGGCGGAGGCCGGCCAGTTTTCGTTGCGCAAAAAGTGGGGGATCACCCTCCTGTATCGGGTTCCGGTGGCGGCGGTTCTGGGAATGATCGCAAGCGGCTTTGCCATCTTCGGCGGGTTCCGTCTGATGCGCCTGCAAAACCGTTCTATCGGCAGGACGGCGGCCGTTCTTTCGATGCTTACTCCTCCCGCCATTCCGTTGGGAATGACCTTCGGGATCTGGTCGTTGTTGGTTCTGGCCCGTCCCGAAGTTCGAAAAGCGTTTGAAATGTCACCCAAACCGCTGCCATTGTCTCCGGAACGCCCTGCATGGCAACCGAGCTTGTCCATTGCCTTCATGGTTGGCTTGGCTGCCGGTCTGATTGCCCTGGTTAGCTCGGTTTTGATTACCAGTCTGCTTCCGGATGAATACGCCAGCACCGCGCGCATCATGGTTACGGAGCGGGATCCAGCCGATCAACTAGCTCACATGCAACGTTACAATCCGGTTTTTCTCCAGACTCAACTCGAAATGCTCAGATCGCAAAAGGTCCTGAGTAATGTTGTTGAACGCTTGAACTTGACCGAGCGCTGGGGAACCCGCTATGCGCGTGGCAGCCTGCTGGGCACTCACGAATGTCTGATGCTGCTCAATCGCCAATTGGATGTGCGTCAGGTTCGTAGCACGGCTCTTGTGGAGGTCCGCTTCTTTAGCCGAGACCGTAACGAGGCGGCTGAAATTGCAAATGCCATCGCGGCGAGCTACCGCTTGCTCAGAGCATCCAATCGCGTGGAAATCGTGGATTCCGCAGAACCCTCCTTGCGTCCTTCACGTCCCAACAAGCCGGAGTATATTATGATCGGAGCGCTCCTAAGCCTGATCATCGGGCTTATGGCCAGTGGCATCGTGCTGGTTGCGGTTTATAGCGGGCGATGGAAGAACGGCCGCAAAACTGATCCGCCCAAACCCACGACCTCCCGTTTGGGTTTAGCCCGACTTGCGCTCGGGTTGTTCATCGCTGGAACGCTTGGGACGCTGCTGTTATGACCGTCTCCTATCGGCATGATATGGCGCTGATTTCTGGCGCGCTCGCCCTGATCCTGGCACTGGTCTTTGGCGTCATGGCATGGCGACAACGGATGGGGCGGATCATTGCCATGGCCGTTCTTTTCGTTTTCTCGGCCTTCGGCATAGCCGTGGCGATTTTGACAAGCTTTTAGCCGAGGTCATCTCCCTAACCGAATAACCCTGCATTCTTGAGCACCGATCCTTCATCACCAAGGCAGAACGCCCCGGATGTCTTCGCCACCACGCGCTGGACACAAGTGGTGGCATCGAACGGCGATTCCCCGGAGGGACGCCAGGCGCTCAGCGATCTTTGCGCCGCCTACTATGCGCCGATCGTGGCGTTTCTCCGCCGGGAAGGGCGCCATGAGGATCACGCGCGCGAATTGGCTCACGAATTTTTCGAACGCTTGCTGGAGCGGCAATCAATTGGCGGCGCTGATCCGCGCCATGGTCGATTTCGTTCCTATCTTTTGGGCGCATTGAAGCATTTCCTGAGCAACCGGCGTACCTATCAGTTTAGAGAAAAACGCGGCGCCGACTCGATCCATGAAACCTGGAGCACTGAAACCGACGCCTTGCCGGGTTTGACCGCGGCGAACGCATCGATGCCTTCGCCTGATGCCATGTTTGACCGCGAGTGGGCGTTGAGCGTTCTGGACCACGCTTTTGCAGTCATGAAGCAGGAGTCGGACAGGGCCGGTACCTTGCGCGAATTCGAGCTGTTAAAACCATGGCTTACCGGGAAAAGTGCGACCGGCACGCAGGCTGACGCCGCCCGCCAACTCGGTCTGAATGAGGGTGCGGTACGAGTGGCCATTCACCGGCTCCGGCGCAGATTCCGCGAACTGGTCAAAGCCGAGATTAAACAGACGGTTAATAATCCCAGCGACGTGGCGGACGAGTTGCGCCTGCTCATTGAAGCGTTGTCATTGTGAGGGGATGTGCCCGCCTATCACGGGAATCTCCGCTCTATCTTGCCAAACCTGGACGGCCTCGCTAGTCTGGGTGGCATGGCTCAATTGCCGTCGTTGATTTTAGCTTCGGCTTCGCCACGTCGTTCCGAGTTGCTCCGCCAGTTAGGAGTGGAGTTCCGGGTCGTACCCAGCGATGTGGCGGAGGTGGATAATCCGCAGCTTTCGCCGTTCGAACTCAGCCAGATGAACGCCTACCGCAAGGCATCCGCTGTGGCCCGGCGGTTTCCGAAGACCCTGGTGCTGGGCGCCGATACCATTGTCTGCCTGGGCCGCACGGTCTTTGGCAAACCCGCCAATCCGGAGGAGGCAACCCGCATGCTCGCTCAACTACAGGGCCAAACCCACCAGGTGGTCACCGGGGTCTGCCTGATGCATCGCCAACGGCATCGCGCTGCCATTTTTGCCGTTAGCACCAACGTGGCCTTCCGGCCGCTGAACGCAGCTCAAATCCGGCGGTATCTCAGCGCTGTCAATCCCCTGGACAAGGCCGGAGCTTACGCCATTCAGGAGTCCGGCAGCCTCCTCATCGATCACATCGCCGGTTCGTTTTCCAACGTCGTGGGGCTCCCGATGGAACGGCTGCAGGAGGAGCTTCAACCGTTCGCCTGAAAAACGGCGGCGCCGCCCATTGGATTTTGCCGTGGAAAAAGCTTCTGACAGCCCTCGTTCGCTCCCGCCGGGTTTATCGCTCCAGGCGGCGCCGCTGCCGCGATCGTACTTGAACTATGTCGGCCGCAAACTGTTTCGGCTGGTCGAAACCTTGCACGGGGTGGTGGCCTTCAGCCTCATTACGCTGGGCGTCACGCTGACCCAATTCAACCGGTCGTCGCGCGTCATTCATCCCCTGATCCGCGCGCAGGTGTTTCGCGCCGGGGTAGGCTCGCTGCCGATGACCACCTTCCTGGCGACCGCCCTCGGGTTTGTCATCATTGGCCAAACCCTGTCGCTGCTGCAGCAAGTGGGCGCGCAGCACCTGATCGGCACGGTGATGGTGACCGTCGTGGTGCGCGAGCTGGGGCCGCTGATCGCCGCGCTGGTGGTGTTGGTGCGCGTCGGCACTGCCACCGTCATTGAACTGGGCACCGCGCGAGCCATGGGCGAAGTGGAAGCGCTTGAGGCCCTGGGCATCGATCCGATTCATTATCTGGTGGTGCCGCGGGTGCTGGGCCTGGCCATCTCGATTTTTTCACTTACGGTTTACCTGATCCTGGGAACGCTCTTCAGCGGTTACCTGTTCGCTTTTTTGCAGGACGTGCCGTTGCGGCCCGGGGCCTATCTGCAGCAACTCGGGCTGGCGCTCTATTGGCAGGACTTCGTCCTTCTGGCGCTCAAAACCATCAGCTTCGGCGCCATCGTCGCCATCGTGACCTGCTACGAAGGCCTGGCCAAACCGCTGCAACTGGAGGAAATCGCCAGCGCCACCACGCGCGCCGTGGTCGGTTGCGTCATTTCCTGGGTGCTGTTGGATGCGATGTTCATCCTCGTTTATCTCATGATTTGACCCGGTGAAAGCCAACGATCCCAACGCCGCAGATAGGACGTCGCCCGTCAGCGCCAACCCGTTGATCGAACTGACCGACGCAGCCATCGCCGCGCCGCCGCCTTCGGATCAGGTGGTGGTGGACGGCGTGACCTGGCGGGTGAACCCGGGGGACTACTGGGTGATCGGCGGCCTGCCCGGCTCCGGCAAGACCGAATTGCTGTTAACCGCCGCCGGCCTGGCTAAACCCGTCCGTGGCCAGCACCGATTGCTAGGGCGGGATCTGATGGGTTTAACCGAATCTCAAATGCTGTCTCTCCGACTGCAAGTCGGCATGGTCTTTGCCCATGGGGAGCGGCTGTTCCATCAACTCACCATCTTGCAAAACGTCGCCCTGCCGATTTGCTATCATCAGAACTACGCCTGGGATGAAGCGATGGACCGGGTGGAAGCGTTGCTGACTCATCTGGAGCTGTTGGATGTCGCTCACCGCCGGCCAGGACAAATATCGCGCGCCCGCCGGCAACGGGCCGGCCTGGCCCGGGCCTTAAGCCTGGAGCCGGAAGTACTGCTATTGGACAACCCGTTGGCCGGCCTGGATCCGCAACAGATGGCGTGGTGGCTGGAATTTCTCGATCGATTGGCGGCCGGTCATGAAGTCAGGCAACACCGGCCCGTGACCGTGGTGGTAACGACCGATGATTTTCACCCCTGGCACGTTCGCGGCCGACAATTTGCTTTCATCCGCCAGGGACGCTGGTTACCGTTGGGTGGACGGGCTGAACTGGAGGCCTGCACGGATCCGCTGGTGCGGAGTCTGCTGGCTCCGGTGGTCACCACGGAATAGCGTATATGGCCTTGCAGGATTTAACGCCCCAATTGCGCACGCGACTCAACCGGGTCGAGCGCGCCGTCGGCGTGTTTGTCAGCCTGGCCACGTTACTGCTCGTCGCGGGCTTCGCCTACTACGCCCATTACACGGCCAAACGAAAGGGCTGGTTCGATGTCACGGTGCCCTATTACACCATGGTTAATTCGGCCGCCGGTTTCAAGGAAGGTGACCGCATTATCCTGATGGGATTCGAAGTCGGTGAAATCACCAAAATCGAGGCCATGCCGCCGAACGATCCCTTCAACGTCTTCGTCCAATTCGTCGTCAAGGCGCCCTATTTCGGCTATTTGTGGACCGATTCCAAGGCAAAGGTTGGCTCGGCCGATTTTCTGGGCAAACGCTTTCTGGAGGTGACGAAAGGCGGCGCCACGAGCGACACCAACGTTTTTGCGACTTACCGCACGGAAAAAGACGGTCGCCTGTCCGTGTGGATTGAGTGGGACGATGTGACCCAAAAGAAAGTCGCCTACTACGCTCCCCTGACCAATAACTTCAAAGGTTACTTTCTGGAACCCAACGAATCGCCAGCCATTACCGAGCGGCTCGAAAGCTTGTTGAACCAGGTGGAAAAGGCCCTGCCCAACATCCTGATTTTAACCAACCAAATCAGCGGTGTGCTGACCAACAGCGCCAACCTGGTGGCGCGCCTGGATCGCACGGTGGAAAGCGCCCAGCCAGTGGTCACCAACCTGGCGGACATTACCACGCGGCTGCGCGATCCCCACGGTTCGCTGGGCGAATGGCTGATCCCCACGAACATCAACCAACAGGCGCAGACGGCGCTCGGCTCCGCCAACGCCACGTTGCTCACCGCCAATACCAATCTCGAAGTCGTGGCCGCCAACCTGAATATAACCCTGGATAACCTGGCCCAACTCACCGGCAATCTGAAGGAGCAGGTGCAGGCCAACAGCCTGATGTTGACCGAGCTTTCCAGCCTGATCATCAACGCCGATGACCTCGTGCAGGGTCTGAAACGCCATTGGCTGCTCAAAGGTCCATTCGGAGCCGCGACTAATGCCGTCCCGTCCAGCAGGGTGCAGCCCAGTGTCGGAGGGACGCCGTGAGAGCAGCCGCAGACAGAAGTCAGAAGTCAGAAGTCAGAATGAGGCGCGCTGCGGGCACGGAGGTTCACCCCGGTTTAGTGGCAGTCTCCAAGCCCGAAGCGAGGGCGCGCCTTGGGACCATGAACCTGGGTAGATCGGACATTCACGCGACAGCGTCTTGGACTGCGGCAGTCCTCTGCCGCTTTCGGCGGGCGCTGGAACGTGCCAAAGCGCCAGAGGACTGGCGCAGTCCAAAACCTGGCGGACCCTTGGTCGGTTCATGGAGAGTCAAGCCTGCCCCCCTCGAGCCTTCGACTATCGGGCGGCTTTTTCTACGCCTGGGGTCGAAGGGTATGGCTGTTTTTACAGCCTTCGTCCTGCTTCCCGGCTGCTCCTCCACAAAGCCAGCAGCACCGGCGCCTATGGCGGTGTTGCAGACGCGGCTACAAGCTGACAACGCCGCCAAACTGACGGGGGCGGGTAACTGGACGGCCGCCGCCCGCACGTGGCAGCAGACAGCCGAGGGCTATGCCCTATTGAATGACCGCGCCAACGAGGCCATTGCCTGGCATAATCTGGCGCAGGCGCAGCGCGAACTGGGTCAAACCGCTTCCGCCCGAACCCGGTTGGAGCAGGCCGCTGCGTTGAATCTGGACAACGGCCGCACCAACGAATGGTGGCGCAATCAGATCGTCCTGCTGCAAATCGAACGCCAGGACCAGGAGAACGCCGCCGTGGAAAAACGACTGGCCCTGCTGACGCCGCTGGCCATCTCGCTGTCCGCGGCGGAACTTCGCGGTCTGTTCCTGAATGAGCTGGGCCTTTGGCAAATGCGTCAAAGCGACATGGTCCACGCCGAAGCCGCCTTTCGGCAGGCCGAACAGGCGTTTTTGAAAGCGAATCATGCCCCGGGTTTAGCCGCCGTGCTGGCTAATCGCGCGCAATGGGCCCTGGCTCAAGGGCGGCCGATCGAAGCCCTGGCCTTGTGGCGATCCGCCTTGAGCCGTTATGAATCGCTTGCCGATGCTCGTGGCATTGCGCTCTGCCTGGCCGGTCTGGGGCGGGCTCAACTCGCGGTCGGAACCGCCCTCGATCAAGCCGAATCCCATTTGCGCCGCGCCGCCGAAAACTACCGACGGCTCAACCTGAAACCCGAACGGATTGCCACCCTGAAGGCCTTGCTGGAGTGTCTCGATCTCGAAAAGAAGACCGTGGCAGCCGATCCCGTTCGCGAGGAGTTGAAAAGCCTCACAGCTTCTGATCCCACGAAAAAAGAGTGAGAAATTTGACCACAGCCTTCTGTGCCTAACCCATGATTTGGACCGCCCCAACGGAGAAAGACACCGGCAACACCGCGCTCGAAAAACGCCTCTGGGACGCCGCCGATCAGTTCCGTGCCAACTCCGGGCTCAAGTCCCAGGGCTACTCCGGCGACCCAGCGCGGGAACTCGCCATCCACGGCGTCGAGAAAACCGAAGAAACCGGCCGTCTCTGCCGCCTGAACAAAATCCCGTAGCAGCCGACGTGAGTCGGCTCAAACTTCCGAGTCTGGCGCAGCTTTTCGAATGCTCGGCGGAGAAAATGATCCGACTCACGCCGAATGCTACAAAAGCGTAGCAGCCGACGTGAGTCGGCTCAAACTTTCGGTTCGGGGAAAAATCAGAGCGGACTCACGTCCACTGTTACGTGTGGGATGGATCGCGCCGACACGCTCAAGGAAATCGAAGCGCAAGGCTGGTCGCTCAACCCCGGCCGCTACGTGGGCGTGGCTGCGGGCGAAGCCGTGAGCGACGAGGACTTCAAGGAACAACTCGAAACGCTGAACGAGGAACTCGAAATCCTCAACGTCCAGGCGCGCGACCTCGAACAAACCATCGCCAGCAACGTGGCGGAGATTCTGGAGGTATGACGATGGACCAGCCGCCGCTCATCGCAACCGTGCCGGTTCGCAGCACCAACGGTGCAGTCTCATCCCAGCCTGGGGCAACGCCCCGGGTTTCACACCGGAAATATCAAAAGGGCTGAAAGCCCGTCCCATCGCACGCCATGCGACATTCACCACCTCATCACGACCGATGCCGAACGGTTGAACCGCGCCGTTGGCGCTCATTGATTCGTTGTTCCGGTGACGTGGGGCGATGCCCCACGCTGGTATCAACCGGGCCGTTGGCCCTAAACTGAAAACGTCCTCGTCCCAATGGCTGAAATCCCAAGCGCTCGGCCTGACGGCTTTTTCCTGGCCCGCAAAGACGGAGTCGGCGAACTAACTTGCGATCCGGAACGCCGCCTGATTGACTGGCGGACATGGCGATGCCATACAAAATTTCCACGCTGCTCTACTGTTTCAACGCGCGCGACGAGGTGCTGCTGTTGGAACGGCTCCGGGAGCCGAACCGCGGGCTGTGGAGTCCCTGCGGTGGCAAGTTAAACCAGAGCGTCGGCGAATCGCCTTATGCCTGCGCCTGCCGCGAAGCGAAGGAAGAAGCGGGGCTGGAGCTGAAACCGGCCGATCTGCACCTCACCGGCCTGGTCAGCGAACACGGCTACGACGGCCAGGCGCATTGGCTGATGTTTATGTTCGAGGTGAAGCCGCGCTTGGCCGCCTTGCCGCCGCCCCACGCGGAAGGCCGGTTCCAGTTTTTCGCCCGATCGGCCCTGGATGCCCTCGCCCTGCCGCAGACCGACCGCGAACAGATCTGGCCGCTGTTCTGGCGTCATCGGGGCGGTTTTTTTGCGGCGCATTGCCATTGTTTTGCCGATGGCCGATACGCTTGGACCCTTGAGGCCAGCCAACCGGCTTCTAAAAAGCGCCTCCGGAAATAACCATGAGTGCCGATCCCATCATCGATCTGCAGAGCGACGCCTATTTTATGGGCGAAGCCCTGCGGCAGGCGCGGCGCGCCTTCGAAGCCGAGGAGGTGCCGGTGGGTGCCGTCATCGTGCGGGAAGGCCGCATCATCGCCCGAGCCCATAACCAGGTGGAAACCCTGAAAGACGCCACCGCTCACGCGGAAATGCTCGCCATCACGCAGGCCGAGGAGGCTGTGGGCGACTGGCGGCTCACCGACAGCACGCTCTATGTCACCAAAGAACCGTGTCCCATGTGCGCGGGGGCGATGGTACACGTTCGTTTGAACCGGGTGGTGTATGGCGTTGGCGATCCCAAAGCCGGCGCGGCGGGCAGCGCCATGAACCTTTTGCAGTTTCCCACGCTTAATCACCGCTGCGAAATCGTCGCCGGAGTCAGGGAGGCGGAATGCTGTGCCTTGTTGAAGGAATTTTTTGTCCGGCAACGCAACCGGAGTGGCGACGGCTCGTCGCCCTTTTCGCGCGTGGATCTCGCCGCGCCCGAAAGCACATAGAAAAGGCCCCCATCCCAACGCCTTGGACGCTTCGACACGGCTGCGGTCGCGGGCGGCCGCGCGCCAGGACTCGCGGATGCGGCCATTGGGAACGGGCCGTCCCCGCCCCGGATGACCCCGAGCGCCGGCGGGCGACGGCGAGATTCATCCGGCTAACTGATGGCAATCAGCGATACTTTTTGATTCAGCTCATTGCGGACCACTCCTTGCGCCCGGGGATCCATCACTCGCTTGTGCCCATCGATCAGGAACAGGTAATGGTGATGCCCATGCGATAGGGGAATCTGCAGAAACCACCCGCCCTCGGGCGTGTGTCTCATAAGATGAGCGTCGGGATGCCAATCATTGAAGTCGCCGATCACCGCGACGCGCTTGGCGGTCTGATCGTGATACATGAAATTGGTCGGCCGAATCATATTCTTGGCCGAGTACCGATGTTTGCCGCCTAACGTATAGGCTTCAGTCGAAAAATCTTTCACAGTCTTAATTTAACATTGCCTGGCTGTTCAAAAGGTCAAGATCCGGCCAGGCTCATAAGCGGAAAAAAGAAGCAAAAATCGTGCCTGGAAGCAAGCGGCAAAATAGTTTTTTGTGGGGCGCGGGTGCAACTCAGATTTTTCGCCGCGCGCTCCGCGGCTGAAACGGCGCGGCGTCCTCGCTATTTCTCGGACAATGGCCGGATTTTCAGGTTGCGAAACCAGACTTCGTGGCCGTGGTCCTGCAACAGGATACGCCCCTGGGTTTTAATGCCGAAAAAGGAGGTATTATTGAATTTGCTGTTCGCCACGGCAGCTTTCAGGTCGGGACTGCCCAATTCATAGGCCAGCACTTTTTGTCCATTGAGCCAATGCTCGACATGATTCCCTTGCACCAGGATGCGAGACTCGTTGAATTCAGCCAGCGGGCGCAGCGGGACGGACGTGGGTCCCAGCACATCATAGAGGCTGGCGGTGGCGCGTTGGGGGCCGTTTTTCCCCTCAGCATTATGGGCGTCGTCCAGCATTTGATATTCGGGACCCACCGCGCCGCGTTCTTCGCGAATCAGGTACTTCACCCCGCTGTTGCAGTCGTAACTGGCCTTCCATTCCCACGAGAATTCGAAATTATCGAATGGCTCGACGGTAATGACATCGCCGCCACCGCCCTTGGGCAAAACGTGCAGGCAACCGTCCTCCGCCACCCAGCCCTTCGTGGGAAATCCGGGCTTTTTGAAACCACGCCATGACGAGGTGTCCTGGCCATCGAACAACGAACGCCAGGCGCCGGCCTTCGAGGATTGAACCGCCCCGGTGACGGTTCCGATGGCGGGCAAGGTGCGGAGGCGCAGGTTGCGGAACCACGCTTCACCACCGTGATCCTGCAACAGGATGGGACCCATAACCTTGGCGCCAAACCCAGCCACGCTCTTGAACTTGCTTTTGGCAACCGCGGCGTTTAAAGCGCCGCTTTCCAGCTCATACTCGAGAACCTTAACGCCGTTGAGCCAATGCTCGACCTGTTTGCCTTGCACGCGAATGCGGGATCGATTCCATTCGCCCACGGGTTTGACGGGAGGATTGACGGGCGGCAGCAGGTCGTAGAGCGAGCCGGTGCTGTTTTTATTAACCGCTTTGCCGGCGTCATCGAGCATTTGATATTCGTGCGCGATTGGGCCTCGTTTCTCGACCACCAGGTATTTGACGCCGCTGTTGGCGCCGGCTCCCAGCCGCCATTCCCATTCGAATTCGAAATTAGCGTAGGAATCGACGGTGATAACGTCGCCGCCACCGCCGGCCTTGGGATGCTTCAGGCATCCATCTTCAACCACCCAGCCTTTTTCGGGAAAGTTCGTTTTGCCGATGCCGCGCCATCCCGCGGTGGTTTTGCCATCGAACAGGATCTTCCAGTCGGAGCCGGCGCGGTTTTGTCCCAGAACCGGGGCG
>Ga0209429_10000976_pt1 | contig 18440 bp, 14 predicted proteins | sample BarGraNGADG00212_3_FD_184493 | JGI IMG/M metagenome (GOLD analysis project Ga0209429, IMG submission 184493) | Arctic peat soil microbial communities from Barrow, Alaska - Barrow Graham LP Ref core NGADG0004-212 (SPAdes) (version 2) | ecosystem: Environmental > Terrestrial > Soil > Wetlands >...
GAATACTACACCCAAAGGGGTAAGCGAGCCCATGAACTGCACGATGCTGGTAAAAAAATAATTGGTTACTTCTGCTGTTTTGTGCCCGACGAGATCATCACCGCTTTCGATATGATCCCTTACCGCATTCAGGGCAGCCCAAACGAACCCATCGATGAGGCGGATGCCGTCATCGAGCCAATGGCCTGCCCGTTTGCCCGCAGCTGTTTTAATATGGCGCTCAAAGGCGAATATGATTTTCTTGACGGCTTTGTCGCGCCGCACAGCTGCGATACTATCGAGCGTATGTACCACATCTGGCACAGTAATAAACCATCACCGTTTAATCATTTCATCAATGTGCCCCACATGATGGGTCCTTCCTCCGATGAATTTTACAAAAAAGAATTAGAATATTTTATCAAACGGCTGGAAGAATTTTCCGGAAAGAAGCTGGACTGCGGCAAGCTGCGGGATGCAATAAAATTATACAACCGCCGCCGCGCTTTACTTCGGGAACTATACGAATTGAGAAAAGCCAACCCGCCGCTGGTTTCAGGGACAGAGATCACCAAGGTTCTGGTGGCCGGTATGGGCATTCCAGCCGCGGAGCATATTGATCTGGTGCAGACGTTTATTGCCGAAGTCAAAAAACGTCCGGCGCCCAAAGCGGATGGGCTGCCGCGTATTTTCATCTGGGGCAACGAAATAGACGATATTGCCTTTATCAGGCTGGTCGAAGAGTCCGGCGCGCATGTGGTGATGGACGACCTTTGCACCGGCAGCCGCTTTTTCTGGGATGAAGTGCCCGAAACAGCCGATCCGCTGGACGGCATTACCACCCGTTACATCAACATTCATTGTCCGCGCAGCAACGTTCCGCAAACGGGGGGCCGCGAGGAGGATTTGGAAAACCGCTACGGTTACATCCGGAATTTCATTAGTGACTGGCAGGTAAACGGCGTTATTTTCTACATTGTCCGCTACTGTGATACCTGTGAACTGGAAGGGCCGGATTTACGGGAATATTTAAACAGCCTGAAACTGCCCGTGCTCATGATCGAGGATGATTACTCGACATCGACGATTGGGCAGTTACGAACGAGAATTCAAGCGTTCCTGGAGATGATTTCGTAGGAACGGTTTCAAACCGTTCCCTACATTGTGGATGCAGGTTATGAAAGAAAGAAAAAACAGCGCCTGCTGGGTTTCGATTATTCGACACCGGGAGCATATTTTGTAACAATCTGTGTGCAAGGGATGGAATGCCGGTTTGGAGAAGTTGTCGATGGTAGTATGGCGCTGAGCGAAGACGGTGTGACTGCGCAACATTGTTGGTTGGATTTGCCAAATCATTATGTGAATTGCAGGTTGGATGAGTTTGTAATTATGCCAAATCATGTTCACTGTATTATCCATATCGTAGGGAACGGTTTCAAACCGCTCCCTACAGGCGATAACCGTAGCGCTAAAAATCATGGTTTGCCGGAAATCATTCGCGGGTTCAAAACATTTTCATCTCGACGTATCAATGAAATAGCAACAGAACATTCGTTTCGCTGGCAGAAATCATATTATGAACGTGTTGTCCGCGATGAAAATGAATTACATATCATACGCCAATACATTAACAATAATTCTCTTAGCTGGGAATTAGACAAAAATAATTCTGATATAAATGGTAACGAACTGTTTGTGTAGTAGGGAACGGTTTAAAACAGTTCCCTACGGAAAAGGTGATCATCATGGAAGCAAATCAGCAGGTTAAAACCACCGCCGTGAAAGGCACGGACACAGCGCGCGAAGTCAGGGCGCTGGTGAAAAATATCTATAAAAGCGCCCATGAGGCAAAGGCTCAGGGGAAAAAAGTCGCCTACATCATGGTGGCTTCGCAGTACGATGAAATCATCCGGGCTATGGATGTGGTGCCGTTGCCTACGGAAAATTATGCCGGCCTTTGCGCCGCCAAGCGGGACATGGACCGCTTTCTGCTCAAAGCGGAGGCTGACGGTTATTCTCAGGTGCTTTGCAGTTACGCGCGCATCGGCCTGGGCTTTGACAGCCTGCGCAAGGAACTGGGGCATATCCCGGAGGGCAGCCCCGACGGCGGCATGCCGGTGCCGGACATGATGCTGGGCAGCAGCGCGGTCTGCGATCCCCGATTTAAATGGTATCAGGCCACGAGCCGCTTCCTGCAGGCGCCGACCTTCAGCATTGATGTGGTCGCGCCACCGCCCTATGCGGACTTAAATGAAGTGCGGGATCATTACATCAAATATCAAAAGGAGCAGTTGCAGGGACTGATTGAGTTTCTGGAAAAGCAGACGGGAAAGAAAATGGATAAAGAGCGCCTCTGGGAGGCAATCCGCTTGGGAGATAAAGCCTGGCAGCTCTGGTATGACATCGACCGGCTGCGCGTTGCGGTGCCCTGCCCGATGCCGTCGCAGGATCATTTCAGCATCATGGTAGCCGGCCATTACTACACTGGCACCCAGGTCGCCGTGGATTTTTACCAGAAGCTTTATGACGAAGTGAAATACAAAGCCGATCATAAAATCGGTGTCATCCCCGATGAGAAATACCGCATCCTTTACGGCGGCGGTTTGCCGCCCTGGCACACGCTCTGGATATTCAACTATTTTGAAAGCTTTGGCGCCGTTTTTGTCATTGAAAATGTCTATCGCGGCTTTGATCCGGTGGAAGTGCCCTCGCACGTGAAGGACCCGGTGGATTATTTAGCCTGGCGTACTTTCCTGCGATATACAGCTTATCATGAGAAAGCCCTCGCCAACAGCGGTAATCCCATCGTGGAAAGATTGCTGGGCATTATTGATGATTACAAGATCGACGGTGTCGTCTTCCATGCCTGCCGTTCCTGTCGGGCGACCACCATCGGCCAGACGCACATCAAAAACGAGCTGGGGAAATATTCCAGCATTCCGATGATGCAGCTGGTCTCCGACATGGTGGATTTGCGGGATTATTCAGAGGCACAGTGGAAGGCGCAGATCAGCACATTCACAGAAGCGCTGGAGGGAAGAGGGAAATAGGCTGAAGGCCGAAGGTTCAAGGCGAAAGGCTCAAGGTGCAAGGATCTCGTGAAGCGTGAAGCGTGGTGTGTAGGGAACGGTTTGTAACCGTTCCACAGGTGTAGGGTGGATGAAGCGTAGCGCATCCACCAATGTAGGGGCGATTAATTAATCGCCCAAATCATCTAAAAGAGTTGTCACTTCGAGCGAATGTGCGAAGTCTTAATCAAGAAAGATGTCTCCCTTCGGTTCGACATGACATAATTGCGTAATATTTATATTTCGCAGGAATAAAAATTATGCCCTTTGCCGGCATTGACATTGGTTCCACCATGACAAAGGTGGTCATTGTGGATGAGAAAGAAAATATTCTATCCTCCATTATCGGGCCGACAGGAGCTCAGCATCGTCATTTGGCTCTTAGAGTCATGGAAGACGCTATGCGTTTCCTCGCGCATTCAAGCATTACCGGTGTTGGCTGCGTCGTCGGCTCCTCGACGTACGAAAAAAGCACGCCGGATGCCTGTCCAACGAATGCGGGATCGCCTTCTCCTGGCTGCCTTGGTATCATCTCGAATGCGGGATCGCCTTCTCCTGGCTGCCTTGGTATCATCTCGAATGCGGAAGGGAACAAAAACAAAGAAGAGATCAATTTCAATAACCTTGATTTTATTGTGGCCACCGGTTACGGCCGCATTAATGTTCCTTTCGCCGATAAACAAATCACAGAGATTACCTGCCATGCCCGCGGTATCCGGGCTCTGTTTCCTTCAGCGCGCATCATTATTGATATCGGCGGGCAGGACTCCAAAGGGATCAAACTCGATTCCGGGGGTAAGGTGGCCAATTTCGTCATGAACGATAAATGCGCTGCCGGCACCGGCCGTTTTTTGGAAGTGATTGCCGAAACACTGGGCATCAATCTGACTGATATGGGGGAAATATCCCAGCAAGCCAGTGGCTTTGTTCAGATTTCCAATACGTGCACAGTTTTTGCCGAGCACGAAGTAACATCACGTCTGGCAGAAGGCGCGGCCATCCCGGAAATCGTGGCCGGTTTGCATGAAGCGATTGCCGGGCGTGTGGTCAACATGGTACGCCACCTGGGTATAGAGAAGGACGTTGTTGTGACCGGTGGTGGAGCGAAAAACATTGGCCTGGTCAAAGCCATTGAAGGCAAGGTGGGCTTTCCCGTCCTGATACCGCCGGAGCCATTTCTCACAGGAGCGCTGGGCGCAGCTCTGATTGGAAAAGATTTCGCCGGGCGCGGCATTAAACCTGATCATAAGCGGAGAAGAGAAGAAGTCAAATTTTTTTCGTAGGGACGTTTGCGAACTGTGTCCTCCGCCGGCGGAGGTGTCACGCAGTGACGGAGGTGGAAGAAATGTATGGTCTTCTTGCGAATATGCGCAAGCAAACTGCTGAAGAGGCTGATGCGAAAAACATCCACCCCCTGCCCCCGCCAGCGGGGGACAGCAGCGTTAGCGGTAAGGCGGTGTTGATTAACTGTCAGGCGCATTCACCGAATTGTAGGATACGGTTTTGTAAACTTTCCCTGTCTTTTATGACTGGTGATCTGACTTTATGAACGATAACAAAAGATATTATGCCGGGATTGATATCGGTTCTGTCTCCATCAAGACGGCGCTGATCAGTGATGGCCAATTGCTTGCCTCCGGGTTAATTCCTTCCGGCGGAAATTATAAGGATGCCGTTCAAAAAATTATCAGCACAGTTCTAGCGCAGGCGGGTATTCGCTTTGAGCAGATCTCCGGAATGGTTGTCACCGGCCTGGGAGCTGAAAGCATACCTTTTGCAGCCCGTCAGGTTTCCGATATCTCCTGTCAGGCGATGGGCTGCCAAAGACTATTTCCCACGGCCCGCACCATTATCGATATTGGCGGACAGTTTACCAAAGCCGCGAAAATTACACCACAGGGGCGGGTTGCCGATTTTCTGATGAGCGAAAAGTGCGCCACTGGTTCCGGCCGTTTTTTGCAGGTGATTGCCCGCATCCTGCAAGTCAGTCTGGATGATATCGGCCCGCTGTCGCTGCAATCACAAAATCCGGTGGAGTTCTCCACCAACTGTGCGGTTTTCGCGGAATCCGAGACGATATCGCGCCTGGCGGAGGGCGCGGTCCCTGAAGACATTCTGGCCGGTGTCCATCGCGCGATGGCTTCCAAGGTGAGTATGCTCGTTAAAAGGCTGAAGCTTGCGCCGGATGTTGTATTGACCGGGGGCGGAGGCGAAGATGCGGGATTGGTTTCGGCGATAAGCGCTGCATTGCAGGTAAAAGTTCTGGTGCCCCCAAAACCGCGGATAACAGCGGCCTATGGGGCAGCATGCCTGGCAGCGGTAGATCATCCTTGAAACATCAGGAGGTGACAATGAGCGCCAAAGAAAATGATCAGAATTCATCAGCGGAATACAAAACAGGCGGATGGCGGGCGCATTATGTATTGATCGTCTGCACCCTTCTATACGTGATCAATTATATGGACCGGCAGGTGTTTGCGGTCATCCTGCAGCCGATGAAAATCGACCTGAAGTTGACAGATGCCCAGTGCGGCCTGGCTTCCACCGTGTTGATTCTCGGCATGGCCTTTTTTTCCTTTCCTGTTTCTCATTTGATTGATCGCTGGAGCCGCAGGAAAGCCATTGGCATTATGGCTATACTCTGGAGCGGATTTACTTTTGCCACAGGCCTGGCCAAAAATTTTACGGGCGTACTCATTCCGCGGGCGTTTGTCGGCCTGGGCGAAGCGGGTTTTGTCCCCGGCGGCACAGCGATGATCAGCGCCTCCTATCCAAAAGAGCGGCGCGGCTGGGCAATGGGCATATTCCATATTGCTATTCCGTTGGGTGCCGCGGCAGGCGTCATTCTGGGCGGGCTTATCTCGGCGAAAATGGGCTGGCGCGCGCCGTTTCTTTTTTTCGCCATACCCGGTGTGATTTTGGGGATCATGGCCTTCTTCATGAAAGATTACAAAACTGCTGACGATACCGGCACTCAGGGAGGGATTAAGAATTTCTTTATAGCGCTTCGGAATGTTTTGCGGTTACCGACGATGCGTTGGTATTATCTTGCCCTCGGCATCGCTGTTTTCATGACCTCGTCGGTTTTAGTCTGGCTGCCCAGTTTGATGATGCGTATGTTGAATATCTCCGAAGATAAGGCTGGTCTGCTTTTTGGCGCAATCGGTCTTGCCGCGATTATCGGCGCTCCGCTGGGCGGGTTTCTGGCCGATTTCTGGCAAAAGAAAAATCCCCGTGGTCGAATGTATATTCCGGCTGTGGCCTATATTATCGGAGGATCGCTGCTGATTGTTGTGATCCTTACGCGCTTCAGCCCTTTAGGGATTGCGCTGGCTGTGCTCTATGGGGTTGCCGCGGCTATGGCGATGCCCGCTATTGCGGCCATTTCGCAGGATGTTGTGCCGGTGGCGCATAAGGGGCTATCCATGGGGATGGCGATATTCGCGCAATACATGTTGGGCGGCGCCTGGGGGCCGTATGTTGTGGGTGCCGTATCTGACTCGCTTGGTGGTGGCGCCGAAGGCTTAGGCATTGCGGTGGGGTTCTGCGGCGCATTTGGCTTACTGGCCGGAGTTCTATTTCTTGTGGCCGCCCGGACCTACCCGGAAGATTCGCAGAAAGTAAAGGATGAAGCAATACTGGCAGAGTAGGGGCGGGATCTTCCCGCCCTGGGTTTCTCATCCGCGAGGTTTTTGAGTAAGGATGCAATAATGTCATAGATCCACCCCCTGCACCCCCGCCAGCGGGGGACAAATAATGTGTGAGGGTTAATCATGGATGACAAAAAGATGATGGAAGACGCAGTGGCTACTTTGAGCCGCTATGTGCAGTTTGATACCACCAATCCACCCGGTAATGAAATGCCGGCCGCTTGCTGGCTTGGCGAGCAATTAACGAACCGCGGTATAACTAAGGATATTAAAATATATGAGCCCCTATCCGGCCGTGGGCTAGTGGTAGCCCGCATTAACGGCAGTGAAGCCTTAAAACCTCTGATGATCAATCATCATATAGATGTTGTGGCTGCCGATCCGGCGAAGTGGAGCTATCCTCCTTTCAGCGGTATTTGCGCCGATGGCTTTATCTGGGGGCGCGGCACGCTGGACACCAAAGGACTGGGTGTCATGTTTATACTGGCGCTGGAATCACTGGTTAAGGAAGGTATCAAATTCCGCCGTCCGATCATCCTTACAGCGGTGCCGGATGAAGAGCCGGGCGGCGATAACGGCATGCGCTGGCTTGTCGAGAATCATTTAAAGGAAATTGATCCGGAATGGGTGTGGGACGAAGGCAGCGGCGGGTTTAAAAACATCTTTAGCGCCAGAGTAATGTTTGCTGTGGCGGTTGCCGAAAAACAGATTTATCGGGTAAGGCTTATTGCCACAGGTGAGCCGGGTCATGGATCCATGCCGCACAACAACAGTGCCAATGTCACACTGATCGATGCTCTGGAGCGGATTATCGGATCGCCGCGGCCAATGCGAGCAGGTACTGCCGCTTGCGCAATGTTCGGTGTGCTGGCTGGTGAAAAGAAATTTCCAGCATCCGCTATACTGCGTAATCTTTCCAATCCTCTGGCTCTCAAGCTAGCGGGCAAATCGCTTGCCGCCGAAAAATTTACCAACGCGCTTTTTCGCGATACGGTGAGTGTCAATGTGATTAAAGCCGGTTATCAGATCAATGTAATTCCCGAGCGGGCGGAAGCCGAGCTTGATTGCCGCTTGCTGCCGGAAACAGACGCTCAGGAATTTCATCGCTGGCTGATGAGCCGTATCGCCGATGACCGCATTAAAATTGAGATGATCCAGACATCGCCGCCGTCGGGGGTTGCACCACTTAATAGCCAGTTCTATCAGGCTGTAACTTCCGTTATTGAAAAACACTCGCCTGGCGCCGGAGTATTTCCGCTTTTGATGGCCGGAGCGACAGATGGCCGCTACTGGCGGCAGCGCGGCTATCGGGCTTACGGTTTCACACCGGTGATTCTGGAACGTGCGGATATTGGACGTGTCCACGGTATTGACGAGCGTGTCTCCATAGAAAATCTGCTTCTGGGAATCAAAATGACTAAAGACATTATTAAAATGTTGTGTGCCTGAGGATTCCACGTGTTGTCACGTGCCTGCTGAAGCCCGGCAAGCGAGACTGTGTCGTAATGTCTAATGGAGGGAGTGAAACATTATAATCATGCGGCGCGCAGGGCATCCACGATGTTCATGCGGGAGGCACGGAGCGCCGGAAGCACGCCGCCGATGAGTCCCATGATCAAAGCAAACATCATCGCCTCGGTGATGATACCCGGACTGAGCGTGAATTTAAATGCCAGTTCGGAAAACGTCTGAAAATTCACGGTTGAGATGGTGATAAATTGCATGAAGGAGGCAAAGAATAATCCCATAGCGCCGCCAATGAACCCCAGCGATAGCGATTCCGCCAGAAACGCCAGCAGGATATCGCGGCGGCGGAAACCAAGCGCACGCAGCGTGCCGATTTCGGCTGTTCGGTTGGCCACCGCCGAATACATCGTAATCATGGCCCCAATGATCGCGCCGATAGAAAAGATGACGGTGAGTGACATTCCCAAAATCCGCAGAAACTTTGCCATCATCTCCGATTGATCAAGATAGTATCTAGTCTCCCGCTTGACCTCCAGTTTCAAACGCGGATCTGCTTCAATGGCCGTTTTTGCCTGTACGAAGTCTGCCGGGTCTTGCAACTTAAAAATCAGCGATGAATAAACAGGCCGGCGAAAGGCCTGCATCACCTGATCAACATCACCCCAAATCTCGGAACTAAAACCAGTGTTACCCGCGTCAAAGATGCCCACGACAGTCCATGTCCGCATGCCCCAGTTCAGGGTACCTTGCAGCCCGACTCCGGAAAAGCCCTTGGCAATACTGTTTCCAACGATCACCTCCGATGATCCCATTTTGAACATGCGTCCCGCAACAAGTTTGACCTGAGGCCGCAGAGGAACAGACTCTACCTGAACGCCGCGCACAACGACGTTGGAATGGCTCGATGACTTCTGCTCACCACGCTTTTGCAGAGCAATCAGCACAACTGATTCCTTGGCCACAATGCGCCGGCCATCCGCGCCTACCGCCACCTGCGGCAGCATTTCCACAATGGAAGCCTGATTACGCTCGATTCCACTCATGACCTCTGATGTTGAGCCTTTGCGCACCACCACAACATTGTTATCCGAGCCCGTTTCCACAAGCGTCTTTTGCAGACCCGCGGCCATCATCAACACGGCGGCAAAAACAAAAACAACCAGCGCCATGCCGGAAACCGTGAGGATTGTTGTCAGCCGACGCTTCCAGAGATTGCGTACACTATAGGAAAGAGGCACAGCCATCAGCCGATCCTCCTCAAACCATCGGCGATGCGGATGCGAATCGCGTGACGGGTGGGAATAATCGCGGCCAGAAAGGCGATGAGAATGGCAGCCACAACATCATAATAAAGAGTTTCAGTGGCCACAAGAAAGACCGGAAAGAAATTGGCCAGCGACGAACCGAAAGCTTTGGCCGCGGGAAACGTCAGGATCATGCCTATCGCGCAGCCGGTTAAGGTAATTACCAGCGACTCGCCAAAAATCAAAATGGTGATGTCTTTGCCGCCAAAGCCCAGTGTTTTCATGATCGCGTAATCACCGGTGCGTTCCCTTGTGGTCATGGCCATGGTATTGGCAACAACCGCCATGATAATGATGATGACAACAAAAGAAACCATCTGGATCGCGGTGACAATGGCTCCACTCATAGCGATGAAGCCCTGATTGAAAGCCTTTTCCGTTTCGGTTAATGTTTCAGCCAGAGAATTTTTAAATGTCTTGTCGATAGCTATGGCCGTATCCGGCGCCACATCGGGCCTTACGACGCCGATCATGTAGAAGCCGACCTGATCAGCCCGGCTTGGTGCTATCTTTTTCATGGTTTCATTGAGGTAGTCCCAGTGGAGGAAAAACTGCGATTCATCGACGGTCTCATCACGACCATGATAAATACCGCGCAACACAAAATCCCAATTACCCTGATAGATAGTTCCCTTGAGGGTCACCGTATCGCCGATCTTCCAGCCGTACTTTGCCGCCAGTTTCCTGCCGGCCACAAAGCCTTTGCGGTCAGCAAGAAACGCTTTTTTCTGTAAGGGATCAAGCACAAATTCCGGATAAAGTTCGAAATAGGTTTTGGGATCAACACAGAAATTGGCAAAGAAATTTTTCTCATCGATGTAAATGCCGCCGAACCAGTTGCCGTAGGAAACAATCTTGACGCCTTCGATTTGGCGGATTTTTTCCTTATAAGAAATGGGCAGCGGAAAAATAATCGAGATGGCGTTGCGGGTAACCAGACGTGAGGTCGAGGCGGCCTCGACTCCGGAATACCACGAATTAATTACTGTCCGTAAAAGGCCGAAAGCAAGAATGGCCACGGCGATACCCAGAATGGTCAGGCCGCTGCGCAGCTTATTGTGAAAGGCATTTCTAAAGATGATTTTGAGAATCATCATTGTTCAGATACCCCTTATCCAGATGCCGTAATACTTTTGCCCGCTGTGCCGCGCGCGGGTCGTGGGTTACCATGATGATGGTCTTGCCCATCTCCGAATTGAGGCGTTCCATCATCGACAGGATTTCTTCCGCCGAGACGCGGTCAAGATCCCCCGTGGGCTCATCGGCCACAAGGATTGTGGGGTCGGTGACAATCGCGCGGGCAATGGCTACCCGCTGCTGCTCGCCGCCGGACATTTCGCCGGGGTAGTGATCCATCCGGTGGGCGAGTCCCACCATGGAAAGCGCCATCTCGGCGTGCTTAAGTCTTTCCTTTGTCGAAAGCGCAGTTAAATGAAGCGGCAGCTCTACATTTTCAATGGCTTTCAGCACAGGGATCAGGTTGTAGAATTGAAAAATGAAGCCGACATTGTTGGCACGCCAGTGCGCAAGTTGGGTTTCGGAAAGTGTGGTGATATCGACATCGCCTACATGGATACTACCCTTATCCGCCTTGTCGATTCCGGCGATCAGATTCAGGAGCGTGGTTTTGCCGGAACCGGATGGCCCCATCAGCGCCAGGAATTCCCCCTCGGCAATATCAAACGTAATATCATACAAGACCGGAACGGTAAGGCTTTCCCGGTGATAGGATTTATAGAGATTTCTTATTTCAACGATTGTGCGTTTCTGCTGCGTCATAATTTATTGTCCGTCATTATCCCCTCCTTTGCTCTCGTGCCCTTTAGGGTAAAAGGAGGGTTAGGAAGGATTTTTACGTAATTACCAAAATCCCCCTCAATCCCCCTTTAGTAAAGGGGGACTTAAAAAAATAGAATCCTTTCCTTACCCCCCTCTTTTTTTCAGAGAGGTCGCCTCGGCATTCCCCCCTTTTCTAAAGGGGGGCTGGGGGGATTTTAAATGTTCATAGATTCTTTCAACCACTCCGTCAATATTTTTGAGAACTTCTATGTCAGAAAAGCGCAGCACGGCAAATCCAAGCATCTGAAGATATCGATCCCTTTCCCGATCTTTTTTCATCCCATCACTCTCATAATGTTGCCCGCCATCTATCTCCACGATGAGTTTTCCCTTTGGGCAGTAGAAGTCGACAATGTAGTGGCCGATATTTTTCTGCCGATAGAATTGTAAATCCCCTATCTGTTTCCTCCTGATCTTTGACCAGATAAGCCGTTCGGCATCGGTCATGTTGCTTCTTAAATTCCGGGCGAACGGTTTGAGTTTTTTATTGAAGGGCAACATTTATTAAATCCCCCTCAATCCCCCTTTAAAAAAGGGGGACTTAAAAAAATAGAATCCTTTCCTTACCCCCTCTTTTTTTCAGAGAGGTCGCCTCGGCATTCCCCCCTTTTCTAAAGGGGGGCTGGGGGGATTTTAATCGAAAAAATCATTTCCAGTGATTAGTATTAAACATCTTAATGTCCAAACTCCAGCGGACTGTTCAGGGGAACAGCCCCTACGTTATATTGTAGAGCGCGTCGTGTGACCTCGCGTGCCCTTCAGGGTATTAGGTTATTCCTAAACGCGCCGTCGAACCTCATCTTTCCGCGATTTTAATTTTTGATCCGTCCTTCAATCCCTTGGGCGGTTTGATGACTACACGGTCGCCCGGTTTCAGTCCCGCTTTGATCTCCATCATTTCGCCCAGTTTTTCGCCAAGCTGCACAAATGTTTGTTTAACGTTACTTCCCTGCAGGAGAAAAACATAAGGTTTGCCGTCATGCCATATCAATGCCGATCCATTTACCGCCACGCGTGATTTCAACTCTTCGGGCTTGAGGCTGCGGGAAAGAAAAGAAACCTTGGCGCTCATATCCGGCAGCATGCGGGGATCCTTATCCAGGAAGCGCACCTTGACCAAAACTGTGGCTTTGGTGCGGTCAACAGTCGGCACAATGGCGTAAACCTCGCCACGGAAGCGCATGTAAGATAGAGCGTCCAGTTGGATATCGCAGGGCTGTCCGACGCTAATGGAGGTGATGCTGGTTTCTGAAACATCTACCTCCACTTGCAGGGAGTTCATATCGGCAATCGTCACCACGGCAGCTTTGGCCGTGGCGGCGGCACCAAGAGGAGTAACGATATCGCCGATATCAGCATTTTTCGTTAAAACAACTCCATCAAAGGGAGCCCGAATCAAGGTATAATCAAGCCCGGCCCTGGCACCCTGCAGCGCGGCTTGGGCTCCCACAACGGCGGCTTGGGACGCCCTCACTCCTTCCAGAGCGCGCTTGTGGCGCGTGTTGACTGTATCGTAATCAGATTGGGAAACAAAGCCACCGGCAACCAGTTTTTTATAGCGGTTATTCTCCTGCAGGGCATTGTCCCTTTCCGCTTTGGCCTGTTCCAGGCTTGCTTTTACAGTGTTGAGATTGGCCGCGGTCTGGTCTTTTGCCGCACTTACATCCTGGCTTTCCATCCGCGCGATGACTTGATTCTTTTTGACTTTGCTTCCTTCTTCCACCATCAATGCCACCAGCCGCCCTGTCACTTTCGAGGCCACCGCCGCTTTGCGCTGGGCGACAATGTAGCCGCTGGCGTTAAGTGTTGACAGAGATTGAGAAGGATAAACCTGGGAGATGGTTGTTACATCAACAGTTATTGCCGGAGCAATGATTCCTGTCGCGTAAAGGATGCCGGATAGCAATAGCAGCAAGGCAATGGCCGCAATGACAAGAGGTTTCTTTTTGCGTCCGGCAGGTCCAGTGATCTTTTTTGATTTTTCAATCTTCAGTTTGCTCAGGTCTTCTGCAGGCATTTTGGATTCTCTTTCAGTGTATTTTAGATCAATATAATTCCATTTCTAAATCAAAGCGCTATCTTTGCTGGCAGCGTCGTCGACTTCCTCAACGGATTTGTAAGGAACGGTCGCAACCGTTCCCTACGCGCCTCCTCCTTGCCGCCCCGTTATCCTTTGAAAGCGAAATGGTATTAGATCAATATAACATCTATATCTATTTAATAATACTAAATGTCATTGACTTAAGGATTTTTACCTTTCGAGTCCCCCTTTTATAAAGGGGGATTAAGGGGGATTTTTATAGGATTCCATAAAATCTCCCCCACCCCTCTTTACCCTAAAGGGTACGCGTAGAAAAGAGGGGAGCTGTCGTGCTTAAGTCAATGACATTATCTATTTAATAATACTTATATTTCTCAAAGCGCAGCATCTTTATAACAGAAATTCAGTCACTTTACCATACTCAACAGAATATTTTCAGCCAATCAGCCGCGATGATGTGATTATTGATAGCATCCTTTTGTGCTTGACATATTCAGTAGATGTATTTATTATTAAACACGATTTTTAAAATTTCGTGATGTTGATCGGTTGTCATTACGAATGCACGACCGTGCATGTGGAAATCTTTATGATATCGAACTCAGTAGGGAACGGTCGCGACCGTTCCCTACTGAGTTTGTTTCACGCCCTTCAAAGACATTGCGACACAGTCTCAGGGCAGGAACGACAGCTTGCAGCGAAAAAAGCCTTTTCTTAAATGCATCATAGTTACTTGCCGCCTATTTTGATGAAGGGGAAAGAACATGATTAATTTTCAAACGCAGTCCCATTTCGCCATCCTTTCTCTCACCTTGCTTGCGCTTATCACACTGACCGTCACCGGCTGCCAGCCGGAGAAGCAGGCCGGCCCACCGGAAAAAGTCACCATAGCCTATTCGACCGCGTCCAATGCAATTCTCATGTACATCGCCTTCGCGAAGGATTACTTTGCACAAGAGGGCTTGGAGGCGACGCCACAGCCTCATGCCTTCGGGAAACCGGCGCTCCAGGCGGTTATCGAGGGGAAGGCGGATATCGCTACAGTTGGAGATACGCCAATAGTGTTTGCCGTCATAAGTGGCAAGAAGATCACCACTCTGGCGATGATCCAGACTTCCAACAGAAATGAAGCCATCGTGGCCAGGCGAGACCAGGGAATTGCCCAGCCTTCCGACCTTAAAGGGAAAAAAATCGGTGTCACGTTGGGCACAACGGGGGATTTCTTTGCGGATTCTTTCCTGCTGGCGCATGGTATCGACAGAAAACAAGTCAAAATTATTGATCTGAAGCCCGACGAGATGGCTGCCGCTCTCGGTATGGGAAAGATTGATGCCGTCTCCACATGGAATCCTACCTTGATCCAACTGAAGAAGAAATTGGGAAGCAAAGGGATAATGTTTTTCGGTGAATCACTCTACACTGAGATCTTCTGCGTTGTCGCCGGGCAGAAATATGTAAAGAATAATCCCGTAGCGATAAAAAAAGTCCTGCGGGCGCTCCTCCAGGCCGAAACGTTTGTGCAACAACATCCCGAAGAATCACGGCGTCTTGTAGCCGAATTCATCAAAACGGACAAAGTCATTCTTGATGAAACATGGGATGATTTCACGTTCCTGGTGGCGCTGGACCAGGCTCTGCTCGTGGACTTGGAAGAACAGACGCGATGGGCAATAAAAAATCGACTGACAGTGCGCCGGGATATGCCCAACTATCTCGATTTCATTTATGTGGACGGTCTTCAGGCAGTTAAGCCCGCGGCGGTCAGGATAGTCCGTTGAAACAAGATTACAGAGATTCAGGGGAACGATTACAACGATAAGGAAATCGCCGTAATCTTCTTTTTGAATCGCCGTAATCATCTCGCTTCGCGAGATACGAGAGAAAGATATGAAGATCAGAACAAAACTAAAGCTTAACACCTGGATATCTGTCGGCACGTTTATTATCATGCTTGCTGTGTTGGCCTGGTCGCTTTTCGATTCTTCCCGGACATACCGGGATTTGGAACTGATTGATGAACTGCGGGAAGTTGCTACGGAAAGGGTAATGCTGCGGGACGATTATCTGCTGCACCGGGAAGAACGGGCAAAAATCCAGTGGCAGACCAAGTCGGAAACTTTCCGGGGCTTATTGGATATGGCCGATGCCCGGTTTGCGCATATAGAAGATAAGGCGCTGCTGAAAGAAGCGCGGAAAGCTTTTGAGGCAACCTTCAATTCGTTCTCCGAGGTTCTGGACAAACACAAACGAGGAGAGCACGCTGCGGATAAAACACTGGATTTTACCGATGCGGAAGCAAGGTTAATCAACCAGGTTTTTTTGAAAGCCTATATTCTGAGCGACAATATAGCGCAGCTGGATGAGACTGCCCGGAAGAGAGCGAAAGCAGCAAGGGAAAGAATGGTTTTAATTATCGCCCTGTTCATCGTGGGCGTTGTTGTGGCGGTCATCTTCAATACGACATTTATCGGCATCCTGCTTCGCAGGAAAATTGCGGCGCTCGCTGCCGGAGTGGACATCATTGGGAGAGGTAATCTGGATTACCGCATAGAAGTAACGGGCAATGATGAGCTCTCCGATCTAGCCCGGGCCAGCAATGAAATGGCCGACAGGCTGAAAAAATCCTATACTTCCGTGGAAAATCTGCGGCACGAGATAGTTGAGCGCACGCGGGCGGAACAAAAACTTAGCAAAACCAACCGTTTGTTGGCGGTCATCAGCCAGATCAATCAAATAGTTATCCGCACCCGCGAACAGAACAAATTATTTGCCGAGGCTTGCCGCATCGCCGTTGAATACGGAAAATTCCGTATGGCCTGGATCGGCCTGATTGATGAACAAGATAAAATGATTAAGCCGGTTGTCTGGAACGGCTTTGAGGAAGGCTATCTCACCAAAATCAAGAAAATTTCCGCAGACGACATCCCGGAAGGCCGGAGCCCAACCAGCAGGGCAATCCGGGACGGAAAATATTTTTACTGCAATGATATAGCGAATGATCCCATCATGGCTCCCTGGCGGGAGGAGGCATTACAGCGCGGTTACCGTTCCTCCATCGCCCTGCCGATTATTTTGCAGAACAGGGTAATCGGCGCGTTCACAATTTACGATGCCGACCCGTTCTTTTTCAATGAAAAGGAAATAAACCTGCTTAATGAAGTTGCCGGTGATATTAACTATGCGCTCAAAACAATGGAAATCGAAAAGAAACAGCGTCAGGTGGAAGATGAGATCAAGCGGCTTAATGAAGAGCTCGAAGGACGCGTTATAGAGAGAACCGCTGAATTGTCGGCCAAAACCGCCGAGCTGGAGCGGATAAATAAAGTATTCGTGGATCGGGAGTTACGGATGCGGGAGCTGAAAGCACGGATTGCCGAGTTGGAGAGCAGTAACTCGTGAAGCGCATCTCGTGAAGCGTGAAGCGTTATTCGTATCTCGTGAAGCGTAGGACGTGAAGCGCGAGATACGAGATACGAACTACGAGATACGCTTCACGCCTTACGCTTCACGAAGAGAGGAAACTATGAAAAAACAAGAGAAACCCACACGCCGACAGAACAAAACCGATAATGCTGTCCTGAAAGAAACGCCAACCCCGCAAGCCGCCGTTGCGAAACCATCGCCGATCCCCCGGGCGGACGAGGGGGGCGACGCCAATATTCCCTTCCCCATCGTGGGCATCGGCGCTTCGGCGGGCGGACTTGAGGCACTGGAATTGTTCCTCGCTAACGTGCCGGCAGGCAGCGGCATGGCGTTTGTGATCGTCCAACACCTGGACCCGACTCACAAGGGCATGCTGCCGGAACTGCTCCAGCGCAGCACAGGCATGCAGGTTTTTCAGGTCAAGGATCGGACGCGCGTCAAACCGGACAGCGTCTACGTCATCCCACCCAACAAGGATATGTCTATCCTGCACGGCGTGCTGCACCTGCTCGACCCGGTGGCGCGGCGCGGACTGCGCCTGCCGATTAATTTCTTCTTCCACTCGCTGGCCGATGACCAGCGGGAGCACAGCATCGGCGTGATCCTTTCGGGCATGGGCTCGGACGGCACGCTGGGCTTGCGCGCCATCAAGGAAAAAGCGGGCGCGGTCTTTGTGCAGGAACCGGCCTCAGCCAAATTCGACAGCATGCCTAGGAGCGCCATTGACGCCGAACTCGCCGATGTGATCGCCCCGGTGGAGGCACTGCCGGGCAAGATCAGCGCCTATGTCCAGCATGTGCCGCTCATCGCCAAACCCGGACGCCTCGGCAAATACGCAGCCCAGAGCGCCCTGGAAAAAGTGGCGCTCTTGCTGCGCAGTCAAACGGGTCACGACTTTTCGCTGTACAAAAAGACCACGGTCTATCGCCGCATCGAGCGGCGCATGGGACTGCACAAAATTAGCAAGATCGCCACCTATGTGCGCTTCCTGCAGGAGAATCCGCAGGAGGTGGAATTGCTGTTCCGCGAGTTATTGATCGGAGTGACGAGTTTTTTTCGCGACCCGGAAGCGTGGAAGCAATTGAAAGCCGAAGTCTTGCCGGCGTTGTTGTCTGGGCGCACTTTTAATCAGCCGCTGCGGGCGTGGATACCCGCCTGCTCCGACGGCGCGGAAGCCTATTCTCTGGCGATCCTCTTCAAAGAGACACTGGAAGAACTCAAACATGCCAAAAACATCACCCTGCAGATCTTCGCCACCGATCTGGATTCGCAAGCCATCGAGAAGGCGCGCGAGGGCGTGTTCCCAGCGAACATCGCCGCCGACATTTCGAAGAAGCGGCTGAACCGCTTCTTCGTCAAGATGGAGCGCGGCTATCAGGTGGCAAAAGTCATCCGTGAGATGGTCATCTTTGCCCCGCAGAACATCATCATGGATCCGCCCTTTACCAAACTCGCCCTTATAAGTTGCCGCAACCTGCTCATCTATCTGATGCCGGAATTGCAGAAGAAACTTTTCCCGCTCTTTCATTACAGCCTGAACCCGGGAGGCTTTTTATTTTTGGGGAACGCGGAGACTGTTGGTAACTTTACCAACTTATTCGCGCCGCTTGCTGGAAAAACACGGCTGTACCGGCGGCTGGATTCTATCCCGACTACGGAGCCGATTGAG
>Ga0209429_10000977_pt1 | contig 18431 bp, 18 predicted proteins | sample BarGraNGADG00212_3_FD_184493 | JGI IMG/M metagenome (GOLD analysis project Ga0209429, IMG submission 184493) | Arctic peat soil microbial communities from Barrow, Alaska - Barrow Graham LP Ref core NGADG0004-212 (SPAdes) (version 2) | ecosystem: Environmental > Terrestrial > Soil > Wetlands >...
GATGGCTCGCACTTCATCAGGAAGATGGGGCATCTCGATCATGTCTTTAGCTTACCATAAGATGACTTTTCAGGCACTATGTAGCCAACCCCTGATTGGAACCCGTGAACGGTTACCCCATATCAATGCATCTCGGCCTGGCACGTCCCGAGGGCCGGGCGGTAGAAGTTGAACTGCACGTTGGGATGGCCGGCCAGCAACGACATGGGTACTGCGCTGTCCGCCATCCGCTTTGAGATCATTAACGACGTCAGGCGCATGCCAAAGGGGTTGTCATGGGTGCCTGCGTGCCAGATGGACACCTTTTCGGCCTGCCAGGTCTCAGCCGGACCGACCGAAAGCGCCTGGCTGGGCACACTTTGCACTACGCCCCCGCCCGAGGTGCGGGCGTTCTGGATCAGCGTGATGGGATGCAGGTCGACGACGTGGGTGGTCAGTTTACAGTACTCTTCGGCCGGCGGCGGATTCTCAGCGTATGGCTCTGCGCGGCGGGGCGGGTCGTTGAAGGCCCAGTGCTTGACCTCTCCCTGGCCCCCCTGCATGACCACGCAGCGCGACTGTCCCCAGCTCGCCCGATACTCAGACAGGTCGACGCGCGGGAAGTGTAAGTTCTCCGGTGGCATGCGCAACTCTGGCCGGATGCGATTGAAGCATAGCTCCATGTCGGCCCGCTGGAAGCTCAGCGGATGATCGGCTGAGACCTCCCGGCCAGCGACCACCCACTCGTCCATGGCCCAGAAGTGCGCGTGGCGCAAATCGAGTTCCAGCGTATTAACGAGGCGGGCCACCAGCGGCAATTGCTCCGTCGGCCCAATCGGCCCGCAGATGCCAGCCGGCCGCCCAGGCGTAGCCTGTCGCCAGGCGCTGATATATTCAAGCGCTTCGGCCAGATAGAAATCTTCGAGCGTATCATAGAAGACGACCGTGAAGCCCGGTCGCGCCAGTCCGAGCAGATCTTCCGCCGTCAGACGCGCCGCTTCGTCCAAAATCGACCGGTCAAGGGTCGTGTAGTCCCACCACCCTGGCGCAACTCTGCTTATCGGCCGCATGCATCCCCTCCTGCCGCCCAGCCGGATTCCCGATTCATATCATCAGAACCGCCCTACTTCTCTACCATCTCGCGCATGAGCTCGATGCGGCCCTCCGCCGCGCCAGGGGGTACCTGGTCCCCGGCATTGGCGATGAAGCGCGGCCCGTGCCGCTTCAAGTCCAGCCAGTCCAGCACAGCCCTCTCGAAGACAGCCACGTCGACGTCCGGCAGCCAAAGGTTCGGCGGCACACCCCCTGAGAAGATGAAAGCCGGGCCGGCCTCCTGTCGGCACTGGTCTGGGGTGAGGTCGCCCATCGGCGCCGGTGTAATGGCGTCAGCACAGTCGGCGCTCGTGTCGCGCACCATGCCAAGCGCGCCCCGCAGTTGCCCGTCGATGTGAACCGCCACACACTTGCCCGCCGCGTGTAGACGGCTGACTGACTCGGCATAGAAGTCGTGGGACCAGCGCCGGTAGAAGCGCGGCGGCTGGATGTTGGATGAGATGTTATCGCCCATGATAATGATGTCAGCCGGCGAGGTCGCCAGCAGATCGACCAGCTTGAGGGTGTTATCGTTAATCTGGTCGACCACGTCGCGCACCGTCGCCGGCCAGTCGGCCACCGCGTACAGTGCCCTCAACGCCCAGCCAGTAGTTCAGCAGGTGTCCCATCGCGCTGTATCCGACCGACAGGTAGACGATGCCCATATCGCCGACCTCATCGTCCCAGGCGCGGTACTGGTCCCAGATTGGGATGTAGCTGCGTGAAGCCAGTGCATAGGCCAACACCCGCAGGTCCTGCTCCGTCTTGACGCCCCAGCGGGTGATCGGCCAGGAGTACGTCGTTTCCTCCCACCGCCGGCGTCGCTCGATGCTGCCCAGCGGGGTGGTCAGCCGCCAGGCGATTTCGGGCACCTCGCCATGCCATTCCTTGTAGACTTCCGACTGCACATCCGATCCATACTGTGCGGCGTAGAACGCGCCCAGGTTCGGCATGTAAAAGCCGGCGCCCATCTGCTTGTGGTAATCAATGGGCGCGTGGTCCGGCTCGTTCAGCGCCGCGCTCAGATCCCAGGGCGTGTGATTCTTCTGGTAGAAATAGTGCGAGAGATCGAGCATGAAGGGCACGACATCCGGAGTGGCCCCACGGTACACCGCCAGGATGCGCTCGCGCATGGTCATGGTCATGAGCTTACTCCGGGTACTACCCTGGATGATCTTACGCTTACTGCGATCTGTCTAGCGGTGATGCGCGAACTGGAAGAACCCGACCCCCTCCAGCATCTCTCGCAGCCTTCCGCACTGTTGATCGGTCAGCGGCAGGATCGGCAGCCGTGCGGTGCCACAGGGGAAGCCGAGCCAGGCTATCATCTGCTTGATCGCCGACTGCAACGGGAACTGTAGGAAGACGTCGACGACCCGGTTGATGCGCGCCTGGTTTGCCTGTGCGGTGGTTATGTCGCCCGTCCGCAAAGCGCGATACGTCTCGCCAAGCAGGCACGGCAGCACGTTCTGCGTGACGCCAATCGCGCCCTCGGCTCCCATGGCCAGGGCCGAAATCATCATCTCGTCGGCCCCAGAGATCACATTCAGCCGCCCACCCTCGAGGTCGATGATCTTGCGCATGGCGAAGTAGTCGTAGGCGGTATACTTAATGCCGCGCAGGGTGGGCATCGTGCCCAGCAGGTCCCGCAGCATGTCCACGCTGACGTTAAGCCCGGTGGCGCCTGGGATGTTGTAGACGTAGAATGGCAGGCTGCACGCCCGCCCGATGGCCAGGTAATGCTGCTTGGCGCCCTCGACGCCCACGGGGAAGTAGATCGGTGGGATGGCGCTGATAGCATCCGCGCCGGCCTGTTCGGCATGAGCGGCCAGCGCGCAAGCTTCCCGAGTAGTCATTGCCCCCACGTGGACGATGACCGGCGCCCGGCCCCTGACCTGCTTGACAACCGCCTCGGCAAAGCCGGCGCGTTCGGCCTGTGAGAGCAACAACCCCTCGCCGGTGGAGCCCAGGATGTAGAAACCCGCCACACCCTCTGCTAGTTGCCACTCTACCATGTCTCGCATAGCTGCCGGCCAGACATTTCCTTCGTCGTCAAAAGGTGTCAGCAGGGCCGGCAGAACGCCTGTGATGTGCAGCATGTGCTATCTCCCTTGGGGCCACTCGAATATCGTACCGACCATGCTCTTGTCCCTGTTATAGGCCATCTCATAGGCCAGGGGGGCTTGATCGTACGGCAGGCGATGTGTGATCAGGTCCTGCGGCCGGATGGTGCCTTCCTCCATCAGGTGGAGCAGGTATTGGCAGCCGCGCTGGATGCTGAAACGGCGCGTCCCATCCATGAGCGGGTAGGCGTACCCCGGCAAAGACCCCATGCCGATGATGGTCAGGGATTTTCCATACAGCCATTTCAGCGCCAGTGGGTTGAAGGTCAGTTCCGCCTCGCCGCGGCCGGGCAGCGAAAGCACGGAGATGCGGCCTGCCGGGCGGACGGATTCCGCCGCCGTCCGGTAAGCATCCCAGGGGTTCGCGGCCAGTACCACCAGGTCAATCCCGATGCCGTCGGTTAGATCGTTCAACTTGCCCGGCAGGTCGGGATCATTGCTGAACCAAGTGCGGTGGGCGCCCACCTTCTGCGCCAGCTCCAGGCGATTGGCCGCATTGCCCAGGGCCACGACGCGCGCGCCGAAGATGCGCGCGAGGGTGATGGTGGTCAGGCCGAGGACGCCGGTCCCCACTACGGCGACGCTCTCGCCCGGGGTCAGACCGCCGGTACGCAAGGCATGGAAGCCCAGGTGGTAGAGATAGGTCATGGCGGCGCTTTCGGCGGAGACGGACTCCGGGATGCGCACGACCATGTCGCTCTCTTGGCAGATGAACTCCGATTGGTGCGGCTTGAGGGTGAAAACTCGGTCGCCCGGGGCGAAATGTGTGACCTGACTGCCGGTCTTCAACACGGTGCCTGCGTTGCTATATCCCAGGGTACGGGGGTAATCATTGGCGCCCGGCACCAGCTCCGCGCCTTCATAGTTACCGCGATCGGTGCCGGTCGAGAGTGCGCTGGCGTCAGTGCGCACCCACAGCTCGTCCGCGGCCAGGTGCTCGCCATCCAGGCTCTGTTCTTCCAATCGCAGGTCTCTCGGGCCATGCAATATCCATGCGCGCATCGGGGGCCTCCTTGTGCCAATCTTGAAGTCAGTCGATGCCGGTTACCTGTCCCATGCGCTGTGATTCCAGCGCTGCCGTCAGGACGCGATGGTGCAGGTGCGTCTCCTCGGGTGTGGCGCACGTGAAGGGTTGGCGCATCCGGTCTCCATGCGCCAGTTCGTCACAGAAAGCAGCTAACATCTGCAGAATGCTATCGGAGAAGCCGAACTCGAAGATGCCGCCCGTGATGGCCGGGTAAGCGGAAGCATAGCCCAGGTCAAGCACCTCCCAGCTCTGCGGCCTCCCAGGACGGTACGGCATGGTGCGCAGCGTGCGCGGGTATTTGGTGGTGAACTCGGCCGAAAGCTCGGTACCCAGCACGCGGATGAACCAGGTGTTGGTTTCGCCGGGGGCGATCCGCTTGGTGCTGAGCAACATCGGGAAGTGCTGGCCCGTCGTCTCGACCTCGCAGGCCAGGATGGCGTTATCCCAGGTCTCACACGGCACCATGCCCCCCCGGCCATCCGGTCGCTCGGGCACGATCTTGGACAATAGCGCCCGCACGTTCTTGGGCGTCCAGCCGAAGCGCAACGGGATGTGCAGCACGTGCATGCCCAGGTCGCCCATGCAACCGTACTCCCCGTTGAACTGGACCAAGCGCTTCCAGTTGATGGGTTTCTGCGGATCCAGGTCACTCGAATGCCAAAAACCGGCCTCGACCTCGATGATCTTGCCGAAGCGCCCCTCGCGGATGTGGTTGACGATCTGATACGGGCCTGGGAAGAAGGGGAACTCCGAAGAGCAGCGGGCGAACACGCCCGGGTGAGCGCGCAGCTCAGCCAGTATCTGTTCGTTGGCTGCCAGATCGATGCCGAAGGGCTTCTCGCCAAGCAGGTGCTTGCCCGCCCGGATGACATCGCCGTAGATCTGGGCGTGCAGATGGTGCGGCACCGCACAGTAGATCGCGTCTACGTCTGGGTTGGCCAGGAGCTCCCGGTAATCGGTCACCGCCGTACTGACATCGCACAGGTTGTCGGTGAACCAATCCAGGCAGGCAGGCTTGGCGTCGGCCACTGCCACCAGCCTGGGCTGCACATCCTGGTCCACCAGGTGCGCCCAACGCTGTGTGGCGCTGGCAAACTCGCGCGCCATCAGCCCGCAGCCAATGATGCCAAAACGAACCACTTGTCGCGTCATGACCCTCGTCCCCTTTCAGAGACCCCATGCCGCAGGGCCGGCCTGCATGAATCAAGGAACTCCCACGCGCCGTCCATCCTGAGGCTGAGTACGCCGGCTCGCATTAACAGCCGTGTCGCTTATGCACAGTAAACTATCCTGCAGGCCGAAAGATCCGTGCCTACGCCGGCTGGTGTCTTCTAGCGCGCGTATCCCAATTCCTGTTGCGTCTCCCAGATGCTCTGTTCGATGATGTCCATGGCCTTCATCGCCACGTCGTCCTCCATGATCAGCGGCGGCGACATGCGCAGGATGTGACCGGCGGGAATCCAGGCCAGGCCCTTCCGGAAGGCCTTCTGGTACACCAGCTTGCCCGCGTCCTCAAAGGGTTCGCGGGTGGCCTTGTCCTTGACCAACTCCAGACCGAGCAGGCAGCCCAGGCCGCGTGCCTCGCCGACGATGGGGCAACTCTGCTCCATCTTCTTCATGCGGGCCAGCAGGATGTTGCCGAGATGTGCTGCCCGTTCACACAGGTTCTCCTCCTCGATGACCTCGAGGCTGGCCAGGGCCGCCGCGCAGGCCATCGGATTGGCACCGTAGGAGGTGGATGCAGAGATCTTCTCGATGGCTTCCTTATATTTGTCAGCCACCAGCATGGCAGTCACCGGGAAGCCGTTGCCGAAGCCCTTGCCGAGGGTCATCACGTCAGGCACGGTATCCCAATGCTGCATGGCGAACATCTTGCCGGTGCGGCCCATACAGGTGAGCACCTCGTCAGCCATCAGCATGATGCCATACTCGTCGCACAAAGCGCGGATCTTTTGAGTCCAGCCGTCGGGCGGCACCACCGAGCCGGCCCAGCCCTGGATGGGCTCCAGCACAATGCCCGCCACTTGCCCCGCGGTCTCTTCCTTGATGACCGTGCGGATGTAGTCAACGCACAGCAGATTGCACTCCGGATAGTGCTGGTGGAACTCACAACGATAGCAGTAGCTTCTCGGGCCCAGGAAGAAGCCCGGCGCGCGCAGTCCCTGGCTGACGTCGAGACGAGCGAGGCCTACCGCGCCCATCGTCTTGCCGTGGAAGTCACGATGGAAGGAGATGAACTCGAACTTGCCGGTCGCCGCGCGCATCACGCGCAGGCCGGCCTCGACGGCGGTGGTGCCCGAGTCGTAGAGTTGCATCCCCGTCAACTTCGTGGGTCCTTCGCCCATGCTGATCTCGGCGACTTTTTCCAGCAAGCGCATCTTGATGGGCGTCGTGAAGTCGTGGGCGTTCATCAGCTCGCCGGCGGCCCGCTGCACAGCCTCGGTCACCTTGGGGTGACAATGCCCGAGGCCGGTGACGTAGATACCTGACGAGAAGTCGATGTAGACGTTGCCGTCCACATCGGTGAGGGTCACGCCTTTGCCGCTTTCAAAAGCCACCGGAAAGAGGCGCACCTGCGAAGAATAGCCCTTCATGTACTTCGCGGCGCGGGCATGCACTTCCTGTGACTTCGGCCCGGGCGCCGGAACGACCAGCCGCGGCACCGAGTTAACATCCACTTTGGCCCAATCCTTGGGGTACATTGCGTCTTTCCTCTCACGCTCGGTTTGGTTCTCAGCCTGCCATGCGATCTACGGCTGCGATCAGCTCTTCCTGGTCCCAAACGACCGCCACTGCCAGGTAGTTCTCGGGGCTGAGCCCTTTGCGACCCTTGCTACGCCAATCTTGCGACACCGGCATGACGGGGTTGTAGTAGTACATCGTGATGCCGTGGCCGGCCGCGAGGGTACTGCTGGGATATCCCAGGTCGACGCGCGTCACCGACAGGCAGTTGTAGCCGCCCAGGCTGCCGGAGAACACCAGCAGGCATGGCAGCCACGACCGGCCACCATCGCGGCTGACGCGACCTTCCACGCGCAAAGGTGGGTTATTGCGATTGCCGTAGACCATCAAGACATCGCCGTTCTTGAGCACCAGCAGGTCGGCCGGATGCTCCATATCGCCGGCGACCTGCAGCGGCTCGGTCCAGGTCAGGCCGCCGTCGCTCGAGCGCGTGCTCCACAGTGTCTTGCCCATCTGCTCGCGGCGCACCAATGCCAGGACGTCGCCATCGGGCAGGACCATCACTGCCGTCTCGCCCGCGTTGATGGCGATCACCGAGGGCTGTTCCCACGTCATCCCGTCGTCGTGCGAGCGCACCAGGTAGCTGCACGAATCCTTGGGGTGCATGCGGCTCATGTCGACCCCCAGCGACTCCACCGGGCGGGCATAGATGGGCATCAACAGTGTGCCGTTAGGCAGGGACACGATCTTGCCAAACGGGGATCCGTGTCGCAGTATCGGCTCGTTCAACACCCACGGCTCCTCCCAGGTCAGGCCGGAATCGAGCGAGCGGGTGACCATGACCTCGCAGGGCCAGTCGCCGTGGGGATCGCTGTACACCACATAGCGACCTTCGGCGTCGTAGGCGAATGTACGATGATATGAGAGGATCAGCGTCCCCTTGTTGCTGACGCCGAAGGCGGGGTTGCGATCGTCAGTTTCGCTGTTCGCGACGATCTGCGGCTGGGTCCAGGTCAACCCGCCGTCGCGCGAGCGAACGATGTCGATGTGTCCATCTTGCCCGAGGTGCCCAGCGCCGCCATGCAAGACCGCGACTGCGCTGCCGTCCGGCGCGGTCGTGAGCACGGGAAACAGCCCACCTTCCCTGTAGGCCAGGACCTCACGGGCACTTGGCAGCGAGCGTACGTCGATGACAGAGCTGTTGCTATGTTCAAGAGACATGTGATTCCTCCTCTAGCGGGGAACATCCGCCGGTGATCAGGCCACCCGGACGGTGCGCACCAGGATAGTCTTGCGCGGATTGCCGTTTCCATCGGGATACTTGAAGTACGAGTAGGCCAGCAGGGCCGAGTGGGCATCCAGTGCCAGCAAGGCCGTGTACGAGCAGGAATCCTTGCCGATCTCGCCGGGCGCCAGCACCGTGACTGGATCCACCCAGGCCAGCCCGGACGGGTCCCCTGTCGCACGCACGTATACCCCCGGCCGGCCGTATGCGGCCAGGGTGACGCCGTCCGCCAGGGTCACCAACTGAGGCCATACGCCCAGCCTGTCGAAAAAGCGGGGGTGGATCCAGGTCTTGCCGTTGTCGGTCGAACGCGACCAGTAGAGCGGGCCGATGCCGTTGCCGTCGGTGGTGCGGATCAGGCAGAACACCGACCCATCCGGCATGAACGTGATGCCGGGCTCAGAAAACCCATCCCGCACCGCCCATAGCGGATCGACTGCCGCATCGGGTTCGGGCAGGATCTCGCCTTGCATGTCCCATACATGGCCATTGTCGACTGAGCTCAGGAAGACCGGGTGCCAGTTATAGATGGTGCCGCAGTGTTCGCGACGCGTGTACTCCAGGCCCCACAGCGAGCCGTCGGGCGCGAGCTGGAAGCGCCAGAACCACGGGAACACCAGCACGCCCTCCTGAATGCGACGGAGCTCACCGGGCAGGTGCACGGTAGCCGCCTCCTCACGCCACGCGTCGGTTCCGGCAGCCCGGCGGGCGAAGTGGTAGCCGTCCTGCAGCTCCTCCGGCAGATCCCGCAGCCGGAAATGGTAGAACTTCTGCCCGCCGTAGGCACCGACGGCCATCACGGCGTATTCGGGCAATCGGAGCTCACCGGCAGGACGTGGGCGCAGCACTACCGTCTTCAAGTCATCGCCATTCGGCAGACGCAACCCATCCGGCACCGCGCCGGCGGCGACCGGCTGCCAGGTACAGCCATTATCGCCGGATAAGTGGTGTGCCACCGGCAGTCCGTAGTCTTTGGCCGAGTCGCGTTCCAGGTGGTGCTGAAGGTGAATCCGGCCATCCGCCAGGCGCTCCATGACCGGGAACTGGTAAGGCCCCCAGTCCTGCACCTCAACCGGACCTTGCGCCACGACAACTGGATCGCCGAGGACAATGTGTGGGACCGCGTGGGTCATATCTTACTCCACCAGTCAGAAGGGCCCCGAGGGCCCCGTTACCGAAGATGGGGGTGTTTCATTCCGCAGCGCTCCCCCGACCTTGGGGCGCTTTGCCCACCGTCCACGATCGGGCAAGCGACCAGGCAGATCAGCCTGCCAGCAGCTTACCACGGTGTTCGAGTCGAGTCAAGATTGCTTTTGTATTCGATCGCTTCAATGATCGTATACTTGACAACGGTGGCCGACTGTGCTATTTTCACTTGGACGAACTCGGAATGCCCATGGCTGGAATCGAAAACCTGATCACGTCCGGTAGAGTGGCCGGAGATAGAAGCGGTGTCGCCTATGGATACTAATACTGGAAAGCGGCGGCTCGCCATCCTGGCCGAGCTAACCCACAGTCAGGCAGTGCAGGTTGCCGATCTCAGCCGTCGGCTGGGAGTGTCGGAAGTATCGATCCGGCGCGACCTCGCTCGTCTCGAGAGCGAAGGCATGCTCCGTCGCATCCACGGCGGGGCTGTGGTTATGCCTGGCGCCGCCTCTGCATCGGCTGTTAGGCCGCAGAACTCTAACCTTGTGCGTGCCTCAGAGAAACACCGCATTGGCTATGCCGCGGCCGGGCTCATCCAGCCGGGCGATCGGGTGATCTTCGATTCAGGCACGACTGTCCTCCAGGTTGCCGCTCACCTGCCCGAGGATCTGCGCCATTCCGGCAACCTCACCGCGATCACCAATTCCTTGCCCGTTGTGCGCGAGTTGGGCCCCAACCAGGGAGTGCACCTGATCTTGCTCGGTGGCGTGTACCTGCCGCAGTATGAGGTGGTGGTGGGCCCACAGACCATCGAGCAGCTGCGTTCTCTGCACGCCGACCGGCTGTTTCTCGGCGCCGACGGCCTGACACTCAGCCGGGGTGTCACGACCGCCAACGTGTTGGAGGCCGAGGTGAACCGGGCGACCATCGCGGCCGCCTTGCAAGTCGTCGTAGTGGCCGATTCCACCAAGATCGGCCTGATCGGCCTGACCTCCATCGTCCCATTGACTGGGATCAGCACACTGATCACCGATGCCGAAGCGCCCGCCGAGTTCGTGAGCGAGTTGCGGCGGCAAGGGGTAGAGGTTGTCCTCGTCTAGCGACTCGCCTGTGCAAAGGAGGTGACTGGCTGCATTCGATGCCACGGCCCCGAGCGGGTCAGCTACGCTTTTGCCCATACAACGCGCCATGCATTGCGTCCTCATTTTCGCACTCGCCAAGGTTACCAAGAGGGACAAGAGGGAGAGGAAAGACATGCGTAACACACTGAGCCTGAAGGTCATGGCGATCGTCATGGTGATCAGCATGCTGATCACGGCCTGCGCCAGTCCGACGGCAGTTCCGGTACAGGCCCCGACGACGGCGCCCTAAGCCACTGAAGCCCCGAAACCAGCGCCGGTCGCCACTACAGCGCCAGCGCCCACTGTTGCGCCGACCAAAGCCCCGACCGCGGCCGCGGCGCCCACCACAGCCCCGGCTGCCGCGACCACCGGCAAGATCCTGCGCTACGGCCAGATCACCATCGCGAAGGAGATTAACCCCTTCCGTATCCCCGGCAGCCAGCTCATGTCGTGGTATCGCTGGACCTTCGGCCGGTTGACCAACCTGGACGTCAATAACAAGATCGCGCCCGACCTGGCCGAGACGTGGACCATCAGCGATGACGCCATGACCTACACGTTCAACCTGCGCAAGGGCGTCAAGTGGGATGATGGGACACCCTTCACCTCCAAGGACGTGGTCACTACCTTCACGTGGCACTGCACGAAGGACGTTTCCTCCAACCAGTTCGCGTGGATCAAGAGCCTTGCGGGCTGCCAGGACTACTACGATGGCAAGGCCACCAGCATTCCGGGCATCACGGCCCCGGATGATAGCACGGTGGTGTTCAAGCTGGGCACGCTGAGCCCGATCTTCTGGTATTCCTTCCAGTTTGTGCCGATCATCCAGGATGCTGCCCTGGCCAAGATCAAGCCAGCAGACTTCGCGACCAGCGACTTCGTGCTCAAGCGCCCTTATCCGGGCATCGGGCCGTTCCAGTTTAGGTCTTTCGTCCCCGATCAGTCGGTCGAGTTCGTCGCCAATCCCAATTACTGGGGTGGCAAGCCCAAGATCGACGGGATCATCGAGACCAAGATCCCCGACCTCAACACGATGATCGCCGCCTTTGAGAAGGGCGAGATCGACATCTTCGATGGGCCGCCGGCCACCGAATACGATCGCATCACCAAAATGCCGGGCGCTCAACTGATACCCTATCTGGCCACTATCGGTGGCTGGTGGGTGAATTACCATACCGATGCGGCCAACAAGGACGACCCGAAGTACGTGGCGATGCGCAAGCCCGAGTTCCGCCAGGCGTTGGCCCACGCCATCGACTGGGAAGCCTTCCGCAATGTGAGCTCTCCCGGCCATCCCGAGTTGGTGAAAATCCGTTTCTGCTACTGGACGGCCGGTATCTTCGGGTATGGTGATTGCCCCAAGGACACCATCACCTACCCGTACAACGTGGACAAGGCCAAGCAGCTACTGCAACAGGCAGGCTGGGATCCCAAGTGGGAGCTTGACTACGCCTCCTACAGCAGGACGGTTGTTGCTGACGAAGCCATCCAACAAATGTGGGCCAAGGTCGGCGTCAACGCCAAGCTGCGCGGCATCGACCCGGCGGTCTATATCGACGAGACCTATGCTAAGGGCAACTTCGACGTGACGACCATCGGCCTGAGCGGCACCTCCGACATGATCAGCTTCTACTACCGCTTCCGCTGTGGTAACATCTACAATGCATAGACCTGCGCCGGCTGCTACAACATGATGCGCTACTGCAACGCGGACTACGACAAGCAGATCACAGCGGCACTCAACAGCGCCGACCCCAAGGTCTACGAGCCGATCATGGCCAATCTGAACAAGATCACCAACACCGAACTGCCCTGGATCCTTGGCTACCAGGACAAGTCCTTCCGCGTCGTCGGGCCCAAGGTCGACGCCTCGACGGTCAAGGTGGGCATGGCCTACAACTGGGAAGACATCCAGCTCTGGACGATGAAGTAATGGGCTGGCAAGCCCTGCGGATTGGCCCAATCCGGCCCGCAGGATTCGGGTCCGCCTGAGAACGATCGACTGGCCAGCAGGTTGGGGATCTATCCTCAACCCGCTGGCCTCCGGCTCTCGCCATGAGGGGGGACGATATGTATCGTCCCCCCAGCTACAAGCAGGGTAGACATGACTAAGCACATCCTCAGGCGCATCCTCATTTCCATCCCGGTGCTGCTAGGGATTACCCTCGTCACCTTCGCCGCCTACAGCCTTGCACCGGGCGATCCGGTCTCGGCCATGATCGACCCCTCCCTGCCCATGTCGGCTGAATTAATGCAGAAGCTCAGTCAGGAGTATGGCCTCAATCAGCCGGCGCCGGTGCGCTACGCCATCTGGCTGCGCGAGGCAATCAAGGGCAATTTTGGCTACTCATTCGCCAGCCGGCGTCCCGTCGCGCAGGTGATAGCCAGCCGTCTGCCCGCAACGCTGGAGCTCACTGGGACTTCGCTCCTGTTGGCGATCGCTCTCGGCGTACCACTTGGGGTCTACTCGGCATTGCACCAGTACTCAAAAGCTGATTATGCGCTGACCCTGTTCGCGTTTTTCGCCGTTTCGGTGCCTGCGTTTTTCTTTGCGCTGGGCGCCATTTTCATCTTTTCGCTGCGTCTGAACCTTTTCCCGACCCAGGGACTGAGCGACCCCCTGGCCAAGGACTTCCTCCTGGACCACCTGCATCATCTGATACTCCCAGCGCTGGTGCTCGGCCTCGAGCGCATTGCCGGCTTTATGCGCTACACGCGCTCGGCGGTGCTCGAGGTGCTCGGACAGGACTACATAACCACCGCGCGCGCCAAGGGATTGCGTGAGCGCCTGGTCTTCTGGCGCCACGCTTTCCGAAATGCGCTGATCACGCTCATCACGGTCATCAGCCTCAGCCTGCCCGGCCTGTTCGGCGGTGCCTTCATCATCGAGTGGATGTTTGCCTGGCCGGGCATGGGCCAGCTTGGCATGTCCTCGGTTAACGCGCGCGACTACCCGACCTTGATGGGCATCGCATTGATCGGCTCGCTGCTGGTGCTGGCCAGCAACCTGCTGGCCGATATTTTGTACGCGGCGGTCGATCCACGCATCCGCTATTCGTGATATCTGAAAACGGGGAGTCGTTCCGCGACGACGGTACGCAGTGCGCTACCCATCCTGAGGCAATGCCATGACATTATCGAGCCCCCATATAACCCACGATCCCGCCCAGGTCGAGGCAGCGGCACGCCCGTTCGCGTCGCCGATGCGGCGCACCTGGCGGCGTTTCTTGCGCCACCGGCTGGCGGTGGTGGGCGGCGCCATTGTCATCCTGCTGACCCTTATATCCATCGCCGCGCCGATCCTGTCGCCTTACGACCCGATCATAGATGCGGACTATCACAACATTCGCAAGCCGCCCTCGGCGACCCACCTGCTCGGAACCGACGGCAATGGACGCGACGTGCTCAGCCGCTCTATGTGGGGGGGGGGGGCGCGTGTCGATCTTCGTCGGCCTGGCGGCTGCACTGGTAAGTGTCAGCATCGGCACGGTGATTGGGCTGGCCAGCGGCTATCTCGGTGGGAAGACCGATTTCTGGCTAATGCGCCTGACCGAGGTGGTGATGACGATACCAACTTTGATCATCATCATCAGCCTTGTGGCTGTGCTCGGCCCCAGCATGTTCAACATCATCGGGGTGATCGGCATATTCGGCTGGGCGGGCATCGCTCGCCTGGTGCGCGGCGAGGTGCTCAGCCTGCGCGAGCGCGACTTCGTCATGGCCAGCCGCTGCGTAGGCGCCTCGGCGCCGCGCATGATGTTCCGTCACATCCTGCCTAACGTTTTAGCGCCGATCATTGTGGCAGGCACCTTCGCCATCGCCGGTGCGATTCTGCAGGAGGCCGGCCTGAGCTTTCTGGGCCTAGGTGTCCAGATACCCACCCCGACCTGGGGCAACATGCTGACCGGCGCACAGTCGGGGACCATCCTTGAGAGTATGCCCTGGCTGTGGGTGCCGCCAGGCTTGCTGATCACCCTGGTAGTATTGAGCATCAACTTCCTGGGCGATGCGTTGCGGGACGCGCTCGATCCCCGCTTGCTGAATCGCTAGACTGAGAGGTACAAATGACTGAGCCAGTTGATTTTGCGACTCGCCAACAGGCGGAGGGGTTCGCCCGCCTCATTTCGGAACCCAACCAGCCAAACTGGTATAACCGCCCTGGGCCTGACTTCCGCGGCCCCGGCGCGGCGGCCAGGACCCACGACTGGTATCGTCCGGCCGTGCCGGGTGAGCCGGATCTGGTGTGGGAGACGGCGCCCGTGCCGTCTGCGGTGGAGACCACCTTTTCCTTCATCGGTGATAGCGCCAACCTGCCCGAGAACATTTACCCGGGTAACCAGGCAACCCTATACGCCGGCGACGAACTGGCCGTAACTTTCGACCTGGGGCTGCGCGGCCCCGCTCAGTGGACCAACGGAGACTGGGCGCTCGAGTTCAGTCCCCGCATGGTAACTGCGACAGTAGACGGCTACGATCGAAATTTCAACGCGCGCGGCTGCTGCGGTGTCTACCGCCTGGCGGCACCCGCCCGGATGCTGGCTGCCCGCGAGCCATTGCACCTCAGGGTAGTGGTGGAGCCATGGCGGTCAGACGTGATCACCTGGTTCGCCATTCATCAGCGCAGCGACGTGTTGGCGCTCGACGCACGCACCGCCGGTGAGCAGATCGAGCAGCTCCAACATGAGATCATTCATCTGAAGCGTACTATCGGCGCTCTGGCGCGCCGGAGCTACCCGGAGCTGTACCCCGAGCGTATCCCGACCGAGGACGTGATCTTGTACACCCGCGGCCGGCGGCACGTCCATCCGCCAGACGTGACGCGCCTGCAGAACGGCGACCTGCTGTCGGCCTTCCGTGAGAGCACCGAACACCTGTCGACTGACAGGCAGATCGTAATGGTGCGCTCACGCGATGGCGGGCAGACGTGGGGCGAGCGTCAGGTGCTGCGCGAGCATCCCGAGACCGACGAGCGCGAGTGCAGCCTGATGCAGTTGCGCGATGGGACGCTGCTGGCGGCCGAGTGGCCGAACACTTACTACGACGCAGCCGGCTACTACTACGCCCATCCGGTGACAAACCGGGCCATAGCGATGGGCATGTACGTGGGCCGTTCCACTGACAATGGTCGCACCTGGGAATGGCCGGCGCAGCCGGTCGATCCGGCGCCCTTCCACCTGGCCGTGACCAGCGAACATATCGTTGAGCTCCCTGCGGGCCGCCTGCTGATGGCCTCCTACTACATCCCGGCGCCCGGCGTGCGCCATTACGGCTGCGCTATCTTCTGCTCTGACGATAAAGGACAGCGCTGGCGCTATCTTGCGACGGTGGCCGACATCCCGGGGGTTCGATTGAGCGAGCCGGCTCTCGAGCGTACGGCCTCGGGCCGGCTCATCTGCCTGATGCGTAACGAGAGCGGCCCCGAGTACTACCAGTCCAACTCGGGTGACGGCGGCGAAACGTGGACCCCGGCCAGGCCGACGGGTATCCCGGGCCACATCGTCCCGTGCAGCCTGGTCACGCTGCGCGACGGGACTGTGCTGTGCGTCTACGGCTCACGTGAAGACCCGTGCGGCCTGTACGCGGTGGCCAGCTACGACGATGGTGAAAGCTGGCACATGGCGGGCCGGCGGGTGATCCGCGACGACTTCCAGAACACCGATTGTGGCTATCCCAGTACGCTGCTCATGCCCGACGGGCGGGTCTTCACCGTCTACTACTTCAACATGTTTGGGCGCTTCTTCATCGGTGGCAGCTTCTTCCGCTGGGAAAAACAGGGTTAGGCCGGTGAAACCAGGTCCGATCTTCAACCAGGATTGCACCGAGTTCTTCGTCGTCAATCCGCCCGACAAGATCAGTGGCGAGACGGTTGACGTCTTCGTGGACAGTCTGGCCGCGGCGGGGGTGGCCGCGCTGTTCAGCAACATTAATGCCCAACGTGCCAACTACGACAGCGCAGTGCGCGAGACTTACTGGTACGGCTACGATCCCACCGGCCCTGACGAGCAACCCTACTTCGTGGGCTACCCCAAGGAGCGCCTGCCAGTTGCCCGCCCGATGATCGACGCGATGCTGGCGCTGGTGAAACAGGGCGTCGACTTCCACGCGCGTGCCATCGCTCGCTGCCATGCACACGGCATGGAGGGCTGGATCAGCCTGCGCATGAACGACGTGCACGACGTGGAGCTGTCCGCCAGCCCACAACTCAACACTGTCTGGAAGACGCACCCGGAGTGGCGTCGCGTGCCCTACCGTTTCGAGCGCGCTTTCGACCGCCAGTTGGACTACGCCCGGCCCGAAGTACGCGCTCACTACTGGGTGCTGATCGAGGAGGTGTTGAACCGTTATGACCTCGACGGCCTCGAGCTGGACTTCATGCGCTTCCCATACTACTTCCGCATCGGGCACGAGCTGGAGGGCGGGCGCATCCTGACGGCCTGGCTGCGCGAGGTGCGGGCGCTCTGTGCGGCCGCGCGCCTGGGACACCCGGTCAAGCTGGCGGTGCGTGTGCCGGCTGAGCCGGAGACGGCGCGCCAGATGGGACTGGACGGCGCCGACTGGGCGCACGAGGGCTTGATTGACCTGCTGGTGGCGACGCCGTTCTGGGAAACCACCGACACCGCCCTGCCCATCCGCCTCTGGCGGCGTCTGCTGGAGGGCACGCAGGTGACCCTGGCGGCCGGGCTCGAGATCCTGGTGCGGCCTTACTGGGAGGGGAGCCTGAGTTACCAGACGCCGGAAACCTCCACGGGGAACGCGCTGGCCGCTCTCTACGAGGGCGCCGACCGTGCCTACCTCTTCAACCATTTCTGCGATATGCCCGGCCAACGCACCGGCATGTGGAACAAGGCAGACGCCGAGCGGGTGTTCCGCGCCATGTCCTCGGTCGCGACTCTCGACCGGCTGTCTCGCCGACATGTCGTGACTTATCGCGATACGCAGGCCCCAGGCGAGGTCGGCAACAAGCTGTTGCCCGCCACCGGCAAACTGGCCATCTTCCGCTTGCACACGGGGCCGCGGCCGGCCGGTCGCAAGGTACAGGTGGTACTAGGCTTCGAGAACGAGAGTCCCCGGCCGGCCCTCTTCAAGCCGCCGGCGGTGCGCGTCCACGCCGTGCTCTGCCCCGGCATAGCGCAGGTGCAGGGGACCAATGCGGTCTACGACGTGCCAGGCGAGGCTCTCGGCGACGAGATACACACCGTCGAGGTCGAGAGCACCGACGGCCAGCCGTTCAAGATTGTCTGGGTCGAGATGTCCGTCGCGGCCCGCGAATAGACGGGCCGGTTCGCCGTTGCGCTTTGCTCCAATTGGCGTAGCGTCCGCCGGCTGCCCACTGCCGGCGGACCACTCATCTATCAGGAGGATTTCCATGGCAAGCACTTTCACCTATCGGATGGCCACCTGGATGCCGTTCCAGGACCAGGCAGCATGCGAGCGCGCCCGCGCGCTCACCCGCAACGACCTGGCAAACTACAAGCACCCTAACCTCAAGATCACCATCTTGCGAGACGATGAGTTCGCCTTCCGGCTGGTGAACGACATCTTCGGGGTCATCAAGCAGGCGCGCGATGAGGGACGGCGGCTGGTGCTGATCCTGCCGCAGACCGAGCCGCTGTACGCCTGGGTGGCCCTGATGTGCAACCGGTACCGCTTGGACTGCCATCACCTGTACACGTTCAACATGGACGAGTACGCCAACCAGGACGGCGTCATCGCGCCTGAGACCTGGCCGCTGGGCTTCCTCTACGGCATGAAGAAGAACTTCTACTCGAATCTTGACCCGGCCCTACGGCCGCCCGAGAACCAGATCCAGGGACCGACCAACGAGAACTTCGCTCACTACGGCAAGATGATCGAAGACCTGGGCGGGGCTGACGTGTGCTATGGCGGCATCGGCTGGTCAGGCCACGTCGCATATATCGAGCCGGCATCCGACGCCTTCCCGGCGCTGCCCATGGCTGAATGGCGAAAGATCGGCC
>Ga0209429_10000978_pt1 | contig 18419 bp, 20 predicted proteins | sample BarGraNGADG00212_3_FD_184493 | JGI IMG/M metagenome (GOLD analysis project Ga0209429, IMG submission 184493) | Arctic peat soil microbial communities from Barrow, Alaska - Barrow Graham LP Ref core NGADG0004-212 (SPAdes) (version 2) | ecosystem: Environmental > Terrestrial > Soil > Wetlands >...
TATTTTGGTTGTTGCACTGAATATTATTGAGGCCGCGATGATGTTGGCTGGTTATGTTGCGGTAGGTTTTGTACTTTATGGCGGTTTTCAATTTTTAACTAGTCGAGGCGATTCGGGTGGCGCTGCTAAGGCACGTACTACTATAACTAATGCGGTCATCGGTTTAATTATATCGATAGCAGCGGTTGCAATTGTCAACTTTATATTTGCGGGGCTTAAGATATGAAAATAGATCCAGGTAATATTCCTACAACTTCAGCAGAAGTGGTATTGAATACCGCGTTGAACTCTGTCTACATGGTTGCTGGTATTGTTGCGGTGATTGTCATAATTATTGCTGGTTATATGTATGTAACGTCGCAGGGTGATTCGGCAGCGGTTACGAAAGCAAAAAATGCGATATTATATGCGGTTATTGGATTGGTGGTAATTATTTTAGCGTTTTCTATAACTTGGTTCGTAATTGGGAGGTTCGTATGAGAGGAATAAAATATATTGTATTAACGTTGGGTCTGATTGTGTTTAGTCTAGCTGTGCCGGTTACCGTTGGAGCACAGAATGTACTTAGTGATGCATGTCCCGCGGGTTCAACTAGTGTTTTATGTACGCAGTCACAAAAGAAACTTGAAGATTATATAAAACCAATCGTGAATACCCTATTGTTCGTACTGGGTGCGATATCAGTCATTATGATTATTTTGGGTGGTATTAAATACACTACTTCTTCGGGTGATACAAAAAATGTTGAGTCGGCTAAAAATACGATTATGTATGCGGTGATTGGGTTGGTAGTCGCTATATTAGCTGGCACGATTGTTAACTTTGTTATAGGCATTTTTTAGCGTTATATAAATTAGACCTTAACAAGCATGAGTTTATCTGGTATAAATAGAGTAAGAATTAATTCGCCAATGGCGAAAAGGAAATAAGAAGATGATAATTAAAAAATCAATTAAAACTGCAATTGTTGGATTATTAATGATTCCAGCGTTTGCTCTAGGATCAATGTTATTTACTGCGCCTATGACATCGGCATTAACGGCTGCAGAAGAAGCTCAAAATGGCGCTAACTCTACCGGTAGTAGTAGTTCATGTTTGTTTACTAGTGCAACATGTGCTAATGGTATATTTACAACCATTACTAATACTGCCCTATTCATTATCGGTGCTTTGAGCGTCTTGATGTTGATTTATGGTGGTATTCGCTACACGGTTTCAATGGGTGATTCAAAAAATGTTGAAGCTGCTAAAAACACAATTATGTATGCCATTATTGGTATTATCGTTGCCCTATTAGCTGGCGCAATCGTCAACTTCGTACTTGGTTCATTTATAAAATAATTTTAGGCAATTATTAAATATCCGCCCACAATCGGGCGGATATTTTTTATGCACAAAAATATCCACAAAAATAAAGACCCATTCGCATGGGTCGATATTCCATTTGCCGGAACTATACTATTGGATTTGAATCTTTTTAGCTTGTTCTTGGCGAATCTTGCTGAATTTGATTGTGAGGACGCCGTCTTTGAGGACTGCTTCGACTTCATCTTCTTTGACGCTGACTGGTAATGCCAAGGTACGACTAAATTCGCCCCAGTAACATTCTTGAATGTGCCAGTTGATTGCATCGGTATCGTCGCCACTGTTTAGAGTGCCGCTGATGGTTAAAATGCCATCGCTGATGCTGACATCTAGTTCTTCTTTGTTGACGCCAGCTGTGCGAGCTTTGATAACTAACTTATCAGTAGTCTCGTACACGTCGACAGCTAATTGACCAGGAAATTCCTCTTCAGAATCATCCCAATTATTATCAGTCGCAACTGGTGTTGCTGTATCGGTTGACGTCATTGCGTCATCGCTTAGAAAAGCTGATGTCAGCTCATCTTCTATTAATAGGTCATCATTTTGTTTGCGGGCCATGATATCCTCCACTTTCTCTAGGCTCTATTGACAAATCGTCTATCACATTATAACTAACATATACAGTATAATCAACTGATGATGCCCCTAAAACGTAAAAAACACAATGCTAGATAATATCATGTCATTCGTTGCCCCACACCACTGTTGTGGGTGCGATAAGGTTGGCAGCCTATTATGCTACAATTGTATAAATTACATCAATGATGAATCAAAAATGGTTTGTGTCGCTTGCCATCGGCCGACTATAAATATGTGGTTGTGCAGTTCATGTAAAATGCCCTATCAGAAAGCTTGGGTGGTTGGCGAACGCGACGGCGTTTTGCAACGATTGATTGGACTATATAAATTTCAGCGTGCCAAAGAGGGCTATAAAATCTTAGGCGATTTGTTGTTGAATATCTTACCCGAATTACCGCCGAATACGATAATTGTGCCCGTCCCTACTGTCTCCGCTCATATTCGTGAAAGGGGCTATGATCATATGCTGTTAATTGCAAAATATGTTGCGAAAAAACGGAATTTGAAATTAGAGCGATTGCTGTATAGAAAAACCGATACTAAACAGCGCCAAGCGAACGCCATACAGCGTACGGAGCAAGCTAAACAAGCCTTTGCTATTAGAGGCTCATTGATGCCAGATGTGCCCTACCTGTTGCTGGACGACGTCATAACAACTGGAGCGACGATTAAATATGCTAGTCAGGCTCTGCGCAAGGCTGGTGCTAATCATGTTTGGGTTGCGGCGATTGCAAGACAAAGTTTAAAATAGTCTACTTCTCTCTTTTCTGCCGTCCAACATCCCACCATTATTTTATCCGGGCCACTCTACGTGTGACACTTTGTGTCGGCACGCGGCTTGCAACTTCAATTAATAGCTGGACTACCGGCACCACATCCCTACTAATATTAAAGTGTTATGTTTTGGCGTATTTTCTGCAGATTTGAAAGTATTATCATCTTGGCATAAAAAGAAATCACGGGTGGCTTATAAACATCACAGGACGTTCCTGTGAACTAAAGTATAGAGTAAATTTATGTAATAAATAGGACCTTTACGCGACTACATCGTCTCTGTATGCTGTATAATTAATTTAAATGAAATACAAAGTTATTATTAAGACAGATATCATCGACTGTCCAAAAAATCATGAAATAAAAGCAGCTTTGATCGTAGCAAATAAATATTTTAAATCCGATGTAGTATTTTTACGACAAGAAACATACTCAACTCCAGATATAGAAGTGTTTGGTCAAAAATGGGAAATAAAAAGCCCCAAAGGCAACAGTAAGAATACTATCGAAAATAATCTTAGGAATGCCCGAAAGCAGTCCAATAAAATAGTAGTCGACTTTAGCCGTATGAAATTACACCAAACAAAAGCAATTTCAAATATAAAATTTTATATAAAGAATAGCCCAAGTCAGTTTGAAAAGATAATCGTAATTGCTAAAGATGGAAAAATACTTGAAATACTGTAACCAGTATCGTATAATAAAGACATAAAAGACACGCAAGATACTGTATTGAATCAAACGCGTCTTTTTTATTTGGGTACAAATAGGAGATATCGGACGACTGGTGATCTCTGAAAGCGAAGACCTACATCTAATTCATGGTTCACAAGACGGTCTTGTGGTGTTTTGTTGGTTATAGGTGTTGATGATATAATATGCGCTGGACGGAATTGATATTCTGTTAGTTTGGAGAGGTACTCAAGCGGTTTAAGAGACTTGTCTTGAAAACAAGCGTGTCGAAAGGCACCGCGAGTTCGAATCTCGCCCTCTCCGCCAAATTAAAAATATGACCCATGTGGTCATATTTTTAATTTGAGCGAGAGTGGCCGAGACTTCGAACTCGCGGGCTCTGCGTAGCAGAGCAAACCGCGAGTCGGTGTAGCGTGGCGCCATGAAAAAGTGTTTACATTTTTTCATAAGCAAGCGGAAGAGCCAGCTTGCTGGCGATATCTCGCCCTCTCCCCTCTTTTAAACTATTTATAAACTAGGCGTTAAAGTCACTAAAACAAAATTAATCGCTGCATATGCTAACAGAGCGACAATTAGGCCAACTATGGCGTATAAAATGGTATTTTTAGCTTTAGTGACGGCTGATGCATCGCCACCTGATATAACATAGCGAAGGCCGCCAATGATTAGCATTAATACGCTAAGGGCGCCAATGATAAACATCATTATATTGCTGATAGTTGTGAAAATTCCAGCTGCGCCGAACAAATTAGCTGGTAGATTGCCACCTTGGGCTGCTAGGGCGCCAGCTTGAATGGGGCTTATACCAAAAGCAAGTGGTGAGAAAAAGTATGATGCAAAAAAAGAGCCAATAGTGGCCATAAAGATATATTTACTAATTTTATGTAATCTATTCATGCATAAACTCCAGGCTATTACACCATATGTATTAATTATAGCAAATTACTGGATAATAATCTAGCCCACATCACCTTGATATGTTACAATAAACGAGTTCTTGCACAGATAAATCAGCCAAAAAGCAGGAAAATATACGGAGGGGTACCCAAGTGGCTGAAGGGGATGGTTTGCTAAATCATTAGTCTGGGGAAACCTGGAGCGGGAGTTCGAATCTCCCCTCCTCCGCCAAAATAAAATTACGACCTGAGTGGTCGTAATTTTATTTTGTGCGTGGAGGCGGAGATTTGAACTCCCGCGGTCCGCTGTAAAGCGGACGAGCGAGTGTTCGGCGTAGCGCAGCTTAGCGAAAAAGTGTTTACATTTTTTCGCAAGCAAGCGGAGGAGCAATCCGCTGACTAGCGGATTGCGATATCTCCCCTCCTTCCCTTTCTCGCTTCGCCGAATCTCCCCTCCTACTAAAATATTCACCATGCTATAATATGCTTATGCAACCTGACCGACAGAGTAATCATTGGGATAAAGATACCGACGAAGCCGGATCGGATAAAATTACTGAAATGTACGAGCCAGAACCTATGGCCGATGAACCAACTGGTTCAGTCCAACCTAGTCCTATGCGACCTGTTATAGATGATGCGCCGGTTTATTGGAGCGCCAGCGAATATATCAACGATGATAAGAATAGTTTGTGGTTTGTAATATTTGCGATTGTGGTTTTGGCTTTAATCGCTGTTGATTTTTTGTTATTCAAATCTTATACGTTTTCGGTGTTAGTCATAGTTATGGCGATTGCGGTAATCGTATTTGCGATTCGCCCACCTCGACAGATTAGTTATACTTTGAGTGGTGCTCAAGGGTTGTATATTGGCGAAAAACTTTATCATTTCGGTGATTTTAAGTCATTTGGCCTGATACAGGATCATAATCAGCACTCTATTATGCTAATTCCAACCAAGCGTTTTTCGCCTGGTGTGTCAGTTTATTTTCCCGAAGAAGCTGGTGAGCGGATTGTTGATATTTTTGGTGCCAGATTACCGATGGAAAATCTCAAGCTTGATATAATCGATATTATTGTTAAAAAGTTAAGATTGTAGTTTATTCTCATTTCGCGGGTCCTTCATCGTATCTTTTTCTGCCGCCCAACATCCCACCATTATTTTATCCGGGCCACTCTACGTGTGACACTTTGTGTCAGCACGTGGCTTGCAGCTTCAATCAATAGCTGGCTTACCGGCACCACATCCCTCATACAAAATAACAAAGTGTTGTATTTTTCCAAGGTTGAACCTTGGAAAACTACCTTGGCATAAAAAGAAATCACGGGTGGCGTGAGGCGGGGCGGCACCCGTTTTACTACAAAATGGTAATCCATTTTTATAAAACAGGGGCGGACCGAGCGTCAGGACCCGCAAGGTGGGAGTGGACCGGACGACAGGACCCGCGAGATGCCGATGCCATGTGGCTATCCCTACCATATCTTGTGGGGCTGTGTTACAATTGCTGGTATTCTGCCGTCCACGGTTAGAAAGCACCTTCTAGTTACATGAAAAGTAGGGTTACCATATCATTCGATATGGCTGCGTCGAATGACACGGTGCATCGGATGTGGGTAACCCTGCATTTTGCACCCGTAGCTTAGCTGGATAGAGCGCTGGCTTGCGGAGCCGGAGATCACAGGTTCGAATCCTGTCGGGTGTACCAACAAAAATCCCCCACTTTTAATGTGGGGGATTTTTTTGGTCCTCCCTTCAGGATTCGAACCTGTGCTTTTGCGCAGCAAAAGTCACAAGGTTCGGCGAAGTGTAGCAAAATAAAAATGTGTTTACATATTTTTATGAGCAAACGGAGGAGGCCTTTAGGCCGATATCCTGTCGGGTGATTAAAGATTACATTTTTTCGTGAATGAACAGAGAGGCACCACTTTGAAAACTTGTTTTCGAGATAGTATAGTAAAATAGAATGTGGTATGGAGAGATGCAGGAGTGGTTGAACTGGCCGCTCTCGAAAAGCGGTATGGGGAAACCCGTCAAGGGTTCGAATCCCTTTCTCTCCGCCAATTTAAATAACATCCTTCTTGGGTGTTATTTAAATTGCGTGAAAGAGATTCGAACCTGAGAGGGTGAGAACTGCCAAGTCGGCAGTTCGCAAGGCCGGAAACCGGATGACGAATGTCACCGACTGAGGCGGGGTCGCGGAAATTTGCTGGAAGCAAATTATCTGTGACCGAATCCCTTTCTCTCCGCCAAATAAAATACTGACCTTTTTGGTCAGTATTTTATTTATAATTATGATTATCTGCCTGCCTTCATCTCTATCTTAACTCTATACATTTCTTGCTCGGCACGAACTTCGGTGTCGCCTAAGTTAGCGTCAACACGATTTTCTGTTTCGTTTGAGCTAGCACTAATCTTGAATTTATGATATTGACTATCAAATACAGCGACGCCGGTGGCAAAACTTAACGGTCTTTCCAGATTAAGAGCTAGATTTCGTATATCATCTACCCTTGCCTTCAATCTCTCGTATTCAATTCCATCTTTACGATCACGACAAATAACAACAAATTCATCACCGTGCAGGCGAATCACAATATCTTCTGCGCGGAATTGCTCTTTAAATAAATTGGCAGCGTCAACTATCATCTGGTCACCAGCTTGGTGGCCATAGGTGTCATTTGTCGACTTGACGCCATTTAGGTCAATATAGACTAAGGCAATTTTTTCACGGTCATGATCCGGATCGAAATTTTCTATCTTGTATTTTTCATAAAATTTAATATTAAGACAGCCAGTCAAAGAGTCTTCGACATTATTTTCAAGAGCTTTTTCGAGCTCTATCTCTATATTGGCCAGTCGAGATTTTAGATTATTGATTTCAACAAATTGTTCAGATGTCAATTTAATTAAATCGTCGATATACTCTTGTGAGTATGGATTTGATTCTTGTTTGAATTGATTAGCTAATTCAAAACTAGGGGCAACAGGCCAATTTTCGTTGTTACTTACCATTAGATGCTAATTTTATCTTATATGAGTTATTTTTTCAAGATTTGCGACAATTAACTTATGCAAGAATCATCAATTTTTACGAAGATTATCAAAGGTAAAATTAGATGACCAATGTCATCTTGAATAAACTATGGTTAAGTCCGTTTAATTCTTAGCCATAAATGCATCAATCCAGAGAGAATGGCAAATATTAAAGCTACAAAAAGTATTCCTTCAGAGATATGTATCACTAAGTCGTTTTTTGCTAATATTCCAATTATAAATAGCCCGACGCCGAAACTCTGTAAGATCATTTTCATTTTACCAAAGATGTTTGCCCCAATTGGTCGACCGAATTTAATTGAAAAGCTAGCACTTATAAAGATTGAAAGTAATTCAATAAAAATGACAACAATAAATATTTTTACAATTAGATAGTCAAAGCCAATCGATGAAATGACAGACAAGATTAGTAATTTATCGGCTATCGGATCAATTATTTTGCCAATATCTGTGATTTGGTTTCTAGTCCTGGCCATGGCGCCGTCGATAAAATCAGTCGAGGCGGCAATAATAAAAATTGCCAAGGCAATGTCAAACTTCTGACTCTGAAGGAATATGAATATTATCGGTGTTAACAAAAACCGGATGACCGTAATGTGGTTAGGTCTGACGCTTTTCGGAATAAAGCGCAAAAATACCCTATTAATCAAGCCGTCGATTGTTTTTTGAAGATTCTTCGAATTTGCCATCGTATTAATGATTATATATCAAATATAGACGCAATTTTATCGTGGCTAGTTTTGACTTGGGTTGCGTATCGTTTATGGTTGCCATATCGACGTAAATATGCTTAACTAAAAACAAGTTAAAAAATAAAATAAACAAAGGAAAAAATATGTCAGAAACAGGCCCAGAAGTTTATACACCAGAAAACACTACTCCAAGTGACTCACCAGAACAACCAGTCAACGTAGACCAGCCAGCGTCAATCGAGACATTACCGCCCCCAAATGACATAGCCACTGGCACAGAAGAAGTTAAGGAAGCTGTCATAGGAGATACTATTCGTGGCGGAAGCGGCTGGAAAAATATGTCTAAATTAGACAATCTAAGCATAGCTAACAGCCAAGCCCCAGCACCAGAAGTTCAATCACCCGATTTTAATTCCGAAGCACCAGCAGCAGAATTGCCGGGAATGACAGATCAGGAACGAATTGAGAAAGGTAAAGACTTAATTGGCTATCAAGCAGAACTTACTTACGACATCACTAACCCTGAAAACGTAAAATTCAGCCCAGAACAAGAAAAAAATAATGAAATCACGGAAGGTCTATTAGAAAAATACCCCCATGCTTTTATTGAACGATTAACAGATGATGGCAGAAAGTATTTACTATTGAAGCGAATCGAAGGTGGTGGCCCAGACTATCCAGGTATTTTTAGTAGATATCTCACTTCAGAAGACTTAATAAGAGAAGGTAAGGCTTTGATGTTTTCTTATTGGGGAGTGGCCGTGATGAATCTTGTTGAAGATCCTGCAAAATATGATTTTATGCCATTGTTAGACAATGGTAGGAGAAAAGTCACTATGCTAGATGACGATATCCATCTAAAAAGAATACAAGAAAATGATCAGATTCATGGCTCTGAAGATGCCGTCATTTCCAAGTTTGAGTGCAAAAGTTATGACAATGTTGCATTTGGAACATTAAAAAAGATACTTATTGACATGGAACAATCCCATAAAAACGACATAATCAGAGAAAAGAGAACCGCACAAGAATTATTAGCTTTATTGTAATAGTAAATAAATCCAAATAGAGACACCACATCGTGTCTCTATTTTTTTGCATCTTTGCTACAATTAACTTATGCAAGAACCATCTATATTTACAAAAATAATCAGAGGCGAGATACCAGCATATAAAATTTATGAAGATGACCGAGTCGTTGCCTTTTTAGACGGGCATCCAGTTAATGAGGGGCACACCCTAGTTGTTCCCAAAAAACAAGTCGACCACATCTGGGATATGGACGACGAAGACTTTGTCTATTTGTGGCAAACGGCTAAGAAAATTGGCAATCATATTCGTGAGATATCTGGCGCGCCAAGAGTTGGAATAATTGTTGAGGGCTTTGGTGTCCCCCACGCTCATATTCATCTAATACCAATCTACCATAGTAATGACCTTAAAAAACAACAGGATCGCACAAAAGCCCCAGATAATGAAGAGTTAGCCATAGTTGCGACCCGATTGCTAATGTAATGACACTCAGAATTATTGCCGTTGGTAAAAAACACGAATCATGGGTGTCCGAAGGTATCGAACGCTATCAGGAGCGTCTAAAACGACCCTTTCAAATTGAATGGGTCTTTTTGCCACATTCATCCCTAACCGATGCTGCAGCTCGTCAGGATGAGTCAGGGCGCATATTATCGCGTATAAACGCCAATGATTATGCCGTGTTACTAGATGAAAAAGGCAAAATTATCGATTCGCCTGCTTTATCGAAGTTGCTACTCGTCCCGCTTGAAACTTCTCGGCAGGTGGTTGTTGTTATTGGTGGTGCCTATGGCGTAGATAATACAGTAATAGATCGAGCCAACTTTGTCTGGTCGTTATCGCATCTAGTATTTCCCCACCAACTTGTTCGATTAATGCTGGCCGAACAGATATACCGCGCTCAAGAAATTGCCGGTGGTAGACCCTATCATCACGAATAGTTTTTAATTTTTTATTTAATAATTTCAAGTTCGTGAACTAGGTGTTCGATAAACTTTTTCTTTTGTTCTAATTCAGTTCGTGATTCTTCGACTAGTTTAGCTGGAGCTTTTTGAACGTAGGTTTCGTTAGAAAGACGCTTTTCGAGGTGTTCTATTTGACTACGAACCTCGGCTAAGCGTGTTTCGAGGTTAGTTTGATGCTTATGAAGTGTCCTTTCGGAAATATCCAACCAAGCTTCCCTACCACTGGCGGCTAGTCGCAATCCCCTTGCTGTGTCAACTTGCTCGACACTCTTTAACTTGACTAATCTTTTGATTAATTCGGTGTTATCGGCAATTAAACTGTCGTTTTGGTATAACAATCCGTAACGTTCGTCGCCAGGCAGTTCGGCTATCACATAACGAGCTTCAGTGACTAGTTTTTTGAGACGAGTAAATTCAGCGGCGGCAATCTCGTCGTAATCTGTTGTGTCAGGCCATTTAGTGGTTATCAACAGGCTGTTGTGCCATGACAAAGTCTGCCAAATTGTTTCGGTCACGAATGGCGCAAAGGGATGAGCCAGCGTCAGACAAGTGTCGAGTACCCATGCCAGCATTGTTGGGCTATCTTGTAATTTACTAGCTTCAATAAACCAATCAGCTACATCATCCCAAATTAAGTGGTAGATGGTGTCGCTGGCTTCGGCAAAACGGTATGATTCGACTTTTTTCTCAATATCGGCTTTGGCTTTGGTTATCTCTCGAATAATCCAGTGGTCAACAATCGATTGAGGCTCTGGGGTTAAGTCACGCGTGCCTTCACTCAGCTTATCCTCAGTAAATCTAGCGATATTCCATAATTTATTACAGAAATTACGTCCTGCTACCACCTTTTCGATACTGAATGCTTGATTTTTGCCGGCACTGCGATTAGCTATAATTCCCATCCTGAGGGCATCTGAGCCATATTTTGCAATCGTCTCCATCGGGTTAATGACATTACCCTTGCTTTTGCTCATTTTTTTGCCTTTTTCGTCCAAGACCATGCCATGCAAATAAACGTGTTTAAATGGTACTTTACCGGTGTTATAGATGCCCAGCATAATCATCCTAGCAACCCAGCGATCCAAAATATCGACGCCAGTTTCCATGACGCTAGTTGGATAAAATCGGCTCAAAGGTCCATCACTAAGGGCGTCGGTTGTAATAAATGGTAATTGTCCGCTACTAAACCAGGTGTCAAAGGTATCCTCTTCGCGACGGTAATTTTTGTTATTAACAGTGATAATTTTCTCGTCAACCCGTTCGTCAAAAATCCAATCATTTGGGTCATTAACATTCTGAAAAGCTGGGATTGGTATTCCCCAAGGAATTTGGCGTGATAAATTCCAATCGTGTAAATTATCGAGGTATTGAATCAAGATTCGTCTGCGACTTTCTGGCGTAAGGCTAACTTCGTTGTCCAAAATAGCCTTTTTTGCGGCTTGGGCAAGCGTTTGGACTTTTAAAAACCACTGATCTTTGATTAATGGTTGAATTGGCAAGCCACTTTTATAATCATAGCCAACTGTGTGCTCGATGGTAGTCTCACCTCTTAAAAGTTCTTCGGCTTGAAGGGCGGCTAAGGTGCGCTTGCGGGCTACCTCAACAGTCAATCCGGCAAATTGTTCGGGCACATTAATCATAGTACCGTCAAAATCGATAACCTGAATTCGCTCTAGATTGTGGCGTTGTCCCATCTCAAAATCGTTCGGATCGTGTGCTGGCGTAATTTTGACTGCGCCAGTTCCAAAAGTAGGATCAACTGACTCGTCAGCAATAATTGGAATTTCTCGGTTTGTAAGTGGTAATAAGACGCGAGTGCCGATTAATTTTTTGTAGCGCTCGTCATCTGGATGAACCGCCACGGCTGTATCGCCAAATAATGTTTCGGGGCGAGTAGTTGCAATTATAATTTCACCAATTTGGTCGTAAGTTGGATAAGCAATCTGCCATAATGTCCCCTTTTCGAGTTTGTGGTCAACTTCAATATCAGCGTAACTTGTTTGGTATTTTGTGCTGTAATTTACGATACGTTCACCTCTGTAAATAAGGCCTTCGTCCCATAGTTTTTTGAATGTAGCATAGACAGTGTCAATCACCTTTTTATCTAGCGTAAAGAATGAATCTTTCCATGAAGCACTGACGCCTAAAGCTCGAAGTTGTAATTCCATATTGCCACGTTGTTTTTCAACAAAGTCCCAAACTTGGCTGTATAACTGCTCGCGCGAAAATTCAAATCTGTTCCTCCCCTGTGCTTCTAATGTCTTTTCATAGACAACCCAGGTTTCAAAACCAGCATGGTCGGAACCTGGAATATAAGCGACATCACGACCACGCATACGGTAATAACGGGCCATTATATCTTCTAAATTGACCGTTAAAGCGTGGCCAATATGTAGATTACCGTTGGCATTTGGTGGTGGCATGACAATAGAAAAGGGCTCGCCTACCCCTGATGGATTAAACGCCCCACTTTCTTCCCACATTGCGTAGATATTTGGCTCGTACTGGTTGGGGTCGTAGGTTTTGGATAATTTCATAATAATTAATTTGACTTATAGCTATAATATTGTCACGTGAAAAAGTGCACTAACATACAAGATTTTCTTACGAAAACCCTTTATGCACCCCTTTTTATTCACGTGTTTGTTTTCACCTTTTATTATATCACAAATCATACAATCGGATAAGTTGTATAATGGTATACATGAATATGCTTAGACAGTGTCAAGATAAACAAGATTGGAATGATTATATATTGGAGCATGGTGGCCACCCCTTGCAACTATGGGGTTGGGGCGATTTAAAATCGGTTCATGGTTGGTCGGCCAACCGTCTGTTTTTAACAAGTGAAGAAGGCGATGTATCTGGTGCGGTTCAGGTTATAATTCGAAAATTACCATCGCCATTTCGCTCTTTATCTTATGTCCCACGCGGGCCGGTTGTTGATGAAGCAAATAGGGAAGAGTTGCTAAATTTATTAGCCGATTATGTTGATAGAAATTATCATTCGGTGGCTCTTACAATCGAGCCAGACAGCGTTGAATACGCAGTTCCAAAGGGTTGGATTGCTTCCAAAAATCATATTTTGTCTGCTAAAACGATTATTTTAGACTTGGCAAAAACCGAATCCGAACTATTAAATGATATGGTCAAAAAGACCCGCCAATATATTCGTAAATCTGCGGCTGAAGCGATTAAAATCAAGATGGTACGTACTCGTGAAGACTTGGGTAAATGTCTAGCCATTTATCACGAAACTGCCAAACGGGCCAAATTTAAACTTCACAGTGATCAATATTATTATGATGCTTTTAGCAAATTAGGCGACCATTCACCGGTGTTCGCGGCTTATGTTGATGATCAACCGGTAGCATTTTTGTGGTTGGCAATTAGTGCTGACACCGCTTATGAACTTTACGGTGGCGTCAATGAAACAGGGCAACAATTGCGCGCTAATTATGCGCTTAAATGGCATGCAATCTTGAAATGTAAAGAGTGGGGACTAATCCATTATGACTTTGGTGGCATGATTGACGGTGGTGTATCAACCTTTAAACTTGGTTGGGCTACCAATGAAACTGAACTAGCTGGCACATTTGATCGACCTTTATCGATATTTTACGGTGTTTGGCGTCGTAGTTTACCACTTGGCAAAAAGATTACTCGTCATGTTAAAGGTTTATTTAAGCGCTAACTAAGCTAATTAGATTTTGTCATTGATAGACTTGGTATTACTTCCAAATTAAATGGGTCAATTGGCTGGCTGATTTGCGATTGATAAAATCCTAATGTTGCGACCATTGCGGCGTTGTCTGTACAGAGGCCAATTGGTGCATATTCAATCTGAATAGGGATGTGTTCGGACAATATTCGGCGTAGTTCTAAATTGGCCGCCACGCCACCGGCAATAACGACTGATTTTGGGCTAAAATCTCGGAAAGCTTTGGCGGTTTTGTCGACAAGTGTTTCAACCGCGACTCGTTGGAAGCTAGCGGCGAAGTCATTGCGTTGTGCTTCATTTAGACGCTCCGAGAGGCCAGTTGACGGGAAAGTAAAGTCAACGCCTACTTCGCGCTGGACTGCCCTTAGGACGGCAGTTTTAAGGCCTGAAAAGCTAAAGTCATAATAGTGACATACATCCTGGGCGTAGCGCGGCGTTACAGACTCCGCTGCTCGCTCGCCGTACTTTTCCGTACGGCTTGCTTCGTTGCTCGGCTGTGCCTTGCGCTCCATCCCAGCATGTACGCCTCTATGTGTGCATTTTAATTGTGCTTTTGGAAAATCATAGGCTAAAGGATTGCCGTTTAGGGCGGCTTTGGCGATTGATGGGCCACCAGGGTAGGGTAGGCCGATAATTTTAGCAACTTTATCAAAAGCTTCACCGACAGCGTCATCTTGAGTTTGGCCCAAAATGTCAAAATCACCGTGGTTTCTAAATAATACCAATTGACTATGTCCACCACTTACAATTAAAGCTAACATTGGGAATTCTGGAACAGTTTTATTTAAAAAGTTAGCATAAACGTGAGCTTCAATGTGATGGATAGGGTAGAGTGGTTTATTTTTTAAAATTGCCAAAGTTCGAGCGGCTAATGTGCCGACTAATAACGATCCAACCAGTCCGGGCGCGTAGGTGACGGCAATCGCATCAATATCATCCCAAGTTAAATTTGCATCTGTTAAGGCTTGATTTATGACTGGATTGACTACCTCGATATGACTGCGAGCGGCAACTTCGGGTACGACTCCGCCATAAACTGCGTGGATGTCGATTTGTGAATTTATGACGTTACTTAAAAGAATTCGTCCATCTTGGACGACGGCCGCAGCAGTTTCATCACAACTAGATTCAATTCCTAGTACTTTCATCCCGTTAGAGTCCCCAACAAAATTTAACATTAATCATATCTACGCATCCCTTAGTCATTATCATATTACACATAAGTTTCTCCAAGGACTCTAACGGGATTCATCTGTTATATTCTAGCACAAAAGTCCATATGTATTTTTTCCAAGGTCCAACCTTGGAAAATTAATGGGTAGGTTTTACGGTGTAAAAGATGTAAAATGAAGTCAATGAATGTGAAGCTAAAATATCCTATTGATTTTGTTAATAAAAATATACCTGGTGACTGCGTAGAAGTAATGAAACAGATGCCAAGCGAATCTGTTGATATTGTTATAACTTCGCCACCTTACAATCTAAAAAATTCTACCGGCAATGGCATGAAAGACGGCAGAGGCGGTAAATGGTCGGGCGCAGCATTAATGAACGGCTATGAAGATCATTCTGACGATATGCCACACGACGAGTATGTAAAATGGCAAAGAGCATGTCTCAAGCAGATGTATCGCCTAATAAAGAATGACGGTGCAATTTTCTACAACCACAAATGGCGTGTTCAAGGTGGATTATTACAAGATAGAAGTGATATTGTAAAAGGGTTTCCGGTCCGACAAATAATAATCTGGCGACGTAAGGGTGGCATCAACTTTAATAGGGGATATTTCTTACCAACCTATGAAGTAATATATTTGATAGCAAAACCAAATTTTAAACTAGCCCCTAAAGCGAGTTCCTTTGGTGACGTATGGGAGTTTAATCAGGAAATGAGAAACAAACATCCAGCACCTTTCCCTGTGGGGCTTATTGAACGAATCGTTGGCTCTACAGAAGCAAAAATCATTCTAGACCCATTCATGGGTTCAGGGACGACAGCCATAGCTGCGATAAACTTCGATAGGCAGTATATTGGAATCGATATATCAAAAAAGTATTGTGATATGGCGGACGAACGAATAAAAAATCATGTATATCAAGAGAGGTTAATAAAATGAAGATATTCACCAAGGATGAGCTCATAAAGGATCTAAAAAATATCGCCTCGATGGGTTGGGTCAAAAATGGTCGGCAGGGTAATCACGGTGGGGTAGGAAACACACTTGAAGACTTACTTGGAATTGAGGAAAATAATCTTCCTATACCTAATGCCGCCGAATGGGAATTGAAAACTCAAAAACTAAATACATCATCATTAACTACATTATTTCATACTGAGCCATCACCAACAGCACTTAAATTTGTTCCTGCTATTTTATTACCAAACTACGGTTGGGCGCACAAAGAGGCGGGCAAAAAGTACCCTAATGGTGAAATGAGTTTTAGGTAAACTATTAACGGGATGTCTAGAAGTGATAGAGGATTTAAGGTAGTTGTTGATAGAGATGAACGTAAGGTTATGATATCTTTTAATGCAGATGCGGTAGATAAAAGACACACCCAATGGCTTTTGGGTGTAAAAGAAAAAATTGGAATTGGCGAATTGGACCCGCAACCATATTGGGGTTTTGAGGATCTAGAGCACAAAGTGGGGTCAAAACTAACCAATTGCTTCTTTGTTCAAGCATCTGTAAAGAAAGAAGACGGCGTAGAATATTGCCACTTTGAGCGCGCAATGATGTTAAAAGGCCTTGATTTTGAAGGTTTTCTAGAGTGTTTAGAAAATGGAACAATCCTTGTTGATTTTGATGCAAGGACAGGCCATAATCACGGAACAAAATTCCGCATACGCCAAAACAGTTGGCCTTTATTATACAGAGAAAAGAAAATCTTGTTTTAGGGTAAATATAGAGAGGCATCCTAATGATTGTTCGAGTAAAAAAAATAAGGCAAGTAGGATCATTCAGAAATTTTACAGGTGGTGGGTCTGTAGCTTTTGCTGACGGTAAAAATATGACAACTATTTTTGGTTTTAATACTCTAGGAAAATCTACTTTTACTACAATCTTGAAGTCAGTGGGGTGCGATGATCCCAAGTTAGTTACTGAAAGATTATCTATCCCGTCCGACGGAACACTAAGCCAGGAAATAGACATAAGCTATGATGACGGGAGTGGGAGAGAGTCCTCAATAACTTTCGAATGCGGAGCATGGAAAAATAACACACTTAAGGATAATATTTACGTCTTTGATCAAGACTTCGTACATAAAAACGTAATCTCAGGCGCATCTATAACACGTGAGAATCGCGAGGGTTTTACCGAGTTTATACTAGGTGCACAAGGCGTCATATTAACAGGTAAGATTGAAGCTGATAAAAAACTTCTTAGAGATCAGAAGGCAAAATTGCCTACATTCAGACCTACCTTCGTAAAAAATGCTCTTACTGACGAGGGAATAGATAGATTTATAGCTCTTAAGGTGGCTGAAACTACCCCGCAACTGGAAAAGGATAAAGAGTTTCAAGAAAAAAGACTCCACACATTAAATCGTATTAGTGATTATCAAAGGCTTACTACTCCTTTAATTGACGTTGATAGTCCCGAGTTAGATATTTCAGAACTTAATTCAACACTCAGCATACTACTTGCTAAAGATTATAAGAGTGTGTCAGACGAAGCCTGGCAGACACTACAGGAACACATTGACGCAAATTGTGAAAATCTGAATTCCGTTGATTGGCTCAAGACAGGCGCGGAAATGATAAAATCAAATCAATGTCCATTCTGTGCTCAAGAGTTATCTGGTGCAACGTCACTCATTGGAACATACCAGTCAATTTTTGACGCTAAATTTACTGAGCACGAGGAAAACGTCCTTAAAAATATTATTCAGCTACGTCGTGATATTCAGCAAATCTCTATCAAGTCATATCAATCGCCTATTAAAAGATTTATTGATGATACAAAAAAATATAATCCTTTCATACCCGAGTTACAGGAGGAGATTGATAATCTAGAGGCTTACTACGACGAGATTACTGACCTGGATGACATATACCGAGAAAAGCTTAACAATTGGGCAGATGACGCGCGCGAGTTACTTAACGCCAAGGAGAAGCAAACATATAAATCATTAACGAATTCAACTTCTGTGAAGACTGCTCTAGGTGAAGCAAGACGGATTGTCGGTATACAATTGAAGCTCAATAGTTCTGTATCGAACGTCATTAAATACATTAACACTACTACAAAAAGAGTAAGCAAACTTACCAATGAACAGGTCTCCAGCGAAATCAGTAGACTTGAAAAAAATATTAAAGAGATTGATCAAAAACTCGCTAGAATTAACCAGAACGCCGAATGCGCTATCTATCTTGCAGAAAAGAAAAACGTCAATGCTCTTCAGTTAGAAATAGCCAAACTTACGGGGCAACTCGAAACTGAACAGTCAGTATATCTTGACAAATATTTTTCAAGACTCGACTACTGGTTTAAGCATTTAGGCAGCATTGGATATAAAATCGAAAAATATACAAACAATCTTGGAGACAGAAAGGTATATTCTCTCCAATTAACCTATAACGGAAAGAGAATTTCCTTAGAGGACATAACTAAGGTTTTTAGTGAGTCTGACATGCGCAACCTAG
>Ga0209429_10000979_pt1 | contig 18419 bp, 7 predicted proteins | sample BarGraNGADG00212_3_FD_184493 | JGI IMG/M metagenome (GOLD analysis project Ga0209429, IMG submission 184493) | Arctic peat soil microbial communities from Barrow, Alaska - Barrow Graham LP Ref core NGADG0004-212 (SPAdes) (version 2) | ecosystem: Environmental > Terrestrial > Soil > Wetlands >...
AGGACTTACATATGTGAACCTGACAGCCGGTAACTTACTATCTTTTATTACTTCTGTGTTCCAGACAACACTGTGCCATCCTTTTGGACCGCCATGAAGAGTGTTTGGTGCGTTGTTAATGGGAGTGTTATATTCAACACCGTCGAGAGTGAATTTACCTTTGGCAATCCTGTTGGCATATCTTCCAATTACGGAGCCGTAAGAGATGTCACCGGTTATTGTACCTTCAAAAGTGTCGTATCCGAAAGTAACATTATCTTTTTTGCCATTTTTATCGGGAACTTCAATCCATGTGATCTTTGCCCCGAAGTTGGTGAGTTTGATAACATTACCCGCCTTATTTGTCAGAGTTAAAAGAAAAACTTCTTTCCCCTGATGAACACCATAATTCTCCTTTTTGACCATTTCTTTATTTTTTGATGATTGATTGCATGCTGTAAATGCAACAACAACTGCAACCAGAGTTAGTACTAAAAAAGCTCTTTTCATTTTTAAACAGATTAGTTTTTGCTAAATTAAACATAATTATTTCCGGAGCAATGCTTTAATAAAAAAAGTTGCTCATAAGAACCTGATAACTTTATGCTATAACTGCAACACTTAAAAATAAATGATTAAAAGAATAATTCACTATTCCGTAGTTATAACTAATTTCTTACCTTTTTTCAACTCATCGTAAGATATAAAATAGCCGTCAATTCTTTTATTTCCGGAAGTAACAGAGGTGATTTTTTTACCTGATTTTTTTTTAATAATCGTACAATTTACGTTTTCACCCAACTTTAAATCCACTTTATTGAAAAGCGGCACAGAAACAATAAAATTATCATCAGCCGGAGAAAATGGATAAATTCCAATAGCATTAAACACGTACCATGACGACATTTCCCCGGCATCATCCATTCCGGCATAAGCCAGCCTATCTTTACCCAAATCATAGAAATGGTTCATGATGCTATCCAATATGACCTGGGATTTTTCCTGTTTATCAACAAAATAGTACATGAATGGAAAAGAGTGATCGGGCTGGTTTCCCTGACAATATTGTCCAATAAAGCCAGATATGTTATAGGCTTCAACTCCCTTCCATGGAATTGAAAAAAGATCATCTAATTTTTTCTCAAAATCATCTTTACTCTTATACAGACCAATCAACCCTTTTACATCGTGAGGTGCGAAAAAAGATGATTGCCATGCATTGGCTTCGCGGTACATGTATTCATAGTATGGAAACTCCGGATCAAAATTCTTAATAAAAGTCCCATCATCAAGGCGACCCCTCATTAATCCTGTTGATGGGTCAAACATATTTTTATAATTAGAGGTCCTTTTCATCAACATCCTGTAATTACCAGTATCACCTAATTCTTTAGCCAACAAAGCCACTGCATAATCATCGTAAGCGTATTCCAGAGTTTTTGTAACCCCGGCCTTGGCTTTTGTTTCAATTCGGGGATTGGCTAAATCAGGGTCAGATATGTAACCTTTGTTAATATATTCAATTATAAAAGGCCTGCTTCTGTTTTCGAGGGTGGCATTTCTTAACAGAAGATTATAGGCGCTTTTTACATCGTAACCTCTTATTCCTTTTAAATATGATCCTGCAATAAAAGCAGACGCATGGTCGCCATGGAAAAATGTAGGCATGAATCCTGTTTTTTCGCCTTTATCGATTAAGGATTTTATTACATCAGCGGTTACCGTTGGAGACAACATTCCCAGTAAAACCAGCTTATTCCGGTAATCATCCCATAATGATGGTTCTGTGTAATAATTAAAACCTTTATTTACAACCTGACCTTTTAAATCCGTAAAATCTCCGTTTATATCACTCCTTAAAGCTGGCCAGAGAAACGACCGGTATAAAGTAGAATAGAATATCCCCCGCTGCCTTTCAGTGCCACCAGAAACCATAATTTTTGACAATAAATTATTCCATGTTTCCGTGGCCTCTTTTCTCACCTGCGAAAAACTTTTCCCCGACATTTCTTTCGCTAAGTTTTCTTTTGCATTTTTAATACTTACAAATGAAAATCCTATCTGTATTTCCAACGGTTTAGACTCATCAACAAAATTGACAACTGATATTTTTCTTGTATCTTTCTTAAGCGAATCAATGTTTTTTATTTTATGATTGGCAACCGCGTAGAAGTACATTTTTTCGCCCGTTTGCTGAAAACCTTTAAAAACATTCTCCCCTTCCTGTTCAATATTATAACTCCTTACTCTTTCATTAGCCATTTCAAGATCTGCGATCAGTTTTTTACTCTGCCCGGCCTTGTAAGTGTACTTATGAAATGCGCAACGTAATGTTGAAGTAAGTTCGGTATTAACATTGTACCTTTCAAGGAATACCTGATAATAACCAGGGTGAGCAGACTCGTTTTTGTGGCTGTAAACAGAGCAAAAGTCATCCGGAGATATACTGCCGGTAACTGGTAATAATGGGATATGGCATAAATTCCAATGCCCTTTACTGGTATGGATAAAACCATAGATGACGGTATCTTCATACTGATAGCCGGAACCACTTTTATATTTAGTGACCGGACTTAATTGAACCATTGCATTAGGAAGCGATGATCCGGGAAATACTTCAGCTCCCCAGGTTCTATGAGTAGGCTTATATCCTATGTCAATACTATCCCATAAGGTGGCGGTACCTAAAAAAGGATTAACAAAGTCAGTGACGTTTTTCTGAGCCTGTAAAAAACTTGTTGCAGACAAAAGCAAAAAGATGGAAACAATAGTTCTGATCATAACATTTCAATTATAGGTAACCTTCACAAAATTATATTTTTCAATTTATATTGTATGAGTATAGGCAGTCAATAATATAAAATCCAAAATTGCTTGAAAATAAATTTTTTGCCCCATCCCTAAAGGGAGCAATTGATTTTGGCTGCACCAAGCTCTCCCGCTTTATAATTCTATTTCTTAATAAATATAAGTGTTGGATCCATCGGATATCGCCCAAATTTTTCTCCATATATAGCCAGTCCGCCAGGGAGGGCTGAATTAACTTCAAAACGGATAGTAACTGTTCTGTCGGGTGAATTTAAAATGAGTTGCACTGGTATATTTGAATTTATTAAATAACCATAGGAACCTGCTTCGCTTAGCTTATTGTTTTTGGGTTGCGAGTTCCATGAAAGAATTCCCCTGTGATCGGCGGGATCATCTTCAAGAGAATATGTTCCGACAAATTCTCCGTTCACTCTAATCAGTACATTACTGGGGAATTTTGTTTCGTCGGTCATTGGATAAGAATTCGGATTCAGGCTATTATCGAATGTCCCCTTCCCACGCATATAATCACCCTCCATTTTGTCGCTTTTGGGTTTGTCCTTGCCAAACAATTGTTTGGATGAAGCTTCAAGTATAAGTGAAACATAATCAATATCATTCAGGTTAATATATTCAGGTATATTCACTTTGTACTCGAAATACCCATAACCTGCGCCATTAACTTTCAACCCATCCAGAATGTTCCATTGCTTCTGGCTCCATTCCGACGAAGTAAAGCCGGAAGGAGAAAAACTAACCAGGTTGGCTTTCTTATCATTCAAAGAAATTGTTTTTGGGGTTGATTTCTTATCATCTTCAATAATAAAGCTTACAAAATTATGATGCAGTGCTTTGCCTGTAACATCTTCAAGTGTAATCCTCAAAACAGCTAATCCTGGCTTAAGTGGCATATTTACAGGCAGTTTGGTTATTTCTTTAACCATCCAGGGCTGGTAAGGGATAGTCTGTTTAATGGCAGGATATATTTCAAAATGGCCAAGCTGATCCCATCCTGCCAGTTCAGCTTTCAAATATACATTTTGCCCATAGTCATGACCCGTCATAAACGAGGCAATCAGAGGAACAATAATTGTTTCTCCTGGTCTGGCTTTCCTGCAAATTTCTCCTTCGGTGGCAATGTACATTGCACTATGAAAATCGTTCAGTGTCATTCCCGGAACTAATTCTTCGAGACCAGTATATTTATTAGAGCGGTCGAATTTATAATATCCGTTCCATTCATTAATCACATCATGGTGTTCGGTATAGAGCCATCCACAAATTTTAGGATGCATGCGCAATTCATTCATCATAATATGATAGTCCCAGCTCCAGTCCACATCACCTGTGCTTCCTGTGTAACCCCACACATTACCGCATTCACTGTTCAGCATAGGCTGGGTTCCCTGTTTTTTACCACCAATGTAGTTCCATGCAGAGCCCTCAAATGTTTTTTCTGAAGCATTATCAAGGAATTCTTTCCATTTATATCCGGGAAGATAAGCGTGCCAGCTGTTTATGTCTGTTACAACATGATCGTAGTTACAGGCTGAATTATCTTCAACCAGACGCGTGGGATCAATTTGTTTTGCCAGATGATACATATTTTCTACCCACATCTGCGTGGCGGGAAGGTATTCACGTTTTCTTTTTTCCTTATCAGTAGTTGTAAACAAACCCCATGTTTCGTTAAACAGCACCCACGAAAAAATGCAGGGGTGATTATAATCGCGGTTTAACATTCCGCGCATAGCTACCTCCCACTCCTTTTGCTGTGCTTCTTCGGGTTCGCCCCACGAATTTGGAACATCTGCCATTATCAGTAACCCTAGTTTATCGGCCCAATAAAGTTTTCGCGGAACCTCAACTTTTATATGTATGCGGTTGCCATTCAATCCGATTTTTTTGGAACGAAGTATTTCATCCCTCATAAACTCATCGGATGGGAAAGTATAAAAACCATCAGGGTTATAACTTTGATCAAGGGAAAGCTGGAGGTATACAGGCTTATTATTCAATGCAATATATGGAATATTCGTTCCGGGAAGGTTAACTGCACTGATCTTTCGCATACCAAAGTAGGTAGTTACCATGTCAGTCCCTATATTATTTCCTGTTAAGGACACCTGAACATCATAAAGAAACGGATCATCGAGGTCCCATAGATGCATTTTATCTATCATTATCTGAAATGCGACTTCGGATGTTCCCGTTTTGACATTCTGAATTACTTCAGATTTTGATTGGTTTCCATTCAGGAATTTTATCTTAAGGTTAATGCCCGAAGGTGCTGCTACGTTAAGAAATGCTTTTACATTCACAACCGATTTATCGATATCGGATGTAAATTGAATATTTCGCAGGGAAACAGGTCCGCGGGCTTCAAGATAAACGGTCTGCCATATCCCTTTTGCTTCTCCATAACCCTGTTTCCCTTCAAGTTTAAAAGGATGAGGAGTATCGTCAACTTTTACTACCAGTGCCTGTGACTGACCTCTTTTCAGAAATTTAGTAATCTCAAACTCAAAAGGAGTATATCCACCCTGATAAGTACCTAATTTCTGGCCATCGAGCCATACTGTTGTTCTCCAGTCTGAAGAGCCGAAAATAATGAAAACCTGTTTTCCGTTCCATTCTGCAGGAACTTTAATTTTTCTGGAATACCATGCAATATCTGCTTCATTACTTACACCTGAGAGTTTAGAACCCCAAGGAAATGGGACCATAATTTTTTTATCGAATGATTTGGAGTCAGAATACCATTTCTCAGTTTCGCCAATATCCTGTTTGTCGAATTTAAAATCCCATGATCCATTGAGATTAATCCATTGCTCACGCATAAAATCGGGACGTGGGTGTTCTGGTAGGGGAATTTTTTCGATATTTTGGCCAAAGCATTGATAAGCACTGGTGAAAATAAAAAGAAACATAATAGCTGAAAGAAGATTCTTAGTCATAATAAAGTTTATTTTGAATGTAAGATTATTTTTTAAGGACATGATTATCTTATTGTCAATTCCACTGCAGTAACTGAAGCAGATGAGAATGTTACCGGTTCATTAACCGTTAATAGTTTTTCTTTTGGTATTAAAGGGTCATCCCCGGCGTTTAGAATTTCAAATTCAGGATCGCATGACAATTCAAATGATCTCCCCGATTCAATTGACATGCCGTTAACCCTAAGCATTATTTTAGCTGGTGCTGTCCGGTTTGTATTCACAACATGAAGGTAAAGTGAGCTTCCCGTCCGGCTAGCTGTAATATCTAAATCTTTATGTGTAGTGGTTACTTCAAGAAATTCTTTACCGGAATGTTTGCGATAAAGACTCATGATCTTAGCCACAGGCATCATGAAAGATTTGCCTGATGGAACAGGTATCATAACTGCGTTTACCTGCCATCGTGTTCCACAGAAATCAGCAAGAGTAGCAATTTTAAGGAGATCCCCATTCCGTTCATGAAGATTCATTAACCTCGCATATGAGACGCCGGCTGCCCAGGAAGATAGAACCTCACAACGGTTACGACCGGGTAAGGCGTAATGACATTCCGTAAGTGCAAGTGGCATTTTATATGGATTTACTTCACTCCGTATTCCTGAAATTTTCTTTTCATGATACTGATAACCATTCATAAGTATTTCCCATGTTGCAGCCGGATCTTTACGGTAATCGTTATCACGCAATGGAGAGTCTTTGATGTTTTGCCCCGGGTTGAACATATTGTGAAAAGCAATAAAATCAATATATTCCCCTGCAATTTCAATCATCTGTTTGGCCCAGCCACTATCGCCCCAACCGATTATCTTAACAGATGGATCGACTCTCTTCATTGCTTTTGCGAATTCAATAGTCTTTTTTGCGGCTTTTTCATTATCGAATTTATTTTTCCCATAAGAAGTTTCATTACCTAACTGCCAGACTTTTATTGACAATGGATCTTTGAAACCATGGCTGATGCGTTCTTTGTTAGATGGATTGTTGCAATAATCCACCCAATCGGCAGCTTCCTTTGCATCAGCAGAACGAATATCGCCTTTTTTTGTAACAGCCCAGGCAGGATTACCTTCCGATTCAAAATTCACACACATTAAGGGATCAGCATCAACCTGCCTGCAAAAGTCAACAAATTCAGCTGTGCCAATCTGGTTGGTCTCTACACCATTCCAGGCGAGGTTTAACATTGGTTTTCTTTTATCCCTGGGACCAACTCCTTCTCTCCAGCGGTAATATGAACTGAAAATGCCTCCTAACCGCATCATGCCCGGAGCCAGTTCTTTGGTCACCTGAATAACATCGTCTCTCCAGCGGTCAGTGTTATGATCCCATGCAGCTTCAACAGAACTATCTGTAACACCGAGAGGTTCCATAAACTGCATATATAACCACGGAGACAAATCAAACAATGGCCTGGGATCTATAGTCACAATTGAAACAGGGCTCTGCATAATGGATAAACTAACACATGGCGGAATAACAAGAGAAGCGCCTCCTGCACCTGTTATTTTTACAAAATCTCGTCGCTTCATGTATTTAAAATTAAGTAACCTGTAATGCTATGAAACAAGCATTAAAAAAATAATCATTTTTTACAAACAAGAATGATTATTTTTTTATGCGGTTCTCCCGCCTGAGCGGGACAAGCTATACGACCATTTTTAAAAAAAAATATACGTATGAAAATAAGGAATAATTATATTTTAAAATATATTTATCAAGATTTTTTCTACCAAACCTTTATCACTTGTGTACCCTGTTTCAGCTTTTCAAAGGGACCAACCATTGGAGAAGTTTCAGAACGTTTACTTCCAAAATAATCATTATCTATTTTCAATGGCGTTCCATCTGGATTTTCGAATGGGACATCCGGCATCTTTGCTTTTCCTAAAAGCGAAGTTGTTACCATTAGTGTTTTTATTTTATTGAAGGACTCGTCGACGTTAATATGCAAATAAACCTCTTTCCCCTTATCCTCAATAGTGATACCGGGATCAAGTATAGAATTTTCTATGCTATTGATTTCTTTGCTGAAAGGTTTAATCCCATTAAAATAAATATTGGATGCCATCCACACAGGATATGCTGCTTTGGCATAGCCATCTAAACCATATTGTCCACCTTTGTCATTACGACCAGCGGTAGATTTATCAAGTGTAAAAATATTGTTATAGTACCTGTCATCTCCAAGCAGTATGTTAATCAATCCTGCGACTTTTGTAGAGTGAGAGAAGTGATATGGAGTAAAGCGGCTGGTTTCAGCCCGTGGATAAACTTTACCACCGATAATGTTATGAACAAACGCACCTCCTTCCGACATATTCAAAATAGCCAAAGGAGAGAGCATAATATTATTATCAACCAGATAAGGACCGTGGTCAACTTCAAAGAACATATCATCTGTAGTGTTGTCGTAGAATAAGTTACATGAAACGCGTGTTCCCTGGGCCATCCAATCCATCCATATCCCTCTTCCACAATTGTGGATCCGGTTATTTTTTATAAGCACATCAATAGCAGCATGAAATTTTATACCGGCTATCTCTGCACCACTGAATTGCCTTTTTGTCCAGATATTATATATGTGGTTGTGTATAACAGTACTAAAGACAGGTCCAAGGCTGCCACAAATACCTGTTTGTTCGCAGTTATAAATAGTATTATTCCTTACAATATGTGAACCTATATTTTCTTTATCCCAACCGATTTTCAATGCCCTGAAAATAACTTCATTGTAGTGTTGCGAACCATCTTTACTCATGTCGGCTAACCACACGTTGTGTCCGGTGCTACGCTCTTTTCCCAGGGTTATTCCAGAACATTTTGAATCGCTTACAGTGTTATCTTCAATAATCCAACCTTTGCTCCAGTTTGTACTTATCATTCCGATCTGTTCAGCAGTAGGCGCCGCCCACTGAGTAGCTGCCTGACTAAAGTGAAAACCACGTATTGTGATAAAATTAATGCCGTTTTTCGCTGGATGGAAACAAGAAGGCCGGACGTTTATTTCAACTAACCCGGTATTAGGATTTGCGGAGTGAAAATTTGCCCAGATTGATGTTGTTTTTTCGTTACTCTCACAGTACCATGTATATAACGAACCTTCCTGATCCTGAGCATTCTTAAGCGGAACAGTATTAATTACCTTATCCAGCTTTTCAACCTCATAAAGTGATTTCCCGTTCAGATATACTTCACCTGTATGGTGGATCCTTCCCTGAGCATTGAACCAGTCGCCATAAATGCTATCACGGTAAGGGTTGTAGCTCTCAAAAAACGAATCAGGGATTGTAACTTTCCAGACTCCCTCTTTCACCTTCTCCCAGTTGTTCACTACTTCCGAGCCTTTTATATTTATCTCCTCCCCCGGGGCTGCCTGGTATGTAATTCTTAATGATTCGCTTGTGCCCCCATTGGCAGGATTAATCAACTCGCGATATGTGCCAGCATGAACAGTGATTATATCACCGGCTTTAGCAACTCCGGCTGCCATTGAAATTGTTTTCATTGGCATATTTACCGAACCATTATTAGCATCATTCCCGTTGACAGATACATGATACTCTTTTGCACTCAGGTTCAGGCTGAATATCAGAGTCAAGAATATTGCTATCTTTCTTTTCATTCCGTCCTGTTTTATTCGAAGTTAATAACTATAAGTCAACAATACCGTTAAGAATTATAACTTTTTCAAATGATAATTAATTCGGCCTTCCCCACTCCTCATTGGGTCTTGGTCCCATTTGTAAAACGAGAGACCCACCTTTTACCAGATCAGAATGATTAAACCATGGAGAGTTAAGAGGTTCTCCGTTCAGAAGTGCAGATTGAATATATTTGTTCTTTGATGACACATCCCTGGCTTCAATATTAAATGTCTTACCATTTCCCACATTAATAGCAACCTTCTCAAATATCGGACTGCCGATATCATAAACAGCCCGGCCCGGACAAGCAGGATAGAAACCCATTGCGCTGAACACATACCAGGAAGATAACTCACCTTCATCTTCGTCTCCGCATATTCCCAATGGTCCGTCATTATACCATATTTTCATGATATCACGTACCCTGCGCTGGGTCTTCCATGGTTCACCGGCGTAATTGTAAAGGTATGAAATATGGAAGCCCGGCTGATTGCCATGATTATACTGACCTATCAAACCAGTTCCGTCAGGGAACTGTTTCAAAAAATCAACCTTTGAACCACGTCCGCCGAACTGCTCCTGAAAAAGAGCATCCAGTTTGGCGATAAACTTATCCCTTCCGCCCATGAGATCAATAAGGCCGGCGACATCATGCTGAACGTGGAAGGTGTAGGTCCATGCATTCGTTTCTGTATAGTAATCCCGTCCGCCCTGGCCTCCGCTCCAGATAGGGTCCAGCTTCTCTTCGTTAAATACCCATTTACCATCTGCTGTTTTGGGCGCCATGAAGCCAATCCGTGTATCAAAGAGATTCTTAAAGTTATACGAACGTTTCATGAAAAAATCATAATCTGCCTGCTTGTTTAAGGATTTCGCCATCTGAGCCAGACACCAGTCATCATAACAATGCTCCAGAGTAACTGACACCGCTTGCCTTTTCTCAAAATTGTCAACCTGGGGCACCCATTCCTTCTGTCCTAATGCCAGTGCGGGGAAAAATCCCTTCTCAAAGTATATAGTGTCCAGTTCTGTGGCCGGACCATTACGCCAGGGTATCATAGTCGCTTTCATTGCATTTTTTTTCATCCCCTCATACGTCTTTTCTACATCGAAATCCCGAAATCCTTTCATAAATGCATCAGTTATTGTTGCGGTTTCATGCCGTCCGATCATAACACGCCGGTCTAAAGCCGCATCACCAAGCCACCCGCGTTGTTCGTACATACGTAAATAAGATCTTACGATATCATTCTGTCTTTCAGGTTCCAGTATGAGGCCCAAAGGAAACAGAGATCGAAATGATCCCCAGCTTTCTCCAAGCTGATAAAAATCATGCCCATCGGTCAAATGAACCTTGTCATCAAAGCTGCTATAATATTTCCCATATTCTGTTATGTTCGTTGTTTTCCTTCCCAACACTCGATACAATCCGGTATAAAATATGGCTCGCTGGCTTTCGGTTCCTCCCTCAATCCGGATCTTACTTAATGCCTTGTTCCATATTTCCCTGCCACTATTCTTTACCCGGTCAAAATCCCAGTCCGAAATCTCATTTTCCAGATTTTGCCGGGCCTGATCTATACTTATAAATGAGAAACCAACCTTTACCTGCAGCTGCTCACCTTTTGAAGTAGACCAGGTAGTAAATATTCCAATATTGTTTCCGGTTTTCTCTTTTTCACCGGGTACAACTTCTTTACCTGTCCAACTTCCATAAGATTTGAATGGTTTGCTGAACCCGGCATGGAAATAGAGTTTCCTACCTGAGTCACGAACTCTGGAATATGTCTGATAACCCTCAATGACACTGTTTTTCAAAATCTTCATTTCTGCATTTTGGAGTAACCTTAGCAATAAATTTGAATTCACCTCTTCGGGAAAAGTGAACCGGTAGCATGCGGAATGTTCAGTTACCGTATATTCAACATTTATATTATAGTCCTCCAGCAAAACAGAATAATAGTAGGGTGTTGCTTTCTCTAAATCGTGATCGAACCCTGAAGCATTCTCGCCCTCATCAACCCTAATATTACCGGTTGTAGGCATCAGAGAAAAAATTCCAAGTCCTCCGGAAAAATCATTTGATAATGATGTTACTGAGAATGAATAGATCTTGTCGGCGAGGTAAATATCTCTAATCCCCGGAGTTGTATGCGGAAACAACCTGATCATTCCCCGGGGCAACTGGACATCCGGAGTAGTTGCCTTAAGAAGGTGCCCGATTGTCCCAATATTCGGATTTACATAATCCACAGGATCCTGGCCATAAACTACACCAGTAAGGTTATTTAATAAAAGTTTGCCAATAATTATTAAAAGTGCTATTCGATAAAGTTTAGTCTTCATATGTTACCCTTTTTATGATTTTCGAATTAATTTATTTATTGGCACCTCAAAAAACTATTTATAGGTAAGTCGCAGAGTTTCAATCGCGAATTTCCCGATACTTACATCTTTTACCTTATTTTTCTCAAAAGGTAATGAATTGTTAGTGAGTTGCTCTTCAATAATACTCACCCTGCTGGCATTTCGAATGACATCCGGGCTTTGTATAGTAATAGCTGTATTCTTTCCATCGGTTTCATAACAACGGACAATCAGACCGTTTCCATCCTCGGCTTTTTTCAAAACTGACACAATTACATTGGGTTGAGAAACCCCGAGAAAGGACTTATGGTCGGCCAAACTTCCACTGCCGGACTGACCTCGCATGACAATTAATGGAGAATTATGTTCCCACCCGGTACGAACAGCATTGTGGGGAACCAACGCTCCTTTGTGTGTAGTGATGGAAAAACGATAAGGATGTTCTCCTTTCTGTTTAAAGTAGAGATCTTTATCACCGCAGCTGAAAACACTCCTCAGTAGTATTGGTTGTAAAACAAAGTCTGTTTCAAGAAGAAGCGGATCCTGAAGAGCGATCCTGCTGTACAATTTAGAAGATCTATTGTCCATTGTGAATGTGGCTTTTTCCATTGCTCCCTCTAATATCCTGGCATCATGGAAGCGAGGGTCAATCCGGTCTTTTACATCAAACGGTGCCACCTCGGTTGCCAAGGTTATCCCCATCGAATCGTTCGAAATATCCATCCAGTTATTTGTTGCCCGAACTGTGGGGTGGCATGCTTTTGATGATGGATTCTCTTTTCCATATTCCACCATCCCAAAAGGTACTTCATAAGTAAGACGTCCGCGGTCGATTTTAAATGGAAAGGTCGCATTAACCTGTATTTTCTCCTGCCCATTCCAGTCCAGAACCGTCTTCATGTCAATCCGCGGAAGGGAAGCATAAAGTGTTATCTCCTGGACACGTTTGGAATTCAGTATTGAACCATCTACCTTTACAGTTGCACGAACGGGGCCTGATTCCACGAGAGTCACAGTGGCAGGTTTTTCTCCCATACGCCACCATTTGTCAGTGAATTCTTCAGCCTCATCAACACCCAGATTTTCAAGAGCGATCAATTCATTTCCCTTATACATGCTGGTGTTGAGGATTTCCTTCCTGTTAACTTTGTCATAAATGCTCGTAATTCCCCCTGTCTGGGGATCAATTTTCACTCTAAAAAACTGGTTCTCCATCATAGTGGAAGACGCTGTCAGCGATGTGACAGTTTTGTTCTTTCCTTCAACAAGATAGAAGGTTGCATATCCAAGTGAAGGAACAGGGGCCTCAAAAATCACCTCAACCCTTTCAACACTGCCGTCAGGATACGTCGAAAGTGTTTTTATCTGCGACGGAACTGAATTGCCGTTTTCATCCATGAGGCAAAGTTCTTTGATCCCCCGTTTTTCAATCGAAACCACATGATCAACAATATCAGTTCGTTCCCATGCCAGACTATTAAACACAATGAGAGGAATTCCCCTGTTGCTGCACCTGATTTGTTTATTGAGAGTTCCAAGTGTACTGGAGACCAGATCGTTAGATAGGGTATACATATTCCGGGCATTCGCAAGTTTGACTGCATCACTGATAATACCGTTTGTCCCTCCCCAATTATGTTCATGAACCCATAGTTTTTCCTCCCAGGCATTGTTAATGGCGGTTTGTGGATAATTATATTCAGGTAAAAGGAGATTGATAATAGCTGAAAATTTCTCCGCAGTGGTAAGGAGATATTCCGCATGTCGTGTAAGCATGAATGCATCATTTTCGACCGACTGTGTTCCATCCCACCAGGCCGGCATTTCGCCCATTATTGTCTGAATTTTTCCTTTTCCCTTCAGGGCAGCATTTTCCACTGCTTCAAAATATTCATTTGCAGTTGCCAGTTTTACTGCCGGAGTACCGTATTTTTCATTCCAACGTCTGGTATTAATAACTAACCTTGGATCAGGGATTGTACAGTCGCCACCTTCAGCCATTAAGATAACCGGAGGAAGATTAAACTCATTATGTCTTGCAATCTGACGATGGGTGAATCCCGTTAATGCTTGTTCTGCCACGTTAAAATCATCCGTACGTAATCTTGAACCAGCCGAATAGCCTTCAGGACAATGCGCTACCAATACTGTGGAACCATCGGGTGCCTGCCAGTGGAAAATCGCCGGACCAACATAACCCGTCACATTTAGATTATTCTCATTTCTCATGAGAATTTTCCAGATAATGAAATTCTTTATTCCAGCTTTTGATAATATCTGGGGCATCTGAAGAGTGTGTCCTGGTTCATCGACATTCCAGGCAAATTCTGTATTCACGCCGAAATTACTCTTTAGCCATCCTTTACCAAAATAAATATTCCTGATAAGTCCCTCACCTCCTAACAAAAGTTCACTCGGACCCATATAAAATGCACCACATTCAAGAATATTTTTTTTAAATAAATCTCTCACCTCTTCTGTCTGGGAAGGATAACGACGTAAAAACTCCTGTAACACAAAAACATCCTCCTCTGAAAATTTGAACTCTTTCAGCTCTTTAAGGATTTCTATTGATTTCTTTACTGCCTGCACATTCAGGTTAGTGCAGACCTCAGGGGTATCAGGCCATGATAAATCCGCATGAGAATGATTCACCATGTAGATTTGAAAATCATTATCCGGTCTTATCTGTGCAAAGATTGGATTGATAAAACTACCAACCAAAATTGCAGCCAAAAATAAACGCATTGTACCTTTTTTCATAATAATTCATTCTTTAATAATTGAACAAATTGTATTTATGGAGAAATGAAGTTATTTTCCCTGGCCCAGTTTTTATTCAGTTTCATTGGCAATGCAAACATTCCATTTAGTGCTCCTGCTACTAATGCGAAATGAAACCAGAGATTTAACTTCCCCCTTTTGAACATGTTAATTAATTCACTGCAGGAGGAGACATTGAAGGAGCTGCTGCATCGGGAGAGCTTCCCCAATTCTTGTTTGGACGCGGACCCATCAGGAAAACAAGTTTTCCTCCATTTATTACATCCGAGTTATTGATCCATGGTTTATTGAGAGGCTTTCCATTTAGTGTAGCCGACTGGATATACTTATTCTGTGCTGAAACATTTTTGGCATCAATAACAAAAAACTTTCCCTCACCAACATTAATTGTTGTCTCTTCAAAAATCGGGCTTCCGATGTCAAAGATTGGTCTTCCGGGGCACTGAGGATAAAAGCCCATAGCTGTAAATACATACCAGCTCGACATAGCGCCTCCATCTTCATCGCCGGATAAACCGAACGGAGTTGAATCATACCAGAGATCCATAATCTGTCTTACCCTGCTCTGGGTCATCCATGGCTGGCCCGCATAGTTATACAGGTATGGAATATGAAAAGAAGGTTCATTACCCTGGCAGTACATTCCAATAAGGCCCGTCATATCAGGAAACTGGCCCAGAAATGCAAGCTTATCCATCTTGTGCCCTGTTGTGAAGAGAGCATTAAGTTTGGCAATAAAATTCTCTCTTCCTCCCATCAGGTTGATAAGCCCCTGTACATCGTGCTGTACATGCCATGTATAGGTCCACGAATTAGCTTCTGCAAAATAAGCTTCACCGGCAAATCCTCCAGAAATCATGGGATCGAAAGGTTCAACCCATTGGCCATCGGCTGTTTTTGGCGCCATCATACCAATAGCAGGATTAAAAAGGTTCTGATAGTTATGTGCTCTTTTCATAAAGAGCTGATAATCTTCTTCTTTACCCAATTTTTTTGCTATCTGGGCAAGACACCAGTCATCATAAGAATGTTCGAGGGTTACCGAAACAGACTGCCTCCTGTGCCATGAATCAACTTCTTTGACCCATTCCTTAACTCCCACTTCAGGCAACCATTTTATCTGGTAAGGCATTCTCGTATATGGGTCATTATTGAGTTTTTGGTTTTCCTTTAGTTTAGCCGGATCAGTTACCCTGGCATCTTCCCTTACTGGTAGCGCCGGATAATATCCTTTATCGAAATAACATTGTTCAAGTTCGGTAATATTACCTTCATCTTTCCAGGGAATCATAGTGGCCTCCATCGCGTTCTTCTTCATCCCGGTATATGCTTTTTCAACATCAAAATCGCGCAATCCTTTCAAATAGGAATCAACTATAACAGCTGTAGAATGGTTACCGATCATTGCCCCGGAGCTTGGCAACCAACCTGTTTCTTCGTATCTTTTAATAAAACCCCGGATAGCTTTCAAAGTTTCTTCAGGTTTTATAAGAGTCTGAAGCGGGTATGCACACCTGTAAGTATCCCATACATTGCCCATCCTAAGGGAACGGGTACGATAAAGTGTACTATAAAAGATAGAAAGTTGCTTTTCGGTGCCACCTTTAACCTTAATCAGGCTCAATTCATCATTCCATAGCTCTTTGGCTTTCTTTTTTACCTGATCGAAGGACATTGAACCAACTTCGCTGGCAATAAAACCTCGGGCTTCATCTATGCTTTTTGAGGAGAACCCTATCTTTATCTCCAGTATTTCATTACTTGTTGCAGGATAGCTGACAAACAAACCTATCCCCCTGCCTGATTTTGATTTTGAGTCAGGAGAAATAGTGTCGTTTTGCCAGGTACCGCAAGATGTTAAAGGTTTGCTCAATTCTGCATAGAAATAATTTTTATTTTCATTATTTGAAATATTTGACCGCCCTCTGGAAGTAGATGACCCCTCAATGATGTTGTTATCTTTTATTTCAACAGATGCATTGCCCGTCATATTGAGAAGTAAATTTGATGTTTCATTCCCAGGAAGAGTAAATCTGAATAAAACGGTATTATCAGTGATTGTAAATTCGGCATTAATATCCGGATCTTCGAGAAGAGCCTGGTAATAATAGGGAGTCGCAGTTTCCAGATCATGATCGAACTTTGAAGCGTTCTCTCTGGCGCCGGTTTTTACTTTGCCAATATTGATCATTAAATTGCCAAAGCCTAAAGGGAATCCATAAATTTTATCGGCTAAGTACAGGTCTTCCATCCCGGGTGTGAAGGATGGGAATAGCCCCACTGTACCACCAGGCACTTTAATTACCGGAGTTGTACCTCTGGTTTTGGGGTTGATTGTACCAATGTATGGATTTACATAATCAACAGGACTCTTTTTATTTCCAGTCGTACACTGAACCATCAGGCACAATAATGCAAAAAACGATATTAATTTTACTTTTTTATTCATGACAGATTAGTTTTAAAACTTAAAGACTCCCTTTTATATTAATGGTTTCACCTTTTGGAATACTATAGTTCTTAGTACTATTGCCATAACGCACAACAAAGGGATTTCCCAGCAATGATTTAATTTCATATTGCGTAAGCTTGCCTTCTTTCCAATCTATACTTACCTCAAATCCACCTCGGGCACGTAATCCTTTAACAGACCCATCTTTCCAACTCACCGGCAGGGCCGGTAAAAGGGAAATCTCTCCTGCATGACTTTGCAATAAACATTCTGCGACAGCTGCAGTATATCCAAAGTTAGCATCAGACTGATTACTGCCTGCATTATGCAGGTCATTACCAAATCCACGGAACATTTTAACATTCAGCATTGAATCTGTTTTAAAACTATTCTCCTGGCGGGCCCACAGAGAAATTTCCCATGCCATAACCCAACCTCCGCCTCTTCCACGGCGTGGCTCCAGCCATTTTTTAATTGCCGCAGCCAGTTCAGGGTTGCCCCGCAGAATAATCGATCGGCCAGGGAAGAAAGTAAAATTAGCTGAGATATTATGCCCCTCCGGGCCTGGTTTCCAATCTTCGATCCATTCCTGAAGAGTGCCATTTTTGCTAATCTGATATGGAGGAATTTTTTTCAATGCTTCTTCCAGTTTTGCACTGAAATCGGCATCAACATTAAGGATCTTGCCGGCTTCTATACAGTGTGGAAAGAGCTCATTAATGATTGCCACGTCCATAGTTGTTGATGGAGTTAAGAAGGCTTCTTTCCCGGTATTGTCAAAATAACCGTGCTCAGGTGACATTGAAAAAGGTATAACAAGCCAATGGTGTTTTGGATCCTCAACCATCAGTTTCATTAAAAATTGGGCAGAACCTTTCATTATCGGATAGTATTCCTTCAGGAATTCCACATCACCGGTGTACAAGTAATGTTCCCAGATATGCTGACATAACCAGCTGCCACCAATTGGCCACATCCCGTAACGGGCTCCATCCACAGGTGCAGTACCTCTCCACAGATCAAAGTTATGGTGAACTACCCATCCCTCATCGATACCATAATATATTTTGGCCGTTTTTGCCCCATTTACCGACAGTTCCTTAATAGCTTCGAAAAGAGGAATATGAGTTTCGCTAAGGTTGCAAACCTCAGCCGGCCAGTAGTTCATCTGGGTATTTATATTCATAGTGTATTTACTTCCCCAGGGTGGTGCTACAGATTCATTCCAGATTCCCTGAAGATTGGCAGGCTGACCACCTGCCCTGCTGCTTGACGCCAGAATATAACGGCCGAACTGAAAGACCTTTGCAGATAAATTAATATCGGCAGTCCCGTTTTTGACAAGAGTGAGCCGCTCATCAGTAGGTTTAGCATTCATCAACTGGT
>Ga0209429_10000980_pt1 | contig 18406 bp, 17 predicted proteins | sample BarGraNGADG00212_3_FD_184493 | JGI IMG/M metagenome (GOLD analysis project Ga0209429, IMG submission 184493) | Arctic peat soil microbial communities from Barrow, Alaska - Barrow Graham LP Ref core NGADG0004-212 (SPAdes) (version 2) | ecosystem: Environmental > Terrestrial > Soil > Wetlands >...
GTTGGATCGCTGCCAACTCGGAGCCCAAAAACCTACCTGCGTGAATTGTCCGGTCCATTGTTATCAGCCGCAATACCGCGAAAAGGTTCGAGTCGTCATGCGCTATGCCGGACCGCGGATGCTCTGGCGGCATCCGGTGCTGTCACTCCGACATTGGCTGGCTGGTTTCCGACGGCATGATGGCCGGTAGCCGACGGGGGAATTCCATAAAAGGGGATTGCAGATGCGACGCAACCATTCGGCCTCGGCCTCAGGGGCCGTGAAACGGGACAATTTAGGCAACCGTGACTAACTCAACTTCTGTCGTGGCGCTCACACTCCGTAGGTGCGGGTTTTCCAATAACCGGGCCGACGGCTTCCGTGAGCTATGGTGGCAATCCAAATGACTTCGGGCAATTCCAGGTAAAAAACGAGAAACGGGAAACGGTGGACCTGGAATTTGCGGAAATCCGTTTTCTTGTATGGCGGCCACATTTGCGGGGTTGACTGGATGGCAACGATCGCCCGCTGCACTTCTGCCCTGAACTCCAATCCCAAACCTTTCCGTTTACTCTCGTAATAAGCCATTCCGGCGTCGAGTTCAGCCCTTGCTTCCTGGTGAATGATAACCAGTTTCACGAATATTTCGTTTGCAGCTCGCGAAGAACCGCATCGGCAGGTTCGCCGATGGCTTTTCCATTCCGGATCTCCAAACCCCGACGCTCTAATTCGGCATCCCAGGGCGCTTCCCAATCCTTATCGACGGATTCATCGAGCGACTTAATCAGCAAAGAGGCTAACTCGGCCCGGTCAGACTCCGACAATCCGAGAATCTGAACCTTCACTTTTTCCGCTGTCGTTGTCATTGATGACTATATTGCTCCCTGCCGCCATGCTGTCAAGGAACCAGTTGCAGCGCCGAGCCATCAACCTGTGGGGTTGATTTTGTTTTTGGCTTATCCTATGGAGCGGCTGTGTTCTGCTTTCGGTATCGAGTATGGAAACGGGCGAGTTGGTGTTAATCAGTTTAACTGGACGGACCGAGGGTCCGTTCCGTCCAAGCTGGATTACCGTATTGTTCTGCCATCAGACGTTCCATGGCTGCCAGGGGAACCTCCGCCGGACCATCCGTGGCGGACCAGTCTTGCATCAAGGCGCTTTTAACCGCTCCGGCCGAGATGGGCAGGTTGGTTAGGAAATCGCTGTGGCGGCGGTTCTGCCGGTAGTCGGGTTGCCGCGATGGCTGGGGCAGGAGCGCTCCCACCAGTGCCAGATCGAAGTGGAGCAGGAACGTTCCGTGAAACAACAGGGCGTGCCGTCGCCGACGCTGCGCGTTTCCTGAAAACTTCCAACCGCGCCAGGTCAAATCGGTGACCCCCCGAACTGCAATCGGGGCAGGGAATGGTTCCCCAGCTTTGCCCCTGGCCAAAGAGGCTGGGGGCCAAGTTTCAGGGATGACGGGCGCTGGGTTCAAGGCGGCGGCCAGCCTCGCCATCACCGTCCGATGGCGTTGCATGATAAAGTCGTTTGTGGACGCAATGGTGTGGCAGGCTTCGTGTTCTCGAATGCGGAGAATCAGCGAATAATTAAGGCAGCCCGGTCCTTGCACCACGGCGCCGCCGCCGCTGCTGCGCCGCAGGATCGGGAGGCCGCGTTCGCGGCAGGCCGCCGAGTCAACCTCGAGGCTGATGGACTGGCCGTAGCCCACGACGACGAAAAAGTCCGGCGATTCCCAGAACCGCAACACCTCGCCGGCTTCACCCGAGTCGCAGGCTTCGAGCAGCGCTTCGTCGCAAGCGAGGTTTTGTTCGGGGGTAAACCGCGCTCCGATTGGGGCGGCCCGGGTTGTTTGATCCAGGAGCTGCATTTGTGTCTTGCCTATTCTGCGCTATGATAGGAGACATGGCTGTTGGATTAACGGCAAGCAAAACCTTTACGCTATTCTCCGAAAACGGTTTAATCGGGTCATAATAACATGGTGAAATCCAATCGCAAAATACCCGCGGCGCCGTCTGTGTCGGCGGCTGGGCGCATAGCTGCGGGGACACCCGCGGTCCCGTCGCCGGCGGCTTCGGAAAACCGACGCTGGCTTGAATCCCTCGAGTTTGTGATGGAGCATCTGCTCAAGCACCAGGAATCCGAGCTGGCGCCGATTTTCGTCCACCATCTGATCGAGCGCCTCCGCCAATCCGGGATCGCGGTTCCTGAAACCATCAGCACGCCGTACCTTAACAGCATCCCGACTTCGGCCCAACCGCCTTATCCTGGCGATCGCGATCTCGAACGCCGCATCAAGAGCTACATTCGCTGGAACGCCATGGCCATGGTGGTCAACGCTAATCGCGGTCACACGGGGGTGGGTGGGCACATTTCGACCTTTGCCTCCAGCGCCACCCTTTACGAGGTCGGGTTCAACCATTTTTTCCGCGGGGGCACGCCGGAGCGGCCGGCGGACATGATTTATTTCCAGGGCCACGCGGCACCGGGCATCTACGCGCGGGCCTTTTTGGAGGGGCGTCTCGACGAGAAACATTTGCGGCATTTCCGCCAGGAACTGGCCGCGGGCGGGGGATTGTCGTCTTATCCGCATCCGTATCTCATGCCGGAGTTTTGGCGCTTTCCGACGGTGTCCATGGGATTGGGGCCGATCTTATCGATTTACCAGGCCCGATTAAACCGTTACGTGCGCGCCCGGGGACTGGCCGCCGGGGAAGAGCCCCGGGTTTGGTGTTTTGTCGGCGATGGTGAGACCGACGAGCCTGAGACGCTGGGGGCTCTCAATCTGGCCGCGCGCGAAAGTCTGGACAACCTCATATGGGTAGTTAACTGCAACTTGCAGCGGCTGGACGGTCCGGTGCGGGGCAATGGCAAGATCATTCAGGATCTGGAGGCCGTTTTTCGGGGCGCCGGCTGGAATGTGATCAAGGTGGTGTGGGGCTCGGATTGGGATCCGCTGCTGGCCGCCGACGCCCAAGGTTTGCTGGCCAAACGCATGGCCGAAGCGGTGGACGGCGATTACCAGAAATACTCGGTGGAACTTGGCAGCTACATCCGCAAACATTTTTTTGGCAAATACCCGGAATTACTCGAATTGGTGAATCACCTGACGGACGATCAGTTGCGCAAGCTGCGCCGGGGCGGTCACGATCCGGAGAAGGTTTTCGCGGCTTACCAGGCAGCGGTCCATCATAAGGGATCGCCCACCGTCATTCTGGCCAAGACGGTGAAAGGTTACGGGCTGGGCGAAGCCGGTGAAGGCCGCAACATCACGCACCAGCAGAAAAAACTCAACGAAAAGGAGCTGCGCGAATTCCGCACTCGCTTTGGCATTCCGATCACCGACGATAAAATCGCCGAGACGCCCTTCTACCGCCCACCCAGCGACAGCCCCGAGACGCAGTACTTGCTGGAAAAACGCCATGGATTGGGCGGGTTCGTGCCCGAGCGCGATCCGTGGACCGATCCGCTGCCGGCCCTGCCGCTGGCGCAGTTCGCGGAGTTTCTGAAAGGCTCGGGCGCCTTCGAGGTGTCCACCACGATGGCCTTGGTGCGGCTGCTGGGGAATCTGCTGCGGCATCCGAAGCTGGGCCGGCACGTGGTGCCGATCATTCCCGACGAGGCGCGCACGTTTGGCATCGACGCCCTGTTCAGCCAGGTGGGGATTTATTCCTCGGTGGGGCAGAAGTACGATCCGGTGGACAGCAAATCGCTGCTGTCGTACCGGGAGGCAAAGGACGGCCAGATTTTGGAGGAAGGCATCACCGAAGCCGGGGGCATGTCCTCTTTCATTGCCGCCGGCACGGCGTACGCCACCCAGCGGGTCAACCTGATTCCATTCTTCATTTATTACTCGATGTTCGGCTTTCAGCGGATTGGGGATCAAATCTGGCTGGCCGGCGACATCAAGGCCAAAGGTTTTTTGCTCGGCGCCACCGCGGGACGGACGACTCTCAATGGCGAGGGGTTGCAGCACCAGGATGGGCACAGCCACCTGCTGGCCAGCACCGTCCCGACGCTGCTGGCTTATGATCCGGCCTTTGCCTACGAGGTGGCGGTGATCGTCTGCGATGGCCTGCGCCGGATGTATGCGGAGGGCGAGGATGTCTTTTATTACCTGACACTCTACAACGAGAACTATGCGATGCCGCCGATGCCGGAAGGGGTGGAGCCCGGCATCCTGAAAGGTTTGTATAAATTCAAAGCCGGCCCGGGCGGCTTGAAACAGAAGGCGCAGATTTGGGGAAGCGGTCCCATCCTGCGCGAAGCCTTGCGCGCGCAAGCCATTTTGGCCGAACACTACGGCGTGTCGGCCGATGTTTGGAGCGCCACCAGTTATAAACTGCTCCGTAATGACGCCCTGAAAGCGCAACGCTGGAACCGCCTGCATCCGACGGCAACGCCCAAAAAATCGTATCTCGAAACCATCCTGGAAAAGGAAACCGGCCCGTTTATCGCGGTGTCGGATTACATGAAAATGGTCCCGGACCAGGTTGCGCCTTGGGTGCCGGGTGGGTTGACCACCCTGGGCACGGACGGCTTTGGACGAAGCGACCTTCGCCAGCGGTTGCGGCGCTTCTTCGAAATCGACGCCGAGCTGACCGTGATCGCCACGCTGCATGCCCTGAGCCAGAGAGGGGCCATCGAAAAGACCGTTGTCGAGAAGGCCATCAGAGAACTGGACGTCGATCCCGAAAAAGCATTTCCGGCGATCGTTTAACAACCCCAACAATGAAGCTCGAGCCTTTGGGTCAAAATTATGGACGTTAAACTTCCACATTTGGGTGAAGGCGCCGATTCCGGCGTCGTAGTCGGCATTTTGATTAAGGTCGGCGATACCGTTAAGAAGGGGCAAATCCTGATCGAACTCGAGAGCGACAAAGCCGTGGCGCCGATTCCGGCTCCGGCAGCGGGCAAGGTCGTCAAAATCCACGTGCGCGAAGGTCAGCGGGTTGGCGTTGGCCAGTTGGTGGTTTCATTGGCCGGCGTGGCTGCCGCCGAAGCCGCCGCGCCCGCCGAATCAGCCTCCACGCCGCGCAAAGCTTCGCCCGCCAAAATTGCGAAAGCCGAGCTGGTGGCCGAACCCGAGCCGGTCGCGATGGAAGCGGAGCCGCCAGCGCAGGAACCGGCATCGGAATCGACGAGGGAGTCCGAACCCGAATCGGAAAGCTCCGGCAAGGGGTCGGCATTGACGCCGCCGGCGTCGCCTTCGATTCGGAAGATGGCGCGAGAATTGGGGATCGATTTGGCGCCGATCAAGGGCAGCGAGTATGGCGGGCGAATCATGATGAAGGATTTGCGGGATTACATTCAGCGCCTGCAGAAACTCGCGTTGGCGCCCAAACCGGCGGTCCCAGCGGAGAAGCCCGTCGCGCCAGCGATTGATTTTTCCCAGTGGGGGCCAGTCATCCGCCAGCCGCTGACACCGTTGCGCGACACCATCCGCCGCCGGATGCTGGAGAACTGGAATACGATTCCACACGTGACCCAGTTCGACGAGGCCGATGTCACGACGGTTCAGGACTTGCGGAAGAAATACCAGAAAGCTTACGAGTCCAAGGGCGTGCGGCTGACGATGACGACGTTTATCCTGAAGGCCATTGCCATGACCCTGCAAAAACACGCGATTTTTAATTGCAGCCTGGACGAAGCGGGCCGGGCGATCGTGTTCAAGCAGTATTACCACCTCGGTCTGGCAGTGGATACGGACGCGGGATTGATCGTGCCGGTGATCCGTGACGTGGACAAAAAGGATCTGATGACCCTTTCGCGAGAGATTAAGGTTTTGGCTGAGAAAGCGCGCGCGCGCAAGGTCAGCGCGGAGGAATTGAAGGGGGGGACGTTTACTTTGTCGAACCAAGGCGGGATCGGCGGAGCCCATTTCACACCGATTGTGAACAAGCCGGAGGTCGCGATTCTAGGGCTGGGCAAGGCGGCCCTCAAACCGGTGGTCCGCAACGGCAAGATCGAGCCGCGCACGCTCGCGCCGCTGGGCCTCTCGTATGATCATCGGGTCATCGACGGCGGGGCGGCCGCGCGGTTCATTACGGATTTGGTGCAAGCCATCGAACAGTTCGATGAAGCGATGGTGAAACTGAAGTAAGATATCATGGAACCGATTAAAACTGAACTTGTGGTGGTGGGCGGCGGACCGGGCGGTTATGCCGCGGCCTTTTATGCCGCGGACAAAGGTAAAAAGGTTATTCTGGTGGAACAGGAACCACGGTTGGGCGGCGTTTGCCTGAACCGGGGCTGTATTCCCTCGAAAGCCCTGCTGCATGCCACGGATCTGATCCGCGAAGCGCATGATGCCTCAAGTCAGGGGGTCACGTTTGCCACGCCCCACGTCGATCTGGACAAGCTTCGCGCCTGGAAGAACTCCATTCTCGAGAAATTGGGCCAGGGCATTCGAAGCTTGGCCCAGCGTCGTAACGTCGAGGTGATGCACGGCCGCGGACATTTCGAGGATGCGCGGACGTTGCGCGTCGAGACGGCCGAAGGCCAAAAGTTCATCGTCTTCGAGCAAGCCATTATAGCGGTGGGTTCCAAGCCGGCGATGCCCAAGGCATTTGATTTGGGCAATCCGCGCATCATGACGTCGGATGGCGCGCTGGAGCTTCAGGATATTCCCGAGGATTTTCTGATTGTGGGCGGTGGATACATCGGCATGGAGCTGGGCACGGTCTATGCCACGTTGGGCAGCAAGGTGGTGGTCGTGGAGGCGGCTGACTCCATTTTGAGCGGCGCGGAGCCCGACCTTGTGGCGCCCGTGCTGCGCAACGCGGAACGGCAGTTCAAGGAATTGCGGCCGAAAACCAAGGTGCTGGGCATGGCGACCAAAGGCAAAAAGATCCAGGTCACCTTCGAGTCCCAAGGACAGCAAAAGGAAGAGCTTTATGACCGGGTGTTGGTCGCCATTGGCCGGGTGCCCAACGCCGAGGATTTGGGGCTGGAAAACACCCAGGTCCAGCAGGACGCCAAGGGATTCATCATGATCAATCACCAACAGCAGACCGCCGATCCGGCCCTTTATGCGATCGGCGATATTGTGGGAGGCATGATGCTGGCGCACAAGGCCGCCAAAGAGGCGCGCATCGCGGTGGAGGTGATCACCGGTGAAGCCAGCGCCTTCGAGGACGTCGTGATGCCGGCCGTGGTGTTCACCAATCCCGAGGTGGCCTGGTGCGGCTTGACGGAGGCCGAGGCCAAAGCCAAGGGCATCGAGGTCCACGTGGTGAAGTTCCCCTGGTCGGCTTCCGGCCGGGCGCTCACCTTCCATCGTCCCGACGGAATCACCAAGCTCATCATCGAGCCGGAGACCGAGCGGATCTTGGGTGTGGGCATTTCCGGACGGGGCGCCGGAGAACTGATCAGCGAAGGCGTTTTTGCCATCGAGATGGGGGCGACGGCGAAGGACTTGGCCGAGTCGGTGCATCCGCATCCGACGCTCTCGGAAACGCTGATGGAATGCGCCGAGATGTTCTATGGCTATTCCACCCATGCCTACACGAAGAAGTATTATTGAGCCCGCTTGCTACCGGTGCGGACAACTTAATGTTGCAGGTGCGACATAAACTTGTCCACTGTTTTCAGGTCGGAACCCCGTGCGCTTCCATTCCCGCGCACGTGCAAACCAGGTTGCGATCGCCATAAACGTTGTCGATGCGCCCCACCGGCGGCCAAAACTTGTGCTCCCGCAGCCAGCCCGCGGGATACGCCGCCTGTTCCCGCGAATAGGGATGGGTCCACTGGTCGGCCACGACCGCTTCCGCCGAATGCGGCGCGTTCTTAAGCAGGTTGTCCCGGGCGTCCGCCAGGCCCGACTCGACCGCCTTGATTTCCGCGTGAATGGCTATCATGGCTTCGCAAAAACGGTCCAACTCGGCCTTGGATTCGCTCTCGGTCGGCTCCACCATCATGGTGTCATGGACCGGCCAGGAGATGGTCGGGGCATGAAAGCCATAATCCATTAGCCGCTTGGCCACATCCTCGACTTCGATGCCCGCTGGCTTGCACGCGCGCAAATCCAGGATGCATTCATGGGCCACCAGTCCCCGCTTGCCTTTGTAGTAAACCGGGAAATACGACTCGATCCGCCGGGCGATGTAATTGGCGTTCAGAATCGCCAGGCTCGTGGCCTGCGAAAGCCCCGGTTCTCCCATCATGGCAATATACATCCAGGAAATCGGCAGGATGCCGGCGCTGCCCCAGGGTGCCGACGACACCGCCCCCAAATGCTTCTGGCCGCCCAAATCGACCACCGCATGCCGGGGCAGGAACGGCGCCAAGTGCGACGCCACCGCAATCGGTCCCACGCCCGGTCCGCCGCCACCATGCGGGATGGCGAAGGTCTTGTGCAAATTCAGGTGACAGACGTCCGCGCCGATGTCGCCCGGCCGGCACAAACCGACCTGCGCGTTCAAATTGGCGCCGTCCATGTAAACCTGCCCGCCCTGCTCGCGCACGATCCGGCAAATCTCCTTGATCTCCTCTTCGAAAACTCCATGGGTGGAAGGGTAGGTCACCATGATCGCCGCCAACTGTTGCCCCTGGGCAACGGCCTTGGCTTTCAGATCTGCCACCTCGATGTTGCCCTGCGCATCGCAGGCCACGGGAACCACCTGAAACCCAGCCATGACGGCACTGGCCGGATTGGTGCCGTGCGCCGAAACCGGAATCAGACAGATCTTCCGATGCGGCTGCCCCATGTGTTCCTGGTAGGCGCGAATGACTCGCAACCCGGCATACTCGCCCGCCGCACCGGAGTTGGGCTGCAAGGAAACGGCAGCCAGCCCCGTGATCTCGGCCAGCCACGCTTCCAGTTGCTTCGTCAAAACCTGGTAGCCCTGCGTCTGGTCGGCGGGCGCAAAAGGATGCAACCGACTGAATTCCGGCCAGGTTATTGGCAGCATCTCCGCCGCCGCATTCAGCTTCATGGTGCAGGAACCCAGCGGAATCATCGACGTGGTCAACGACAAATCCCGGGATTCCAGCCGGCGGATGTATCGCAACATTTCCGTTTCGGAATGATAACGGTTGAACACCGGCTGCGTCAGAAAGGCGCTCGTGCGCGCCCGTGCGCCATCGATGTCGCCGCCTATCCGCGCCGCCAGTTCCGTCACCGTGAAACCGGGATCGCGTCCCCCATTGAAAACCTGCCATAGCACGGTGACATCCGCCGCCGAGGCAGTCTCGTCCAGCGATACGCCGACGAGGTGGTCATCGACGTTCCACAAATTGATGCCGCGCGCTTCGGCGGCCTTGAGGATTTCGGCGCCCCGCCGGTTGCCTAACCCGACGCGCAACGTGTCGAAAAACGGCTCCGAACCCGGATCATACCCCAGACGTTCCAGTCCGGCGGCCAGAATGGCCGTCAACTGATGAACTCGCCGGGCCATCCGCTTCAGCCCCTCCGGGCCATGATAGACGGCATACAGGGACGCCAGAATGGCCAGCAGGGCCTGGGCCGTGCAGATGTTGCTGGTGGCTTTTTCCCGGCGGATGTGCTGCTCACGTGTTTGCAGGGATAGCCGATAAGCCGGCTTGCCCTGGGCATCGCGGGAAATCCCGATGAGCCGGCCTGGCATTTGGCGTTTAAACGCATTGCGGGTCGCGAAATAGGCGGCATGCGGACCCCCAAAACCCATGGGGACACCAAAGCGCTGGCTGTTCCCCACCGCAATATCCGCGCCGAACTCGCCCGGCGGCCGCAATAAAACCAGGCTAAGCAAATCCGCCGCCACCACCACTTTCGCACCGGCCGCGTGGGCTTGCTCCACAAACGGACGATAATCGAAAATCGCGCCATCCGCGGCCGGGTACTGCAGCAGCACGCCGAACACGCTGGCGTCGCAGACATACTGCTGGTGATCGCCCACGCGGATTTCCAGGCCCAGCGGTTCGGCGTGTGTTTTTAATACGTCGATCGTCTGCGGAAAACAGCGTTCCGAAACGAAAAACACCCGCGCGTCATTCCGGCCGCTCAGCGCCAGGCACATGGCCATGGCCTCGGCCGCGGCCGTTCCCTCGTCCAGCAGCGAGGCGTTGGCGACCTCCAGGCCCGTCAAATCCGCGATCATCGTCTGGTAATTGAGCAGCGCTTCGAGGCGGCCCTGCGCGATTTCGGCCTGGTAAGGCGTGTATGGAGTGTACCAGCCGGGGTTTTCCAAAACGTTCCGCTGAATCACCGGCGGCGTGATGCAATCGTAATAGCCCATCCCGATGAAAGACCGGAGCACACGGTTCCTCCCCGCAATCTGCCGGAGCTGGCTCAACGCCTCGAATTCGCTCAGCGCGGGAGGCAGACGCAGGGGATGCGCCAGCCGAATGCACGACGGCACCGCCGCCTGCACCATGGCTTCCATGTTGTCGAAGCCCAAAAACTCGAGCATCCGCCGCGTCGCGGCCTCGTCGGAGCCCAGATGCCGTCGCGCAAAACTGTCGGGCTGCGCCAAGCCGGCCGAACCGTGGCTGGCCGACGATCCGGAATTGACCCTAGTATTAACTTCAGACATTCAAGGAAACTAAGAAACAGCCGGGGCAAATCAACTGAAAAAGCGCAATCCCGATCATTGGCGAATCCACTCCGGTTTTGGGGGCGACTCTCCCGCGGGGCCACCCGCGCTGGCTTGGCGAACCCAAATCGCCTTCCAACGGAGATGGCTGCATCGTCAAACTTTTCTTCCTCAGCATCGCGACAATATAAAGTACGGCCGTACTTTATATTGTCGCGACTATTCATCCACGCCAGATGATGATTCCACTCGGTGTTTAGCCAGGAATCATTGAAGTTGCCGGTTCAAATGGATTCCGAGGTCTGGCACTCGGGGCAAAGCCCGAAGAATTCCAGCCGGTGCGTGATGCCTTGGAAGCCGCTGGTCTGGGCCAGACTTCGTTCGACGTGTTCCGGGAAGCACTCCTCGATCTCCAACACCACCGAACAACGCGTGCATACGAGGTGATGATGATGGCCATCCTCGCCTTCGGGCACCAGTTCGAACCGCGCCGCGCCATCGCCGAAATCGAAGCGTTTCACCATGCGCATCTGTTCCAGCAGATGCATCGACCGGTAGATCGTGGCCAGATCGCTGATCCCGGCCGGCAGGGCCGCAAAAATCTCCCGGATGGCCAGCGGATGCGACTGTTGCCGCAATAGGTCGAGAAGGGCCTGGCGCGGTCCCGTCACTTTGCGCGACTGCCGGCGCAAGCGCTCGGTGAGGTCCGCCAGTTTTTCGGCGGAGCGTTTGGGTGAATGACCGCTAGCCGTCATAGTTCAAATGGCCCGGCTTTTTTGACGCCCGCGGCCGGCCACCAACGAAATCAGAAAGAGGCCGATCGCGGTCAGCACCACCATCGGTCCGCAGGGCACATCGAATTGATAGGCGAGCAGCGTCCCGCCCACCCCGCCGACCAAGCCGGCCAGAACGCTGAAAATCAAGTGCTGACGCAAATTGCGGCTCAGGTTTCGCGCCGTGGCCGCTGGGATGACCAGCAGCGAGGTCACCAGCATAATGCCAATCAGGCGGATGCTCAGCGCCACCGTAAACGTCAGGGCCACCACAAACAAATAATTCACCCGCCGCACCGGAATGCCGCACACATGCGCCATCTCTTCGTGCGCCGTCAGCAACGTCAGCCAGCTCAGCCGGGAAAAAATCACCCCGCCGAGCACGACCAGGAGCGCCGCCGCCGTCCAGACTTCCCTCGATCCCACGGCCAATAGGTCGCCGAAAAGGAAGCGGTGAAGCTCGCCCCGATAGCCTTTGAGCAGGCTCAACACCATGATCCCAAAAGAAACCGATCCCGATAGCAGCAGTGCCATGATGGTGTCGGTAAGCAGTTCGGTGTTCTCTTTCAGCCACAGGATGGCCCCCGCCACCAACAGGCTGAACAGAATCATGGGCACCGTCGGATCCGACAGCCCCCACCAAAACCCCAGCGCGATGCCGGCCAGCGCCCCATGCGAAATCGTATCGCTGAAAAAGGCCATGCGGCGGGCGGTGACAAAGACGCCCAAGAGCGCGCACAGGGGCGACAGGAACAGCGCCGCCAGCAGCGCCCGCTGCATGAAAGGCTCAGTGAACATGGGAATGATGGTGGTGATAGGGCGACACCTGAATCCCGTAAGCCTGCTTCAGCGACTCCTCGTTCATCACCTGCTCGGGCGAGCCTTCGCAACAGACCACATGATTCAACGCATAAACCCACGAGGCGTGGCGGAACACCATCGACAGATCGTGCGAAACCAGCACCACGGTCAAATGGCGGCGGCGATGCACCTCGGCAATCACTTCATAAAAAGTCTGCTCCCCGGGCGTGTCCACCCCCGCCGTGGGTTCGTCCAACAGCAGCAACTCCGGACGCCCGAGCAAACTGAAGGCGATCAGCACCCGCTGCAACTGGCCGCCCGACAACTGCGCCACCGGCCAATTCAGCAAACCCCCGACCCCCAGTTCCGAAACCACGGCTCCCAGCAGTTCGTCGATCCGGGCCTTGCGCTGCCAGAACCAATGCCGGGTTTCCGGCAGGCGCAGCGCCAGAAACTCACGCACGCTGAGCATGAAGCTGCGTTCCAGCGCCAGCCGTTGCGGGACATAACCGATCCGCGGCAGCGCCCTTTCCAGATGGTCCTCCCCCAGGAGCCGGATTTGGCCCACATCCGTTTTCTGCAATCCCAGCAGACAGCGCAGCAGGGTGGTCTTCCCCGCTCCATTGGGACCAATCAAGGCCACAATCTGCCCGCGGGGAATATGCAAATCGACGCCTTCCAACACCGGCGTACCGCCCAGGCTCACCCGAACATCGTGAACCTCGACAGCCAGTTCATTATATCCAGCGGGCGCAACCATAAGCATGGATCAGTGCTTGAGAAACTTCACCAGGTTGCCCAGATTCCGGCGCATGCCCTCCTCGTAGGCGCCGGGTTGCAGCGGGCCGGTTTCCAGGGTGTCCAGCACGCCCAGGTCGATCTGGTGGTCGCGAGCCAGTTGAACCGCCAGCTTCCCGGAATATTGCGGCTCGGTAAAAATCACCTTGACCTTCTGATCACGCATCAGACGGGAAAGCCTGGCCAGGTACTTCGGCGAGGGTTCCACGTCGGGGACCGCTTCGATCACGCCCGCCAGATTCAAGCCGTAACGCCGGATGAGATAAGGAAACGCCTGGTGATAGGTGACGAAAGCCACGGACTTCAGCGGCGTCAGTGCGGCGCGATAATCGTCGTCGAGCTTTTGCAGTTGCGCCAGGTAACGCAGCGCGTTGGCTCGATAGCCGGCGGCATGGTCAGGATCGGCCTTTTGCAGGGCCTTCAGGATGTTGGTGACGGCATGGGCGGCCAGTTGCGGATCGAGCCAGATATGCGGATTAGGTCCGGCGCCGGGCGCCTGGCCGGAAGATTCCGCGGGCGCCTTTTCCCCCGCGCCGGAGCGAACCGCCTGGCTCTCCTCATCGCGAATCAGGCGGGAATCAAGGCCGTCGGAAACGGCGACTATTTTTTGTGGGCGGCGGCCGGCGGCCTGTTTCAAGGCCGTCTCGAGCCAGGATTCGAGTTGGAGGCCATTGATGATGACCAGGTCGGCATCGGTCAACTTGCGCAAATCGCGCGGCGCAAACTGGAACTCGTGCGGCCCGACACCAGAGGGGAGCAAATTATCGACCTCGGCCCACTCGCCGGCCACCTGGACGGTAAAGCAATAGACGGGTAAAAAGCTGGTGACCACCTTGAGGGCTTTGGCTTGGACCGGAAAGCCCGCCAGCAGGAGCATGGCACTCCAGATCAACCCGCGCAGCCATCGCAACCGAGCATTCATCTGGCGCAGCTTAAGGCCTGGAATCCGATTTTGCAAACGATTTGCAATGAAACCCGCCGAAAGACCCACCTCCTCATCGAGGTGGAGTGCCTGGGCTACTTCATCAGGAGGGCTTGGCGCGCGCGCTTGATCGCCCGGCCGAGCCGGCGCTGATAATGGGCGGGCAGCCCGGTATACTTGCGCGGCAGGATGCGCCCCTGATCGGTCACGAACTGCCGCAGGAGATTCACATTCTTGAAATCCAGGGCATCGACCGTAAAGTCAATTTTAGGTTTCGGACGCGGCGTGCGGCGCTCGGAGGAGGTGGAGCCTTTTCGGGCGCTGCGGCCATGTCCGGGTTTTTCCGTATGGGTTTTCCGTGGCATAGCTGGTTACTTGATTTCCCGATGCAGAGTGTGACGGCGCAAGAAGGGATTGAATTTCTTCAATTCAATCTTCTCGGTCTTCTGTTTTTTGTTGCGCGTGGTCATGTAGCGCGAAGGCGCTTTGCCCTCTTTGCGCGCTTCCGTGCATTCCAGAATTACTATTTCTCGCGGCATAAAAAAATTTCCGGTTCGGCCCGGGCACTATTCCTTCTCTTTAACGGGCTTTTCCTCGGCTTCTTCCTCCTCCTCCACTTCGGGCACGGCTCCGCCTTCGACCGTGCCCAAGGTTCCCAAGCGACGCTGGCGCAGGGCGCCTTCCTTCTCGAGCTGGGCTTGAGCCTCGACGGTAAACCGGGTCCAGGGAATGGCCTCCAGGCGCGTCTTGGGAATCGGCTTGCCCGTCAGCTCGCATATCCCGAAGGTCCCCTTCATGATGCGCTTGAGGGCTTCCTCGATCTCGTAAACAGCGTCCTGGTCGGACGAAAGCAGGCTGAGGGCGAAATCACGATCGAAGTTGTCGGTGCCCGAATCGGCCATGTGCAGGCTGTAACCCGGCAATTCCTGGGCGGATTCCTTGGCCAGACCGCTCATTTGACTGCGCAATCGCTCCCGCAAATCGATCAGGATTTGGTAATATTTCAGCCACTCGGGTTTGATATGGATCGGCTGAACAGCTTTCTTGATGCCCACGGGCGCCGCTCCTAAAATCGACGCCGCCGTGGCTGATCCCACGGGTTTGCCCCGCACTTCAGTTCCGGCACTCTTCTTCACATTGGCTTTTTTCGTTGTCACAACACTAAACAAACCGGGTATTACGTTCTGGCCAGCTTCGATCCCATCAGACAGGCCAACCGTCCAAGAGCGGGTGAATCTAACAAAGCCGGGGAAACACGCCACAAAAATCTTCAAAAAAATGCATCATCCCTTCTCGATGCAGGCGTAGGCGTTGTGGTGGTGGATGCTTTCCTGATTTTCGGCCTCCACCTGGTACCAGGTCACGTCCGGATGCCCGCTGAGTTTCAGGGCCACGTTGCGGACCAGATCCTCGACAAATACCGGATTCTCATAAGCCCGCTCCGTCACCGACTTTTCGTCCTCGCGTTTGAGCAGCGAATACAACTCGCTGCTGGCGGAGCTCTCGACCATCGCGATCAAGTCCTCGATCCACACCGGCTGGCGCGAACGAATTTGCACCGTGACCAGGCCCCGTTGATTGTGAGCGCCATGACGGCTGATGGCCTTGGAACAGGGGCAAAGGGTCGTCACGGCCGCCTGGACCGTCAGCACAAAGTCAATCTCCGGCCCGCAGGCGGTAGCCGAAAACCGGGCGGTGTAATCCATCACCCCCTCCAATCCGGACACCGGCGCTTTCTTAACCAGGAAATAAGGGAATTCCATCTCCAGGTGGGCGGTGGCGGACTTGAGTTTCTCCTGCATGGCATGAAGAATGTCCGGGATGTTGTTCACATGCACCACGCTGCCATGGGCATTCAGGACCTCCAAAAAGCGGCTCATGTGCGTGCCCTTGAACTCCTTGGGCAAATCCACATACATGCCAATGGTGGCAATGGTGTTTTGCAGGGATTTGGCTTTGTCCAGCACCTGGATGGGAAACCGCAACCCCCGCACGCCCACCTTGTCGATGCGCAAATCACGATGGTCGGACTCGCTTTGTTTGTCCTGCAGTTCGCTGGCGCCGCGGCGCCGGCCGGCCACCTTGGGATCGGTCACTTTCAACATGCCCCCACCATACCGCTTCGGTCTTATTATGCAAACCTCCTGGCGGAGTCGCGGAGTTCCTGACAGGACATAAGATTCCGCTGAAAAACCCCGTAGCGGCGTCTCGGCAGAGCGCCGCCAACTTCCCGGTTTCGGGCAAAGCATGCGGCGCTCTGTCGAGACGCCGCTACGGCGGCAAGGTGTTGAAATCGTTTCTTGGTTGTCGAAGTGGGATGTGAAATTAAAACTTTCCACTCCCTTCATTACCCGCTGGAATCGCGAATCGAAGCCCGCCGCTTGGCTGCGTCCTTATTTTGTTGGCTCGTGGCCTTCCTGCCGCACCATTTTGATCGCGTGGAGAAGGGCCGGAAAAAGCACCGCCAGGTAGTCGGCAGTGCCTTTGCGAGAGCCGGGGAGATTGACGATCAGCGTCTGTCCGCGCAAGCCTGCCAGGCCCCGCGAGAGCATGGCGTAAGGCAGGCGGTCCTGGCCAAAGGCCCGCGCCGCTTCGGCGATGCCCGGAACGTCCCGGACGATCACCCGTTTCATGGCTTCGGGGGTTTGGTCGCGCGGGCTTAAGCCGGTGCCCCCGCTGGTGATGACCAGATCCAGCTTGGACCGATCCGCGTAACGAATGAGCCAGCGTTCGATCAATTCCTGATCATCGGGAATAATCCGGTAGTCCGCCACCTTTAACCCTGCTTGTTTCAACCGGTCCACAATCAGGCGTCCGGACAAATCTTTTTTGCGGCCGGCGGCAATGGAATCCGACATCACCAGCACAGCGGCGCGGGGTGGAGTCGGGAAGACGTTCTGGAAATCGCTCTTGCCGCCGGTTTTTTCCAGCAGTTGCACGCCCAGAATTTCCAACTGGTCATCGACGGGTTTAAGCATGTCATAGAGGGTCAGAGCGGCGACCGAAGCGGCGGTGAGCGCCTCCATTTCGACGCCTGTCTTGCCCACGGCTTTGACCTGAGCCGTTGCCTCGATGCGGTTGCGTGACACCTGGAATTCAATCCCGACGAAATCCACGGGCACGGGGTGGCAATACGGGATGATTTGGGCGGTGTTTTTAGCGGCCTGGATAGCGGCGACGCGAGCCACGGGCAGCGGGTCGCCTTTGGGCAGTTTGCCTTGGCGAAGCAGGCGCAGGGTGGCGGGAGCGACGCGAACGGCGACCCGGGCGGTGGCGGTTCGCAGCGTGGCATATTTAGTCGAGATATCGCGCATGATTAACCTCCAATATTGAACATGGATTGGGGCTGCCGGACGAGTTCATCCAACGAGGGATGCTGGGGCAGCTTGCCGGACACGGCGGCACGAATCATTTGGGTCAGCCGCCCATCCGAAGCTCCGGCGCGCAAGGCGGGACGCAGATTGACCTCGGGCCGGCGGAACAAACAGGTTTTCAACGAACCATCGGCCAGCAGGCGCAGGCGATTGCATTGGCTGCAAAAACGATTCGTCAGAGCATCGATGAATCCAACCGTGCCGGCAAAGCCTTCCACCTGAAAAACACGCGCGGTGCCGCTGGGGGCCGTATCCTCCGGCGCGGGAACCAAGGGGTATCTTCGCAAGATCTGCTCGCATAGGACGCGGCCTGACACCAGACTGGCCGGACGCCAGGAGTTGGCGGTGAAGGGCATGTGCTCGATAAAACGCACTTGGATGGGCCGGTGTCGGGTGAATTCAACGAAGTCAAGCACTTCATCGTCGTTGACGCCCCCGATGACCACCACATTGAGTTTAAGCGAAGCAAAGCCGGCCTGGAGGGCCTGGTCGATGCTTTCCCGCACCTTGAAAAAGACCGGCTGACCGGTAATCCGTTCGAACCGGTCCGGCTGGAGGGTGTCCAGGCTGACATTGAGGGCGGAGATGCCAGCTTGTTTCAGCGCCCGGGCAGATCGTCCGAGCAGCACGCTGTTGGTCGTCAGACCGAGGGTTTGCAGGCCATCGATGGCTTTCAAATCGGCGATCAAATCCAGAATCCTCGGGTGTAACAGCGGCTCTCCACCCGTCAGCCGCACTTTCGTGATTCCGGCTTGCGCGAACACTTTGACGAGCCGGATCATTTCGGGAACGGCGAGAAGTTCGAGGTGCGGCGAGCGGACAGCGTGCCGGGGACGACAATAGATGCAGTTCAGATTACACGCCGGAGTGACCGAAAGCCTCAGGTAAGTGTGACACCGCCCCCAGGCATCAATTAGGGGCGCGGCCCCAACGGCCGGCTCCACGTGCCGGTGCCGGTTCGAAATTCCCGGAGAAGCGCTAGTGAGGCTGGCAAGCATGGAACGTGGTTGGGTCGGATGGGCGGGCGAGGGTTGGCCGCTTGCGGTCGGCGTTCATTCGCGGGTGCCGTTGCCCGAAATGAGGTGTTCGCCTTTCCGGTGCCTGATCGGCGAGGTGGTGATTTCGGTGCCATCCGGCCAACTGGGGTGGCCGGACACCATTCCTTTTAGGTGGATATCAGGAGTCGCCAACGGGTTCCTGGCATTGCGTTTGGCGACCCCGGCCCAATTTTGAATTTTCACCAATAGC
>Ga0209429_10000981_pt1 | contig 18401 bp, 31 predicted proteins | sample BarGraNGADG00212_3_FD_184493 | JGI IMG/M metagenome (GOLD analysis project Ga0209429, IMG submission 184493) | Arctic peat soil microbial communities from Barrow, Alaska - Barrow Graham LP Ref core NGADG0004-212 (SPAdes) (version 2) | ecosystem: Environmental > Terrestrial > Soil > Wetlands >...
TTGCCATTCGCGAAGGCGGCCGCACTGTCGGCGCCGGCGTTGTGACCGCGATCACGGTGTAAACGGGTATAAAGTCATTACAAACAAACTTAAAATGCGATGAGATGAAAGGGTGCCGGTTCAGAAGTCGGAAATCGGACGTCGGACGTCGAAATAGAAGGAATTTGCCTGGGGCAAAGTCCAACAAGTCTGACGACTGCTTACTGACGACTGACGACTGAATTGGGGAATTTTCACCGAGAAAGTCCGCTAATCGGGCGATTAAGGAGGACCTGGAAAGTATGACAAGCCAAAAAATCAGGATCAGGCTCAAGGCTTTTGACCATCATATGCTCGATCAATCCGCTCAAAAAATTGTGGATACAGCAAAAAGAACCGGTGCTTCTGTGGCGGGACCTATTCCGCTGCCCACTGAGAAAAATATTTATACAATTCTGCGCAGCCCCCACGTTAACAAGGATTCACGTGAGCAGTTTGAAATGAGAACACACAAGCGGTTGATTGATATTTTAGAACCCACTCCGAAAACAGTTGATGCGCTGATGCGCCTGGATCTGCCTGCTGGAGTGGATATCGAGATTAAACTATAGCGGAATGGGGACACACCCTGATTGTAGGGCCGGATTCATCCGGACATGTGCGAATAAATTCGCACCTACAATAAAAACGATGTGGAATGTCCCCGAAAATTAGAGGTAATGTTGGGGGGAACTCCAACCTCTTATCACAGAAAACAGAGGTGCAAAGAATGCCTAAGGGAATTCTTGGAAAAAAAGTTGGCATGACTCAGATTTTTACCGATAAGGGTCTGGCCATTCCTGTAACTGTTATTGAAGCAGGCCCGTGCATAGTTATCCAGAAAAAAACCCCCGAAAAAGATGGTTATAGTGCCATTCAGATTGGTTTTGGCGAGAAAAGAGAACGTCTTTTTACCAAACCTCTGGCGGGGCATTTTACTAAAGCCGGAATTCGCCCGCTTCGTTTTTTGCGGGAGATGCTGGTTGAAGATCCGGAAGTTTTTCAGGTTGGACAGGAAATTAAGGCCGATATTTTTGCCCAGGGTGAAAAAGTTGATGTGGTAGGCACATCCAAAGGAAAAGGATTTGCGGGTGCGATCAAGCGCCATGGCTTTCACCGCGGCCCAATGGCCCATGGTTCCAAGTACCACCGCAGCCCCGGTTCACTGGGAGCGAAAGGACCGGCCAGAGTATACAAAGGAAGAAAGCTGCCAGGCCATATGGGAACTGATCGGGTTACGGTGCAAAACCTGGAAGTAATAAAGGTTGACGCTGACCGGAACCTGATAGCTGTAAGAGGCGCGATTCCCGGCCCAAAAGGTGGTTTAATACTGGTCAAACCAGCCACAAAGAGCCGTTAGAAAGCTTTGAAGCAAAACAAAAGTTTTACTGGACACGAGTTGTAAGAAGATAGACGTGGGGAACTCAATATGAAGGAGCGGGTACCTTCGCGACGGGAAACCGGAGAGGTATACAGAAACACCTTCCCCCGCGTCCCAATTAAGGAGGAAATAGCATGCCAACAGTAGCGTTGTACAATATCAGCGGCGAACAAATCGGCGAATTGACGCTGAAGGATGAGATTTTTGGCGTCGAAGTCCATGAGTCGGTTTTGCATGACGCTGTTGTGATGCAGTTGGCCGGCCGCCGTCTCGGTACGCATGACACTAAAACCAGGGCTGAGGTCAGAGGCGGTGGTCGCAAGCCATGGCGCCAAAAAGGAACCGGCAGGGCTCGCGCTGGTACCAGTCGTTCACCTATCTGGCGCGGCGGCGGGATCGTATTTGGCCCCCACCCCAGGGACTACAGCTACAGCCTGCCAAGGAAAGTCAGGAGACTGGCGCTGAAATCAGCCCTGTCAGGAAAAGTTAATTCAGGTGACATTCTTGTTTTGGATGAGCTTAAGCTGGACCAGCCTAAAACCAGGGACATGGTCAAAATATTGAACAACCTTAATGTAGCAGATGCCCTGCTGGTGACGGCTGAAAAGGATGAAACCGTGGAAAAATCAGCCCGGAACATCCCCAATATCAAACCATTGACAGCGACCAGTCTTAATGTTTACGACATAATGTCTTATAACAAGCTGATTATGACAAAGGACGCTGTAGCCAAGGTCGAGGAGGTGTTCGCGCAGTGAAAGACGTACGCGATGTTCTAAAAAAACCGTTGATAACTGAAAAAAGCACGTCTCTTTTACAGTATAACAAATACACCTTCGCGGTGGATCCCAGGGCTAACAAAACCGAGATTAAGCAAGCAGTGGAAAGTATATTCAAAGTTAAAGTGGAAAAAGTCAACACCATGAATGTAAAGGGCAGGAAAAAGAAAGTCCGTAATATTCCCGGCAGAACATCTGACGGCAAGAAAGCCATTGTCACCTTGAAAAAAGGTGATAAGATAGAAATCTTTGAGGGAATATAAGCCGGAGATGAAGGAGGTGCACCCCTGTGGCTATTAAAAAATTTAAGCCAACATCACCTGGCCGTCGTTTTGTGACAGTCGCAGGCTTTGAAGAAATCACAAAAACAGAGCCTGAAAAAGCACTCATCCAACCTATAAAAAGGACAGGCGGCAGAAACGCCCAGGGCAGGTTGACGGTAAGACACCGCGGTGGCGGACACAAAAGGATGTACAGGGTAATAGATTTCAAGCGTGATAAAGACTCGATACCGGCAAAGGTTGCCAGCATCGAGTATGATCCCAACCGCTCATCCCGCATTGCACTGATTAATTATGCAGATGGGGAAAAACGGTACATCATAGCGCCGGTCGGCCTGAAAGTAGGGCAAATGGTGGTTTCCGGACCGGAATCCGATATCAAGGTGGGCAACTGCCTGCCGCTGAAAAATATTCCACTGGGCACAATGATTCATAACATAGAACTCTATCCAAAGGGCGGTGCTAAAATGGTCCGCTCTGCAGGCGGTTCAGCCCAGTTAATGGCCAAGGAAGGCAAGTATGCGAACCTTAGAATGCCGTCCGGCGAAATGCGCCTGGTGCTGCAGGAATGCCGCGCCACCATCGGCCAGGTTGGCAATGTGGAGCATGAAAACATAACGATAGGTAAAGCCGGCCGTTCACGGTGGATGGGTATTCGCCCCACAGTCAGGGGAGTCGTGATGAACCCGGTTGATCACCCGCATGGCGGCGGCGAGGGCCGTTCACCTATCGGGATGAACCCTGTAACGCCCTGGGGCAAACCGGCACTTGGAGCCCGGACCAGAAAGAAAAAGCCCAGCGATAGGATGATTATCAAGAGGAGAACCAAGTAGGACGTCAGTCTTAAGACGTCAGACGTCAGAATAGCTGGAATTCACTTTGCGAATCCCAGAAGAACCTGAAGTAATAATACCCTTAAGGAATCCATTCATACCGAAGTCCGACGTCCGACGTCCGACGGCTGAGAAGGGAGGTTGTGTATTGGGTCGTTCATTAAAAAAGGGACCGTATTGTGCGCAAAAGCTTCTTGATAAAATAGAAAAAATGAATGAAACTGGTGAAAAGAGAGTAATTAAGACCTGGTCAAGGGCTTCAACAATCTTTCCACAGATGGTAGGCCATACATTCGCAGTGCATGAAGGCAGAAAGCATATTCCTGTTTATGTCACCGAGGATATGGTTGGGCATAAACTGGGTGAATTCGCGCCCACCAGGCTTTTCAGGGGGCACGGTCATCATACTGAAAGGTCTTCGGCGCTGAAATAGACGCGAGAAATATGACATGATACTTTGGAAGTGAGACGTGAGTAGTTATACGTGGATATTTAGATAATTATCATGCGTCCGACAACACACGGACCATCACCAAAATGGGAGGTAAAACCGGTGGAAGCTAAGGCCATAGTCAAGTATGTGAGATTATCCCCGCGTAAGGTGCGCCAGGTGGTTGATCTTATCCGGGGTAAAAAAGTAAATGAGGCTCTGGCTATTTTGAGATATGTACCTAAAAGGGCCTCAGAAGTGGTAACCAAGGCGGTTAAATCTGCCGCGGCAAATGCTGAAAACAATATGCAGATGGAAAGAGACGAGTTGTTTGTAACATCATGCTTTGTTGACCAGGGTCCCACTTTAAAACGATTCCAGCCCCGGGCCATGGGAAGGGCGGATGTAATACGAAAGCGCACCAGTCATATAACAGTTATGGTGGGCGATAAAAAGGAGGGGTAAATCTAAGTGGGGCAAAAAGTAAATCCCATAGGCCTCCGGATCGGGATAATCAAGGATTGGGAAAGCAAGTGGTTTGCTGAGAAGAGGAATTATGCCACCCTCTTGCACGAGGATATAAAAATACGCAGGTACATCAAGAAAAAGCTTTTTGTAGCTGGTATTTCCAAGGTTAAAATTGAGCGGGCGGCCAACCGCGTTAAAGTATCCATCCATACTGCCAAGCCCGGTATTGTAATTGGCAGGGGCGGAGTGGAAGTAGAAAACCTGCGCAAGCAGCTGGAAAGCCTTACCAACAAACAGGTTAACGTGAATATTGTTGAAATCAAAGTTCCCGAACTTGATGCCCAGTTGGTAGCTGAAAATGTCGCCGCGCAGCTTGTAAAGCGGACTGCATTCAGGCGGGCCATGAAACAAGTGGTTTCTCGCTCCATGAAAATGGGAGCCAAGGGTATAAAAATTGCGTGCGGCGGCCGGCTGGCCGGTGCTGAGATTGCCCGCAGCGAATGGTACAGCGAAGGCAAAGTGCCCCTGCATACCCTGCGTGCGGATATTGATTATGGAGCTGCCGAGGCCAACACGACTTACGGGAAAATAGGAATTAAAGTTTGGATCTATAAAGGAGAAGTTTTGCCGGCAGCCAAGATTCCCGCAAGAGCCCCGGATAGGGGAGGGAAAGCCGCTCCCGGTGAAGGAGGCGAATAAGCAAATATGCTTTTACCGAAAAGGGTTAAACACCGCAAGCAGCACCGAGGTCGGATGACAGGCAAGGCCAAGGGAGGCAAGGAAATTAGTTTTGGCGAATTTGGGCTTGAGGCTCTCGAGCCGGCCTGGATAACTAACAGGCAGATTGAAGCGGCCCGTATCGCTATGACCCGTCATATTAAAAGAGGCGGTAAGGTTTGGATCAGAATTTTCCCGGATAAACCGGTTACCGCTAAACCGGCAGAGACCCGCATGGGCTCCGGTAAAGGTACCCCTGAATTCTGGGTGGCGGTAGTAAAGCCCGGCCGGATTATGTTTGAGCTGGCCGGCATTACTGAAGAAGTAGCGCGTGAGGCTTTGCGATTGGCGTCTCATAAGCTGCCGATTAAAACTAAGTTTGTTAAACGCGGGGAAGTGGGTGAGGTCAATGAAGGTTAAAGAGCTTCGGGAATTGACCGATGCCGAGCTTGGTAAAAATCTGGACGACTCCAAAGACGAGCTCTTTAAGTTAAGATTCCAAATGGCCACAGGACAACTGGATAATCCGATGAAATTACAAGAAGTCCGCCGCAAGATTGCGCGGGTCAAAACTATAATTCGCGAACGCGAGTTGGGGATCCAGCGGGCGTAAAGGGGGTAAAGAAATGGAAGAGCGTGGAATGCGCAAGGTGCTTACAGGCAAAATCGTAAGCGACAAAATGGAAAAGACCGTGGTTGTGGCCGTTGAATCCCTGGTCAGGCACCCCCTGTACCAGCGCACCATTCGTCGCACAAAGAGGTTCAAAGCACATGATGAGGAAAATTCCTGCCGTATCGGTGACAAAGTGAGAATGATGGAAACCAGGCCCCTCTCTAAAGAAAAGCGGTGGCGTATTATCGAAATCCTTGAAAGAGCGGAACAAATATAAGGCGTGAGATGTGTGACATATTAGATGTGAGAAATGAGACGTGAGACGTTGGAATTAATAAATGCAGGTGCGAATTTATTCGCACAAAAGACCAAAAGGAATACCAGGATACTTACGTCCAACGACCCACGACTCACGACCAGGATGTCCCACCTCCCACTGTGTCAGTAAGGAGGTAGTAGTTGTGATTCAAGTCCAAACTATGCTTACCGTAGCGGATAACACCGGAGCACGCAAGCTTATGTGCATTCGTGTTCTTGGCGGGGGAATGCGCCGCTATGCCAGTGTGGGTGATATTATAGTTTGTTCCGTTAAGGAATCCACACCAGGCAGTGTTGTAAAAAAAGGTGAAGTTGTAAGGGCTGTAGTGGTCCGCACCAAAAAAGAAGTTCGTCGCCCGGACGGTACTTATATCAAATTTGATGAGAATGCCGCAGTGGTCATCAAGGATGACCAGAGCCCGCGCGGTACCCGTATCTTTGGGCCGGTTGCGCGGGAGCTGAGAGATCGCGATTTCATGAAAATCGTTTCTCTGGCACCTGAAGTACTCTGAGAAGTGAGAAGTGAAAGATGAAGGAATTAGCTGAAGGCAAATTCTAACGAGTCCCACGATGCACGGCTCAATTTGGAGGTGAACAATACATGGCTGAACAAAAAGCTAAACAGAAGGTCCATGTCCGCAAAGGCGACACGGCACTGGTGATAGCCGGTAAAAATACCGGTAAAAAAGGGAAAATACTTTTGGTGATACCTGATAAAAGCAAGGTGGTTGTCGAAGGAGTAAACGTTGTCAAACGTCACTCCAGGCCCACTCAAAAGCTGCCGCAGGGAGGCATCATGCAAAAGGAAGCCCCTATTCACAGTTCAAATGTTATGCTTTTCTGCAGCAAATGCAGTAAACCAACCAGGATTGGCAAAAAAATACTTGACAACGGTGAAAAGATACGCATATGCAAGAAGTGCGGCGAGAACCTATAATTAGTTGATAAACAACTTCCGAGAAGGGAGGTAGTAAAGTGTCCAGGCTTAAAGACAAATACAAGAACGAAATTGTCCCAGCTCTCACGCAAAAGTTTGGGTACAAAAATATAATGCAGGCGCCGAAAATTGAAAAAGTAATCGTAAACATGGGTTTGGGTGAAGCCATTCAGAACTCCAAGATTATAGATGCCGCGGTTAGTGACCTGATGATCATCACCGGTCAAAAACCGGTTACCACCAAGGCTAAAAAATCTATTGCTGCATTTAAACTGCGCGCTGGAATGACTATTGGTGCGAAAGTGACACTGCGTGGGGAAAGAATGTACGAGTTCGTAGATAAGCTTTTTAGCATAGCGCTTCCCAGGGTTAGAGACTTTCGCGGCATTTCAGTAAAATCATTTGATGGGCGCGGCAATTTCAGCATGGGTGTTCGTGAGCAGCTTATCTTCCCAGAGATAGATTACGATAAAATTGATAAGATTCGCGGTATGGATATTATTTTTGTCACCACGGCCAAAACAGACGAAGAAGCCAGGGAACTATTGAAGTTGATGGGCATGCCATTCAAGGCGGCATAAAGGAGGGAAGATAGTGGCAAAAAAATCATTGATTTTAAAAGCGGCGCGTCCTCCAAAGTTTAAAGTACAAGCGTATAACAGGTGTAAACTTTGTGGAAGGCCTCACGCATATATGAGGAAATTCGGAATTTGCCGGATCTGCTTCCGGGAACTGGCTTATAAGGGTGAACTTCCAGGAATCCGCAAAGCCAGCTGGTAAAGCAGGTGACCAGTATTAAGAGGCCTCAAGACAAGACTTGGGGGAAAATAAAATTTCCAATTAAAGTGTGCCGTTATGTAGGCCTCTGTATTAAGGAAGGGAGGTTAGTTGTATGGTTATGACTGATCCGATTGCAGACTTCTTAACCCGTATCCGCAACGCCAACACGGTTTATCATGATAAAGTTGAAGCGCCGTCCTCCAGGATGAAAAAGGCTATCGCCGCCATCCTGCGGGATGAAGGTTTCGTCAAAGAATATGAGTACGTCGACGATGGGAAACAGGGCATTATCAGGGTTTATCTGAAATATGGCGCTAATAAAGGGCGAGTGATCACTGGCTTAAAGCGTATATCAAAGCCAGGGTTAAGAGTCTACGCCAGAAAAGATGATGTGCCGAAGGTCTTAGGCGGCCTTGGTATTGCGATAATATCCACTTCAAAAGGAATTATGACTGATAAAAAAGCCCGTAAAGAAGGACTTGGCGGCGAGGTACTCTGCTACGTCTGGTAAATAGTTGTTTTCTATTAAGAAGGGATTTGCAGCCAAGCAAGTTCCATAAGCAGCCCGATGTTGGTTTAAGGCGAATGACGGCTGAATTGGGAGGTGTAATAGATGTCCAGAATTGGTAAGCAGCCTATTCCGGTGCCCCCTGGTGTTGAAGTCAAGATTGACGGGGCAACTGTAAGGATCAAAGGTCCCAAAGGTCAGCTGGAAAGAGTGCTGCACCGGGATATGATTATTAAACACGAGGCAGGCCAGCTGGTTGTTGAACGGCCATCTGACAATAAGCTTCACAGGTCGCTGCATGGCTTAACCCGCACCCTAGTCAACAACATGGTGGTGGGTGTGACCGCCGGATTTCAGAAAAACCTGGAATTGGTCGGAGTCGGATACCGGGCCTCCAAGCAGGGCAACAAACTGGTGCTGGCCGTAGGCTATTCTCACCCGGTGGAAATCGAGCCGGAGGCAGGCCTGGAGATCGAAGTCCCTGTGCCTACCAAGATTAGTATCAAAGGTGTTGACAAGGAAAAAGTCGGCGCACTGGCGGCAAAAGTACGTGCTGTGCGGGAGCCTGAGCCTTACAAAGGTAAAGGGATCAAATACGAGGGTGAAAAAATCAGGCGCAAGGCCGGTAAGGCCGGCGTCAAAAGGTAAAAAACAGGTTTAAAAGATAAAAACACAAGACGGAATAAATATATTCTCGGATTCATATAGGCTTTTGTATATGGCCTGAAGGGAGTGAATCATTACATGTTGAACAAGCCCAGCCGAAAGGCACTGCGGGGAATTCGGCGCCAGAGGGTCCGCAGGAAAATCGAGGGCACTGCTGTGCGGCCTAGGCTAAACGTGTTCCGCAGCCTGCAGAATATCTACGCGCAGATTATTGATGACGAAAAAGGGAAGACTCTGGTTGCCATCTCAACCCTGGCACCTGAATTGAAGGGAAATCTTACTTCAAACAACGATACAGCAGCGGCGACAGCCGTTGGCGAGCTGTTGGCGAAAAAAGCGGCGGAAGCCGGGATAAAGCAGGTTGTATTCGACCGTGCCGGGTATGTATACCACGGGCGGGTCAAGGCTCTGGCGGATGCTGCCCGGGCCGGCGGATTAGAATTCTAGGCAAAGCGGCAACTACTGTGTATCAGGTTAAGGGATACAAAATCAACTACAACAATGGGCAGTATATTCCTAACGTACGGTAAAAAGGAGGGAAATAGATGGCGAGAATTGACGCCAGCAAATTGGAAACGTCAGAAAAAGTAGTTTATATCAACCGTGTAGCCAAGGTGGTTAAGGGCGGACGGAGATTTAGCTTTTCAGCTCTGATGGTGGTCGGAGATGGCAGCGGCCACGTAGGCGCTGGGCTTGGCAAGGCCGGTGAAGTTCCGGAAGCTATTCGCAAAGGGATTGAAGACGCGAAAAAATCTATGATCGAAGTTCCTATTACCGGCACAACTATTCCCCATGAGATTACGGGAGTATTCGGCGCGGGCAAGGTCCTATTGAAACCGGCCGCCCCCGGCACAGGTGTTATCGCCGGTGGTCCGGTGCGGGCGATTCTGGAAGCGGCAGGGATACGGGATATTCTCACCAAGTCACTTGGATCAAATAACGCCAATAACATGGTTCGCGCAACCATGTGCGCCTTAAGGGGTTTAAGGACCAGGGAAGATGTGGCCCGGCTAAGAGGAAAAACTGTAGAAGAGTTGTTAGGCTAGGAGGGAATACTTTGGCTAAGTTGAAGATAACCCTGGTCAAAAGCCTGATTGGCCGCCCGGAAGACCAGCGGGTCACTGTGCGTACCCTGGGCCTGACCAAGACATACCGTTCAGTTATCCAGGAAGACACCCCTCAGATCAGGGGTGCGATCAATAAAGTATGCCATTTGCTTAAGGTTGAGGAAGCATAAGGGAGGTGGGACAAGTGAAACTGCATGATTTAAGACCGGCTCCCGGAGCAAGAACAAAGCCAACCCGCAAGGGTCTGGGGATCGGTTCTGGACTGGGCAAAACGGCCGGCAAGGGTCACAAGGGTCAAAATTGCCGCTCAGGTGGCGGTGTGCGCCCGGGTTTTGAAGGCGGTCAGATGCCGCTGCAGCGCCGCATGCCCAAGCGCGGATTCTATAATCCATTTAGCAAAGAAATTATAGCGATTAACATAGACCAACTGAATCGTTTCGAAAACGGGGATGTCATAACTCCTGAAACACTGCTAGCCGCCCGGGTGATCAAGAAAACAGCCGACGGTGTGAAAATACTGGGCAATGGGAATCTTGAAAAATCCCTTACGGTTAAAGCCCAGGCGTTTAGTAAGTCGGCTGAAGAAAAGATTACAGCAGCCGGTGGTAAAACTGAGGTGATTTAATTGCTTGAAAGTTTCAAGAGTGCTTTTAAGGTTTCTGAATTAAGAACAAAGCTTCTTTACACACTGGGCATGATCTTTATATTCAGACTGGGCGCTCACATACCCGTGCCCGGGATCAACGTGGAGCGATTTGCTGACCTGGTCAACAGTGGGGTCATATTTGGGTTTTTTGATATCATCTCCGGGGGGGCGTTAAAGAACTTTTCTGTTTTTGCCATGGGTATTATGCCATACATCAACGCATCCATTATCCTGCAGCTGCTTACAGTGGTAATACCGCACCTTGAACGGCTTCATAAAGAAGGCGAGGAAGGCCGCAAGAAAATATCCCAGTACACCCGTTACCTCACTGTTGTCCTGGCTTTTATCCAGGGTATCGGTATGGTGGTTGGAGTTAGCGGGGCGCTGCAGCATCCAAGTCCGCTGGCTTATGTCATGGCTGCGCTTACTATCACAGCCGGGACGACTTTCCTGATGTGGATGGGTGAGCAGATCACTGAAAGAGGCATAGGCAACGGTATTTCACTCTTGATCTTTGCCGGAATTGTTTCCAGGGTGCCTCAGGGCGCGGTGAAGATAGGAGAATACCTGACCGCCGGGACAATAAACATTTTCAGCCTTGTGCTTCTTGTTGTTATCGGAGCACTGGTAATTGCGGGTGTGGTTGCAGTACAGGAGGGGCAGCGACGTATCCCTGTACGGTACGCGAAGCGGGTTGTGGGCCGCAGGGTATACGGCGGCCAGACTACTCACCTGCCGCTCAGAGTGAACCAGGCCGGGGTAATGCCTATCATTTTTGCCTCATCCCTTTTGATGTTTCCGGAGACTATCGTCAAGATGTTTCAGGGAAGCGCGGTGGCAAATTTTTACGGTACCTACCTGGGTTGGGGAACAGCACCGCATACAATTATCTATGCATTACTGATTATTGGCTTTACTTACTTTTATACCGCGGTTGTGATGAACCCCAATGATGTTGCAGACAACATTAAAAAATACGGAGGCTTTATCCCGGGTCTGCGTCCCGGGCGGCCCACCGCTGAATATATCAGCAAGGTAATGGGCAGGGTGACCCTGGCCGGAGCCTTATTCCTGGCTTTAATCGCGATCCTGCCTAATTTCGTGCTGCTGGCCACCAAGATACCTAATATCTACTTTGGAGGCACGTCACTTCTAATTGTTGTAGGTGTCGCTCTTGATACCATGAAACAGGTAGAATCACACCTTCTGATGCGCAGTTATCAGGGCTTTATTAAGTAGGTGGGAAAATGATTACCTGTAAATCCGAGCAGGAAATTGCTTATATGCGTGAAGCCGGGCGGGTGGTGGCGAAAGCACATGCCGAGCTTGCCAAGGTGATTAAAGTGGGGATGACAACTCTTGAGTTGAACAGGCTGGCAGAAGACATAATTGTTAAAGCAGGCGCCAGGCCCGCTTTTAAAGGGCTTTACGGGTTCCCGTATACAATTTGCGCTTCCGTAAACGAGGAGGTAGTACACGGGTTCCCAAGTGCCAGAAAACTGGAAAACGGCGATATTATCAGCATTGACATCGGAGCGGAAATAAATGGATATTTCGGTGACAGCGCTGCCACCTACCCGGTGGGAGAGGTCAGTCCTGAAGTTTCAAGCCTTTTAAAATCTACGGAAGAATCACTTTATAAAGGGATTGCCATGGCAAAGGCAGGAAACAGGCTCTCAGATATTTCTCATGCTGTTCAAGTTTGTGCGGAGGGTTACGGGTATTCCGTGGTGCGGGATTATGTGGGCCACGGAATCGGCAAACTGCCGCACGAAGAACCACAGGTACCGAACTTCGGCAAACCGGGGAGAGGGATCAGGCTAAAAGCGGGAATGACATTAGCAATAGAACCGATGATTAATATGGGCACTTATGAAGTGCGTACCCTTTCGAACAACTGGACTGTAGTAACTTTAGACGCAAAACTTTCAGCTCATTTCGAACATACAATTGCTATTACCAATGACATACCGGAAATACTTACTAGGACGTGAGAGCAGCTCGAAAATCGCGTCTCAGGAGGATGGGCCATGTCAGAGAATGAGGTGCGGATCGGACAACTGGTTTCTTCATTACAAGGGCGGGACAGTGGTTTGTTCTACCTGGTAGTGCAGATTGAAAATGAATCCAGGGTCCGTATTGCAGATGGAGAAGGGCGAAAAGCGGAAAAGCCTAAGAGTAAAAACATCAAACACTTAAAATTCTATGATATAGTTGCAGTAAACATTTTTGATAAGACGCAAATTGGGAAAAGAGTTACCAGCGAGGATGTCCGGAAGGAACTTAAGAGTCTAGTTTGTCAACTGCCACTGTAAAATATTTAATAACACGGCAATTGAAACATTATCATACAATATAGCGACAGACTCAGAAAAATTATTTTTTACAGCAGGCGCTAATGAGTGTCCATTTTAATTACAAGGAGGTTTGCTATACACCTGATGTCAAAACAAGATGTGATCGAGGTTGAGGGAACCGTGATCGAACCGCTGCCAAACGCGATGTTCCGCGTTCAGCTGCAAAACGGCCACAAGGTTTTGGCGCACGTTTCGGGGAAAATCAGGATGAACTTTATCCGGATCCTGGCAGGAGACCGGGTGATGGTAGAACTTTCCCCTTATGACTTGTCCCGCGGTAGAATTGTTTACCGCTACAAGTGAGAAGTGAGATGTGAGAAATGGGACTTGAGAGTGAAGGAAATTTCTCAAGGATCGAATGCCTTAAGAGGAATACCCTGATACTCACGACCAATGACTCACGACTCACGACTAAGATTGGAGGGTTGATGGTGAAAGTCAGGCCATCGGTTAAGACTATGTGCGAAAAATGCAAGATCATTCGCAGAAATGGTAAGGTTATGATAATCTGTGAAAACCCCAAACACAAACAGGTTCAAGGGTAAAACAGGAGGTGTTGAATAGAATATGGCACGTATTGCAGGCGTTGACTTGCCTAGAGATAAACGGGTAGAAATAGCACTTACCTATGTTTTTGGCATTGGCAAGCCCACGTCCCAAAAAATCTTGACCCAGACCGGGGTAAATCCGGACACCAGGGTGAAGAATCTTACAGAAGAAGAAATAAACAGGCTGCGCGAAGTTATTGAGAAGAATCTCAAGGTAGAGGGAGATCTTCGCAGGGAAATCGCTTTAAATATCAAGCGATTGATTGAAATTGGCTGTTACCGGGGCTTGCGGCACCGCCGTGGTATGCCTGTGCGCGGACAGCGGACAAAGACCAATGCCAGAACCCGCAAAGGACCGCGTAAGACAGTCGGAGTCCGCAGAAAAAAATAAGTTAGAGGAGGTTGTTCAATGGCGCGTCGCGTAGCCAGGACAAAAAAGCGTGAACGCAAAAACATAGAAAATGGGATTGCTCACATTAAGTCCACATTCAATAACACGGTCGTTACCATTACAGATACTAAGGGCAATACCTTGTCATGGGCCAGCGCCGGTGGGGTAGGATTTAAAGGATCCAGGAAAAGCACCCCGTTCGCTGCTCAGCTGGCAGCCGAGAACGCTGCCAAAGAGGCCATGGAACATGGCCTGAAAGAAGTAGAAGTTATGGTTAAGGGGCCGGGCGCCGGACGGGAAGCTGCCATTCGCTCCCTGCAGGCCGCCGGTTTGGAAGTTAACATGATTAAAGATGTCACTCCGATCCCTCATAACGGATGCCGGCCGCCCAAGCGCCGGAGAGTTTAAGGAGGTGCGCTATATTTGGCAAAATATACTGGATCTGTCTGCCGGCTTTGCCGCCGGGAAGGACTGAAGCTTTATTTAAAAGGAGACAGGTGCTTTACCCCGAAATGCGCGGCTGAGCGCAAGGCTTATGCCCCGGGCCAGCATGGACAGGGCCGTAAAAAAGTTTCAGAATACGGGCTGCAGCTGAGGGAAAAGCAGAAAGCACGCAGGATTTACGGTATTCTGGAAAAACAGTTCAGAAGGTACTTTGAAAAAGCTGAAAGGCAGTCCGGTATCACCGGTGAAAACCTGCTTCGCCTTCTGGAAAGACGCCTGGATAATGTAGTTTACCGCCTGGGGCTGGGGTCATCGCGCAGCGAAGCAAGACAGCTCGTTCTTCACGGCCATTTCATGGTGAACGGCCGGAAGGTGAACATCCCTTCATATTTAATCAGGGTTGGCGATGTGATAACGGTTCGGGAAAAAAGCAAAGAATCACCCAAAATCAAGGAATTGTTGGAGAGAGCAGGCGACCGCACGCCACCCGCATGGCTGGAACTTGAGGCCGAACAGGCCAGGGCCAGAGTGGTGGATCTGCCGGCGCGGGATCAAATTGATGCTACGGTGCAGGAGCACCTGATCGTAGAGCTGTACTCCAGATAGGATTTTGGTTGTTGGTTATTTGTTATTGGTCGTTGGACTGTTTGTAGGATTTCTCTTATATGATTTCCTCATAAACCAACTACAAACCACTAATTGCCAATCACCAGCTTAGGAGGGAACCTTTATGCTCGAAATCGAGAAGCCTAAAATTGAAATCGTTGAAATGAACGATGATTATACTTATGGTAAATTTGTGGTAGAGCCCCTGGAAAGGGGTTATGGGATTACCCTGGGTAATTCCCTGCGCCGTATCCTGCTTTCTTCACTGCCCGGCGCCGCGGTAACGTCCGTTAAAATAGACGGAGTGCTGCACGAGTTTTCAACCATACCCGGTGTTTTCGAGGATGTTACCGATATCATTTTAAATCTCAAAAGTCTTTGTTTGAAGGTTTATGGTGATGATGAGAAGATCCTGAGGATTGAAGCGACAACAGAGGGTGTAATCAAAGCAGGTGATATCATCTGCGATGCGGATGTCGAAATACTGAATCCGGAACTGGTTATCGCTACCCTGGCCGATAATTCGAGGCTGGTCATGGAGATAATGGTATCCAAAGGACGGGGATATGTTACTGCCGAACGCAATAAAAAAGGCGACCATATAATAGGGGTCATCCCCATGGATTCGGCTTTCACACCTGTTAGAAAAGTGAATTACACTGTTGAAAACACCAGGGTTGGACAGATTACCGATTTTGACAAGTTGTCTCTTGAAGTATGGACCAATGGCAGCATCCGGCCTGATGAGGCTACCAGCCTTTCGGCAAAAATATTGAATGATCACCTGCGGCTTTTTATCGGGCTTACTGAAAGCGTCAACGATGTTGAGATCATGGTGGAAAAAGAAGAGGAGCAGAAAGACAAGCTCCTGGAGATGACAATTGAGGAACTGGACCTGTCAGTGCGGTCATACAACTGCCTGAAACGGGCCGGCATAAATTCTGTAGAGGAACTAATCCAGCGCAATGAAGAAGACATGATGAAAGTCAGGAACCTGGGGAAAAAATCCCTGGAGGAAGTCATTAACAAGCTGGAAGAACTGGGCCTCTCGCTGAGGAAAGACGACGAGTAAGGGAGGGCTTTTTGAAAGTGGGATACCAGAAATTAGGTATAAATACAGGCCACCGCAAGGCTATGCTCCGCAACCTGGTCACATCCCTTTTCCGGGATGAGCGGATCAATACAACCGAAACAAGAGCCAAGGAAGTAAAGAGCATTGCCGAGAAACTGGTCACAACAGCAAAACAGGGCGATCTGGCGGCCCGCCGCCAGGCGCTGGCATATTTGTACGAAGAAGAAGTGGTCAAAAAGCTTTTTGATACAATCGCGCCAAAATATACTGACCGCTCCGGCGGCTATACCCGTTTGATCAAAGTAGGACACCGTCGTGGCGATGCCGCGGAAATGGTGATTTTAGAATTAGTGTAATGAGACGCGGTAATTGGGGACGTGGGATGTGATCAGGATGACGGAGCGTAATGTCACGGGATGTGCCAAGGATGCCCCGGGGTTCCATGACTCACGGCTCACGGCCCATGACTCAAAAGAAATATTCATTGAAGTAAAAGATCTCACTTACATTTACAACCGTGGTAAGCCCGGTGAGCACCGGGCTTTGTCTTCTGTAAACCTCGATGTAAGAGCAGGTGAGTTCCTGGCGGTTGTTGGCCCCAATGGTTCCGGGAAGTCCACACTGGCCAGGCACTTTAATGCCATGTTAAAGCCGTCAGGCGGCAGTGTCACTGTCGCCGGGATGGACACCAGCAGCCCGGATCTTGTTTGGGAGATACGCCGCTGTGTGGGCATGGTATTTCAGAACCCGGACAACCAGATAGTCAGTTCCCTTGTTGAGGAAGATGTGGCATTCGGCGCTGAGAACCTGGGTTTGCCTTCTGAAGAGGTGCAGAAAAGGGTGGAAGAAACCCTGCGTTTGACCGGGTTGTCCCAATACTCAAAGCATGCCCCCCACCTGCTTTCAGGTGGTCAAAAGCAACGGCTGGCCATTGCAGGCGTGCTGGTCATGCATCCCTCGTGCCTGGTATTGGACGAGCCAAGTTCTATGCTTGATCCCGTAGGGCGTGCTGAGTTGATGGAAAACCTTACCCGCCTGAACCGGACCATGAATGTAACTGTTGTACTGGTTACCCACATCATGGAAGAGGCTGCCTTGGCAGATAGAGTAGTTATTATGTCGGACGGCAGAATCGCTGTTTCTGCTCCTCCCGCCAGTGTATTTGCAGAGGTTGACCTGCTGGAAGGGTTAGGCCTTAAGCTGCCGGTTGCGGCTGAAATTGCCCTGGGGCTGAGAAAGCGCGGCTTTCCCCTGCCTGAAGGGATTCTTACCATCGATGATATAGTTTCTTTTTTCTCCGGCAGCCGTACTGAATGACACAGTCAGGTGAAGCCGCACAACATGGTCGGCTAAAGCCGACCCTACAGCGCTCTGGGATCTGGGGAATGCCCCGAAATTAATGGCCGAATGAATTAGACCTCGCAAAAAGCAGGTTTCCATCGTTTTATAGTTCAAAAAGGAATGCAGGATATGCCGACATCCAACGACTGACGTCCAACGACCGAATTGGGGAACCCTGACTTATGGAAGGGGACACCTCTTTATGTCTTCGATTATAAAAATTGAAAAGCTAACTCATATATACTCAACAGGTACGCCGTTCCAGGTTACTTCTTTAGACAGTATTTCCCTGGATATAGAAAAGGGCGTTTTTTTCGCAATTATTGGTTCCACCGGTTCCGGTAAATCTACTCTTGTCCAGCATTTAAACGGGCTTTTGATCCCGATGAGGGGGAAGGTATGGGTTTGTGGAATCGATACTGCCGATAAAAAGCAGCGGCGCAGCCTCTGGCGCAGGGTAGGGCTGGTTTTCCAGCAGCCGGAACAACAGCTTTTTGAAGAAACAGTTTTTGATGACGTTGCTTTTGGCCCAAGAAATATGGGCCTCAATGAGGACGAAGTAACGGAGCGGGTGAATGATGCTCTGTGCCTGGTCGGCCTTGACCCGCTGGTAACAGGCAGGATGTCCCCGTTTCGCCTGAGCGGCGGCATGCGCAGAAAAGCAGCTATCGCCGGGGTATTGGCGCTGAAGCCGGATGTGCTGGTCCTGGATGAGCCGACATCTGGTCTTGACCCGCAAGGCAGACGGCAGCTGATGGGACTAGTAGATGAGTTCCGGCGTACTGAAGGGGCAACTATTGTTCTGGTTACTCATGATATGGAAGAAGTCGCTCTTATGGCTGAGTATGTGGCTGTACTTGATAAAGGCCGTCTGATTATGGAGGGCAAGCCGCGTGAGATTTTCGACCACGAAGCGGAATTGAGTGCGATAGGGCTGGACGTGCCAGCTCCAGCCCGTCTGATGCATAAACTCCGGGCGCTGGGCAAACCGGTCCGCACCAATGTGTTGACCACGGCAGAGGCTGAGGAAGAAATCGCCAGGTTATTGCTTCATGATTAAATATATTATCGGGAGAACGGCATGTTAAGCGGTATTACCATGGGTCAGTATATACCAGGTGATTCACTGCTACACCGCCTGGATCCAAGGACAAAGGTAATTGGTGTCCTGGCGGCTGCTGCGTCCATCCTGGCAGCCTC
>Ga0209429_10000986_pt1 | contig 18359 bp, 12 predicted proteins | sample BarGraNGADG00212_3_FD_184493 | JGI IMG/M metagenome (GOLD analysis project Ga0209429, IMG submission 184493) | Arctic peat soil microbial communities from Barrow, Alaska - Barrow Graham LP Ref core NGADG0004-212 (SPAdes) (version 2) | ecosystem: Environmental > Terrestrial > Soil > Wetlands >...
CGGACAGGAACGCCTCCCAGTGGGCCCACCTCGCAGCACGCGACTGGCAGAACTACATCTCCCTGCGCTGACCCCAGCACCCAGGAACACGCACTCGACCAGGTCGAATACGACACGTCCGCCAGTATTGTCGTCGGTGCGCATCAGGTCGCCAACTCTCGCGTCGGCCCGGAGCGGGCGGTCATCGCGTGCGATGAGGTCTACCTGGATCCTCAACAGTAATCGAGCGCTGCCTACAGCCACGCGCTGGCATCGCCCGCCGGTAGGTTGAACGCGAGTCTGACGTGAACCAACGCACGCCTCGGCGTGGAGGGGACCAAGCCCAACGATGTGCGACGAACGCGCGACCACCGACGACATCAGTGAAGTTCCGCCAGCGTCTCCGGACTTCCGAGCGGCCTTTGCCGCAGCAACAGCCGCGTTGCCGCCCGAGGAGATGGCCGACGGCGAGGTCGACGTCGCCAAGCTGCAGGAGCCGCTCGCCGAAGACGCCCATGACAGCGCGGAGCGGTTCGGGCGGTCATGACCGGACAGGGCGCGGACAAGCCGCCAGTCGACAACCCCATCACGTCCTCGGACCAAGACGTCCTCAAGCGTGCGCCGATAGCCGACAGCTTCGCCGCAGAGGTTCGCCGGCTTGATGCAAGCGAAGGCATTGTCGTTGCTGTGCTCGGACGGTGGGGCCACGGCAAGAGTTCCTTCATCAACCTCATGCGCGAGCATTTCGCCGCCACTCCACCCCTAGTGGTTGTGGACTTCAACCCCTGGCTGTTCTCGGGAACGCAGCAGCTCGTAGACTTCTTCTTCACCGAACTCGCGTCGAGCCTGCAACTCAAGGATAAGGACGAGTTCCAGACGATCGCAAAGGCGCTGCGCGACTATGGCGACGTCCTGAGCCCGCTCGGTGCAATCCCCGTGTTTGGTGCCTGGTGGGAGCGAAGCTACAAGGCCACTCGGGCCTTTACTGAGTGGCTACGACAACGCCGGGAGAAGAACGCCGGATCACTCCGTGATCAGGTCGCAGATGCGCTGCGAGCGCTCGATGAGCCGATCGTCGTCGTTGTCGACGACATAGACAGACTAACTACCGCAGAGATTAGGGACGTCTTCCGGCTAGTGCGCCTTACGGCCAGTTTCCCAAACCTCATCTACGTCCTGGCCTTTGACCGCGCGCGCGTCGAGGCGGCGCTCGATGAAGACGGAGTACCCGGACGCGCGTACCTGGAGAAGATTATCCAGTTGGGGTTCGATCTCCCGTCAATCCCTGCACCACTGTTGCGCACGCATGTGTTCGCTGAGCTAGACAGACTGGTCGGTGACGTCGGCGACATCCGCTTCGACCGGAGCCGATGGGCCGACGTCTACGTGGAGACCGTCGAGCCGCTGATAGCGAGCATCCGAGACGTCACTCGACTCGCACTGTCGGCTCGACCGGTGATGGCTGCTCTGGGCAGCGACGTCGAGGCTGTCGACCTCATCGCCATTGAGTCGATTCGTGTGTTCCGGCCGGAGCTGTTCGATGCCCTGCAGCGAATCCGTAGCGATCTCACAACCACCACAGGCGGGCTGTACGGCCAGCAGCGAGACGACCGTGCGCAGTCACGGATGGAGGAGATCCTGAAGCTCGCAGGGAACGACGGCGCCGTCGTCCGGAGCCTGATCAAGCGCGTCTTCCCAGCAGCGGAGCGCCTCATAGGTGGCACCCACTACATGTCTGACTATCAAGGCATTTGGCGGAAGGCGCACCGCCTCGCACACTCGGACTTCCTTGACCTCTACCTCGACAGAGTCGCCCCGGCCGGTCTCGACGCTTTCGGCAATGCCGAGCGTGCTTTCGAGCTGCTCGCCGACCCGTCGGTGCTCGACAAGTTCCTTGTATCTCTGAATCCGGACATCCTCGGCGACACCATCGCTGCTCTTGAGGCGTACGAGGGTGAGTTCCCGGCCGATGGCATCGTGCCTGGGGCGACGGCACTCCTGAATCACATAGCTGACATCCCCGAGCGCGACGGGGGACTATTCGACCTCAGGCGCGACATCGTCGTCACGCGAGTGGTGCTGCGCATGCTCCGGCAGATCGAGGATGACTCGAAGCGGGAGACTGCGGTTCGCAGGATCCTGGCTGGCGTCGAGTCGCGCTCCTCAGAGTACGAGCTCATCTTGCTGGTCGGCCATCTGGAGCACGCCGGCAGCAAGCTTGTGAGCGAGACCACGGCGACTGACCTGGAGCAAGCACTCGCCCGGGAAGTCGAAGCGTCGCCCCCCGCGAGGATCGAGCGCGAATGGGCACTGCTCCGCGTCTACACCTTCGTCAAGGACCGGGGTGCGAATCTCGACCGGGCGGGAGTCACGGAACCAAACGTTGTCCGCGCGTTGCTCGCTGACGCGAGGGGTGAGAACCGCTCGCAGAGCATGGACTCTCGCCATGTCCGGCGCGAACAGGTACTGGCGTGGGACTCTCTCGTGGAAATCTTCGGCGGCGAAGATGCTCTACGTCCCGCTGTCGAGGCTTTGCGAGACGCCGACGGAGACTCGGACTTGGTGATCCTCGCTCAGCGGTATCTGAGCGGTTGGCGTCCCAGCCGGCACTAGCGCCGTGGCCCGCTCGCGGGCGTGCCCTCGATCTCAACGCCTCCGGACAGGTTCGATTCCTGCCTACCTGGGGGCCTGCCAGGGCCAGATGTGCTGGCCGTCGGCGGTTGCCGGCAACACCGCCAGACGTGGTCAGTGTTTGGTCAGTGGAACCAGCGAAGCCGCGTCATCTACGGCACTCCTCGCGAGTATCGCTGCAGGTCAGCGGGTTGCAAGGGGACAACGGTCGAACTCCTAAAGCGGGTGTCGGCAGTTCGAATCTGCCCAGGCGCACTGTTTGTGCTGGTCAGGGGGATGTTGACCTTGACCGTCAAGATCGGAAAGCACCGCTCTGATGAAGCGGGTGTCGGCGCCGTTCGTCAGCTTCTGGCGGACGTTTGCGCAGGTCAGGGACTCGGCGGCCCGGAACCGTGGCGCGGGTGGCGTCCGGTGCGCCTGTTGCGCCGCGCGAAAGCGGGGCTCGGTCCGGGTTTGCGCTTGCCCTGGTCAGCGGCTTGCGGATGGCTCCGGGCAGCCTCGTGCTGAGGCTCCCGGGCAGCGTCAGGTCAGCGCATGTCCGTCCAGGTCAGCGGCTGGCCGCGCCACGACCGCTGACCGTGACTCGGGGCGGCAGCCAGTGTGAGAACGGCACCGAGCCCGTGACGGTTCACATCTGGCCGGGTGAGACTGAACGGTCTCCCCCCAGGCTGCGGCCCGCAGGGAAGGGGCCCCGGGCAGACGCCCGGGGCCCCTCTCGTGCTGCCGTGTCGACGATCAGTCGAGCGCGGTCACCCGGATGTCGTCACATGCGCCCGCGAGCACCCCGGTGTTCTTGTAGCAGTAGACCGTGGCACTCGTGGCACTTGTGCTCGTCGTGAACACGACCGTGGCGGGGCCGTACTGCGATCCGAGCACCTGCTGGTAGCTCTCGGCGCCACCGTAGTTCTTGACTCCGAGTGCGATCTGCTCGTTCGAACCTCCGTTGAGCCAACCGGAGAGCGCGTAGGTCTTTCCCGGCCGCAAGCCACTGACCACCTGCCCCGCGCCACTGTTCGACGCGCCGGTGACCAGTCCGTACGTGCCGGAGTTGGCGGCCGCGGTCCCGACGAATGCCCCGGCCCCGGACTGCCCCCATGGGAAGAGGCTCCCTGACTCGAAGCCGGCGTTGGCCACGTGGTTGCTGGGATCGATCAGCATGGTCAGGCTCACGTTGTCGCAGTAACCCGCGCCGGCGCCGGCGTTCTTGTAGCAGTAGATCGTCGCGCTGGTGCTAGTCGACCCGGTCGTGAAGATGACGGTGTTCAGACCCCAGTCCGTCGTGGTCGACTTGCTGAAGGTCTCCGTCCCGCCGAACGCCTTGGCGCCCAGCGCAACCTGCTCGCCGGCCTGGGCGACCTTCATCCACGCGGTCAGGATGTAGGTCGTGGAGGGCGTCAGCCCCGTGAGCCGATTCTCGACGCCGCTGTTGACCGCACCGGTCTGCAACGCGGCGGTCCCGTTGACGCGCTGGGACGTGACCACGCTGGATCCGCCGCCGCTGAGGGTCCACGGGGCTAGGCCGCTGTCGAAACCGCCGTTGGCCACCAGCGAGGACGCCGGTGTCTCGAACGCGCCGATCGACGGCACCGGACCCAGAGCGGTCCCGATGAAATCCTGGCCGCCGTTGCCGCTGATCACGGCTCCGTTCGCCAGAGCCGGTGAACCGGCGGTGGGGCGATAGGCGCCGGCCCCTGCCGAGGCCTGCGTGCCGCTCGCGAGCGGGCCTGCCAGCTGCGGAGCGAGTCGGATGGTCCCAGCGGTGGGCTCGTTCGTGTTGTGCGGCCCGTAGAGGAGATTGTTGGCGAACGTGCCACCGGTGGTCTGCAAGTAGCCGCCCGAGCCGTAGTTCAGCACGAGGTTGTTGCGGAACTGGTAGTAGCCAGGCTGGAAGTTGCCTGACCTGGTACCCACCACGGCTGTGGAGCGCCCTGCGGGAATGTAGATCGTGTTGTTGTAGAAGTCCGGCCACGGCGCGGCGCTGTTGCTGCGGTTGGGCACGACGCCGGGGATGTCGATCACGAGGTGGGCCCGGTTGAAGTTGCTCTGGATCGGGCACACTGCGGTGTTCGTCTCGTCCTCGCTGACGTTGTACCGGACGACCGTGCCGTCGCTCGGCAGCGCTGACGTCGGTTCATCACTCCATCCGGAGATGGGGGGCATCAGCATCAGGAAGCCGCCCGAGTTGTTGCGCGAGTAGTTGTACTGGATCGTCGTGTTGTGGTTGCCCCAGTCGACATCGAACGCCATTCCGTCTTGCTGGTTGATGTCGCAGGCGACGGAGTTGCTCTGGATCAGGGAGTCGTTGCTGCCGGCGACCCAGATCGATGCCGATGCCCCGTTGCAGTACTGCCCGGAGGGCGGGCACCCGGTCATCGACTTGGAGCCGCCGTAGGCCGCGTCGTTGTGATCCATCACGGCACCCTGGCCCTTCACGACGAGGATGTCGTCACCGCCGGAGTACCGCATGGTGTTGCGCAGGATCTGCACGCCGGTGGTGAGCCCGGTCCCCTGACCGTCGGCGTCGGGAGTCACCGCGACAGCGATCCGGTCGACGTGGTCGAAGGAGTTGTCGGTGATCTGGATGTCGTCCCACGTCGAGATCGGCGTGGTGTGATCCGTCTGGATGCCGACGCCGGCGTTGGACGAGTACCAGCCGCCGGGCCAGCCCGAGATGTTGCGGATGGTCATGTTGGTGACGACTATGTGCCGCAGAGTCGTGCCCGTGGAGTTCTCGGCAACGATTCCGGAACGGTAGTCTGGGCTCGCGGCCGCATTGCGAAGCTCCAGCCCCGAGACCTCCCACTGCTGGACGTTGAGCAGCCTGATGACGGCGCCGGCGGCACCCGCGGCATCGATGATCGGCTTCGCTCCGGTTCCGTAGCTGGTCATCGTGATCGGATTGCCGGCTGCACCGGATCCGTGCGGGGTCACCTGGCCGTAGCAGGTCGTGCCGTCCTTGAAGTGGACCTGATCACCGGCCCCGAAGGTCGTCGAGTTGACGGGGGCTACCGAGTTCCACGGTGAGGCCTGAGTACCCGCCCCGTTCGTCGAGGCGGAGCAGTCCACGTAGTAGGAGGTGGTGGCCGCCTGAGCGGGGAGAGCCGTGGGAGGCAGAGCGATCATGGCCAGAGTCGCGGCCCCGAGCAGGGCATACGCACGCGTGGGTGGAATACGCTTCAACATCATCGTTGAGGTGTCCTTTTTGCGAGGAGGAACTTGGAGCGTTCCAAGTTCCGATATCCTGGCTTGGGGCGGCGCCGAAGTCAACGATCCATGCGCCGTCACTGAGCCAGGCCCCGGCAAAGTGGTGGTGGGGCCTCGGCAAAGTGGTGATGGGGGAGGCGTCCGCCGTGCTGGCCGGTGCAGGACCTGTGTGGAGTCTGATGCTGGATCGGTTGTCCCCCACGAGCCGACCTCGCGAACCCTGAGGCACTGAGGGCTACCGGGATCCGAGCCGGCGCTCACCGAGGGGTGCACGGTTAGACTGCGGCTGGCGGCGGGCTCTGGGCTCGTCGCGGGTGGCGGTCGACCGAGGAAGGGACCGTGATGGCGGCCAGCGGCCGGGTGACCCTGCACGACGTCGCGCGCGAGTCGGGGGTGTCCAAGAGCTCGGTGTCGAACGTCATTCGCAACCACCCGCACGTGCGCGACGAGGTGCGCGCCAGGGTGGAGGCGGCGATCGAGCGCCTGGGGTATCGCCCTCAGGCCATCGGGCAGAACCTGGTCTCCGGCAAGACCGGGCTGATCGCCCTGGCCATCCCCAACTTCGCCCAGCCGTACTTCGCCGAGTTCGCACGGGCGGCGGTCGCGGCCGCCGGTGTCAGGGGAGCTCGCCTGCTGGTGCTGCAGACGGACAACGACTTGGAGCGTGAACGAGAGATAGCCGATGCGTGGAGCCTTGGCGCTGCAGACGGGTTGATCTTCAGTCCGTCCTCGATCACCGACGAGGAGATCGAGCGGCGTCGGGCCGGCATGCCGCTGGTGCTGCTGGGGGAGCGTTCCAAGCTGGTGACGGTCGACCGCGTCGGGATCGACTCGGTGGAGATCGCACGGCTGGCCACGGCGCATCTCATCGATCGCGGGCGCACGAGGATCGCGATGATCGGTGACAAGGACTTCGGTGACCGGTTCGTGGTGTCCGAACGGCAAGAGGGGTACCGACGCGCGCTGGAGGCGGCAGGTCTCTCACCGGCGGCGGAGGTGCAGGGGGTGCAGGACTGGACCCGGGAAGACGGCGTGGCGGCGATGGAACGGCTGCTCGATCGCGGCGATCGCATCGATGCGGTGTTCTGCGCCAACGATCTGCTGGCGCTCGGCGCCCTGGCAGCCTTGCGGCGCAGGGGAGTCCGCGTGCCGGACGACATGGCCGTGATCGGCATCGACGACATCGAGGAGGCGTCGTACTCGAATCCGGGCCTGTCGACCGTGATGATCGATCGGACCTGGATGGCCGAGCAGGCGATTCGGCTGCTCCTGACCCGACTCGACGACTCCGAAGTTGCACCTCAGCAGCTGGCGGTTCCGCACGCCCTCAGGGTGCGTGAGTCGACCGGAGGCTCGGTGGTTCGGTCGGATGGCTCGTGACGGAGCGTCAGCCGGTTGTGTGGGCGGCGAGTCCCGCGGGCGCGGGCGCGAGGTGCGCGGCGTCACGTGCGGCCGGGCCGCACTGGGCAGTCGCTTCGCAGCGGCGCGCGACAGTCGCGCCTCGTGACGCCGTGGGAGCGGGTCACTCGTGTCGAATGTGGGTCTGACCTGCAGCGACGTACCTTTCGCTGCCGATGTGCTGAGGCCCACGGATGGATGACCGCGGCGAGGAGGGAGGCGACTTCGCTCGGTCGGCGCGGAAGGTGTTGACAGATCCCCCTCGGTGCGGTGAAACTTGCGTCGTTTGGAGCGTTCCAAACCTCAACGGAGAGAGGGAGTCATGTCCCACGTCATGAACCGATCGAGCTCGGGCTCGATCGCAGGTCGCCGCCGGTTCACTGCCTTGGCGGCCCTGTCGATCGCCGCAGCCGTGTCGCTGTCCGCCTGTGCGAGCGGGACGACTGCGCAGACTACGTCGGGCGGCTCGTCCGCCGCTGCGGCCCCGACGGTCCTGACCGTCTACGGCTGGAAGGGCGGCGACGCGGAGCCCGCCAACATCGCGGAGATCAACGCGGCCTTCGAGAAGGCCAACCCTGACATCAAGCTCGACTACCAGTTCATCCCGGCCGGTGACACGTACACGCAGCGGGCGCAGTCCGAGCTGCTCGCGGGCAAGAGCGCCGACGTCATCATGACGGACGGTTCGAAGGTCCAGGACTGGGGGTCGGTCGGCTACCTCCAGGACCTGTCCGCCAGCCCCTGGCTCCCGGGTGTGCGCAAGGAGGTCACGCCGTTCATCTCCCAGGGCGGCAAGGCCTACGCGGTTCCGATGGAGGTCATCGGGATCGACCTGTTCGCCAACCTCGATCTCCTCAAGCAGGTCGGAGTCTCCACCGCTCCGACCACCTGGGACGAGTTCCTCACTGACCTCGCGGCGCTCAAGGCAGCCGGTATCACTCCGATCGCGCTGCCCAACAAGGACGGCTGGACCGGCTCGGCAGCAATCAACGCGATCGCGGCGACGCTCGTCTACCAGCAGAACCCGGACTGGGACGCGCAGTTCCTTGCGGGCAAGGCGTCGTTCACCGACTGGGCGCCCGCCGTGCAGCAGGTGCTTGATCTCGGCACCAAGGGCTACGTCGACCTGAAGTCCGAGCTGGGTTTCGACACCTGGTCGACGGGCCTCGACGACTTCAAGTCCGGCAAGTCCGGCTTCTTCGTCCAGGGCGCGTGGAACCAGAGCGCCTTCACCACGGCAGGGGTCAACGACGTCTTCATCCCCTGGCCCGCAGGCGGAGCAGGCACCCAGCCGTCCGCCAACCTCTTCGTCGGCACGATGCTGAGCATCAACGCGAAGTCGACGGTGAAGGACGCCGCGCAGAAGTACGTCGACTTCTGGGCCGACAGCACCAACTCCGGGCCATTCCTGGAGTCCGAGTCGGCCGTCAGTCCCTTCTCGCAGGGCACGACCCCGTCTTCTCCGGCCACCGCCGACTTCGTCAAGGCCGTCGACGCGGGCAAGTACCGCATCCTTCCGTCGAACACCTGGTTCGGCGGCGCCACTGGTGAGAAGGCGATGATGGAGGAGACCCAGGCGCTCTGGCTCGGCCAGGTCGACGTCAACGGGTGGGCGAAGGCTCTCGACGCGAAGCTGGGTGGCTCCTGAGCATCGCGACCCAGGACGCGTGACCGGCCTCGGGACGGGGGCCATCGAGGAGATGGTCCCCGTCCCAATCCCTTCTCGAGGAGTCAGACCATGATCGAGCGCAAGCCGCTCGTGGCGGGAGCGTTCATCGCACCGGCCCTGGCGCTGTACCTGCTGCTGGTGATCTACCCGCTGGCCCGAGGCACCCAGCTGAGCCTCACCGACAGCAAGGTGGGCAATGCCGCGGACTTCGTGGGCTTGGCCAACTACCAGACGATGTGGCACGACCCGGCGTTCTGGCGGGCTCTGGGTATCACCGTGAGCTACGCAGTCGTGGTGGTCGTGCTCCAGAACGCGATCGGCCTGGTGCTTGCTCGAGCCCTCTACCTTCGCCCGCGTGCCCGCCGGGTCGCCGGGGTGCTGATCCTGATGCCGACGTTGATGTCCGCGGTGATGTCGGGCTTCGTGTGGTCGTCGCTGCTCGCACCCAACGGGGCCCTGACCTCGCTGCTCGACGCGCTGGGGCTGCACAGCCTCACCAGGATCTGGCTGGGGGACCCGCACACCGCGCTGTGGTCGATCGCCGCGGTGAACGTGTGGATGTTCGCGGGGTACTCCGCCGCGATCTTCCTTGCGGGGTACATGAACATGCCACGGGAGGTGCTCGACGCGGCCCAGGTCGATGGCGCGTCCGGGGCCCGGCGGTTCATCTCGATCGAGTGGCCCTTGCTGGCGCCGGCCTTGACCGTGAACGTCACGCTGGCTCTGATCGGCTCGCTCAAGGTGTTCGACCTGCCCCTGGTCATGACGAACGGAGGCCCAGCCGGAAGCACCGAGACGATGTCGATGCTCATCTACACGATGCTCTTCCGGGGTGGCGGCAGCTTCGCGTACGGGGCCGCCATCGCGATGATGCTCCTCGTCGTCGTCGTGGTCTTCGCCGGCACTGTCCAGAAGGTTCTCAGGCTCAGGGAGGAGAGGCTATGACGAACGTGCAGTCGACCACTGCGGCGCCGCGGGCGGGCGTGCGTCAGCGCCCTCGTCGCCCGTTGCCGGTGCTCATCGGCGACGCCGGCCTGACGATCGGTGTGGCCCTGATCGTGCTGCCCTTGGTCTTCACGGTGCTGACCTCGCTGAGGACGAGCGCAGACGTCTCCGACGCTCCCCTCGGTTTCCCGAAGTCCTTCACCCTGGACAACTTCCGCGCCGCCTACCAGTCGATCCACTACGGGACGAGCGTCGTGAACTCCCTCGTCGTGCTCAGTCTGTCGGCAGTCATCACCGTGATCGCCGGGGCGCTCGCGGCCTATCCCCTCGCGCGGCTCACCCGGAGCTGGGCGGGTTGGGTCTACCGGCTCTTCATCGCCGGTTCGACCGTGCCCGTTTTCGTGCTCATCGCGCCGCTCTACCTGCTCATGCGGGATCTCGGTCTGTTGGACTCATACCTGGGCGTGGTCCTGATCTACGCGGCGCTGAACCTGCCGGTCGCGGTCTTCTTCTACACGAGCTTCTTCCGGCAGATCCCGCTCGAGCTCGAGGAAGCGGCAGCGATCGACGGTGCGGGACCCTTGCGGACGTTCTTCGCGATCCTGTTCCCGTTGCTGCGTCCGATCACGGCGACCCTGGCGACGTTCCTCACCCTGAGCATCTGGAACGACCTGATCATTCCGCTGGTGTTCATCCAGACCGCTGGCCGGCGGACGGTGATGGCCAACGCGTACTCGCTGGTGGGCACGTACTCGGTGGACCCGACTGTCCTCTTCCCTGCTGCGCTCCTGGGTGTCGCGCCTCTGCTGGTCGTCTTCATCCTGCTGCAACGCGAGGTCGTCGAGGGGCTCACGATGGGCGCAGTGAAGTCCTAGCGGCGCGGTCGCGCAGTGGTGTCCGGCTCCCATCGACCCTCAGCCCTCAGCCCTCAGCCCTCAGGCTCTCGCGCCTGCCCGCCCGCGCGCGCCCGGCGTGCCCGCGTCCGGCCGCCCAGGTGGGTGCCGCCTGCCCGAACACTCGAGAGAGACGTGCCGTGCCCCGTTTGAGCGAAGTCCATATCCGAGATCCTTTCATCCTGTCGTTCGATGACCGCTACTACCTGTACGGGACAACGGATCCGCAGCCGTGGTCGGGCCCTGGCATCGGGTTCGACTGCTACGTCAGCGACGACCTCGTCACCTGGCATGGTCCGAACGCCGTGTTCCGCCCTCCGGCCGAGTTCTGGGGTCTGACCCAGTTCTGGGCACCGGAGGTGTACCCGTGGGACTCCGCCTTCGTCATGCTGGCGACCTTCGCGGACGGTGAGGGCCGGCGCGGTACCCAGGTTCTGCGGTCCGGGTCTCCTGAGGGCCCCTTCGTCCCGTGGTCCGACGGTCCGCTGACCCCCGAGAGCTGGAGGTGTCTCGACGGCACCCTGCACGTTGACGGCTCGGGCGATCCGTGGCTGGTGTTCTGCCACGAGTGGCTGCAGATCGGAGACGGCGCGATCTACGCGCGACGGCTGTCCGAGGACCTGCGGCGGGCGGTCGGGGAGCCGATCAGGCTGTTCTCAGCGTCAGAGGCGCCGTGGACCCACAGGCTGTCGAACTCGGACACCGGGTACCACGACGCCGCCTACGTGACCGACGGCCCCTTCCTGGTTCGCTCGGACGGGGGCACCCTGTGGCTGTTCTGGTCGAGCGGGAGCGGCAACGGGTACGCCATCGGGGTCGCACGGTCGTCGACGGGAGAGGTGACGGGACCTTGGCTGCACAAGTCGACGCCGGTGTGGGACCAGGACGGCGGGCACTCGATGGTCGTGCGCTCTAGGGGCAGGGACCTGCTCCTGCTGCACCATCCCAACCGCGTGCCGTTGGAGCGCGCGATCCTCGTACCGGTCGTGATCGGCGACTCGGACGTGATCGTGCAGCACGCTGACGGCACTCCCGTGGACGTCGTGCCGTGACGGGCACCGACGTCGAGGCCGCCCAGGCAGCCTCCCCGCTGGCCGGGGTGGGACGATTCGCCTGTGTCCCTCCGCGCTCGGGCGCAGACGGCGTGGATGAGCTCGGATCTGGAGCGGTGGTTCGAAGGTTCGCGTGGACAGTGGAACGGAGTCATGGTGAGTGAGATCAGGCGACACGGGATCGACCGGAGCGAGCTGCCCGCGGTCGTGGACGTCACGAACAACTCCGTGGGATTGTCCGCGGTCGACGCGGTGATCGCGGCCGGGCCGTTCGAGGACCGTTGGGAGTCCCTGACGCGGTACCAGCCACCACTGTGGTACCTGGACGCGAAGTTCGGGATCTTCCTGCACTGGGGTGTCTACTCGGTCCCGGCCTTCGGAAGCGAGTGGTACTCGCGGTCGATGTATCTCGCGGGCACACCGGAGTTCGAGCATCACGTGGCGACGTACGGGGACCAGAAGGACTTCGGGTACAAGGACTTCATCCCGTCGTTCACGATGGAGAAGTTCGACCCCGACGAGTGGGTGGCGCTCTTCCGTCGCGCGGGTGCGCAGTTCGTGGTGCCGGTGGCCGAGCACCATGACGGGTTCGCGATGTACGAGACTGCTCGGTCGCGGTGGAAGGCAACGGCGATGGGGCCGAAGCGCGATGCGCTGGGGGACCTGCTGGACGCGACGCGGCGTGCGTGGATGGTGGCTGGGGCGTCCTCGCACCGGGCTGAGCACTGGTTCTTCATGAATGGCGGAGCCCGGTTCGACTCCGACGTCCTGGACCCGGAGCTCGTGGACTTCTACGGCCCGGCTCAGCGTGAGGAGACTGCACCCAACGAGCAGTTCCTGGAGGACTGGCTGCTGCGGACCGTGGAGGTGATCGACCGGTACCGGCCGCAGATGCTCTGGTTCGACTGGTGGATCGAGCAGCCGGCGTTCGAGCCGTACGTACGCAAGGTGGCGGCGTACTACTACAACCGGGCCGCCGAGTGGGGGCGCGAGGTCGTCATCAACTACAAGTGGACGGCCTTCGCCGAGGGCAGCGCGGTCTACGACGTCGAGCGCGGCTCGATCGCAGGGATCAGGCCCGAGGTGTGGCAGAACGACACCTCGGTGTCACGCAACTCGTGGTGCTGGATCAAGGACCACGACTACAAGTCCGTGGCCGACCTGATCGCAGAGCTGGCTGACGTCGTGGCCAAGAACGGGAACCTCCTGCTCAACGTGGGTCCGACTGCCGAAGGGACGATCCCGGTCGCGGAGCAGGAGATCCTGGAAGGCCTGGGGGCGTGGTTGTCGCGGAACGGAGAAGCGATCTACGGCACGCGTCCGTGGGTCGTCGCGGGGGAGGGGCCCACGGAAGCGCCGGTCGGGTCGTTCGCCGATCACCAATCGACCGCGTACACCTCGTCGGACCTGCGGTTCACCTCGCGCCACCACGTCACGGGGGATTACGTGTACGCGATCGTGCTGCAGCGGCCCGTCGACGGCGTCGCTCGGATCGAGTCGTTCGGACGAGGACGAGGCCTGCTGACCCGCGAGATCCGTGCGGTGAGCGTGCTCGGCCAGGCAGAGGCACCGCAGTGGCGGCGCGACCACGCCGCGTTGACCGTCGAGCTCGGACCTGACCCCCAGGGTGGGACCCTCACCGACGTCGGCGTCGTGGTCAAGCTCTGGCTCGAGCCCGAGACCGCCCAGGAACGGGTCGACTTCCTCCACGGCTGAGCCGACCCTACCCATCGACCCGACCAGATGGTCGCCCGCCACGGCGCGGACGGGCTTCCTCGATCAGAGCCGGGGCCGCGGTCGGAGTGGACCATGCACCCGGTCAGGACCGTGGCGCCGGACAGGAGCCGGCGTAGCAGCGCAGGACCCACACCAGGGCACCGAGGGCGAGCGTGATGGAGTTGACGAGCATCTCTCCCGCCAGAGCGGCGCACCTCCCGCGCGCTAGGACTGGACTGAGGTCACGACCTTGCCGAGCGTGCTGGCCCGCGGGACGACAACGGCGTCGACGTAGACGTCCCGGCGTTCCTTGCCGTCGATGAGCTCGGCGGCGACGGCGATCGCGTGCTCACCGATCCTCGTGAAGTCCTGCCGCACGCTCGACAGCGGGGGGGCGTACCAGGCCGCACCGGGCACGTCGTCGAAGCCAATCACGGCGATGTCCTCGGGCACGCGGAGTCCCGCCTCCGAGATGGCGCTGAGCAGTCCGAGGGCCAGCTGGTCGTTGCCCGTGAAGATCGCGCGGGGAACGGCGTCGGAGAGAATCTGGCGCCCGGCGCGATATCCCTCCGCCGGATCCCATGACCGACCTTCGACGACGCGCGGCTCTATGCCGGCCTGCTCGCAGAACTCCCGGAAGCCCCGCAGCCGGTCAATCGCATCGGACCAGTTGAGGTCTCCAGTCAGGTGGAGGATGTCCCGATAGCCGCACTCGACGAGGTGCGCGGCTGCCATCCGGCCGCCGGCGACCTGGTCGATCGAGACCGTCGAGATGCCCTCAAGATCCCGTTGTCCGGCGAGGACGAGCACCGTCGGGGTGCTCTCCCGCACGCACACGAGAGCCGGGACGATCCGGCTCGACTGCGCGAGCACGACCACGCATTCGACCTGCCGGCGCTGGAGATGGACGAAGGCCTCCCGGACGGGCTCCGGGCGTGCCTGCTCCTCCGTGGCGATCACGACGTAATATCCGGCCCGCCGTGCGGCGGCCTCGACGGCCATCAGCGTGTCAACCATGCCGAAGTGCGCGGGTCCCGCGATCAACACCCCGATCACGCCGCTCCGGCTCGACGCGAGCGTCCGGGCGGCCAGGTTCGGCTGGTAGCCGAGGTCCTTGACCGCCTGAAGCACGCGCGCCTTCTTCGCGCCGTCCACCCCCGCGGAGCCGTTCAGCACGCGCGAAACCGTCTGCAATGAGACGGCTGCCGCCTCGGCGACGTCGGCCATCACTACGCGACGCTTGTTCGGCATCAACCGGTCTCCCTGGTGAATTGTGCGAGAACTCATGCTCAACCGCGTCCCGATTCGACCGAGCGGTCGTCACAGGCCGTAGAGAGAGCGCATTCCGACGAGTTTATCGACTTCGTCCTCGGGGAGGTTGCGCTCCCCGCCGACGAGGCGGGCGAGGAAGGTGATCTTCGCGGTGTACTCGAGCCGTTCCATGTTGAGGTAGGCGCCCATCAGCGTCGGACCCCACGAGAGCGCGCCGTGGCTTTCGAGCAAGCAGGCGGTGTGGGTGTGGACGAACGGTTCCACCGAGTCGGGCACGGCCTCGGTGGAGGGCGTCCCGTAGGGAGCGAGCGGGATCTCGGGCATCGCGATGACGGACTCGGGCATCATCTTCCCGGCCAGGGCCTCGCCCTTGATGGCGAAGACGGTGCCGAACATGGGGTGAGCGTGCACGACCGCGCCCACCGTGTCCGACACCTGGTACAGACGCAGGTGCATCTTGATCTCGGACGACGGCATCACGCCGTCGGCGATCTCGAGCACCTCGCCCTTGAGGTTGACCTTGACGAGCAGCTCGGGCGAGAGGTAGCCCTTGCTCACGCCGGTCGGGGTACAGAGGATCTCGTCGGGCGAGAGCCGGACGGAGATGTTGCCGTCGTTCGCGGCGACCATTCCGCGGTTCCATAGATTCTTGCCGATGTCACACATCTGCGCGCGCGCAGCCTGCTCATTCATCGTCGCTGACCTCTCGATATGGTGATGGGTCGTTCAGTCCTGTTTCGTGGCGGCGAAGCTCTTCAGCCGACGCCCCAGGTCCAGCCACGGTTGCTGCGGGCCGGGGGTGTACGTGTGCGGCCGGAACGAGGCCCGCACGACGTCGTGGCGGTGCTGATCGGACGTGATGACGCCCGCGACCTCGAGCTGGGCCAGGACGTTCCCGACGGCGCTGGCCTCGGCGGGTCCGGCGATGACGACCTTCGCGGTCGCGGACGCGGTCATCTGGCACAGCAGACGGTTGTAGGCGCCGCCGCCCACGAGGTGGACGGCGTCCCACCGCCGGCCGACGATCGCCTCGATCGTGACGAGGGCCGCGGCGTAGGACACGGCGAGGCTCTCGAGGATGAGTCGGACCATCTGCCCGCGTGAGCTCGGCGCCCGGTCGTAGCGATCGCGGCAGTACTGCGCGATCTTCGCTGGCATCTGTCCCGGCGACATGAACGTCGGGTCGTTGGTGTCGAGGACGACACCGAGGGACTCGGACCGTTCCGCCCACGCCAGCAGCTCGGCGAGGTCCGCCGCGGGTGCGTCCAGACGCCAGGCGCGCTGACACTCCTGCAGGATCCAGAGCCCGGTGATGTTCGCGATCAGCCTGTTGCCGCCATCCGCCCGCGCCTCATTGGTGAAGCCGGCCTCGAGCGCCGCCCGGTCGAGGACGGGCTCGTCGGTCTCGACCCCGACGATGGACCAGCTCCCCGAGCTGATGAAGGCCGCGGCGTCGTTGCCGGCCTTCGGCAGGGCGTGCACCGCGCATGCCGTGTCGTGGCCGGCGCCGTTGACCACCTGAACCCCGACGTCGGGGGGTGCCCACGGCCCCGCGCACAACGGGCCGCGCCACGCGATGTCGGCCGAAATCGCGCCGAACCAACCCGCCGGGATCCCGCTGCGGTCCAGCAGATCCGCTGACCACCGGCGGCCGCCGGGCTCACACAGTCCGCTGGTGCTGCAGATGGACCGGCCCCAGCCCAGCTCGCCGCTGAGCCGATACGCGAAGTAGTCGGGCAGCAGCAGGACGTGGCCGACCCGCTCGCGCAGGTGCGGGTCGACGGACAGGTCGGCGAACAGCTGGTTGCCGGTATTGATGTCGTCCGGTTTGACCCCGCTGCCCGCCCACCGCTCCTCGCGGCTCGCCCGGGCATAGAACGCGGTCGCCACCCGCGCCGTCCGTGGGTCGCGATACGCATGCGCGGGGCCGAGACGCTGGCCAGCGGGGTCGAGAAGCACGTAGTCGACCCCCCAGGAGTCCACCGACACGCTGCGGACCGCGACCGGGCGGTCAGCCAGGGCCAACGTGACGCCGATCCCGATCTGGTCCTCGAGATCGTCGAGGTCCCAGGCCAGGTCGCCGTCGACGCCGTGGGCCTCGTGCGGGAACCGGTGCACCTCGTCGAGGGCAAGCGAGCCGCCGTCGAGGGTACCGACGACGACGCGGCCCGAGCTCGAGCCCAGATCCACAGCGGCAACGGCGACCTTGGTCATCTGCGGGCCGTCAGCCGCGCGCGGTCTTGAAGATCGGGCCGAAGTTTGCGCAGGCGCGGAAGTCCGCACCCTCCAGGTCCGCCGATCCGAATGAGGACCACACCTTCGGCCGGAAGATGTCCCTCGCCGGGACGTTGTGCATGTTGACCGGGATACGCAGCATCGAGGCGAGGGTGAGCATCCGGGCGCCGATGTGCCCGAAGCTGATCGCCCCGTGGTTAGCGCCCCACAGATTCATGACCTCGTACACCGAGGTGAACGCGCCCTCGCCCGTCAGCCGGGGCACGAACCACGTCGTCGGCCACAACGGGTCGGTCCGGTCCTCGAGCGTCGTGGAGACCTCGTCCGGCAGGCTCACCGTCCACCCCTCGGCGACCTGCATGACGGGCCCCAACCCGCGGACGAGGTTGATCCTGGTCATCGTGACCGGCATCCCACCCTCGCTGACGAAATGGGTCGAGAATCCGCCCCCACGGAAGTAGTCCTTGTTGGAGGCGTGGAAGGTCGTGGCCGCCAGGCACGCGTCGACGTCCGCGGCGGACATCTCCCAGAACGGCTTCATCACCGGTTCGCCGTCCCGGGTCGCCTTGCCGGTCCCGTCCAGCGTGGTGGCACCCGAGTTGCGTAGGTCGATGATCCCGTCCGCGGCCCGCCCCTGCAGCGTGTGCCCTGTCACCCGCTTGACCGACTCGGCGCTCCAGAACGTCCGCACGTCCGAGAAGATCTGCGCGGTGTTGGTCAAGAGGTGACCGAAGAGCATCGACACGCCGTTGAGCGAGTCGTTCTCCGTCGCGACCAGGTGCGGTTGCCGCGGCCCTGTCCAGTCGAAGGTCGTGTTCGCGATGGTCTCGAAGAAGTCGCCGTTCGGCAGGAAGTCTGTCCACTGCCGCTGCCCCTGGAACCCGGCGAGGATCGCGTTGTGGCCGGCGGCCTCCTCACCGAAACCCAGCTCGGCGAGCCGTGGGTTCCCGAGCATCAGGTCACGGCCGATGAGGGCCATCTTCGTGACGTAGTCCCACTGCTGCTCGTACTCGTCGGGGGTGAGCTGGTTCGTCGCCTCGTTGTTGTCGACGCCCTGCACGCACCGGTCGCGCACCCACGCCCGGGCAACGTTGTACTCGTCGTCGTCGTAGATCCCGAGCGTGATCCGCCGCTCGATCTCAATCGACTCCACATACTCGTTGCGCATCCCCAGGTGCTCCTGGAAGAAGTCGTCCTTGACCATCGATCCGGCGATCCCCATGCTCACGCCACCGATGGAAAGGTAGGCCCGGCCTCGCATCAACGCGACCGCCAGCCCCGCGCTCGCGAACGCGATCAGCTTGTCCGTGACGTCCGCCGGAATCGAGTAGTCGTCCTCGTCTTGAACGTGCTCGCCGTAGATGC
>Ga0209429_10000989_pt1 | contig 18321 bp, 14 predicted proteins | sample BarGraNGADG00212_3_FD_184493 | JGI IMG/M metagenome (GOLD analysis project Ga0209429, IMG submission 184493) | Arctic peat soil microbial communities from Barrow, Alaska - Barrow Graham LP Ref core NGADG0004-212 (SPAdes) (version 2) | ecosystem: Environmental > Terrestrial > Soil > Wetlands >...
CAAACCAGGATTAGTCGGCGAAGATAAAACTAGACCAGTCGGTGCCGAAGAGTCAACCGTAAAATTGCTGGAAGAAACTGAGTTGGAATTATTGTAAATATCGTAAACCGTCACCCGAATTAAGGCGGTCGCGGTATTGTCGGTCGGCACGGTCCAAACATATGAATGGGTCGTTGAGGCGATTGAGTTCGCCAGCGTACTCCAAGTCACACCGTTGTCCGGCGAATACTCAATTTTAAAATGGTCTAAATCCGTATCGCTCGGTCCGGACCAAGCAATGGTCGTTGTCGCGCCGCCCTTAAAATATTCCCCGCCAGTCGGACTAATAATAATCGGCTGACCCGGATCGCCGTCCCAACTAAATGTTATATCGTTGGATGCGCTATTACCGGCCTGATCAGTCGCGGTTAAACGCGCGGTATAAGAACCAGTGACATCACCCGCCAGCGTGGGATTCAAAACATTGGTGGCGGAAAAACTCAAAGTGCCGCCGGCTGGGGTCGATATAACCGACCAAGCAAAAACCTCGTCCGAGGTCGTGGAAATATTATCATCAGCCGACGCTCCGGGAGCGGTCGGCACGCTAATCGTTCCGGGAATACTGCCGGCGATAGTCTTGGGCGCTTGGTTATCAATTGTGAAAGGATTATCAGAATAATCATACGAGTTATTACCGGCTAAATCCGTGGCCACGACCGCCACTCGGGTTGTCGTATTCGTCACATTAGGCGGATTCCAATACATCGAGGTAGTGTTCGCCGAGTAATTACCGATGGTCACTGTATCGGTCGCAAAAGTGCCGGTCAAAGAATACTTAACGCTAATCGGCAAGATACCGAAATACTGGTCAGTACTGATTGCCCAAGTAATATTTAAGCCGGACGTCGGGTTAACAAAAATTCCCGTGGCGCTGGGATAAATAACGGTTGGCGTGGTCGGAGCGGTGTTGTCGACACGAAGAGAATTTAAAGAATCGTTTTCTCCATAATCGGACGTACTAACTATGACATCAACACCATACAATTGTTCTGAATCCGATACAGGAACCGTCGCCTGGACGGTGCCGCCGCCATAAGAATAAATACCTGAACCGACAGGCTGCATTGTAGAGCCAGTGTCTAAACTTATATTATATGTCCCACTACCAGGGCAATTACTGGTAAAAGTAACGCTAAATTGGTGCCCAGATCGAACATATTCCTTATTGAACACCGTCGGATTAGTAACCGTGACCGTACAAGTGGCAGCTTCGGCTATCGGAGCTTTTAAAAACCAGAAACCTAACATTAAAACGGCAAAACAGAGAACCTTGATTACGTGGCCTTTTTTGAGATTGAAAAACATATATTATGTAATTTATAAACATTAATATATTAACACAAAATTATGGAAGGAACAAACAATATTTTCCCTAAAGTAGCGGCTTATAACCTAATTTGACAAACAAAACTAAACGTGCCACAATATTTATAATCAAACTTACCTTAAAAATAAAAAACAAATAAACATAACCATGAAACAGATATGTCTTATATCCCTATTGAGCATTGCTTGCAGCGCTCTAGGACAGTTGCCGACCAATCACCAGATGTCGAACCTCCCTCCGGCTATTATTCAGGGAATCGGGCTTTGCGTTCCGACCGCCTGTGCCTATGTTGCTTCGTGGGAAAAAGCTGACAAAGATGCTTGGATTTATGCCAAGCATGATTCTATTGAAAACCTGAAATATCAGATGAATCCCATGTTTAACGTCATTCTGACACATCTGCCTGGGATGCCTAGCGGATCAGAACCGACTATGATTTTCAGGCATATGTGCGATCAGGGAACGATTGATATGGCCGCGATGCCATATGACCCCTTAAATGACTCAACTGTTCCCTCACTAAAATTGCGCTACCAAGCCTTAAAAAACAGAGCGGACTACACAGAGGAGCTATACTCTTATCTAAGGGAAATCCCTAAGGAATGGCTGCAAACCTCTCCGATAGTCGGAATTTTCAGCTGGGGCGGCACAAACGCTCACACTGTCATGATTTCTGGCTATGACGATTCTTACAACTACGGCAACGGACTTATTGGCAGCTGGGCCATCGAAAACTCGGCCGGACCAGGTTGGGGCGATAACGGTTGCGGTTGGTCGCCATACAATGGAGCCCAACATATGTTTGAGTTCGGCCGCATGATAAGCAAAGTCTACCCCTTGCCCGAATTCGTCATTCAGATGAAATCAAATTTCTTTCGAAGAAATATGAACAAGGTTCCTGATTCGCTGATGGAATTAAAGTTCAGCTTTACGAATGGCGCTGATACTTTAAAAAATCTCTACTTTCATCACTGGCCGATTAGCTATGATTATCTATTCCCCGTTGATACCCTGGCCCAAATAAAAAACGCCACGGAATTAACTGTCTCCTGCACATACCAGGTCTGGCGTTATAATGAAACGGCCCAACCAGCACAAATGGAAATTGATTCCCTGGCTACTGTAACAGTCGAGGGCGTAAAAGTGCCCTTAACCTTTGCCCGCTCAAGAACCGATGCCATCCTCGATTCTGTCCAGGAAAATCCCACCTTGATTAGCCGACTCTTTTACTCCCAGCTCATTGCTAAAATGAATATTGGGTCAAGCAACGTCATTCCGATTAAGCAGACCAACCTATCTATTTATCCCAACCCCCTGGTTTCCCGGGTCACTCTATTGTTTAACAATGCGACAAACAACCGAGTGAACTTAGACGCCTATGACGTCACCGGTCGCTTAGTCCAAAAAATCTGGACCGGTGATCTTCCGTGCGGAGAACAAAAAATCAGCTGGACGAATTCCCTTCCTAGCGGAGTGTATCTAATCCAGCTTTCCACTAACAGTTCAACGACCACAAAAAAAATTGTTGTTCGCTAAACTGGTTCTAAGGCCTCCCAAAAAAACCGGGGGCCTTTTTTAATAAACTCTAGAAAATTTTAATGACCTCCTCCCCGCACTCAAAAAGACTATCTTTCAGATAGTCTTTTTTCATGCGGGGTTTCCTGACTTTAAAAAATCCCCGGAATAAAATTTTCCGGGGATTCAATCAATTGATGTTTGTACGATTAAAGCTTAAGCGCTTTAACCACGCTGTACCCCCCCTGATTGGAAACTAATTTAATATAATATACTCCTGCGGCCCAATCTCTGGTATTAACATTTTTTAACTGGTCAGATTTTAAAGAACAAATCTTCTGGCCTGTTTGATCAAAAATATTAATCGAACTAACGTCACTTGCGTCAATCGTTATTTGATTCTGAAAAGGATTAGGGAAAACCGATACTTTCCCGGCATTTCCTTTCAACAAATTCACGCCAGTGGCCACATCACTAGAAAACATCAAAATAAGTCCCAAACTGCTGTCAGCCAGAGCGATGTCGGGCAGTCCGTCATGATTTAGGTCACCCAGCGTTAAACAATCAGCAGGGGCATGTACAGAAAAATTAGTATAGGAGAAAGAACCGGCGGCAATCATCAACGGCTCAAATTCCATAAATATCGAAATTTGATCCAGTAGATTATGCGCTTGCACGAGTTCAAATGAGCCGTTCTGCGCAAAATCAGTCACGCCCATGGCCACGGTATTAGTCTGACAAATGTCGCTTATCGGATTACCGGCCAAATTCTGTGAATCCCAAATAGCCAAAACGTTATCCGCTCCGGAGACATAAGTGCAAGCGATGTCGTCGCCCGATCCTTTCAAAAGAGGGCCAGACGCGATTGAAGTTGGGACATAGCCCAGATTAAGAAACTGCGGCTCGCTTAACCCGGTTCCAGTGTTGTAAAAGATGGCCACGGAGTGTGTGGCTACGCCGCACATCACAACGACATCCGACAAACCATCTTGATTTATATCGCCGAGGATTAATTGATTACCACCGCTACTATTGAGTGTTCCAATTCCAAACGGGCTAAATTGCAGATTACCCAGATTTATGAAACAACCAAGGCCGACTTCATTTTCGTTCTTAACGATTATTTCCGGCAACCCGTCGCTACCGATATCAATAAGTTTAAATGAAGCGCGTCCTGATCCGGAAAAGAAGGGCGTCCCAGAAATAAGTAAGCCTGAATTATTGTGTAAAATAACCAGACTGTCCCCAATAGCTAATACTACATCAAGCAAGCCATCGTTATCCAAATCAGCCACATCAACGGCGGTAAAACCGAGACCGGCACGATAAGGATAAAACCCAATCAACGGCTGGCTGAAGGTGCCCGGGGAAGAAGGATTTTGGAGGTAGATTAAAGTTTGACATCCAGCCTGATTGGCGGCGGCAGTTATAACCAGGATATCCGTATATCCGTCGTTGTTAAAGTCGGCATTTTTAACCGCCGCGGCGTAACCGGGACAGTTAAAAGGTAAAGGAATAATCGTCGGAACGGTGAGCATAGAAGAGGTTGATTGCGGTTGTGCCATAATGGCACTAAAAGCCAGAAGGCTCAGGCAAAAAATCAGAAAGAACTTTGTTTTCATGGTGTTAAGGTTTTAGTTAAACGACATTTTAGGTGTGGGGGTATATGGTGTGGGGTATTGGGTGTGTGGGTATAATATTAAGTTTTATAAAGATCATTTAATTACGGTTTCTTTCGTTTAAACTTATCATTTCTGCAATAAATGTCAAGTCAAAAAAGTTGATATCCTAAAATATATTGATTAATATATTTAATATTAGCCAATAAATTATAGAAATACCCTATCCGGCCATTTTCTTTTTAGACTCACAGCGGAAAAGGCAATATTTCGAAAATCGGCTTATCCCGCCCCAACAACTCGTCAACCGCTTCAAAATCGTAGTACTAAATAGTAGCCCGAATTGACAATCAGCCGTTCTTATAATATGAAGGAATTAGCACTCTATTACTAAGACTGCTAAATAAGCGACCTGAGGCCAAATCAATCGGCTCTAAGCCAAATCGGTTAAGCGATGCCCGGGCCAAACGCGCTAATCTAAAATAAATTATCAAATATATGTTCAACAAATTTACCGATAAATCTCAAGAAGCAATCATTTTAACATATCAAAAGACTTAAAACAAATAAAAAAGCTGTTTATCTTATGGCTAAAGATAAACAGCTTTTAGACTGAGGGAGCCTCCCATTACTTAACCAAAAATTTTCTGGTCAGCATTTCGTGCCCGACAGTCAATTTGGCTAAATAGAGTCCAGCCGGCAGGTTCAGCGCTAAATTAAGGCGCTGCTCGCCGGCGGCTAAAGTCTTTTCCAAATTAGTCAGTACTACCCCGGACGAGTTCATGATCTGCAGGCCTATTTGGCTTTCCTCGGTCAGAGAAAAAACAAAGGTGGTCTGATCATGGGCTGGATTGGGGTAATTAGAGAAAAGTCCCATTCCGTTTTTTTCCACTACGCCGCTGTTATTAGCCGTCAGGTCAATGGAGACATTAAACCCGTTGAAGATCTGATACGAATTGTTGCCAACTCCGTAAATTAGGGAGTCCAGCACCAGATGAGTGCTGACTGTATCAAATTTCAGTTCATTGAATGTTCCGGCGGACCAGTCATAGGTTGAGACACTGGAGAACTTCATATTAAAACCCCAGTCATGCGGAGAGGAGACCCATTCGATAATGTCGGATTCAATCACCAGACGATTGGCCGAACCAATATCGGAACGGAACTCAATCGGCAGGAAGAAATTATCCAGCATCGGAGCCAAATCAATCTTCTTGATTGTGTCCGTCCCGTTCAGGAAATAGAAGTGGGATAATCTGTTGTCTCCGCCGCCCAGGCTGAAAGCCTTGGCTTTCGAGCCCAGATTGAAGTCAAATTTATAGACCAGGGCCGGCCGATGATCAGGCCTTTCAACCAAATAGAAGTAATCCGAGTTGTCTAACCAGGGGTCAAGATAGGAAATCCAGCCGAAGCCGTCTTCCCCCCAACCGCGTCCGACGCTATTGGCATATTTCCAGGCGCCGAAGGTGCCGTCGCCGTTATCGTAAAAGTCGTCATAGCCGACCAAAACTACAGCGTGATTGGAACCGGAGGCATGATGGAAAGATGTATACACCGATCCATACTGGTAAAGTAAATTTAAGGCCGTTTCCAAATCCTTGGTGTAGCCCCAGCTGTCTTCACAATAGTATAGAGCATTCGCGAACATGGTGTTCGTCGGTTGAGTGGTGTCATCCTTCTGATTGTAAGGCATCACACTTAACGGCACGCCGCCATTCTGGCAAACGTATTCCAGAGCATCCGTGAACTCCAGGCCGGGTTGAGGTCCGACCAACGGATTATATACGAACGCCGGACTGAGGTGATGCGCTAGATTTTCCGATGAATTATGAGCGCGGAAGTTCCAGCCAATCTTGAAGGCTTTCTGATAGCTCATGCCTTCGGTGATTGCCTGGCCAACACAGGAGCCTTGATCCCCCTGATCCAAGGGATAGTCATACTGGCCACTGAAGTCCAGTTGATCCGGGCGTTTAGGGTGATCCATCCGGGGATCCGGACGGAATACTTCTTTCTGCGGATAAAGAATCCGCGGGTCCTTGACTATACACTGGCCCTGAGCCAATGAAAAGGCAAACAGACTCATAACGAATAACAGAATAAAGTTCTTGGTTTTCATGGTTATGGTTTTTTGGGATTTGTGTTTATAAATGTTAAGGTTCTGGCGTTAAAATAACTGCTTATAACATAGTATACCGATGATTATTTGTCAAATATAATAAAAGATGTTGTTTATCTACAACGGACCTATGAAATCGTACTACTATTTATATGAAGAAAAACTAAGTAATTGGCAAGCCTTAATCCCTGTACTATGATAATAATTAGCACTCTGTCCCTAAGACTGTTAAAAAACGGCTTGAGGCCAAAGTAATCGGTTCTGGACTAAATCGGTCAAACGATGCCCGGATCAAACCAGTCAAGTTAAAATAAATCATCTAAATATATGATAATCTATGATGCAAAATTTAAAACAAAATCTAAAACGCCAGTGGTCTAAAATTATGAATAAGCGGTCTTTAAAATGATATAATTTAATGCTATATTGATTATATATAAAATTTTAGTCATTAACAGCAAAAAAATAATAACCGAAAAATAATAACCGTATGAAGTTAATTTTTAAAATAGACAAAGGCTACGACGAAAAAATGATTTTAGAATTTATACCAAATGGCGGTAAAAAAAATAAACAAGCTTTAGTTGATTTATTACGAATAGATGTTGAAGAGTTGGATATTATATTAAAAAATAACAATTTAAATTTAAAAAAAGTAGTTAGTATTTTAGTTAAAAATAAATATAAAAAATTATTACCTTTTTTAAAAAATTCAGCGGCCGACTATCAGAAATCTTGGGATAAAATTAATGATGACTTTTTTAAACTAGTAGCCATTAAAACCAATCGCCCTTGGAAATATAAAAAATATTATTGTGTTGTTAGCGCCTTCCACGAAGGTATCAGTAGTTGGGGAAAAGACATTATTGCTAGGCGCTGGTCGATTAATGCTGATACACAAAGAAAGGTTACGGCTCATGAATTGGTTCTATCTCATTTTTGGACCATGTTGGAAAAAAATGTAATTTCAAAAAAATGGTCGGCTGATAAAAAATGGCAATATTCTGAAATATTTTCTTGGTGCTTACTGGGCTTAGATCCGGATTTTTACGGCTTTTGGCCATGGCTTTTAAAAAGTGACCTTTTCCCAATTAATCATCAATATCAAAATATTGTTCCGCTGCAAAATAAACTCAAAGATATGTATTTTGAGTATCAGAACTTTACTGATTTCTTTGAAATGGCAATCAAATCTAATATCCCTATTCAATAAATTTATCCTACCACCCAGGGCTCTGTTTTATTTTTTTCGAAAGACGCTTCCATAATAATACAAAAAGCTATCCTAATCGGATAGCTTTTTTCATATGGGGTTTCCCTCCGGTTTCGCTCCGCGTTAATCCTTCGCTTTGCTACGGGTGTCATTCATCCCCGCACTCGGACGACCGCTTATCCCGTCCAATCAACCCGCCACCCACTTCAAAATCGTAGTACTAGATAGCACCCTAAAATAGCCTCCGAATTGACAATCAGTTGTTCTTATAATATGATTAGATTTAGCACTCTGTCCATAAGACTGCTAAACAAACGGCCTTCGGCTAAATGCGCTAATTTAAAATAAATTATCAAATATATGTTCAACAAATTTACGGATAAATCTCAAGAAGCAATCATTAACGCCCAGATGCTGGCCGCCTCTTTCGGCCAGCCGAATATCGAGGCTTTACATATTCTTCTTTCTCTTTTGCAGCAGAACGAAAGCTTGATCAAACCGGTTTTAGAAAAGATGAAGTTGGATCCGGAAATGATTGAGGAGTACGCGACCAGAGAGATAAAAAAACTGCCCATGGCCAAAATCAACCAAAGCCGCGGTCCGGTGCAAGCGGTTTCCGGCACAGCTGAAACAGCCTTAGTCTTAGAACGAGCCCAAAAAGAAGCGGACGGCATGAACGATGAATTTATTTCCACCGAACATATTTTGCTGGCGCTGATCGGCGTTCCCTCTCCGGCCCAAAGCGTCCTGCTGAGATTTAAAGTCGAGTATCAGGTTGTTAAAGAAATCTTGAAAGAACTGCGCGGCAATCAAAATATCAATGATCCTTTTCCGGAAACTAAATATAAGGTCTTGGAAAAATTCACCACCAACTTGACCGAACTGGCGCGCCAAGAAAAATTGGATCCGGTGATCGGCCGCGATACGGAAATCCGCCGCATTATGCAAGTGCTTCTGCGGCGCACCAAAAATAACCCGGTCTTAATCGGCGAAGCCGGCACAGGTAAAACCGCGATTGTCGAAGGGCTGGCCCAGCGTATCGTTTCCGGCGATGTCCCGGAAAGTTTACAGAATAAAGAAATCGTCACCCTGGATTTAGGTTCCCTCATCGCCGGCGCAAAATTCCGGGGCGAATTTGAAGACCGCTTAAAAGCCGTCCTGAAAGAAGTCAAATCACAGAACGGCCGAATTATTTTATTTATCGATGAACTCCATACGCTCATCGGCGCCGGCGCCTCGGAAGGGTCCATGGACGCTTCTAATATGTTGAAACCGGCTTTAGCCCGCGGCGAACTGCGCACTATCGGGGCGACCACGACCAAAGAATATCAGCGCTATATTGAAAAAGACGCGGCTTTAGAACGGCGCTTCCAACCGATCATGGTTAACGAGCCCAGCGTGGAAGACACGATCTCCATGCTCCGCGGACTGAAAGAAAAATATGAAGTCCATCATGGCGTCCGAATCACGGATGATGCGGTGGTCGCCGCCGCTAAATTATCCAACCGCTATATCAGCGACCGTTTTCTGCCGGATAAAGCCGTGGACTTAATTGATGAAGCGACTTCCTCGCTCCGTATGGAAATCGATTCCATGCCGGACGAACTGGACCAATTAAAAAGACGCCTGAAACAATTAGAACTCAACAAAGCCGGTCTCATGACAGCGGACAAAAAATCACCGAAGATCCGCGAGGTCAATAAAGAGCTGGCCAAAATAAAAGAACAGGCCGACCAATTAGAGCTCCATTGGAATAATGAAAAAAATATCATCTCCCAAATCCGGACCGCCAAAAAAGAAATTGAAGACTTAAAAATCCGGGCGGAAATTACGCAGCGCCAGGGATCCGATTTGACCGAAGTGGCCAAAATAAAATACGGGCTCATTCCCGGCTTGGAGCTGAATATAAAAAACTTCCAGGAAGAATTAATTAAAATTCAAAAGAAAGGCCAGCGCATCTTAAAAGAAGAAGTGGACGCCGAAGATATCGCCAAAGTCGTGGCGCGCTGGACCGGCATTCCGGTTAATAAAATGCTCCAGGACGAAATTAAAAAATTAAGCGAGGCGGAAGCCGAGCTGTCTAAAGAAGTGGTTGGTCAAGAAGAAGCAATTAAAGCCGTGGCCAACGCTTTGCGCCGCAGCCGCGCCGGCATTAACGAAGAAAAAAAACCGATTGGCTCTTTTCTTTTCGTCGGCCCGACCGGCGTGGGCAAGACTGAACTGGCTAAAACGCTGGCCCGCTTTATGTTTGATGATGAGAAAGCCTTGATCCGTTTGGACATGAGCGAATTCATGGAAAAACATTCCGTGGCCAAATTAATCGGTTCGCCGCCCGGCTACATCGGTTATGATGAGGGCGGACAGCTGACCGAACAAATCCGCCGCCACCCCTATTCCGTGGTCCTCTTCGATGAGGTGGAGAAAGCCCATCCCGATATGTTTAATGTTCTCTTGCAAATCTTAGACGACGGCCGCTTGACCGATTCCAAGGGCCGCGTGGTCAATTTCAAGAATACCATCGTGATTATGACTTCTAACTTAGGCAATGAAGTGATTAAACAATATTCCATCGGTTTTAGCGACGGTTCTGATGTCGTGAACGCCGTGCAAATGCGCGCTGAAGAAATGAAAGAAAAGATCGATAAGATTTTGCGCGATCATTTCAAGCTGGAATTCTTGAATCGCATCGACGAGATTGTGCTCTTCCGCTCACTCACACCGGCGGCTCTGGAAAAGATCGTGGATTTGGAACTCGCGCGCGTGGAAAAACGGCTCGGCTATAAGAACATCGCCGTGCGCATCAGTCCGAAAGTGAAAAAGATGCTGGCCGAAAAAGGCTACGATATTACTTATGGCGCCCGTCCCTTGAAGCGCATCATCCAAACCATGATTCTGGACGAACTGGCCTTAGAGATAATTGAAGGCAAGATTAATGAGGGCGATAAGGTTAAAATTGAGCTGGGCGAGAAAGAAACAGTGCTGATGAAAGTGAACGCTTAACTTATTATTCTAAACTTAAAACAACCCTGGTTCGTAAATGAACTAGGGTTGTTTGTTTTGACCAATCGGTTCAATTATACTAAAATTTTAATACCAGCTAGCACAAAGCCCTAATATGAAAACAAAAAAATTACCTTTTAGAGAATTTAAAAGCATCTACCGCCGAGTGCCCAGAATCTGCGTAGAAATAATAATAAAAACTAAACAGGGCATCCTTCTGACCAAAAGAAATATCCAACCATTACGGGGACGCTGGCATATTCCCGGTGGAACCATCCTTATGGGTGAAAATACTGAGCAGGCTGTTAAAAGGATTTCCTGGGAAGAATTGGGTATAAGAGTTGAGGTAAAAAAACTACTGGGCGTTATTGAGTATAAGATCGATAAATATTTTAGCCAGCCAATCGGCCTGGCTTTCCTAGTTAAGACGCCTCATCCCCAAAATATCCATTTAGACCCTCAGGCTAGCCAATTTAAATTTTTCAAAAGAATTCCTAGAGACACAGTTAAAGAACAACGTCTGTTTCTGAGTAAATTGTTGACCAAAAAATAATAAAAACTTAAACTAAAAAACTGAGCCTCTCCGCTATTTATTAACTTCAATAATAAATAATTTTTCCGCTTCATCAAGATTTTGATTATATGTTTTAAAAAATATCTTTTTAAAACTAGGGTATGAATAATTCTTATCAAGCGCTATAATCAATTTTTCAATTTTCTTAAATGAATATTTCTTAATTAAAAAAGAAACAAATAAAGCGGCAGTGGGATAGGCGGAATAATTAATATTTCCCTCCCACCCCTTCGGTGTACTTAATTTTTCACAAAAATTTTCTTCAATATAAACCGGCTCTTTCCTGTTCTGGTGTTGTTTGGCAACATATGCCGCCAAACCTTCATTCAACCACTTGGGGACAGCTTTTCCGCCAGCCAAATTATCAACCATCAAATGAGTAAATTCATGTTTCAATATTGAAAAAAATTCATTTTTGCTATGGCTACTTTCTTTCTGCATGGCCAGAGGACTTAAAATATCTATCTCGCTATTGTCAGAGGCATTGGCGACCAGCCAATCAGCTGTTTTCATACCTAATTGTTTATCAAATTCAACTCGGTTCGCGTGGACACGAACAATAATATCAGGGGTCTTCACTAAAAAAATTTTATACGAAAAATCAAAGGCTTTTAAGACCTCTCTTTTTATTTTTTCCAAGTCTTTTCCTTCATAAACGACTTTAATCATACAACTATAGTGTATACAATTAATAGAAAAAAATAAAGGCAATTTCAAACATAAACCAATGAGTACACAAAAAATTATCAAGGGAGTCATTAAGACTTCCTTTTTTTAATAGACTGGAGCTAAACTATTTGTTATCATTGAAGAAAATCTATGTCGCAAAAACAACTATCTCTAATTCTCTTTGATTTTCACAATGTCCTTTCCCGAAGCGACTTTTACGCCGATCTTATCAAAAGCAATCCTCAAGGATACGAAAAATTAAGGCTAAGCCTTTTTAGCCCTGAGGCCTACCCCTTATTGTCCCGCTGGATGAGGGGCGAACTTTCTTATAGAGAAATCCATCAAATGATTGAACCCCTGGTCGGGCTATCTTCCTCGTCCTTAGATAAACTTTTAATCAAGGGCGTAAAAGCCATAGAACTTAATAATTCTCTTTTAGAATTCTCGCAAACTATGCGCTCCCAAGGGATAAAAATTGCCATCTTAACTGATAATTTTGATGTATTTGACGAAGTGCTCGTGCCAAATTTTAAATTAGATGAACAGTTTGATATGATATTTTCGTCCGCCAGCCAAAAAAAACTTAAACTAGACAACGATGGTGAGCTGATATTCAAAGCGATCTCTCTTATGGGTTCACGGCCGGAAAATACTTTGTTCATTGACGACTTGGCCGAAAACGGTGATCTTTTAAAAAAATCCGGCGGACTTTTCTACCAATATGACAATTATATTGAGGGGCATCGAGCTTTCTTACAGTGGTTTTTTGGCTATTTCCCGAAATTTGCTAATAAATTAACTGATTAATTACTGACCCATTTGTCCCCAAACGAAAATTAGACTATAATGAATAGCATGAAAACCACAAAAACAATCATCACTCTCTTAATCATCACTCTAGTTCTCCCTTCCCTCCTGATTCCCGCTGTTTCCCGCGCCCAAGCCACGATTGACCCTAACTTTGATCCCAATAACATCGTCTCTGACGCGGCTCTTTTAGATTACAACTCCATGGGCCTGGCCGATATCCAAAATTTCCTGCAGAAAAAGGGCAGCTATCTGGCTAATTATTACGCCACGGACACGAACGGCATTTCCCGCAGCGCGGCGGAAATAATCTATAATGCCAGCCATAATAATTATAACTGCGATAACGTGACTTTAAGCGCTACCCCGACCGAAGCCGAAAAACAGGCGAAGTGCCAACATATCACGACAATCAACCCGAAGTTTTTACTAATTCTCTTGCAGAAAGAACAGGGTTTAATTGAAGATCCCAACCCGGCCCAAGGCGATTTGGACTGGGCCACCGGCTACGGCTGTCCGGATAATTGGGTTTGCAATCCTTATTATAAAGGTTTCGGCAAACAGGTGAACAGCGCGTCGCTGCAGTTTCTCGCCTACATCAACGAACAGGATCATTACAATTTTAAAATGGGCCAAACTTATATCGTGAACAATACGCCGACCCCTTATTGCACCGCTTCCAACCAAACTATGGCCGTGACGCCCGTTAACAAAGCCACGGCCGCCTTATATAACTACACGCCCCATGTCTTCAACGGCAACTACAATGTTTTTTTGCTCTGGCAGCGCTACTTCCCCAAAGTCGTTAAGCTCTACCCCGACGGCTCTCTGCTCCAAGCGTCAGGCAGTCCAGATGTCTGGCTCATTTCCGGCGGCAAAAGAAGACAATTTCTGACTTACGCCGCTTTCGCTTCCCGTTATAATGATGAACAAATTGTCAAAGTTACTGCGGACGACTTAAGCAATTACTATGTCGGCGATCCGATTAAATTTTCCAACTACGCTTTAGTCCAGACACCGGATAAGAAAATATATTTATTGGTAGACAATGAAAAAAGACCCTTTTCATCTTTGACCGTTTTTAAAAATATTGGTTTCAACCCGGCGGAAATAGATCCGGCCACGCTTGATGATTTGAGCATCTTCACATTAGGCAAAGCCATTACGGCTACTTCGACTAACGTCACTGGCGCCTTGATCCAGGATTCAAAAACCGGCGGCGTCTATTATGTGGAGAACGGCACCAAGGCGCCGATTGTCGACAAGATACTCTTGACCCTGCGTTTCCCGGGCAAAAAAATAGTTAAAGCCACAACCAAGACTTTGAATACTTATACCACCATTGCCCCCATCTTATTCCCGGACGGAACCCTACTCGTGTCCGATTCCTTCCCGACCGTCTATCTGATTTCCAACGGGCAGAAACGCGCCTTTGCCGACGGCACAGTTTTCAGCCGGCTGGGTTATAGCGCCAAGAACGTCATTACCGTTTCCTCTAAATTCCTCTACAACTATCCGAATGGCGAAGTGATTCAATAATCTTGAACAAAAAAAGAAAGCCCTCGGAAAAATTTCCGAAGGCTTTTTTGTTTTCGCCGATCGCGACGATCTTTTTCTTTTAAAAAAGTGAGAAAAATTCATTTATTTTTCGTCTTGTTCTGTCCGGCCCAGATTCTTAATTTTTTCCAGCATCTCCGGGCTAATCATACCGAAACGGAAACCATAGTAACTGATGAGATTCGTTAATTCCTCAAGGGTCTTGCGGCCTAAACTACGATACCTCATGAGCTCATTGGACTCAACAGCCACCAGTTCGTACATCGTCTCAATATTCGCCAGAGCCAAAACATTTCGGGCATGGATGGACAGGAGACGATAATCCAATTTCAAACGCAGATTTCCAATCTCCTGCCGCGTAAAGGGTAGATCGTGCCCGGCCAAGTCTTGAAGACGTAACTGCAACTGGATATTCTTATCAATCAGTTTTTCGTGCAGTGCGTCTTTCAACTTGTCTTTCTGACGGTCATGGAAAAAAGCGGCCAGTTGAAGGCTGCGCCGAAAAGACCCTAATCGTCTGATTGCCTTATCTTTTATCGTTCTGATTCGCTCGCGACTCAGGTCGAATTTTTCGGCGATTTCGTCCAAGGTCAATATTTTTTCGCCTTGTAAACCGTAGTAGGAGCGTAAGACATAATTTTCTCGGCCCGATAACTCTAACAAAAGCTTGTCCAGGCAAGCAACAACTGCTTTCTCCTCAACCCTTAAAGTACTGATGAGTGAACGGTCAAGATTCTTTAGCACAACCTGGCCGATCAGCACTTCGACGGCTTGTTCCGGCGAAGTAACCCGGCTCAGTTCGACTTTTTCCTCCCGAATCGCTTTCAAGCATTGGGACCAAAGCTGATTCTCCAAATACTTGAGGCGCGGCGCGGCCAGTGGTTCCAGCAAGTGAACATTTAGTATATCCTCGATTATTTTAAGATAAAGGACAAAATTCACGTTCGGACTGGCAATTTCCGGCCCGCACAGGAACTTATAGAGAGAGGCAGCGCCAGATATGGCCGACTTAAGCTGTTCGCCTCCGATTATCTTGTCGGCCGCCTGCTTCAATACCTGCAATTCCTCATAGTCAGCTTCCGTTCTGAAAGATTGATGCCCTTCATTAACAGCTGCCGCATATATTTTCAGCATTTGCGCGTACTGTCCAGTCTTAGCGCGTGTTGTCGGTAATAAAATACCGAACTGCTTCTCAACTTTTATTTTATAGTTGGCTACAGTCATTAAGCTGACTCCCAGAATCTCAGCAATCACTTTGTAGGGAATATTATGCTCCAACAGGACCTTAGTCCGGTGAGCCAGTCTTTCAAATTTACGGTCATCGTTCATGGGATATAGATTTTGGTTTAGGTTTAATTTTTAAAGAATAAAAAATATTATCATTTTATAATAAAAATGTCAACTTCCAAAAAGCCCTAAAGCATACTATACTGAAAATACCTAAAAATACATTAATTATGGCTTTAATCAAGACAACTCTCCTGCCCCATTCCCCTTTGCTGATTCCGGAAATTGGCCAAGCTAACTATAATTTCTTAGCTAAAACCGCCTTGGCTTATAACCAAGTCCTGGCCGATTTAAAAGAAAGGGGCGTGGAAACTTTAGTCATTATCAGCCCGCATGGCCAGACCCAGGAGCAGGCCTTCGCTTTGAATGTCACGCCGGAAATGACCATTGATTTGAAAGACTTTGGCTTTATTCCGGCCAAAACGTCTTTTGCCGGCGACGCCCTCTTGGCTGATCAGATTAAGAGCGCCTTACGGCCCGACTTCCCTTTACAGCTCATTTCCGAGCCCTTAGTTGATAGCGGCAGTGCCATTCCTTTATATTTATTGAAAGATTTGGCAGTCAGCGGTTTCAAGATAATCATTATCTCGCCGGCGAGCGTATTAAATTTAGAGGAACATTATAAATTTGGAACGCGCCTCGGCGTTGTCTTAAGGGAAAACGAGAAAAAGATTGCGGTCATCGCTTCCGGCGACTTGTCCCATCGCTTGAAACGAAAATCGCCGGGCGGCTATTCCCCGAAAGGCGCGAAATTCGATAATAAGCTGATTGAGTATCTGAGCGAACCGACCAGTGCCGTGGCCAATGTTTTAAAAATGGACGCCAACTTGATTAAGGACGCCGGCGAATGCGGCTTGAAATCTTTAGTGATTCTGCTCGGCGTCTTGTCCGATATAAAATGGCAGCCGCAAATCATGGCCTATCAAACCGACTTCGGCATCGGTTATCTAAGCTTGGATCTTAAATTCTAAATCTATGCCCGCTGATAAATTCCAATCCCTGGGCGATATCTTCAAAAATAAGCAGACGGCTAAAACTATCAAGCCGCCAGCCTATCCCTGGCAAGACTTAGCCTTACGCGTCATCAAAGAAATCGGCGCCCCGAATTTTAAACGCGCCGCCGTCTTTAAAGTCTGTAAGGAAAAGCCGGCCTATCAAATTGAATTGGCTCTGAACGACACCAAAGAATTATGCAAGACCGGTTCCGCTTGGAAATATTTTTTCAAAATCATTGATCAACAAAAATAATTATTTATGCCTAAAGAATTACCAATCCTGACCTATCCCGATCCCCGGCTGCGTTTGAAGTCAACTCCCGTGGACGCGGCGAAGATCAACAACGCCGAATTACAGCGCTTACTTTTGGATATGGCCACCACCATGCAGAAAAAGGACGGCGCCGGTCTGGCCGCCCCGCAAATCGGACAAGCCATCCGCCTGATTGTTGTCCACCACGAAGATAAAACTATTTTTTTAATCAACCCGGAAATAACCGGCAAGTCTTGGGCTCGAGAAATTGAGGAAGAAGGCTGTTTGTCGGTCCTGAACGAACAAGGCGAAATTATTTACGCCCCGGTGGAAAGATACAAGAAAGTAACTTGCGTTTATCTCGATGAAAAGGGCCAAAAACAAAAAATCCGCGCCGAGAAAATCCTGGCGCGCATTCTCCAGCACGAAATTGATCATTTGGACGGTATTTTATTCATCGACCGCATCGCGAAAAAAAATAAAGCCGGCCGCTAATTTATTGGCGTTTTAACCACTTTTTTTTAACCACTAGCCAAACCAGCCATAAAACAACCAGACCTAAAATAGACCAGGAAATAAGCCGGGCATACTGGTGCAGCAAGGCGTGATTAGCGCCTACGAAATAACCGAGAGCGGCTAAGATGCTGACCCAAATCGCCGAACCCGCCGCCGTATAGAGGACAAAGGAGCCGTAAGGCATGCCGCAGAAACCGGCCGGAATGGAAATCAGATGCCGCGCCACGGGAATGAGACGGCTGAAAAAAGTGGCGCTATTCGCACTCTTTAGAAAAGATTTTTCAATTTTAATTAATTTGTCCGGTGTAATCATTAAAAAGCGCGCCCATTTCTTAGACGCTAATTCATAAATCACCAAGCGTCCCAGCCAGCGCGCCAAGAGATAATTAATTGAGGCGCCAATCACGCTGCCGATAACGCCGACCACAACCAGCCAAAATATATTCAATTGACCCTGACTGGCCAGATAGGCGGCGGGCGGAATAACAATTTCCGAAGGCAAAGGTAGAAAGGAACTTTCCACGGTCATTAAAACTCCGACCGTCAGATAATTCAGGTGCTGCGCCAAACCAAGAAACCAATCAAAAATAAAGTTAAACATAAATCAATTTTATCATTATCTTCTTTATTCTGTCCACTTAAATAAATATGACTCAGCCGGATAAAAATTCACAACCCCTGCGCGTTGTCTTCATGGGCACGCCCGACTTCGCTCTTCTCGGTTTGGACCGTTTGGCTCAGGCCGCGGATTTTAAAATTGTCGGGCTCTTCACCCAGACCGACAAGCCCGTCGGCCGCAAGCAGATTCTTACATCGCCGCCGGTAAAAATCATG
>Ga0209429_10000992_pt1 | contig 18294 bp, 24 predicted proteins | sample BarGraNGADG00212_3_FD_184493 | JGI IMG/M metagenome (GOLD analysis project Ga0209429, IMG submission 184493) | Arctic peat soil microbial communities from Barrow, Alaska - Barrow Graham LP Ref core NGADG0004-212 (SPAdes) (version 2) | ecosystem: Environmental > Terrestrial > Soil > Wetlands >...
TAACATTAACCAGTACAAACATAATCACTAAGCCGTAAATAATAAAAAATATGAAAGCTAAAACAAATTTTAAAAAGGGATCACGCATGGCGTGGTCCCATTATAACCAGCCAATTAAAAGTCTTATTTTAAGCCTTTTAATTCTGATGGGCATCCTGTCAACCGTTCAGGCCCAGGATCAGTACACGAAACCATCGTGGTGGTTTGGTGCAGCAGCAGGTGCAAATTTTAATTTCTACCGCGGCTCCACTCAGGAACTTAATTTAGATGTAATCGTTCCAACTGCATTTCATGATGGAAGTGGTGTCGGGTTGTACCTTGCACCTTTGCTCGAATTTCATAAGCCTGATAAGATGTTGGGATTCATGCTTCAGATAGGTTATGACAGCCGTAAGGGTTCTTTTGATCAGGTAATTACTGCGTGTAACTGTCCGGCTGATTTATGGACAAAACTCAACTATGTTACTATTGAGCCAAGTCTGCGCTTAGCCCCATTTAAAGGTAACTTTTATCTTTATGGAGGTCCTCGTATTGCATTAACTCAGTCAAAAAGATTTGTCTACAGTCTTGGGATAAATCCCGATTTCCCTGATCAGACACCAAGTGCGGAGATAGTAGATGATTTCAGCAAAGTGTACAAATCAATGATCACAATGCAAATCGGAGCAGGATTTGATATTCCGCTCTCATCACAGAACAAGGCAGGGCAGTCTGTACTTTCTCCCTTTGTTTCTTTTCAACCATATTATAATCAGGACCCTCGTTCAATAGAAACGTGGAATCTGACCACAGTGAGAGTAGGTGCAGCCCTTAAGTTCGGGCGAGGCAAAAAAATTGCAGCGCCTGTAACTCCTGTAACTCCAGCACCGGTTATAGTAGTAGCAGCAGAGCCTGAAGTCAGGTTTTCTGTTAACGCTCCCACGAATATTACGGTCGGGCGCAGGGTAAGGGAAACATTCCCGCTTCGTAACTACGTGTTTTTCGACTTAGGATCAACTGAGATACCCGATCGTTATGTGTTGCTCACGAAAGATCAGGTGATAAACTTCAAAGAAGACCAACTGGAAGTGATTGCACCTAAACAACTGTCAGGTCGTTCAGCACGACAAATGACTGTCTATTATAATGTTCTGAACATCCTCGGTGACCGTATGGGGAAAAATCCTTCGACAACTATTACGTTGGTCGGATCGTCAATGAAAGGCCCGGTAGATGGTCGGGCAATGGCAGAGTCGGTTAAGCGATACCTGACAGGTGTATTCGGAATTAATGCTTCGAGGATCAGTATCGAAGGTCGGGATAAACCTAAAATCCCATCTGAACAGCCGGGTGGCACACTCGAGCTTGACCTCCTTCGTGAGGGAGACCACAGAGTGTCTGTCGAGAGCAGTTCGCCAGTCTTACTGATGGAGTTCCAGAGTGGTCCGGATGCCCCCCTGAAGCCGGTGGAAATCCTTGCCGTGCAGGAAGCACCGCTTGACAGCTATGTTTCTGTCAATGTTGAGGGAGCAAATGAAGCGTTCTCATCATGGTCCTTGGAAGTCAGGGATGAAAAAGGAACAGTGCAGAATTTTGGACCTTATACACAGGAGCAGGTGAGTATACCGGGAAAATCCATTTTGGGTGCCCGTCCCGTAGGCGACTTCAAGGTGACAATGGTCGGTCAGACGAAGAGCGGCACGACGGTAAAAAAGGAAACTCCCGTACACATGGTACTTTGGACCCCGGCCGAAAACGAACAAGGGATGAGATTCAGCATAATTTTTGAATTCAATGAATCGAAGGCCATCACTATTTACGAAAAGTACCTCACTGATATCGTAACACCAAAGATTCCTAAAGGCGGAACAGTTATAATTCATGGCCATACCGATATTATCGGAGAGGAAGCCCATAACCAGGAATTGTCATTGGCCCGGTCTAACGAGACCAGAAGCATTATTGAAAATGCCCTGTCGAAGGCCGGTAGAAGCGATGTTAAATTTGAAGTATACGGATTCGGTGAGGATCAAAGCTTAGCACCGTTTGAAAACAAATTTGCGGAGGAACGCTTTTATAACCGCACTGTTATAATTGATATTATTCCCCCTAAGTAGGTTTTCTGATCAATTATATTTACTTCTTTAAAAAGAGGCTGCCTGAAAAAAATCAGGCAGCCTCTTTCTTTTCAGCGTAAATTGCGATAAAATTTTCCTTTGATGGATTAACGTGGCGTGCTCACATCCTTCACGCAACGCACAGAAAAACCACTGGAATTAGAGTAGTCGCTCCTGCTTACATCGCCGTAACTATAGTACATGCTCCGGTACCAGGCACCGATTGTATTGCTCATGGTTGAACTCCACCAGCTGTTGCCGTACCCAATGTTGCTGAACGATCCATCGCCGTAACGGTAGCCACTAGGAAGGGCTGTAAAGCCGCTCCTATTGTTACTTGCCTTATCGTTACCTGGACTACCTGCTGCTGAGTATGTGTTCCAACCCGATGTTGAAGCCATTGATTTTGCTATGTCGGTTCCACTACCCTCGTAACCAAAGCCATTGTTTGTAAGGTATTCGGTTAAAGTTGTCCATTCGGCATCGGTGGCCACATGCCAGCCTTCGGGGGCTATTTTTCGGCTGTTGTTCACTGCATACCAATTGTATAACCTGCCATAAGTTGTTGAATTCTTTGCATCGTTATTATAATCGCAGTAAGATCCGGTTGTATTGTTGCCCCATAAAGTATTATCCGTTACATTGAGTATGGGGTCGCCATTGCGGTACGTTGTCGTTTTCAGGTTCTCAACCATCCACACTTGTTTGCCAATGGTCACAGTGGTGTAAACAGCCGGTTTCTTTTCTGGCTGTGCATTACATGGTACTCCTGAAAATATCAGCAACAGAAAACCTTCAAGAATTAAGTTTTTCATAAGTCCTTTTTATTTATTTGTTTACATACATTAAATCTCCGGAATTTTGAGTGCAAAGTTAGTCGTTTTTAGCTCTGGATTCTTTTGATTGTTTCATTTCCTCTTTTTTTTACTACTTTTGTGCCATTATGTGAAAAACAGTTTTTCAAATTATTACGGTTTCACTCCACCACGATTTACCATTCCGGGTGGCGTTTTGCAGTACACCTTTAATCAATTGCTTTACTGCCGTTTCCGAAAAATTGCTTCTGTTTGGCGGAGCCATCAAAACCGCAGGTGCGGTAAGAAGCAATAAGATCAGGAAAACAACTACTTCCGATTTCATGGAAATTGAAAAACAGCGGGGAATCTCCGTGTCAACATCGGTAATGGCATTTGATTACAATAATATCAGGGTGAATATATTGGATACTCCGGGCCATAAAGACTTTGCCGAGGATACCTATTGATAAAGGAGTACGGCAGATGACTGATGAGGGTGTGGCCCAGCTATTTATGCAACAACCGGGCAACAGGAAGATAATAGGCACAGTTGGCGAGCTTCAGTATGAAGTTATTAAATTCAGGCTTGAGCACGAGTACGGGATAAAGATAATAACCCGGTATTTTTTGCCGAGAGTGAATGGATGTTAAAAATAGCCAGAGAAAATTTTCCATTATTAGCTTTTCATAAAACATCGGAATTTAAATTTGATAGAATAAGAAAAGTATGAGCTAAGGATAAAAAACAATTTATCTAAGAAATTAAATTTGCATATTTGAGTTAAACAATAATTGTCTTATATTTGTTTTATAAATATATTTAAACCTTAACCTTTGATTTTTTGAGACTCCACATCAAAAATATGGTTTGTATTCGTTGCAAAATGGTAGTAAAATCCGAATTGGAAAATCTCGGGTTGCATTATGCTACCGTTGAACTGGGTGAAGCCGTAATCAGGGAGGAGATATCGAAAGCGCAGATGTCTGCTCTTAACGCTGCTCTTAAAAAGAGCGGTCTTGAACTGATGGAGGATAATAAAAGTATACTGGTTGAGAAAATAAAAACGATTATTATTGAACAGGTCCATTATAATGATGATCAAATAAAAACGAACCTTTCTGATTACCTGAGCGAAAAACTCAATCATAATTACACTTACCTTTCTAATCTGTTTTCCGAAGTTAAAGGAACTACAATTGAGAAGTATTACCTGGCACATAAAATAGAAAAGGTAAAGGAACTGCTGGCATATGATGAGCTCAATCTTACTGAGATAGCCTATAAACTCCATTACAGCAGTGTGGCCCATCTTTCAAACCAGTTTAAGAAAATGACCGGACTCACACCTTCGCACTTCAAAAATCTTAAGCACAAACGGAGCAGCATTCAGTAGTATGTGTGAATGATGTAATTTTTTTCCAGAATAATGTAATGTTTTCCAGCCTTAAGAGTTGCAATTTTGTTGTATAATTTAATATTTCTATGAAGTCCACTTTATAAAAAGGATGGTTGAAAAATCAGACTGTGATCTTCATTTTAGATATTGTAAATGGCACATTGAATGGAAAAGTTGGATAATAGAGAGGTTGAAAAGGCAAAAGCGTTTTCTGAGGTTGAAATCATCGATTATATTACTGATTCAGTTGTCATTAAAAAAATTATAAAAAACGCTACCGGTAAAATCAGTGCTGTTTCATTTGATACCGGGGAAGAATTGCCTGAAGAAACTATCCCTTTTGACACTTTTATCCGGATTATTGAAGGCAGGGCTGAGATAGTAATTGATGGTATCTCAAGCTTTCTTTGCACCGGCCAGTCAATCATAATCCCGGCACACACTCCAAGTATTATAAGAGCAAATGAACGTTTCAAAATGATCTCAACGATCATAAAAAGCGGATATGAAGATTAAAGCCATTTGATCGTCAATATCGGGCAAGGTGTAAATAATGTAACTTATTACGGAAATTATGTAACTGTTCAGGGAATAGAGTTACATACCTTTGTTAAGACAAAAAAATTGGCTCACCGCCTTAAATTACAAGTTACCGGAAGCCAATAATTCTTTAATAATAACATAAATTCAGGAAAAATGAAAAAAATCGCTGTTTGTTTAATGTTAACATGTTTAACACTGACATTTATCCCACTGCAGTTAAAAGCTGTTTCAACATCAGAACCTACTCCTCTGGAAGCTCCAAAACCTGCCGAATCTGCTGAAGCTAAAACATTAGAGCTCAGGTTAACCGAAATTAGCTCAATGGACAAGTCAAAACTTAAGTCATCTGACAAGAAAAACCTGCGCAAAGAGGTACGTTCAATTAATCACAAACTCAGAGAAATAGGTGGTGGTGTGTATCTTTCAGTAGGAGCAATACTTCTCATTGCATTGGTGCTGATTATTTTACTTTAACCTTATAAAAACAAAATCATGGGAAATTTACTTTATATCATAGCAGTAATCCTGATTATTGCCTGGGCAATAGGATTTATCGGGTACGGTACAGGCGGCATTATTCATATTCTTCTTGTTATTGCACTTATCGCAGTAATACTCAGGGTTATTCAGGGAAGAAGGATATTTTAATATCATCGGTTTAAGAACAATCATTTAAAACTAAAATTATGAGCTCAGGAAAAGTATTGTTAGGCTTACTGGCCGGTGTCGCAACTGGTGCATTATTAGGGGTATTATTCGCACCCGATAAAGGTTCAGTGATCAGAAAAAAAATATCTAAAAAGAGTGATGACTATGCTGATGCATTAAAAGAAAAATTCAATGAATTTATGGATAACATCTATGAAAAAATGGAAGATGTTAAAGGAGAAGATTATGCTGAGGATCTGAAGGATAAATTCAATGAATTCCTTGATAGTGTTTCGGATAAAGCTGAAGATATTAAGGATGATGTTTCCGATTTTGTCGATCAGAAACATTCCAAAGCAAAAGAATCTAAAAAGGGATTCAAAACTGCCGAAGGTTGAATATTTTCAAATTAGAATCTGCTTTGAACATGCTTTAAATAGATTAAGATGGAAATTGAAACACTGAACACCAAGACTTCACAAGCCAGGAATTACAGATCTCTTAATTCTTCGGCACTGACATACGATCTGCCCGCACTTATTAAGAATATGAAGCAAAGCCCTGCCTGGGAAAATGGGGAGCTTAAATCAATGATCCTCTTGAAAAGTCCGGGCAAACAGATCGTACTTACGGTAATGCATGAAAGAACAGAAGTCAATTCTTTTCAGTCGGGCGATTCAATTACATTTCAGATAATTGAAGGAAAAATGAAGTTTCAAACCCGGAAAGAGAGTGTGATAATGTATAAAGGTCAACTGCTGACACTTCATGATAACGTTAAGTTCAGCCTGACATCCCTGGAGGAGAGTGTGTTTCTTTTGACCATTCTGACCGGCAGCTTAAAATCACCAGGAAACTAAATGGCTGGTATTTAAACAATTCTATTAAGTTCGAAGATATGGAAGAGAATAAAAAATTGCTTGAATCTCTTGTGGACAGAGCTACTGATTATGGTAAGACAAGTTTTGAGTTAGTGAAGCTTAAAGCAGTGGACAAGACTTCAGACGTTGTATCATCAATAATATCTCACACTTTTGTTCTGGTCTTAGCAGCATCATTCATGCTTTTCTGCAGTCTGGGATTAGCTTTGTGGCTCGGCGAAATACTGGGTAAACTCTTTTATGGATTCTTTGTAATAGCGGCTTTCTATGTCGTTACAGGAACTTTTGTACATCTCTTTATGCATAAATCGCTTAAAAAGATCATCCGCAATTATGTCATTAAACAGCTGCTTAAATAAAATAATATGAAAAACACATCTTCATATACCAGACTTCAGGATGCAATAGAATTATTAGAAGATGAGCAGGCTTTTAAAAGAGAGTTGTTAAAAGAACAAATAACCATTACATACGAAAGTTTAAAGCCTTTGAACCTTATCCGTAATGCTTTGAAAGATATTTCTTCATTACCAAATCTGTCCGAGAATGCTTTAGGTTCAGCTGTTGGATTAGCTTCAGGGTATCTTTCGAAGAAAATATTTATAGGCGCATCAGGCAATATAATCAGAAAGCTTATCGGTTTAATTATGCAGTTTGGTATAACTAACGTAGTATCTCAACACCCGGAAGCTATCAGGTCATTTGGTCAGTATATTCTGGAACATTTTTTCCGCAGGAAAGGAATAAATTCTAATAACCGTGCCAGGTGAAGAATTAAAATTACCATTTTATGCAAAGGTAACTATCTTTCTTATAGGGTCATTTGCTTTAATAGCGATGTTGTATATCGCTAAAAGCATTATTATACCTATCGTTTTTGCAACCATTATTGCCATTATGCTTAATCCGGTTGTTGATTTTCTTGTACGGTTAAGAATTAACAGAGTAGCAGCAATTGCATTTGTAATGCTGCTAACCTTTTTAATTATTGCAGCATTTGTCTCTCTTGTAATTTCGCAGATTAGCCGGTTAAGTGATTCCTGGCCAATACTTGTTGAAAAGTTCACCGGAATAATCAACCAGAACATTTCTGATGCTGCCAGCTATTTTGACAAGGACCCTAAGAAGATTCATGAATGGGTTGCAAAAACCCAGGGTGAAATAATTAACACCAGTACCGCTGCTATCGGACAAACTCTCGTAATCGTTGGCAGCGCGTTGGTAGTATTGTTCTTACTTCCCGTTTACATCTTTTTGATACTATTTTACGAGCCAATCCTGATGGAATTTATTCACAGGCTTTTTGGCAAAGACAACCACAGCCAGATCAGCGAAATAGTTAGCCAGATCAAAACTGTTATCCAGCGATACCTGTTCGGACTTGTAATAGAAGCTGCGCTGATAGCATTTTTAGATACTTTAGCTCTTTTAATACTTGGAATTGAATATGCTCTTATTCTGGGTATTTTTGGAGCTTTACTCAATATGATCCCATATTTAGGAGGACTGGTTGCGGTGGCTGTGCCAATGATGGTTGCCCTGATCACAAAATCCTCTCCAATATATGCAATCTATGTTTTGATAGCTTATTATATTATTCAGTTGATTGACAATAACTACATAGTTCCCAAAATTGTCGCATCCAAAGTAAAAATCAATGCACTCTTCTCAATAATTGTTGTTATTGCCGGGAATGCTTTATGGGGCATACCGGGTATGTTTCTTTCAATACCGCTCCTTGCTATTGTTAAGCTCATTTGTGACCATATCGAACCATTAAAACCATGGGGATTTTTGTTAGGCGATACTATGCCTTCAATATTAGAAATTGAACTGATATTAAAAAAAATAAAAAGTAAACCGAAGTGACAGGGTTAGAAAACAAGTGGTGGTGAGTCAATCTGTAGTTTCTGATCTCAATTAGCGATGATTGATGATATCGAGTCTGAAAACGAAGCGGATTCTTTCTTTTAAGGATCCGCTTATTGATTTAATATTGTCAGAAACGTACAAAGGAAGATAGATCTCGAAAAGGTTCCATATTCCTGCCTTTAAACCTGCTTCAAATAATAATTGTGATTTATCAGTTCCTGAACCATGATCGTTCAGTACCAGGTTGACAAAGGGCTTAACCGGAAGCCATGAAGTTATTTTTGGCAAGCTACTGCTTAAAGAGAGTGAACATAACCAGCGGCTATACCCAAGACTGTCGTTGACAGGAGTTACCAGACTTCCCTCAGAGAAAGTCATTTGTCTCGACCAGAATGTTTTCGGAAACTCGCCAAAACGATCGGGAAATAGCCCCTGGTATAAGTATAGTTCACGACCGCTCCTGCCACTTGGAGCAAATGAATAAACCGGATCTGCAAAAGCATTTCTCAGCATGGTTCCTGCAAATAGTCTTATTTCCAGACCATTATTCTTTCCATAGTAGCTGTATTTATAATTAAAATCCAGTGAACTCTTCTGAAACGATTTACCTGATTCAAAAGAAACCAGCATATTGAAGGGATTAATTATTCCGTTCCTTTCTAATTTGTAACCGAACTGAATATATGATAACATTTTTGCCGGACTCAGAAGCTTAATTTTTATAAGGTCTGATGCAGCAATATAATATCCAAAGATCCCCTGATTGACTGGATTAATTATTTTATCGGGTCTGAAATAAAGGTCTAATCCCATCTTTACTTCCTTAAAGTTCTGATTACCCGGCGCCCCAAATTGTTCTCCCTCGAGGGTGAATGTTGCAAGCCTGATCAAGTTCTCATAAGGAGTTATGTCGAAGGAGATCTTCCCGTAGCCGGTAACTCCTTGATTACGGAAGGAATAAAAAGGAATTAAAAAATATTCAATGGGTTTGGGAATTAGGGTTCCGTTTAGAAAAGCCACTCCGGCCATAAAGCCATCTGCACTGTTCCAGTCAAAAGCCGGAATATATAATAAAGTCCTTTTGTCGGGATCCTCAATGGTATATAAGAACTGAAGCTGAACAGGATCAGATTTGCGGAAAATTCCTGATGTGCGGATATTGTTATTAAGCCTGAATAATTCTGTCATCTTATGCTCCGGATCGATTTTCATCTCAGAATAATTTTTGAGGTCCGCGTTGATCCATTTCTTCCCTTCAAAACCATCTACCCATTTTTCTGAACAGATTGAATCTCCATTCATTCCTGCAATCAACAGCGGCGCATTCAGTTCTGTCTTATTTTTAATAAGTAATTTCTGGTTTTCAATGCGAACCATTTTATAATCTAACCGTTTGGTCGTACCCAGAAAATCATCAAAAAACCATGAGAGATCTTTTTCGGTATGGGAATCAAAGATCGCTCTGAGATCATCTGGTCCCGGATGCCTGTATTTCCATGTCCGGTAGTAATCATGCATAACGGAATCAAAGATGGGATCTCCAAGATAAGCCCTCAGATAGTTGAAACCCTGAGCTGCTTTATTATAGATTATACTTCCATAATTATCATAGGTATAAGCGGTAGCCTCAAGATTAACAGGTTGTTCTGAGTTTCGACGGGCCGGGACAAGCCATTCGAGTTCCTGGATTCGTTTTACAGGCATCTTCTCTATTTGGAAAAACTTTGCAAGTTTTCTGTTTTTAAAATTAAGTTCCCAAAGCTTTTTTCCGGGATACATTTCCTCCATATATCTTGATTCATAAGCGCTTGCAAAGCTTTCATCCATAAAAGGGAATCTGCGTTCGTCTGATCCAAGTGCACTAAAAAACCAGCTATGACAAATTTCATGTGCCAGCACTTCATCAAGAAGGTAAGGATCTTTTGCAAGACCTATAACAGTAAGCCCTGGATATTCCATCCCTGCACCGGAAGTAAGCGCACTCTGAACGGCAACAAATTCATTATAAGGATAATCACCAATCCATTCTGAAAAATACCGGATAGCCTGATTTACATATGAGATGGCACTCATCCATAGTTGTGCTTCCTGATATGTGAACATTGCCCATGTAGTTACCTCTCGTCCTGAGTCAGGGAGCTTTACATTTCCTTTCAGTACATGGAATCTCTTATCGGCAAACCATGCAAAATCATGTATCTGATTCCCCGTATACTGCAAAGTCTTCATTTGCTTTGATGATACGGGAAAATCTGCTCCTCCGAAGTCAGGCTTTTTTATCCATGAGGTATCTGAAGCCAGTGTATCAAGGAATTTCTTTTCCTCTTCATTCAACAGGTTTCCTGTTGCACCTACAACATAATTAGCAGGCAAAGTGATACTTACATCAAAACTGCCAAATTCAGAATAGAATTCACCCTGATCCAGATATGGCATCTGATGCCAGCCGTGCCTGTCATATACAGCGGGCTTGGGATACCACTGGGATATCTGGTATGATTCACCTATATGACCTAACCGTGAAGTTATTCCTTTTGGGATTTTCACGTGAAAAGGAGTGGTTATATATATTGAATCACCAGGGTTAAGAGGCTCATTAAGAAATATTTTGCAGATATCGGGTGACCCTTCCAACAGATTCCATCGGACTTGATGACCTTCTGCTTCAAAATCCAGTGAATCAATGTATCCTTCCAGCTCCGGATCATTAAACAACCTTTTCTTCCCCTCCGTTCTGAAAATTTCGTGGGCTAATTCTGTCTTATTGGTTGAGTATGCATTCGGCCAGAGATGAAAATATAAAAATCCGAGAGTATCAGGTGAATTGTTAATGTACTTAACTGACTCGAATCCATTCAGTTCATGCTTCCTGTCATTTAGAGTCACATTGATTTTATAGTTTACCTGCTGCTGGAAATAATTTTGTGATGATGCCTCCGGTGAATGCCCGAATATCGCAAGTGTGAAGAACAAATATTGTCTGAAGATATATTTACAGAGGAGCCTCTGCAAACGTTTACTATAAGGAATTTTCATTCTGAAACATATATTCTCTCTTTATCTCATTTACAAATGTACTGATTTTCAAAACCTGTTTAAATCAGATATGTAAATGATGTAACTTATTTTAAAAATTATGTAACTATCGCCAGAAATTAGGATAATATCTTTGTTCAAATAATTATTTAATTCGGTATAAATTTAAGGAATCAATCGAGTAAACATTTCTTACAAAGTAAAAATAAATCAACTAATTATTAAATTTAAGATCATGAAAAAAATCGTTTTTTGTTTAATGGCTACATGCCTGTCGTTAACCTTACTCCCCCTGCAGTTAAATGCAGCGAATACTGAATCAACCTCATCTGTACCCGATTCAAAACCTGCTGAGCCTGCAATGCCTGCAGAAGCTAAGACCCTTATTCTTAGGTTAGATGAAATTAAAGCAATGGATATGTCAAAAATGAAGTCGGCAGAAAAGAAAAATTTACATAAAGAGGTAAAATCAATTAAACACGAACTCAGAACAATAGGCGGTGGTGTGTATCTCTCTGCAGGTGCGATAATTCTTATTGTAATACTTCTGATTGTTTTATTATAATCATTTTTTTCTATAAGATATAGCAGCTGTTATAACAATAAGAGTGACAAAGATTTTAATCATCTTCTTGCTTGTTGCATAAATGACAGGTGAAATAAAAAATGACACTTACACCCTGAATAACAGGGTGTTTTTGTATTCCCTTGTCTGAAACTATATGATTCAAAGATCTTCATATTGCCATCATTATTTTGGCTCCATATGAGCGACCTGATGTTAACCGGACATTAGTAGAAAAATATCATAAAAACAATCGTGATATAATTTGTCCTCGTTTAATAATCAAAAATGCATATGTAGAAGTATTGGTTATCAGGTTTCTAATTATCAGTAAAATATGTAAATGATGTAAATTAAAATAAGAATTTTGTAAGTTTTTTTTGAAGCATGCAGAGTATTTTTATCTGACGAAATTTCATCTCAACTTAGAATCAGAAATCATGAATACTACCGTTAAAGGATACTGGAACGTGAAAAAAGAAAAACTCAAACAAAAATATCCGGACATTAAGGAGAAAGATTTACGCTATAATGAAGGTAAGGAAAAAGTAATGCTGGAGATAATTGGTTACAAGCTTGGTAAAACTGAACAGGAACTGCTCAATATTATTGTTAATCTGTAGCAGGGGTTTCTTCAGTTTGTTATTTACAGCAAATAATTAAGCTAAGAAGTTGCCAGTTGCTGGTTGCTATTTGATTAAAAATGAGCATTTTAATTTTTCGGATATTATTTGTCAGATTAGAGATAAAATAATGTATTAATTTAATAATCAGCATTAAACCAGAAACATGAACAAGAAACAAGAAAACAGAAAACAGAGTTAATTAAATAATAAATTAAATTTAAACAAAATGACAAACGCAACAGAACTAAAAGGAAACTGGAATGAGCAAAAAGGCAAGCTCAAACAGAAATTTGCAATACTTACAGACAATGATTTAATGTTTGCAGAGGGCAAAAAAGACGAGATGCTTGGAAAACTTCAAATCAAGTTGGGTAAAACCAAAGAACAACTTCGCGAAATTATTGAAGCGTTATAATAAACATTGTTTAGATTATTATAAAATAATGAGGAAATATGAGCTCAAAAAGATTTACGTCATCAAACACAACAGCTCTCTATTTAATTGCAGTTGTAGTTATAATAGTTGCATTTCTGCTATTAGGCGGCGGGCCATGGATGAGAGGCATGATGAATGGTGGCATGCATGGAGGCAGGTCGATAGGCATGGTCCATTGGAACTGGGGACAGATTCTGATAAGTTTAATTATTGGCTTCCTTCTCGGATTGGTAGTCTCAAAAAGAAAATGGTGATGGTTAATTACCGGTAAAAATGGGGATGCCATGAAAACGACAAAAATGCAAAAAGTATTGATAGCGCTCGATTATGATCCCTCCGCACAAAAAGTGGCAGAAGCAGGGTTTTCGTTAGCGAAATCTATGGGCGCAGAAGTTGTATTATTACATGTGATATCTGATCCGCTCCAGTACGTTTCAGATAAGCATTTTACCGTAATGGGTTTTGAAGGTTACAGTGATACTGTTCCATTGATATTAGATGGAATGGAAGAACTGAAAAAAGAATCTCAACGATTTCTTAATAAATCAAAGCAACACCTTGGAGATAAAACCATTCAAACACTTGTCAAAGAAGGGAATTTAGCTGAATCTATTTTAATAACAGCTAAAGAACTACACTCTGATATGATTATTATGGGTTCTCATAGCCGGAGATGGATGGAAAAAATTATTTTAGGAAGCGTTGCTGAAAAAGTTTTGCAAAATACTACCATCCCGCTTCTCATTATTCCAACTAAAAAACAGAACTAACTTACGCTTAGATGACTTCTATTTTCAGCGGAGGACGATAGAAACTGAATTGCACCCTGTTTGATTTCTTATCCTATTTTCGGGCTTCAACAATGCTGGATTTAATTCCTGACAGGATAGATTTGAAGCAATAACCAAAAAGAAACCTTTCGGGATCTCTTTCATAATAAATTATGCCCACTCTTACACCATCACCACCAACCGGATTTGAATCCGATACTTTTTTATTAACAATAAATGAAATAAATTTCTCTCTGAAGGCCGTTGTATCATCAGTCCGTTTATTTTTAACTGCGATATCCAATCCATGATAAAGTAAGGTCATACTACCGGTTGCTTTAGTGTTATTTGCTGTAAAACTGAAATTCATGTTATCTATTTTACCGGATGTGATATAAACAAAAGCATTTTTCTCCAGGATAGGATTCAATTCATTTGCTTCCAGTCCGGCAAGAGTGCCATTCAATGTAAATGTGTTATTACTTTCGAATATTCTGCCTTTTAACAGAATGGTCAAGCGGCTTTTTCCCATTAACAAAGCATTAGCCTTAAGTACTAAATAATCTTTTTCTGTTTTGTAAATAGTGTCGTTAGTAATTTTGTAGATACCAGCGCTGATGTCATTAAAACTGATACTTCCCGGTTCGTTTGCCTCCTCACCATGTACTTTATAAGTGACATTGCCGTTTGAAAGACCGATTGAATCAAACCGGATAATGCCGGGATAGTTGTAAATCATATCCTGGAATGCAGGCCTGCTTACATGCCGGAATTCTTTTCGCTTATCACGAAAAACTTTCATATCCATTTTTCTGATTTCAACATAGGAGCTTATCAGGCTTCCTGATGCAAGATATTCTGCAGGATTAAAATCGTGCAGGAAGATATTACTGAAGCCGGCTTCAATACGAACTGTCTGAAATTTGTGCCTTGATGTGAATTCATAATCAGTGTAATTTGGATGAATAGAAAAACTATCTGCTGATAGAGTATTTGAGGTTGAGGAACCGGCAATATCTCTCAGGGTATAGGTATACATGCTATCTGCCATGACAGTAACGAGTTCCAGGGCTTCGAAATCAAATTGCTTAATGATATCTTTTGATAAGGTATCGTGTTTGATTAAGTTTAAATCATAAACTTTAATTTTACCTTCTTTCACCGAATAAGACTCTGAAGATGAAGTGTTTTCAACCGACAGGTCTGTTTTATCAATAAATGTTTTGCCTATATGTATGTTCAGAGGCAAAATTACCAGCTGCTTTCCTTGTTCATGAAATGGCATTTTTCCCTCAACTCTGCTATTGGAAATGATTATTTCCCTGATTACTATATCTTTTTTAAACAGGGCTTTCAGAATTTTTATCCTTTTGAATTTTACCGATGCTATTTCTCCTGATAGATCCGGGTTGCCTCCATGCTCTTGCTTTGAAAAGATGGTAACCCCATCAATTTTTATACCTGATGTTATCAGCAAAATATGAACCTTGTGTATAGCAAAGGTGTAATCATTACTCTTTTTATTTAATGTTTCCTCTATTTTTTTTCTGACACCGGGTTCAACAAAGAGTATGGTAAGCAGTTTTATCAATAGCACAAAGGAAACTAACCCGGTTAATATTTTCAAATATGTTTTTCTTTGCATGATATGAAATTATATTCTGAGAACAGGATTGTTATTGATGTAGGAAATTGTTTGCATTTACTAAATTCCGACATTACAAAGATGCAGGTAACTGTTTTAAAAACCGTTATACAATTCCGGAAAAGATTTATATCATTCACACATTTTCGGAAAGAACGGCGCAATGGCGTAACTGCACAACTACATAAGGTGCATTTCTTAAATCCCCTTCCTGGAGGACTTGCCCGTATGGCGGGGGCCTGCCCCGCTTAGGTGGGAGGTTGGGGGTGGGTTTGAATAACGGCGTAACGGCTCCCGTTAAGCCGTTACGCCATTAATAAAACATGTAAATGATGTAAATCTTTTTAAAAGTTATGTAACATTTATGGGAATTTAGCGGATTAATTTTGAAGAGATTAATAAATCATAATTATGCCACTATTAACTGTATTGCTCGTATTAATTGTTGCAGGTGTCCTTCTATGGCTTGTCAATAATTTTATCCCCATGGATGGTAAAATCAAAAGTATTTTAAACGCTGTCGTTGTAATTATTGTTATCGTTTGGCTTCTAAAGGTATTTGGGCTTTTCAGTTACCTGAAGGATATTCATATTTAAAAACAAAAATTATGAACCTCAAAAGAATTTTTGGCGCTTTACTTACTGTCCTCGGAATAGGCGGTCTTATTTATACGGCAGTATTATTTGTAAATAGTACGGGTGGTACGCGTGATATTAAAATGCTTGTCATTTACGGCGTACTGGGTTTTATATTCTTTATTGCTGGCATTAGCCTTGTCCGCACAACAAAAGACGAATCATAACAGGTGCCGTTTTCCGGCATTAAAAGATCAGCCTTTGTTCTGGAAAATATAAAGATAATTTAAAATCAAATAAATGAAAGCTTTAAAACTCATTGTCATCGGAATAGTGCTTTTTCTTACAGGCACAGTGCATGCTCAGGTTGTTGTAAGTGCAAATATTGGTTCTCCTCCGCCGTGGGGACCCTACGGATATAATGAAGTACGTTATTATTACCTGCCTGATGTGGAAGCATATTATGATGTTAAATCATCAAAGTTTATTTATTACAGCGGAGGAAAATGGGTTCATAAAAAATATCTTCCGGCTCAATACAGAAATTACGATCTGTACAACGGTTATAAAGTTGTAATGACAGACTATCGGGGGAACACTCCTTACACCTATTTCCCGGAGTATAAAATAAAATATGTGAAAGGCTACCGTGGTCAGGCACAAAAAAACATTGGGGAGAGGCCCGGGAAAGGAAATTCAGGGGCTAAAATGGTTTCAAAAGGATACTCAAATAAAAAGGTTAACCAGGGTAATGGCAACAGTGGCGGGAATAAAAATATGAAAATGGATAACGGTAAGGGCGGAGGAAAAGGAAAGAAGAAATAGAATACAGTTCTGCTATAATTTATACCTGTCTATCATACCTTTATTCAGAAGATAACAGGTTTAAAGGGTTCGCTTTATTTAGTCAGTTTATCTTTGAATTATATTAATATAGATTCATATGTTACTCTTGACTGATTTACTTGTGTTAATTGTTATAGGTGTCCTGAAAACGGAATTTTAGATCCCAAACATATCTATGGGTTGCTTTCTGAGGGTATTATAAACCTTTATACCATGAGCCCAATGTTATTTAAAAATAAATTAAAACCATTTTTTAAGATTGCTGCCTCTGCTTCCAAACGGTGGTGGAAAAAAGATCCCTTTATGCAAAGTGCTGTGATTGCTTACTATGCCATTTTCAGCATTCCCGGTTTACTTGTAATGGTAATTTCAATTTCTGCACTTTTTTTTCAGCGTGATGTCATCACCGGCCACCTGTTTAAGCAGATATCTTCAACAATGGGCGTAGAAACGGCAAAGCAGGTACAGGATATGATCACCAGCGTAAGCCAAAGCAATAAATCAGTAGCTGCAACTATCATTGGGCTAATAACGATACTTATAGGTGCAACCGGAGTGTTTGTTGAACTACAGAAAGCATTAAATATCATCTGGGAAGTAAAAGTCAAACCTCGCAAAGCTATTTTAACTCTTCTGCGCACACGGATATTTTCATTCGGTCTGATTATATCGATTGGTTTTTTGCTTTTAATCTCGCTCATAATCACTACGATACTTGCAGCCATGAGTGCTTGGGTGATGAGCCATTGGCCAAACATTGTACTCACAATTTTTTATTTACTCAATTTCATTATTTCATTTGTAGTCGTTATGTTCCTGTTTGCACTCATGTTTAAAATATTACCTGACGCAAAAATTCAATGGAAACATTTGTGGCCGGGTTCAATTCTAACAGCTTTTCTTTTTTTACTGGGGAAAAGTGCCATTGGATTTTATTTAAGTAAAGCAAATCCCGGTTCAGCATATGGTGCAGCTGGCTCAATTGTATTAATTCTTCTGTGGGTGAGTTATTCTTCAATGATATTTTTTTATGGCGCAGAATTTACACGTGCTTATGCCGATCATATAACAGGGAAAGTTCCGGCAACAATAGTTGCTGTAAAAACTACGGGTTAAAAGTGGCAGATATAGAAAAAGAGGCAGAAGGAATAAAATCTAATTTTAAAAACAGCCAAAAATTGTCGTCATTATGCAATGTGCAAAATAGATTTCCTAGGCAATGGTGTATGTTCTTCAGGGTTAGAAAAACATTTCGTAAGTTTCTATCCTCAGGGAAGGATGATACTTTATGAAGCAATTACAGTAACGTACTCTCACGATCTTAGTCCGATTTCTGAACCCAAAATGCCTGATTATGTTGTAATGCCAAATACAAAAGAAGAAATTGCATCTCTTGTTAAATTATTTAGGAAAAATAATATCCCATATACTATAGAGGGGCAATGGTCAGAATCTTCTGGGATTTGCAGTTTCTTGTAGTGGTAATCGGAGATAAATTTGCAATCCGCACTATCAGCGAAATGGGATTTCCTTTTTTTGACCAACATCTTTTCAGAGCAC
>Ga0209429_10000993_pt1 | contig 18292 bp, 11 predicted proteins | sample BarGraNGADG00212_3_FD_184493 | JGI IMG/M metagenome (GOLD analysis project Ga0209429, IMG submission 184493) | Arctic peat soil microbial communities from Barrow, Alaska - Barrow Graham LP Ref core NGADG0004-212 (SPAdes) (version 2) | ecosystem: Environmental > Terrestrial > Soil > Wetlands >...
GGCCCTGTGATTACAGTTTTACTGACCGATGGAGCATTTACAGGATTGATTCGCACACTGCGCGAAGCGTATCCGGGAAATGTCAGGATTATCGGTCTTTCTATGGACATCGATACCCCTCACCAGTCAATTCTGGACGCATTCTACGTCGTTTCCTCCCATGAGTCCCCGGGATATATTGATGAATTGATTCAAATCGTTACCGCAGAACAAGTCGAAGTAATTTTCCCGATTGTATCGGAAGGACTTGAAAGCCTGATGCAGAATGAATCGCTCATTTTTAGCAGAACCGGAGCTAAAATTCTGTCATCCCCCCTTTCTGCTCTTCAAATTGCCAACGACAAAGGGCTGCTCTATTCATTTCTTCATAATAGCAGTGATCCGGCTCTCTCTTGTCTTGCTCCGGTTTTTTGTCTTGCCGATACAAAATCTTCATTAATGGAGGCGATTCAAACCATTCGCAGTTCCGGTAAAAAAGCCTGCATCAAACGCCGACGCGGCGAAGATGCCGCAGGTTTCTGGGTTATCGACGATCAGGCCGACTACACTTCTCAATTGTTTTATCAACCACCCAAACGACAATTATCCGAAACAATGCTTACTGCTATGCTTATGCATGTCCGCGATGAGGATCCTATTCCTCCCTATATGTCATGTGAGTTTCTTCCCGGTGAAGAATGGGACTGCGATGTACTTTGTATGGAGGGAAAGCTCATTAGTGTAACGACGCGTATTAATCTGAGCATGACAGGCGGACTGACATCAGTACTGGAGGTCAAGGATAATCCTTATCTTGCCTTCTGCTGCGAGCGGATCGTATCTGCCTTGAATCTTTCCTTTATCGTATGCATAAGTTTCCGTGCAGATGCAGGAGGGCGATTTTTTCTTCTTGAAATCAACCCTCGAATTATGGGTAATATCTACGTTTCCACTCTGGCCGGAAACAATTACGTCAAAATGTCCATTGACCTTCTGAATGAAAGACCTGTTCATACCGTTCCTCCAAAGAATGGTATCAGAACTGCCCTGTATTATGACCAGCTTGTAATCCGTCCAAAAAGCCCGCTGCAGCAGAGCATCCAAACTGACCCTGTATCCCCTTCAAACTGAATAATCAAAAGAGAAAACGGAGTAATATATGTCAAATGTTATTTTTCATCGTCTTTGTGCAGCTGACCGTGAAGTCTATGAGTCCTACTACCGGAAATCAAATACACGACTGGCCGACATGACATTCAACTGCAGAATCGCATGGGACGAGGTATTTAAAAGTGAAATGGCAATCTATGAAGACTGCCTGATTCTCATGTCTGACGGCGGTTGTTTTACAGACCCCCACCTTCTTATGCCAATGGGCGAACTCGACACCGCCAAGCTGGACCGTATTTTCTCTGCCGTCCATGATGAATTCGACATGCGCGGATGGCGCCTCAAGGTCATGTGCATTGACGAGGATAAGCTGTCGCTTTATGAGAATCTTCCCCACTTCACAGCAGAACCGTATTATAACAATGATTCCTCGGACTACCTGTATGACGGCGAATCAATGCGCACTCTTACCGGCAATATTCTTCACAAAAAGCGCAATCATGTGAACAAGTTCATGCGCCTGTATCCTGACTATGAATATGCAACACTGACACATGCAGACAGGGATGAGTGCCTTGCACTCGTTTCAGCTTGGTGTAAATCCAAGGATATTGATCCTGATAACTGTGCAGAAAGCGATTACACCATGATCCGCCGGTTGTTTCGGGATTTTGATCTGCTGGAAATTCATGGTGGATTGATAAGAACCGGTGGTATTGTAAGAGCTTTTTCCATGGGAAGCCTCGGGAACAGCAACACGGCATACGTACATTTTGAAAAAGCTGATCAGGAGATACACGGAATTTATTCGGCCATAAATCAGATGGTTCTTCAAAACGAATTTCCAAATGTAGATGCGGTTGACCGTGAAGAGGATTTAGGAATCCCGGGACTTAGGAAAGCCAAACAGTCCTATGAGCCCATTGCGCTTCTTAAAAAATACAAAACATGGCTCACTGACAAATAACCGTGCTGTTCGGTGCCGATTTATCCATATTCCTTTTGTTTTTTGAATTATACCAAAACAATTCTTCTGAAATCGTTTATAATAGACACATCCAGACAATTTTGAATATGCAAAGAGGTAGAAAAATGGCTGCAGCACCACATATCCTAATTTGCGATGATGATCCGGTAGTACATGAATCTTTAGGCATTTATTTGGAGAATGAGCATTTCACCTATTCCAGTGCATATGATGGTAAAGAAGGACTTGCGCATGTAATCAGCGACAAGCCTGATTTGATTATTCTGGATTTGATGATGCCGGAAAAGACAGGAATTGAAGTCTGCCGCGAAATCAGGAAAACACTTTCCACTCCCATTATAATCCTCACTGCAAAAGGCGAGGAAATTGACCGCGTTCTGGGACTTGAACTTGGCGCGGATGATTATATTGTCAAACCATTTTCTCCCCGCGAAGTGATTGCCAGGATTAAGGCTGTTCTCAGGCGTATTTCCGAGCCGCAGGAAAGCGGATCCCTCCTTCGCTTTGAAGGCCTTGAAATCAATCTGGATAATTATCAGGTAAAAGTTAATAACGAACTCGTATCCTGCACCCCCAAGGAAGTTGAAATCCTGCACCTTTTAGCATCACATTTAGGGCAGGTTATGGACAGGGAACAGATTCTGTCCCTGGTCTGGGGTTATGATTATTTTGGTGATACAAGAACGGTAGATACCCACATCAAAAGAATCCGCCAGAAAATTTGTTATGAGGGTGCACCCTGGTCTCTGATTACGGTATACGGCGTAGGCTACAAATTCGAGGTTTCCACATAATGTTCCGCAGCATTTTTTTACGTCGTATTATTACGATGATGCTGATTGTTTTTTTTCTGTCAGCAATATTGACTTATATTCTTTATTCATGGGTTTCCATCCAGAATTTTGGAAACAGCAGGAATATTGAAATATTCCTGCTCTCTGCCGCTATTGTTTCCGTTTTGATGCTGCTTCCTGTTTTTTTTGCGGCATGGCAGCTTGTTAAACCGCTGCAGAGAATGAATAGTGTCGCCCGTTCCATGGGGGAGGGCGATTTTTCCGTCCGTGCCAATACTACAGCAAAGGGAGAAATCGGCGAACTGGCACATTCATTCAACGACTTGGCAGATAAACTCTCCAACTCAATTTCCGAACTCACCATCGAAAGAAACCGGCTGCGCGAAATCTTTGATGTTATATCAGAAGGTATTGTATCAATTGATTTGAAACTAAATCCTGTATATTCCAATCCGGCAATTTATACACTTTTTGAAAATGCCAAACGCAAGAATTTTTTCACGGAGCGTCTGCAGCTCATACCATTCGAAGAAGTCTGGAAGGATTTTCAAAAATGTATCGATACAGGTTCAACCGTTGAACGCACCATAGACTCAAGGGATAATGCTTATCTTGTAACTATCGTTCCTTCTTTTGACAGCAATCGCCTAGTTACCGGCGCCACTGGATTTTTCAGGGATATTTCCGAGTCAGAACATCTGGAACAAACGCGGCGCGATTACGTTGCAAATGTATCTCACGAACTGCGCACCCCCCTCACCGCATTACGGGGGCTTGTTGAACCGCTCGCAGACGGAATGGTGCGCAATGAAGACGACCGTATGCGTTACTATGGAATCATCCTTCACGAGACATTACGCCTTTCGAGGCTTATTGACGACATGCTCGAGCTCTCCCGGCTGCAGGCAAGAACAATCGCTTTCAAGACATTTCCATTTGATCTCAATGATCTTCTTAGTGAACTCAAAGCCAAATTTACGCCGATCATGAATGATGCGACAATAACTTTTCATATTGAATATAAAAGCGGCCCTTGTCCAACCGTTATGGGCAATCCGGATCGAGTAGAGCAAATATTGATTATCCTGATGGACAATGCAAAAAAATATACGGCTGCAGGTGGTACGATTACTATATCAACCGAATTGAATGAGAAAAAGGATATTGTACTTGTTTCCGTAAAAGACACCGGTCAGGGCATACATGAATATGATATTGACCATATATTCGACCGCTTTTACAAGGCCGACCGCGCACGCGGAAAAAAGGGAACCGGTCTGGGCCTTTCCATCGCAAAGGAACTATTAAACTACATGGGTGAAACAATTACCGTTCGAAGCGATTACGGCGAAGGAACAACCTTTACCTTTACTCTCAAATGTGTCCATGGCACAATGTGGTACTGATATTCCCGTCAGGCAAGGAGATAATATACATGTCAGATTTATCCTCTCCCAGGGATGAGAACCTTTCTGCAGAGGAGGGTATCCGGGTTAACCGCTATATCGCTTCAAGCGGGTTCTGTTCCAGACGTAAAGCGGATGAATATGTAGCCGCCGGATTAGTGACCGTAGACGATGCAGCGGCTATTGCAGGCACCCGTGTATTGGATGGGCAGGTCGTCCGCGTAGATGGCAACCCCCTTTTTCCGGACGAGGATTATGTATATATTGCACTCCACAAACCACTGGGTATCACATGTACAACAGACAGGCGGGATCAGGACAATGTCATCGACTACATTCATTTTGACAAACGCATATACCCGATCGGACGACTTGACAAATCGTCTACAGGGCTTCTTCTTCTGACTAATGACGGAAATATCGTAAATAGGATACTTCGTGCGGAAGGGCATCATGAGAAAGAATATGTTGTTGAAGTCGACAGGCCTATCACGCAGGACTTCCTTGCAAGTATGCAAAGCGGCGTCCCTATTCTTGACAGGGTAACAATGCCATGCAAAATCATTCAGACAGGAAGTCATACTTTCCGCATCATTCTCATGCAGGGACTTAACAGGCAGATCCGGCGTATGTGCGAATACCATGAGTATCATGTACGCAAGCTGAAGCGTACCCGGATTCTTAATATTGATATAGGCTTTTTGCCGCTCGGGGGCTGGCGCTATCTTACATTCAAGGAGATTCGTGATCTGAAGACTCTGATTTCGGAGCCTCCCAGGGCTCGAAAATAAAAGTGCCCCTGTACGTCTGATTCCTGATAAACCGGCGGTTTTGCTGCCCGGTTCTTTCTATATCCCTCAAGTAGAAATCCAGAAACAGTTCATATGTATCTTTCTGAGTCAATTCTTCCTGATGCTGGTGGTCGTCAATATCTTCTGGAGCAAATAAAGACGCAGAAAACGAAAATTTCTCCCCACCGGCTGATGTTATCTTAATTCCTGTGCCACTTCCATCGGAAATCACAAGGTACTGCGTATCGCAGTGTGCTCCATTCTCCTGCGGCCTTGCATACTCATGATAAAGTTGCTGAGGAGCTGCTTCATAATATCCGATCCGGGCAGATTCCTTGCGGTCCGGGTAGGCTTCATGAAAGCCTCTTCCATACCATGCAAGTAAATCCATATCCTGCGGGATATGCACGCGAAAACCGCTTCTCAGAAGATCATAACGGGGCGTAAATGCAAGCGTTACCGTGAGCTTACCGTCCGGACCCATCACATACTGCACCATTACTTCGCCTTTGAAAGCGAAGCTCTTGTAGTGGACAAGCATGGAGAAATCTTCTCCTGCCATCTCATAATGAAATCGTTCATACCGCAAATCATGCTGAATTGTTCTCCAATCGGTTTCCTTCGAAAAAACAGTAGCTGAAAGAACAAAGGATTGATCGGATCTGTCACTATTTGTCGCTGCACGATAAAAACTTGGCTGCAGGCTGCCAGCTAAAAGTTGACGGTCTCTAAAATCAATGGAACTGAGTCCTCCGCTTTTTCTGGAAAAGTCAATCTGCATTGCGGAATGTTTTACCGTTATCGCTTCCGGACGCGTGCTGACAGACAGTTTTTTATTAGACTCAGACTCAAATCCGACTGTAAGATCCTGTTTGTCAAGTAATGCCGGAAGATGACTCTCCGCGTCTGTTCCACCGGACATAAATCCTGCCACCTGATCAATCAGTACCTGCTGATAAAACGCAATCTCATGCCCCTGGGGGGCGTAATGAGTATCTTCAGCCAGACATACACGAATGTCCAGGACAAGTTCGAGATTTTGAGAGGAATGGAATATTTGAGTCAGCAAAGGGTCTGAGATCATCCAGTCTGGTGTCATATACTCACTGACAGAAAACGGGAAACGAATATCCTGCTTACCCAATGGATCAATGGACCTGACCATTCCCCGGCCCCCCAGGATGCGCCGGCCGCCAAGGAGAAGCTGCCAGTACACATCAAGATCATTAGTATGACCAATCGGATGCAGATTAATTAAAGTCAAATCAGAGGGGCTTTCCGCAGATGCAAGGATCTGAAGCGTCTCACATTGTTTTTTTATCTCATAATATATGGGGTATGGAATTCGTTCGGCATTTACAATGCCCTGTGCGACCGGTACGTCCATTTTTTCATGATATTCCTCAAGATCACCCTGGTGAAGCCAGTGAAAATCCGAAGAATCACTATCTCGTTTTGCTCTTCCGTGCATTGCTTCAAAAACAGAATGCCCCGGTTCCAGCTTAGTTTGAAGTATCCCTTTGTTAACACATATATCCGACCATTCGCCGAAAAGTGTTCCGGCTTCACAGGGAAAAGGCGGAATATCGGACAAAGTCAGGGAACGGTCCTTCTCACTGAAAAAGGGTCTGGAACTATCGAGTAACAGGAGTCTCTGTTTGAGTTCCCATAGCTTGCCCTCATCAAAGTGAAGCGGAGCAAAAGACCAGAAAACAATGCTGGGATGCGTCATAAGGCTTTCGATCATTGTGCGGATATGCACTCCATCAGCCTGACTGATTACATATAGTCCATAGTGGTCGCACATCTGATAGAACATCGGATCCGACGGAAAATGCGCTACAAGTACAGCGTTCAGATTTGCCTGTTTGATCAGGCATATATCCTGTCTCAGGCGGTCAGCGGATACAGCCAGCCCCCCGACAGGGTCAAAGTCAAAATACCGCACTACACGAAGCGGAAGGGCTACATCATTAATATGAAAAACCCTGCCAAGAACTTCGGTTGTCCGAAACCCAAACCGTCTTTTTTTGGCGCATATTATACGGCCGTGCGCATCTTTTACAGTCAATACGAGGTCATATAGAGTGGGTTCCTGGTCGGACCAAGGGAGAATACCTGCTGCATTCATCAGAGTATTCAGCGTCAGTTCGGAGCCGCTGGGAATACTTCCCTCGAGGTCCTGAAGCGCAGACATCGGATGTACAGGAAGGTGGTAAAGGTCATATTCGTTTTTTACTTCAATGAGTGTACATTCGACACGAACCGGAATCATCAAATCCGTATGATTCAAAAGGGAAACCTGCACACGCAGGCTGCTGTCCCTTCTGTTCCCCGGATCACTTGTCACATAATTAAGGGACGTCGGCTCTTCTTTTGCTATTGGCAGTGTTGTATCCGTGTCAGGGGCTTCAGGCAGATTTCGTGCTGTTCCGTCGTTTATCCATGCCGTTTTCAAAGAGACACCAGAAATTTCAACAAAAGATTCGGCAACGATTTCAGGCATTCTGAAAATCCCGCTGTACCCAAAAGTTCCATTCTCTCTTCTTATGCGGCCATGACGGTCGGAATCAAGGCGATAAACAAGAATTGTCAGCAAATTGTTTTCATCCTGTAGAAACGGAGATATCAATATTTTTGATGTGGAATAGCAGGCGCCGGATGTCGTAACAAGATTCCCGTTAACAAACAGTTCAAAACGTCCGCGTATTCCGCTGCATGAAAAATAGACAGCCCTCTCACAAAATGAGGCAGGCATAATAATCCATGTACGATATATACCAACATCATCATCTGATTCATTTCCTGCAAGCGATAAAAGCCTGGTCTGTATTCGTTTCTTAAGATTGTTTCCTTCTTCTGTCGTTCCTGCATCATACATAAGATTTGCAGGAAGGCCATAGCCCTCCTGCTGCCAGACAGAAGGTAAGTCAACAGCATCCCACGAATTATCATTGCATGTCGGCTCCTTGAAGTCGAGAGGAACCATGTCCCTGTTTTCCGCATGAAAAAAACGCCAGACCGGCACAAAAAACTGCCACTTAGTCGGAACAACTCCAAACTCCGGCAAAATCTTTTCAGAGTATATTTCATCTATAGAATCATAGGGCCAAAAATAATCCAGCCCGCTTTGCGGTTTCATATATCCATTCTCCTGCAATTACACAATCTTTTCTGCACAAATAACACTGTCTGCAGATACTCATAATTTAATTGTCTAAGAGTATTTTAACATTTTGAAGGACAAAACACATATCATTCGTGTTTCTTTTTAAAACCGCACACAAGAAACAACTCCTCAAATAACAAACAAGCACAGCGGACAGTGATTATCTGCTGTCCGCTGTGCTCATTTATTTGTTGGATTTGGCCATTACTTTCAGAATAGATTCATAAGGTTTGTTGTAAGGAATAGTGTTGCCATGAGTGTCGCAACCAGTGATACCACGGTAACCTGTGTATTGAGGGACGGTCCGGCAGTATCCTTGAAAGGGTCACCCACTGTATCTCCGACAACAGCTGCCTTATGGGCATCCGATCCTTTACCGCCATGGTTGCCTGCCTCAATGAATTTCTTACCGTTGTCCCAGAGTCCGCCGGCGTTAGACATAAACAGAGCAAGAAGAAGTCCGCTGACGATGTTGCCGGCCAGGAAACCGCCAATCGCCTGTACCCCACCGATAAAGCCTACAGCAAGCGTTACAACAATTGCCATAACTCCTGCGGGAACCAGTTCCTTTAAAGCGCCAACTGTTGCAATATCAATACATTTGTTATATTCGGGAGTTACTCCCTCCTTACCTTCTTTAAGACCAATAATCTCTCTGAACTGCCTATGGATTTCTGCAACCATACGCTGAGCATTTCTATCAACACCAAGCATCAGCATTGCACTGAACACTGCCGGAATTGCAGCACCGGTCAATAGTCCAAAAAACACAAGCGGATTCAGAAGATCAAAACTGATAATTTTCTCATACAGAATTTTACCGGCTTCAGCATTCAATTGATCAACTGCCACATTCACCTGACTCATAAAAGCTCCGAGAAGAGCAATAATTGTAAGTCCTGCAGCGCCTATCGCAAAGCCCTTGGTAACAGCCTTAACCGTATTGCCGGCGCTGTCCAGTGAATCGGTAATATCCAGTGCCTTATCTCCCAGATGTCCCATTTCAACGAGTCCTCTAGCGTTATCAACAATCGGGCCATAAGCATCATTGGAAATAACCATGCCAACAATGGAAAGCATTCCCACAGCGGCCATTGCTATTCCAAACATACCAAATGATGCAGCCTGATCCGGTGTTGTCGCCAGGGGTTCACATAATTTGTAAGCTGCAAGAGCTGATACTCCAATACCTATCATAGAAGGCAGAACACTCAGGAAGCCATAAGACATACCGGAAAGTATGGTAAAAGCCGGACCGGTTTTGGATGCATTTGCAACATAACGTACCGGAGGCTTATTGTCATTAGTAAAGTAGTCGCTGACTACGCCGATAACTGTACCGACAAGGAGACCAACCGTCATAGCGCCCCAGACTCTCCATTCGAAGTTGAACAGCCAGGTTGCAATTGCAGTAAGACCTGCAAAAATGCCCGTAGTAACATACGTACTCATATTGAGAGCGAGGGTAGGACTTGCATTTTTACCCATACGGGCAGCAAGAACTCCAACTGCAGAAGCGAGAAGGCCAATTGCTGCATAACAGAAGACCATAACCTGAAAGTCTCCTTTACCCAGCGAAGACGCTATAACAAGGGCCGCCGCCATCGAAGCAACATTCGAGTCAAAAAGATCAGCACCCATACCGGCGACATCGCCGACATTATCACCAACGTTATCAGCGATTACGGCAGGGTTTCTCGGGTCGTCTTCAGGAATGCCAAGCTCAACTTTTCCAACAATGTCTGCGCTTATATCTGCTGTTTTTGTGAAGATACCGCCGCCGGCCTTTGCAAAGAGAGCCAGGGATGATGCTCCGAAGCTAAAACCAAGAATCGCACTGGGTTCACCGCCGGTCAGTGCATATACAATCGTTACGCCTAAAAGGGTTCCGCCGACAACAGACATGCCCATAACCGCTCCGCCTCTGAATCCGGAGAGGAACGACGGCCTGATTCCTTTGGTAGCAGCTTCCGCCGTCTTCATATTAGCAATCGTTGAGACTGTGATTCCAACCTTGCCCGCCATCGCGGAAAGACAGGTGCCAAAAATATAGCAGGCAGCCATGATTATATTTTTACTTGGATTTCCGGTCCAGATTGGACTGGGCAGAAAAATGAATATTAATATCGCCGCTACTCCCGCGAATCTGGCAAGAAGCAAATACTCGCGGCGCAGGAAAGTACTTGTACCTTTACTGATTAAATCACCAATTTTGTGAATAGTCTCGTTGGATGATGGTTGTTTCTTAACCCATAAGTAGAAATAATAAGCCACGCCAAAGGAAATCAGGGAAACAGAAATTGCCATAATATAGGCTATTGTAATAGTCATGCTCCACACCCCTTACTAACGATTTATTCCCGCTTGTTATAGCAGGACAGCCAACAATTCTTTAGATGCATACAGATCAAAGACCAAATGCATCTATAGTAAAGATACCACAATAAAAAACAAAATCACTGACTAATTTACATTTCGTTTTATAAATAAACCACTATATTTTGTGCACATTGCACAAATATAGTATACAAATGATTCTCATCCCAAAAACGGTGCGCTAATATTCTCAATAAATTAAATATGAAAGAAAAGAGCGGCGCTGCTGAAGTGCGTCTGCTCTTTTTCATAGTGCAGCTGCATGCTATTTGAAATAATAACCGGACAGCGCCTATTTCCTGTAACCCTTTGAGAAAGAAAAGTATCCTCCAAACAAATGCCCGTTCATCATAAGAATGAGTCCGTCCAGTGCATCAAAACTGAGCTCTCCGCCGGAAAAATTCACAAGTGCACGTAGCGGCATATCCGCAAACATGGCATTCATCATCCTTATCTCATCAGGCCTGGGATCATCTGCATATAATGCCTCAAAGCGCTGATGAATCTTCTTAATAAAGATCCGCCCGATAAAGGAGCCGGTCAATTCGGCAAGAGTAGAATTTAAATGATAACGCCCCTTCTTTGCTGTCGGAACAGCAGGCATTTTCGCTCCATAGACATATTCAAACTGTTGCTTTGGGATTGCAAGATTATTGTTCTCCAGCGAATAATACGCAGGTGCCTGCTGTCGAAAATCCGGTATAACCACTCCTTCCGAAGTAGATTTGACATATACATCTGCACTGAGTCGTATGTCTCTGGAAGAGGCGCCTGCAAGTATGGTATATACTCCGCTTTCGACATGCCAGTCATGGATATTTGTATTGAAATATGCAAACGACCGCTTGTCAAGATTTACGGAAATCCTCCCGTTCTCCCCTTTTTTCAATGCTATTTTGGCAAACCCCTTCAGTTCTTTTTTTGCTTTGAAGATTCTTGATTCCGGTGGCTGCACATAAATCTGTACAATTTCACTGGCATCAAAATCACCGGTATTCTCAACGTCCATTGTCACCAGGATCGTATCAGAATCCATAATTTCCGTACGGCTTAATGAGAGATTTCTGTATGTGAATGTTGAGTAGGAAAGCCCGAATCCAAACGGGAAAAGGATATTTTTGTTGGCTGCATCATAGTAACGGTAACCAACAAATATACTCTCCCGATATTCGGCTGTCTTTACGGCGCCAAAATAGTGATAGCTCGGATTATCAGAAAGAAACGCAGGGAAAGTCTCTGCAAGCTTGCCGCATGGAACTGCTCTTCCAAAAAGCAGATCATAAGCAGCATCTCCTGAAGCCTGACCAGGAAGATAGCACATCAAAACAGATTGCACGGCAGAAAGCCATGGCATAACGAAGGGGGAGCCTCCATACAAAATGACAGCCACATTGGCGTTCACTTTTACGATCTCCAAAATGAGGCGGTTATGACTTTCAGGCAGGTCCATATGAGTCCTGTCAAACCCCTCCGATTCATATTCATCCGGAAGACCGGCAAAAACAAAAACAATATCTTTATCACGGGCGGCTTCCTTTGCCTTGTCCAGCAGAACAGCGTCCGTTTCGTTACTATCAAGGCGGTAGCCATCAGCATACACAAAATCAATACCATTACATATAAAGGCATCATATGCATTCGACACCTGTGTCGGATTAATCCTTGAACTGCCGCTTCCCTGATAGCGCGGGGTCTTTGCAAACGCGCCTATAACAGCGACCCGCTGGGATTCATGAGCCGGAAGCAAACCTTCATTTTTTAGAAGGACGGCTGATTCGAGAGCAAGCTTTCTAGCGAGTACATTATTTTTCTGATAGGGTTCCTGTTGAGGACGTTCATTACCCTGCGGTTTATTAATCAATTCCAAAAGCCTTATGACCGCTGTATCAAGCACATCTTCATACAGACTACCATTTTTGACCGCATCAACAATTCGTTTGTCATTTAATCCGCCGGAGGGCGGCATTTCCAACTCAAGTCCGGCTGCAAGGCCCGCCTCGCGGTTATTAACCGCACCCCAGTCAGACATCACAACTCCGTCAAAACCCCACTCAGTACGTAAAATATCCGTTAAAAGTTTCTTACTCTCACTTGCATATGTACCGTTGACAGCATTGTAGGAAGCCATGAGAGTCCAAGGCTTTGAAAGCTTTACGGCTTTCTCAAAACCTGTCAGATAGATTTCGCGAAGGGTCCTCTCATCGATAATGGAATCGCACACCATGCGGGCTTTCTCCTGGCTGTTTGCTGCAAAATGCTTCAGTGATGTGCCGATGTTACGACTCTGAATTCCTGAAATCAGGGCTGCCGCCATTTCACCGGAAACATAAGGATCTTCGGAAATGTATTCAAAGTTTCTTCCGCATAATGGGGATCTTTTAATGTTGACGCCAGGTCCGAGGATAACGGAAACCTCCTGATCAAGACACTCTTCTCCAAGCGCCTGTCCCATTTCATACATTAGATCCCTGTCAAAAGAACAGGCAGTAGCGCAGGCAGCCGGAAAACAAGTGGCTTTCCGGCTTTCTCCAATACCCTCTTTGCTCTTTGGGGAAATCTGTTTTCGAAGCCCATGCGGGCCATCCGTAACCATAATCTCTGGAATATTCAGCCGTGAAATGGGTTTCGTGTGCCAGAAATCCTGTCCTGAGCATAGTGATGCTTTCTCTTCAAGAGTCATATTTTTTATTAATTCATGAAAAGTTAAATTCATTTAATACCCCTCCAAAGTTGACGTCCTCCCAGCCCTGATCGAGAATCGACTTATTCAGTTTGGTTTTTGCCTTGACGTTCGTGCCGGAGCTTTCGATTGTACCCTTGGCGGATTGGCTCATTTTCTTCACTTGCAGGTCCTCAACAACAATGACCGCGTGGTTTTTGCAGAGCATGATTGTTGTTTTGTGCAGGTGGTCGTTTCGGACGTTGGCAATCCGTATATGGCATTTTTGAATTTTGTGCTTGATCTTTTGTGCGTTCCGGCTGCCCCTTTTCTTTTTAGCGAGCTGCCGCTGGAGGCGGGCAAGTTTCTTCTTCATCTGGCGGATGCTGTGGATCGGTACGATCACTTCTCCGGTGGAAAGTGCTGCAAACTTAGAAATGCCTACGTCTATGCCTGCAATGGTTTGAGAGGGATTCACCGGTTCTTCCACATCTCTTTGTGTTTGTATGGAGATATACCATTTTCCATCTCTTAGGCTGACCGTAGCGTTTCTAATGGAGCATTCCATATCGCGGCTCTTCCGTAAGCGTATCCACCCCAATTTGGGAAGAAAGACACGTTTGTTCTCCTGGTCAAGTTTCAGTTGCTTCGGGTCGGGAAAACGGAAACTGTCAGACTGCCCCTTCTTTTTGAATTTGGGATACCCGGCTTGCTTTTTAAAGAACTTTTGAAAGCCTTTGTTCAAATCCATCAGCGTCTGCTGGAGTGCCTGTGAAGGAGGCTCTTTGAGCCATGCTGTGTCCATATCCCGCTTCCAGAGAGGCAGACACTTAGCCATTTCTTCATACCGAATATATCCGCCTTCTGCCTTTTGGCTTTCCTGCTGCAAGGCAAGCGCTCGATTATAGGCATATCGGGACGTATCGGCAAAGCGGCGCATATTCCTGCGCTGCTCTCCGTTTGGCATCAGTTCGAATTTGTACGCTTGCAATATCTTCATATATGGATTATACCTGATTTTTCAATTGCATAGATGCAACGGAAAAGGGAATCTTTGCGCGATCCATCCTCGCCCTGAACGACGAGGTTTTTCGAGCATTCGGATAAACGGAAATGATTCATGTCAATTTCAAAATGATTACATGTTAATTAATATTATTTTATCTTCAGAAGTTGTTTGATCATCGTTACTTGTAATTCTTTTTATATGTCTTTACAAGTAATTTGGCAAAAGAAATGTACCAATTTTGACACACAAGCAAGCAGGCCAACGACCATGGACAGGATACGTGAAATGAAAAGTCAAGTTCTGGTAATAGGAAAGAAGTGGAATCCTTTGTGTATACAGTCCTTGCCCTTGCGCAAGTTCAGCATATCTGGCATACTATAAATAGCCTCAATCATATGGGGGCGTACTGGTTTCGACGGGGTTGTTGGGACTGGGAAAGCGGGTAGAGGATTCTCGTTGGCCTCTCAAAAAAACGGGATAGCAAGTAATTGCAAAAACTAATAACCTCGTAGCTGCTTAATCAGCCACGCATCTCTCCGTCCGATCTGCTGGACGGGTCTGGGATGTCAGACAGCAGACCTTACCAATCGGCAGGTTAAATTGGGAAACGCCGCACAATAAGCTTTGAAGGTGCGATGTACTTATGAAGCTACCGGACGTTGCAGCCTGTCAGCGGGCTCGCTCCAAAGGGGAATACTCTAATTACTGACTGCACCCGGAGATGTCCCAGAGGATATGGTTTCGGACAAGGGTTCGATTCCCTTCGCCTCCACCACAAAAGTATTACGAGAACTTTCATTAATTCAAGGGTGGTTTGCCCTGACTAGATGGCTGTGATACTTAACAGAGGCAAAAGCGGTTGACCTTAACAGGTTGACCGCTTTTTCAAATTATTGAAAATCTTTGTTTAGATATATGAGAAAAGACGCAATCGTCGTAAACGCATCAATTACATGCATTATAATTTGCTTCTATACTGCGCATCTTTCCTTCAACAAGTTCTGATACGGGGCCATGCCCGCCGCATATAATGCAGGGTTTTCCGTTTTGATTGGTAATATCCTCGATCAGTGCCATTGTTTGCAGCCGCATTTTTCTGGCTTTCTCTGATAGGTATTGCTTCCGCAATATGGCTGAATACTGTACATGGTTACCGTGTCACTTACGTTGATCTTCTGTACATTTGTTTTGTAATTGTCTCCGCGATAACTACTCACAAAATATGCGAACCTGCGAATGTAGTCAAAAACTTTGCCGGCGTTTTCACCTTCGGACTGAAGGACCTGGAATATTCGATTCGATTCGGAAATGAACTCCATTGTCTTCTCTTGACTCAATCCAAGTAACTCCTGCATTTTATTGGCAAGACGTATATAGAAAACGGTATTATCAAGATTTTCTTCCGAGCTTTCACATTCGATGATGTCAACCGGATAGATTTCACTGATGTTATCAAGCAAGGTCTTAATGATTTCAGGATTTTCAATCAGCAGTCCGAATTTGAAGTCCTGAAAGGGCCTGATGTCTGAGTACAAATTCATATATGAAATGTTGATGTCATACTTACTTAAGACTTCAAGGACCAGAAGTACCGCTCCGGGCTTATCAGGAATTTTGACAGATACTTCTATCACTCTGGTTTCCGTAATTCTCTCGTTAATGTAACCGATTTCCAAAAGATCTTCTTCAATTTTGCGAAGTTTATCTGCACAGGCCTGCACATCAATAAACAGCATATGAAGATCAACTGCTTTATTGTAGCTGACCCTTACAATATTACCGCCATGACCTGCAATAATCCGTGCTGCACGAAGGAACGTACCTGATTTATCCGGCATACTGGTAACAAAAGATTTCCTGTGCATACATATCTCACCTCATCAACACATTGTAGCAGAGTAATCAACTGTTACGTACTGATATGCGGCATTTGTGATATAAAATTGGCAACTCCTTCGCATATTTCCTGCTGATAGTCCGCATTGGATAAATTTTCATCATCTGTTGCGTTTGACATGAATCCCATTTCCAGAAGGAAACTCGGTATGTCCGCAGCCCAGTTCAGTCCGCTGTATGTGCTTCCTGCACTGCAGCCCCGGTAATTCGAGCCGGTAGCATCAGAAAGATAACTGCCAAGCATATCGCCCCAATCGGAAAGCGATCCGGCGTATTTCCCGGAATCAGCAACAAAGACGCCCATTCCTCGTGAAGATGAATTGGTTGATCCGTCACAATGCAGACGAATATAGACATCCGGAGCATGTGATAAAGCAATATTTGCGCGGTCAAAATTGGATATATCAACATCATTGGTAGTACGTGTCATATAGACCTCGCACCCCAGCGACTCCAGGTAGTCCCGCATTCGAAGACCAATTTCGAGATTTACTTCGTATTCAGGCCGTCCGGTTGACACCCCGGAGGTTCCCGAAGAACATTTGTCTTTTGTTCCGGACATATCGGGTCCGAGAGCTTCCTGATCGCTGTTTGCGTGAAGCTGATGGCCCGGATCCAGAACTACAACATATCCGGAAAGATCAGGTGCATCCCCACTTGTATTTTTCGAGGGATTTGCAGCAGTAGCTGCAGCTGTCGAAGCTTTCGAAGTTGCAGATGTCGATTCTTTTGAAGAAGCGGCTGTAGATGAAGCAGATGTTGAGGCGGCAGCCGTAGATGTGCTTGTTTCCGGCTTATCGGTTGGAGCTGCCGTACTTACCTCTGCAGGTGTCGGTGTAATCGTAAGTGCGAGTGATGAGACAACAGATATTGGAGCTGAACTGACATCTGCCGCAGTTGTTTGCGTGTTACTGCCAAATGATAATCTATTAGCAGCTGCAAATATTCCGATCGAAAATATGCCGAGCACAAGTACAGCCAAACAACTTTTCATAATTACGAGCTTTCTTTTTGCAGCTCTTTCCCGTGGACCCGGAGTGTTTTTTTTCATAAAATCCTCATCGGCTATGCTTTTCAGATTGGTGTTATTTATAGACATTCTAACACAGGCTGGAATTTGTTCCCGTTTTACCTTCAAAATCAGATGCGGGAATATTTCAAGCAAGTAATAATTGCCTGTTTACAAAATATTGCTGTTATTTCAATAAATGTCCGTTAAAATATGTATGAGCATTTTTATGATGTTTTCAGAATTCATTTTATGAAAAGGCGGAAATAGAATGACTAAAACAGCACTTGTTGTTGGATTAGGGTTTGCTGGAAGTGTAGTTGCCAGAGAACTTGCAGAAGCAGGTTTTTCGGTTCTTGCATTTGAAAAAAGAAGCAGCATAGCCGGCAACATGTATGAATATGCCCGTTCAAACGGGGTTCGTGTTCATATGTACGGTCCGCATATATTTCACACAAATTCCAGGAAGGTATATGACTACCTGTGTGCTTTTTCCTCCTTCTACCCATATACACACCGGGTCCTCGGCAGGATTCAAGGGAAGCTTGTACCAATCCCATTCAATTTCACTTCAATCGATGCTCTCTTCCCCGCAGACCGCGCCAGTCTGCTGAAGAACAAACTGTCCGGTTCTTTTGACGACCGGGACCGTGTGTCTGTGTCAGAGCTGATTTCCCATACTAATCCTGACATTGCAGCGCTCGGGGAGTTCATATTTGAAAATGTTTTTGTTCACTATACTGCCAAACAATGGGGCGTCCCTGTCTCGGAAGTGGACACCTCCGTCATCAACCGCGTTCCTGTGGTTTTGGGAACCGACGACAGATATTTTCCCGATGCTATTCAGATGATGCCTCTTGAAGGCTACACACGGCTTTTTGAAAATCTTCTGAATCACCCCAATATACAATGCTTTCTCCAAGCTGATGCTGCAAACCACCTGAAGGTGAATATCGAATCACGTATTCTCTCACTCAATGGTGAACCTTTCACAGGTCCGGTCATATACAGCGGGCCAGCCGATGAATTGTTTGAATATTCACATGGTCCTCTTCCATACCGCAGTCTTGATATGCAGTTTGAAGATTGTCCTGTTGATTACTATC
>Ga0209429_10000994_pt1 | contig 18287 bp, 15 predicted proteins | sample BarGraNGADG00212_3_FD_184493 | JGI IMG/M metagenome (GOLD analysis project Ga0209429, IMG submission 184493) | Arctic peat soil microbial communities from Barrow, Alaska - Barrow Graham LP Ref core NGADG0004-212 (SPAdes) (version 2) | ecosystem: Environmental > Terrestrial > Soil > Wetlands >...
GTCAGAGGAAGGGACGCTGGAATGGCTGCCGCGGGACGCACTACCGCTCGATCATGTCATGGAGGATCTGCCCGTTCTCCTGCCACGCCTACTGGCGATGGGCCCTACCGACCCGCCGCTGTCAGTCGTCTACACCTATGACGACGATGACCGGCTGGTCATCTCATTCGCCTGACATATTTTGCCTGACACCCATCGCCTGACCTGCTGCCGGCAACTCCGCTGTGTTCTCGCTCAGGTCCCGCGCACCTGCTCCACAAAGGCGCGCAACGCGCGGTTCACAGCGCGCGGGTTCTCCAGCGGGCTCAGGTGGCCGGCACGCCGTATCATCACCATGCGTGCGCCGGGAATAGCCTCGGCCAGGGCCTGTCCATCAGCCGGCGGCGTGAGTTGATCCGCTTCGCCTGTGATCACCAGGGTAGGCACACTGATCTTAGCCAGCGCCGGCCGGCTGTCGGGCCGGTCGCGCATCGCCTGCAGGTCCCCAACGATGCCCGCCACCGGTTGTACCGCCATGATCGCCAACGCCCGACCAGCGAGCGTGGTGTTAGCGAAGTTGACCGGGGCCAGCAGCCGTGGCAACATCTGGCGCGCCAACGCCTCGCTCCCCTCGCGCTGGACATAGTCCGCTGAGGCGTCCCGGCCGGTCCTGGCCTGTGGGCTGTCCGGCTCCGCGCGTGTGTCGAGGAGAGCCAGCGCCTGGACGCGCGACGCGTAGCGCCGCCAGAAGGCGAACGCGATATATCCGCCCATGCTCAGCCCCGCGACGATAGTGCGCTCGATATCCAGGTGGTCGAGCAGCGCGGCCAGGTCATCGGCGAACTGGTCCATGCTGTACGGGCCGGGCGTGGTCTGCGAGTCGCCGCTGCCGCGCAGGTCCGGGGCGACGACCCGCGCCACGCCGGCGAGGCCGGCCAACTGAGCGTCCCACATGTGACGATTAAGCGGAAAGCCGTGGATCAGCAGCAGGTTGGTACTATGGCGTGTGCCACGGCGTATGCCACGCCCTATACCACGCTCTGCGTAAGCCAGGCGTGCACCGTTGATCGTAGCGTACATTTTCGCCTCCTCCATATACTATACCACCGGACGGCCGATAGGGCAGGGGAAATCGTGCCCGCCGATCGTTCATCGCCTGAGGGTCGCCCGGCAGAGAGCATCCAGATCTGCCTCGCTCAGGAATCCCTCCGCGGCCGAGTTTGCCCCTATCTTGTAGGACGCAATAACGAGCGAGAAGTTGATGTTGCACAACGCGGCCCGGGAGCAGGCACCGGCCGCTTCCTCAAAACCACCGGCGAGTAAGCTTTAAGTACTTTTTACGGCATACGTAGACGTGAACGGTTCAGCTTAGCGTATTTTACCCGCGCGGCCGCAGAAAAAATCCCGATAATGTACGCTTCTCGACATTTTCGGCGGGGTGTACAATCGCGGCAGATTCAGGGAAGCTCTTTGATATTCTGGGAACCTTCTCAGTAGCTTCAACGTCTCAATAATATCCCGAACACCCTTGAGGGGAAGGAGACACCCATGCACATCCCGTTGATTATTGCGATTTTGGCCTTGCTGGCCTGGACGTTGTTGCCTCAGTTGGACTACTTCCGAGACGTTGAAACGCAGTCTGACGGAGTCGCCTCTTACCTGAGCTGCCTGGCCCACTGGCTCAACGAGTAACCCGGCACCTTCGACCCGATCAGGGGGAGTCGCACGACTCCCCTCTTTTATTTCCTCCTTTATGAGTGCGATCATTGTCAGCCCCTTTTTGCCCCCTTATACTACAGTCGACAACATTCTTGGGGAGTACGAGTGGGAGTACGAGTATGCGCGAATTCATCGACGGCGCCACAGCCATCGCACGCGGCGCCCTGGATGCCGGCTGCAACTTTTTCGCCGGCTATCCCATTTCACCGGCCACACCGCTGCTGCTGCATATGGTGCGCGAACTGCCCAAGATCGGCGGAGTCGCCATCCAGGCGGAAGACGAGATCGGCTCTTTGAGCATGTGCGTCGGGGCAGCCATGACCGGCGCCCGCGTGCTCACCGCTACTTCCGGGCCCGGCCTGAGCCTGTATAGCGAGACCATCGGGTTGGCCATCATGGGCGAAGTGCCCCTGGTGATCGTCGACGCGCAACGGATGGGACCCGCGACCGGCGGCGCGACTACCCCGGCCCAGGCTGACATCCAGTTCGTGCGTTGGGGCAATTCCGGCGGCTACCCCATCATCGCCCTCTGCCCCAGCAGTGTGGCCGAGTGCTACAGCCTGACTCGCCGGGCCTTCGATCTGGCCGAACGCTTCCGCGTGCCGGTCTTCTTGATGACCGACAAAGATATGTTCCTGTCGATGAGCACGGTCGAGGTAGACGACTATGCATACCCGCCCGTGCGGGCGCGCGCGATCGCCGCGCCCCTGCCGACGGGCACACCCGGCCTTCGCCCCGAAGAAACATTCCTGCCCTGGCGCTTCGAACCTCTCGATCAGCCGCCCGACTACAGTCCGTACGGTGGGGAACATATCGTCCGTTTCACCGGCTCCAGCCATGACGAGCACGGCATGCTGACCAAAGACCCGGTCAAAGTCGGGCGCTTGAACGAGCACCTGTGGCGCAAGATCGAAGACCATCGCGACGAGATCGAGCTTGTGAGCGCCGACCTGCAGTCCGGCGCACGGACGCTCCTCATTGCTTATGGCATCACGGCGCGCGCTATGACCGAGACAGTCAATACCTTCCGCCATAATTCTGCTGACCGGGCAGGCGCGCGCGCCGTCTCCTCCCTCACTATCCAGAGCCTGTGGCCGGTGCCGGAACGCGCCATCCTGGCTGCCCTGCAGGGTTCTGATGGACGGTCTACGGTCGAGCGCGTGGTGGTCGCCGAGATGAACCACGGCCAATACCGGCAGGAAATCGAGCACGTCATTTACGCCTGGGCCGCGCGCGCCCGCCAGGCGCCCCCAGAAGTGACCGGGGTCATGCGTGTTGACGGCGACCTGATCACACCAGGCCAGTTTGCGGAGTGCATTCTGGATTGAGCACGCAAAAGAGAGATGATGGAATCAACTTCACTTGCGACTTACCGCAACGAGCGCTCCTACCCGTTCTGCCCGGGCTGCGGCCACGGCTTGATCCTGGACGCCTTCAACAAGGCACTGGTCAAGCTCGCCCTGGATCCCCGACAGGTGGTAATCGTTACCGATATCGGCTGCCAGGGGCTCGGCGACCAGTATTTCATTGCCAATGCTTTCCATGGGCTGCACGGGCGCAGCATCGCCTACGCCACTGGCATCAAGTTGGCCGATCCGGAGCTCAAGGTGATCGTCATGATCGGCGACGGCGGCTGTGGCATCGGTGGCGCACATCTACTGAACGCGGCCCGCCGCAACATCGGTCTGCCGGTGCTCGTTTTCAACAACTTTAACTTTGGGATGACGGGTGGTGAGCATAGCGTCACCACCCCGCCGGGCGGCGTCACCGCCACCACGCGCGCCGGCAACCTTGAGCGTTCGCTGGACCTGTGTGCGACGGTCGGCGTCAACGGCGCCGGCCTGACCTGGCGGGGCACCGCCTTCGATCGTGAGTTGCCGGATGTGATCGCCGAGGCGATCCGCAGCGAGTGTTTTGCGCTCCTCGACATCTGGGAACTCTGCACGGCCTACTACGTGCCCAACAACGATTTCTCCAAGAAGGAACTGCTCGCCAAACGCGACGAGTTAGGGCTGCAGGCGGGCTGGCTGCACCGCTCCGAGAGACCGGAATATGCCCACCTTGTGCGCGACGCCAACGCCGGCGCCAACCGTGGCGCCAACGCCGGCGGGGGGACGGCCGCGACGGCCGTCGCACCTCTGCGGGCTATCGAGGCTGGGCTGGCGCCACGCGCCGGGCTGCGGCCCGCGCCGGTCCAACCACTGTTCGCTTCACCCCTGGACCGGGAATTCCGACTCGTGATCGCAGGCTCGGCGGGCGGCAAGGTGCGCTCCTCCGCGCATATGGCCGGGCAGGCGGCTCTGCTGGCAGGGTTGTGGGCCAGCCAGGCCGATGACTACCCGGTGACCGTCAAGAGCGGCCACAGCATCAGCGAGGTAATATTCAGCCCGCATGAGATCCTCTACACCGGTGTAACCCGCCCCGATGCCCTCGTCCTGGTCAGCGAGGACGGCCTCCAGCAGGCGGGGCGCTACCTGCGCGGCATGACGGCCGATAGCCGGCTCTTTGTCACACCCGAGTTCGCCGGCCTGGCGACCCCGGCCCGCAAGGTGGTCTTCGACTTTGAGGCCGCAGGCGTGCGCGGCAACAAAAAGAACCTGGCATTACTCATGCTCTGTGCGGCACTGCGCGAGCTAGATCTATTCCCCATTGAGGCCTGTGTCGAGGCCATCCGGCGGACCCAACGCTCTCCCATCGCCGAAGAAAACCTGGAGGTTCTCGCGCAGAGCGCCGCCCTGGTCGGCTGGCGCTGGCTTGGCCGGCTGAGCGCCGGCCCGGCCGCGGCAGGCACGCGCCGTCACCAGGCGTGAAGGGAACCGCTTGTCCCGCTCCGTCGTCTTATCTTGGTAGTTCACCGCGCTGGGGTTCCAGACTTGGTCTCCCCCACCAGCGGGAGTATAATTAGGCTTCATGAGAAGCGAAGGGCACAGGCAATTGAAACCTATACGACGGCGGCGCGTTACCTGCGCTGGGCTATTGGCCGCGCTGATTCTGACCCTGGTCATGCTGGTCGGAGCCGCTGCGGTCTATCTCGAATTCACATGGCAAGCAAAGGGCAGCGAGCGCGCCCCTGTCGCGCCGGCGGGTCTGCCCGCGCAGTTGACGCCGGCGGTCGCGTCTGCCTCCTCAGACACAGCCCCCGGTAGCCAGGCCGCCCAGCCTGCGTCGCAGCCGGCTGCCGCCGCCCTCCCGACCGGGCGTATCACCGTGTTGCTGCTCGGAACAGATAACCGGCCCAATGAACCGATCGGCCGCACCGACACGATGATGGTGCTCACCGTCGATCCGCAGACGCACTCGGCCGGTATTATCTCACTGGCCCGCGATCTGCTCGTCCCGCTGCCCGGCTACACCAACGTCGCGAAGATCAACTCAGCACACGTACTGGGTGAGGTTTACAAGTACCCGGGTGGCGGCCCGGCCTTGGCGCGCGCGACGGTGGCCAGTTTCATCGGCCACCCCATCGACTACTACGTGCGGGTGAATTTTGACGGCTTCCGCCAGATCATCGATCAGATGGGCGGCATCGACATCGACGTCCCCAAAGCGATCAACGACCCCCTGTTCCCAGATAACAACTACGGCTATGATCCGCTATACATCCCGGCCGGGCATATCCACATGGACGGCACCCTGGCGCTCAAATATGCCCGCACCCGTCACGAAGACAGCGATTACGGCCGGGCCCGCCGCCAGCAACAGGTAGTGCTGGCGGTAAAGCAGAAACTCAGCCAACCGGGCCAGCTTGCGCCACTCTTGCCGCGCCTGCCCGGCTTGATGCTGACACTGGCCAAGTCGCTCCAGACAAATATGCCGCTGGATAAGCTGCTCTCGCTGGCCGAGGAACTGAACCAGATGGACGTCGCAAAGCCGGTCCAGGTCGTAGTGGACGATGCCATGGGTCTGAATTCGAGCGACGCCACCTGGGGCTTCGTCCTCATCCCCGACATGCAGAAGGTGAAGCTGGCCGTGGCCAGCGTCTATGGCGGCACATCTGGCCGGGCGCCGGGAAACGCCGCGCTGAGCGCAGACCCCCAGCCGGCGACTGCAGGCGCGCAGATCGCCGTCTTGAACGGTACCCACGACGCCGGCCTGGCTTCCAGGGTCGCCAGCAACCTCGCGCGAGGAGGCTTCGACGTCGTGGCGCTCGGTGAGGCCGATCGCTCGGATTACACTGCAAGCTGGCTGATCACTTATGGGAACGCGCCGCCTGCGACCCGCAACGCATTAGCACAGCAATTAGCCATCACATCCGATCACGTGCTGAGCAAGACCGGCCCAGGCAGCGCTGACCTGGTGATCATACTCGGCGCGGACGCTGCCGTCGCAAGCAGGTGATAATGCCTCGCCCCGAAACGAACAAGCTGCCGCTTGTCGCGCTGGCCTTCGGGCATTTAGCGGTTGACATTCAGACCAGCGGCCTGGCAATTCTCATCCCGCTGCTGCACGCCCGTCTCCATCTCGATTACGCCTCGGCGGCTGCGATCGTCTCGGTGCAATACCTTACCTCGTCGGTCATCCAACCGTTGTTCGGCCTGCTCAGCGACCGCCGGCCGATGCGCAGCGTTCTGCCGATCGCCTGTATCCTGGCTGGGCTGGGAACCGGCGCGGTCCTGTTCATGCCAAGCTATAGGCTGGTCGTGGCAGTGGTCGTGCTCACGGGCCTGGGCTCCGCGCTCTACCATGCGGCCGGTTCGCTGCAGGCCAACCACGTCAGCGGCGAGAACAAAGCTACGGGCATTTCGTTCTTCTTCGCCGGGGGCAACCTGGGCTATGCCATGGGACCGCTCATCGTCGTGGCCCTGCTCAGCCTGTTTGGCGACCGCGGTCCGCTTGGCACGCTGCTGCCCGGCATATTGGCGGCCGGCGCCCTGGCTGCGTTCCTGCCCTACTATGCCACCACCGGCCAATGGCAGGCCCGTCGCGCCCACCTGCGCGCAACTCAAGCCCGTGTCGTCGACTCCAGATCCAGGGTGATCCTGGGGCTGGGGGTGATCGTGCTGGTGATCGGCCTGCGGTCGATCATCCAGACGGGACTGATCACTTTCATCCCGCTTTACTTTGCTTACCTCAGCCCGGATAAGAAAGCCTACGCGGCCCTGCTGATTGCGGTCTTCGTCTTTACCGGCGCCATCGGCACGCTGTTCGGCGGTGCGCTGGCCGACCGCTTCGGCCGCAAGCCGGTCATGGTCGTTTCGCTTGCTACAGTCCTGCCTCTCCTGCTGGTCTTTCTCAATACCAGCGGGCCGCTGCAAGTCCTATCGATAGCCCTGGCCGGCGCTTCGCTCATTGCCGCATCCTCTCTGACCGTGATCATGGCGCAAGAACTGCTGCCCCATAATATCGGCTTGGCCTCGGGCCTCACCCTGGGCCTGGGTTTCGGCGCGGGGGGCATCGGCGCAGCGGCACTCGGGGGCATCGGCGACCGATATGGTCTGCCGACCACCATGCTGGTGATCGCCTTGTTGCCCGCACTGCTGGTCCTGTCCAGCCTCCTGTTGCCGGGGAAGCCGCGCCTGGAGGCGCAGAAGGTGCGTACGCCGGCCGGAGCCGGCGCCGCAACCAGTTTGCAGTAACAGCTACGCGATCCGGGCGGGTCAGCCGGGCCTGCGCCTGCTGCCGCGCCACCGCAGGGCGAGGCCCACCAGCAACAGGACCGGCGCCAGTCCGGCCACAATAATCCACCAGGGTACGCTCGCCGGCGCCGGCGGATGGCATGTTCGTCTTGATGAAGCCATAGAGGTCGGCCGCGGTCCTGAAACGCGACAGCCTGCCCGGCCCGATGAGTGGCGGGACATATTTGGGGAACGCGAAGCTCGCGGCGTTGCGCACGTCACCGTGGCATCTGGCCTGCCAGCAGTTCTGATCTACCTTGGGCCAGGCGGCGCGGTACTCGTCCGTCAGGCCCTGGCCATGGTCGCCGTGGCAAACCATGCAGCGCAGCCAGTAAACCTGGCTGCCCAGGTCGGCCTGGGCCGGTTGGGGAGGCAGCGTCGGGCGCGCGCGAAGATGTCGACGGCAGGGAGCATCATGGCCGGGCGTGTGGGTGCGGTGGTGCTGTCGGAGGCGCCGGCCTGGACGGAAACGACCGGCGGGAGCGACGCCGTACCGAGCGTAATGGCCAGAACCAGCAGGAAGCCCACCCATCCCAGCCCAATCTCTCTGTGCTTCCGCTCTGTGCCCATTTGGCTCACCGCTTAGCGCCGGTTGACGATCACTTCTTGGCCGCCCGCGCCAACAGGTACGCGGTTACCGAACGCCAGGGCACCGCCTGGCCCGTCAGGCGCCGCTCATACAACGCCTGAACCGTCGCCAATTCCTCGGCGCTTAGCACTGCCGCCAGCCGCTGGCTGTAACTGGGCCGCTCCCCGGCCGGCGCGGGGCTGAACCAACGCGCCAACAGGGCCGGGGTGATGCGCGCCTCGGCCAGCGTCTCCTGGCTCTCAACCGTTACCTCAGCGAAGCCCGCCGCCCGGAAGGCCGCCAGCAGGTCATCCTCGGTCCAATTTACGAGAGGATCGTTCGCCGCGCTGTAGATCAACTCCTCCCCCGCTCGCACCTTCGCCGCCAGTTCTTCTCCCTGGCCCTCCCAGTCCACCAGGGCATAAAGGCGCTGCGCGTGCTGAGGCACCGGCTCGGCCATGCTGATGCTGCCCGTGGGCTGAAGGAGGTCTGCCAGGGCGCGCGCCATTTCCAGCCGGTGGGAGGTCGACGATCGCTGGCCCGCCAAGGCGCTGCGCCCGACGATCGCATCAAAGCGCACGTCTCCCTCGCCGCGGATCGCGAGCAGGTCACGCAGTCCGGCCGGCGCGCCCTGGAGCACCACCGGTCGTTCCACTTCAGGCAAGCGCGCCGCCATTTCGCGCAGCGCCTCGGCCTCCGCAGTTGTCGCCGCCAGCGCCCAAACCCCGCCTTCTGGGGCGCGCCGTAAGGCTTCCCAGGTCAATAGACCGGAGCCGGCGTTCAGGTCGAGCGCCAGGGAATGACGCTGGATTCGTGCCGCATTCAACACCCGATCCCGCAGCGCCGCCAGTCGCTCGCTGGCCCCGCTGATGGTCCGCTGCAGCCAGCGGTCGCGGTCGCCGCCCACCTGTGGCCCGCTGAAAGTCAGCACTTCGGGGATACCGAACCCCTCGCTGTCACCCTCGAGCATCGCCGCCAACTGGGCCTCGCGCCGGCGGCTGACCTGCTCGCGGATCCCATGTTCGTAGCCCAGATCACCCGGTTGATAAAACACCCGCCCCTGCAAGGCATCCGGGAGGTATTGCTGCGCCACCCAATGATCGCGGTAGGCATGCGGATACAGGTATCCCTCACCGTGACCGAAACCCTCCTTGTCGCGGTTGGCGTCGCGCAGGCGCGCCGGCACCTCGGCCTCGCGCTCCTTCTCCACGGTCGCCAGGGCATCAAAGAACGCAAAGCCCGAATTGCTCTTTGGCGCCGTTGCCAGGTATATCGCCGCTTCGGCCAGGTGGAAGCGCCCCTCAGGCATCCCGACGTACTCAAACGCCTGTGCACAAGCCATCACCACCGGCAGGGCGTGCGGGTCGGCCATGCCTACATCCTCACCCGCGAACACGATCATCCGCCTGAAGATGAAGCGCGGCTCTTCGCCCGCGTAGATCATGCGTGCCATCCAATAAAGAGCTGCATCCGGGTCGGAGCCGCGCAGGCTCTTGATGAAGGCGCTGATCGTGTCGTAATGGACGTCGCCTTCCTTGTCATACAGCACGGCGCGGCGCTGGATGCTCTCCTCCGCCACCTCGCGCGTGATGCGTAGGATGCCCTGCTGATCCGGCGGAGTCGTCTCGACCGCCAGCTCGAGGGCATTGAGCACCCCGCGCGCGTCCCCATTCGACACGTCGACGAGGTGCGCCAAGGCGTTCTCATCGACTTGCACGTTCAACTTGCCATAGCCGCGCTCTGGGTCCGCCAGCGCCTGACGCGCGATGGCGAACAGGTCCCCTTCGTTCAGCGGTTTGAGCTGGAAGATGCGGCTCCGGCTGACGAGCGCCTTATTGACTTCAAAGTAGGGATTTTCGGTAGTGGCGCCGATCAGAATGACCGTGCCGTTCTCCACCCACGGCAACAGCGCATCCTGCTGCGCCTTGTTGAAGCGGTGCACCTCGTCCACGAAGAGGATCGTGCGCTGCCCGTACTGCCCGCGGCGCTCCTGGGCGGTCGCGATCGCCTGCCGGATCTCGGCGACCCCGGCCAGCACCGCATTTATAGCAATGAAGTAGCCGCGCGTGGTATTGGCGATGATGCGCGCCAGGGTTGTCTTCCCTGTGCCCGGTGGGCCATAAAAGATCACCGAGCTGAGCTGATCCGCCTGGATAGCCCTCCGCAGCAAGCGCCCCGGGCCGACAATGTGCTCCTGGCCGATGAACTCGTCCAGCGTGCGCGGCCGCATACGCGCCGCCAGCGGCGCCTCCTGCTCGGTCAGTTCCTCCCGCCGAGCGTCAAACAGGTTCTGCTTTGTCGCCATGCTGCATCCATCCTCCAGTGGCGCGCGGCCTATGTGCTATAATTGAGCCATGAACGACCGAAACGACCGACCCTCTGCGTCGCGTCCACCCACCGACACCCGGTCACAGCGTCACACGCTTGACCGCAACCTGGCCTGGGCGGTCGTCATCTTCCTGGTCGGCGTGGGTGGCCTGCTGATTGCCCTCATCTACGGCGCCGGGCCGGCGCTGCTCGGCATCAGTTGTCTGCTGGGCGGCGCCGCCCTCTTCGGCCTGGTCTGGCTGATTTTGACGCTCATGCAACGCTGGGCCGGCGAAGACTGAGCGACAGGTTCAGGCCCGCGGCTCTCAGCGCTAATTCAAATGCCCGTCGCCGTTCGTTTGGCTGCCCGCGTCCTGCTGGCGGATCTCCGCTTCTCGGCGTGAGCCGATGCGATCCAGTTCGTCCTCAGCGCCTTCAAAGCCCAGGCTGCTGAACAGGGGACATATTTGAGCCATATAAGGTTGCAGCATATCGGCCAGCTCGGCCAGTTGCTGCTCCGGCTCACCCGCACTGCTTCCCAGCATATGCTTTCCCTGGCTCAAGTGCTCGACGATCACCGCCAGATCGAACCAGCGACTATCGGTGGCGCTTTCGCGGGAACCGTGCGGTCCCAGCGCAATGATAATCTCTCCCCGGTCCTGAAAAGCCATGAAACGACCACACGACAGCGACTCGAGGACCACGATCCAGTTCTGAGTGTTGGCAAAGAGCCGGCAGCCGATCACCTGGTACTGGTAGCGATCGAACAAGTATCGGAACGGCGGCCTGATCTTCTCAATGACGTCCTTCTCTCTCATACTCCTGGGCTTATCCTCCCACCATCTTCACTTTGTATCCCATCTCTTTAAGCTTTTCAGCCACCCGGTCACGGTGATCTCCCTGGATTTCGATCTCGCCGTCCTTGAAGGTGCCGCCTGTCCCGCAAGTGGTCTGGAACGTCTTCAGCAAGGCCTTATACACCGCCGGGTTATGCTGCAAACCCCAAATCAGGGTGACCGTCTTACCGGCTCTGCGCTTGCGATCGCGCTGTACGTAGGCCGTCTGCTGATTAGGCGCCAGGTCAACCTTCTGGCAGACGCACGGCTCGCGCCCGCAGCGCGGGCACAACTCGCGGGGGGCAGGATCGGTAGAATAAACGATGCGCGGGCCCATCAGCACCTCCGATCGAAACGCTACCCGGCATTTTAGCACGGATGGCCTAGGAAAGGAACCGGCCCATACGCCGTCGCACGGTCGCCCCAGCGATGTTGCCCGGCGACCTTGCCCGCAAGCTCTGCTTTGTCAAACTTTGCCCAACTGGCGTACAATAAACCCACGGACATCGTCAAACGTCGTCAAACGTCGTCAACCGTCGTGAAGCGTCGGCAAACGTCACCGGACGTCGTAGTCCTTGGTTGCCCATCGCAGGCCATCGCCACCCATCGTCAGCCATCGCCAGCCAGGGGAGGAAGCGCAGAGTGGATCCCGTACAGCTATTCGCAGACAAAGTCGTCAATAACATCGAGAAAGTGATCATCGGTCAGCGCAGATCCATCGAACTGATGCTGGTAGCCCTCTTTTGCGAAGGTCACGTGTTGCTGGAGGACGTGCCAGGGGTCGGTAAGACGATGCTCGCGCGCGCGATGGGCGTCTCACTAGGGATCACGTTCCGGCGCATCCAATGCACCCCCGACCTGCTGCCCAACGACATCATCGGCGTTTCGGTCTACAACCAGCAAAGCAGCAAGTTCGACTTTATCCCTGGGCCGGCTTTCTCCAACATCTTGCTTGCCGACGAAGTAAACCGGGCCACGCCGCGCACGCAGTCCGCGCTGCTGGAGTGCATGGGCGAGCGCCAGATCACGGTCGACGGCGTGACCCACCCGCTCAACCGCCCCTTCATGGTGCTGGCGACCCAGAACCCCATCGAGTACGAGGGCACCTTCCCACTGCCTGAGGCGCAGCTCGACCGCTTCTTGCTGAAACTCAGCCTGGGTTACCTGGACGCAGCCACCGAAAATCAGATGCTCCTGAACCTGCGCCAACGTCACCCGATCGAATCCTTGCAACCGGTTGTCGACGGCGGGCAAGTGCCGGAGCTGGCCGCCAGGATCTGGGACGTGCACGTGGACGACACGGTGCGCGAGTACATTGTCCGGCTGGTCAACGCCACTCGCACCCACCCCGATCTGCTGCTCGGCGCCAGCCCACGCGGCAGCCTGGCCCTCTACAAGGCCAGCCAGGCCTGGGCGGCCCTGCACGGGCGGGATTACATCCTGCCGGACGATGTCAAGCTTCTCGCCTCCCTGACGCTGGCGCATCGTTGCCTGATCCACCCGGAGAGCGCGCTGCGCGGTCGCACGCAGAAGCTCGTCGTCGAGGAGTTGCTGGCCCAGGTCCCGCTCGATATCGGCAAGGCTCAGTGACATGCTATACCTGGTAGCCACGCCGATCGGCAACCTGGGTGACATTACCTTGCGGGCCCTGGAAGTGCTGCGCAGCGTGGACGTGATCGCCAGCGAGGACACGCGCAAGACCGGCATGCTGCTCAAGCACTTCGACATCCACAAGCCACAGATGTCTTTCGAGGAACACAATGAGCTGCGGGCCGGCGAGCGTATCATGTCGCTGCTCGCCGAGGGCGGGTCGGTGGCCCTGGTCACCGAGGCTGGCACCCCGGGTATCTCGGACCCGGGCTTTACGCTCGTGCGCCGGGCCATTGCCGCCGGCGAAGAAGTCACACTGGTGCCCGGCCCGACAGCGCTGATCATGGCGCTGGTGCTTTCCGGCCTGCCGGTCCATAGCTTCACCTATCGCGGCTTCCCACCGCGCAAAACCGGCCCGCGCCGCCGCTTCCTGGAAGTGGACGCTGCCTCGCCACATACGCTTATCTTTTACGAGAGCCCGTATCGAGTGGAGGATCTGCTGTGCGATGCCCTTGCCGTTTATGGCGATCGCGAGGCGGCCCTGGCGCACGAACTGACCAAGTTCCACGAATCGGTCCAGCGCGGCAAACTCTCCACCCTCCTGGGGGCCGTGCTGGATTCCAAACCCAAAGGTGAATACGTCGTCGTCATCGCCGGCGCAGGGGAAGACGCCGGTCCGGCGGAGGAGCAAGACGCAGAATGAATGACATGACGCTTCTGTTTGTCATTCTTCTGGTGATCGCCATCCTTCTGCGCCTGGATTTCGTCTTTTACCTGGTCTACGTCGGCGTCGGCACGTATGCACTGGCGCGCTGGTGGACTGCACGCAATCTGCCCCACCTCAATGTCAGGCGGATATACACGGATCATGCTTTCCTGGGCCAGACGGTGCCTGTCAGCATCGAGATCGAAAACGCGAGCTGGTGGCCCATCCCCTGGCTGCGTATCGACGAAACCCTCTCCTCCAACCTGTCGACCGGCAGCCCACTACGGCAGGTGCTTTCGTTGCGCCCGCGTGAAAAAACCTCGCTCCACTACGAGATCGTCGGCCGTCAGCGCGGCTTCTATGACCTGGGCCCTGCGCTCTTGACCACCGGCGATTTGTTCGGCTTCGCCGAGGCCCAGGGCCGCGTCGCTCGGCCCGATCACCTGACCGTCTACCCACGCGTGATTCCGCTGGCGAAGGTGGATCTCAAGAGCCGCTCTCCGTATGGCACGGTGAAAAGCCAGGAGCGGATCTTTGCCGATCCGGCGCGCGTCAGCGGTAAGAGGGACTACCAGCCGGGCGATCCACTGCATGATATAGATTGGAAGAGCAGCGCGCATGGGGCCAGGTTGCAGGTCAAGAAGTACGATCCGGCAGTCTCATTAACGACCGTCATCTTCCTGGATCTCAATAAACCGGAGTATGGCACGCAGCTCAGTTACCAGGCGAGCGAATGGGGCATCGAGATCGCCGCTTCTCTAGCTAACTATTTGATCACGCAGCGGCAGTCGGTTGGCCTGGCCAGCAACGGGAGCGACCCGCTAACAGGAGCCCAGCAATGGGTGATCCCGGCGCGTGGCGGCCGCGTGCACCTGATGAAGCTGCTGGAGTGGTTGGCGCGCGTCCAGCTGGCGGATACCTCCCCGTTCTCCGAGTGGCTGCCGCGGGCCGCGATGGACCTGGCGTGGGGCACAACGGTGATCGTCATCCACCCAAGCGGCGATGACGCTACCTGTCGTACGCTGCACGGCCTGGTGCGTGCCGGTCTCAACCCGATCCTGATCGTAACTGAGCCCCAATACCAGTTCGGGGTTCTGCGCGAACGTGCCCGCCGGCTCGGCTTCCCGGCCCACCTGATGACTGACGAACGCGACCTGAAACGCTGGAAGGTCACGCGTTGAAACGTGGGAACTATGGAAGACACTACTGACCAGGCCGGTAACACTCGCTATCAGGACTTCCTGGACGATAGCTGGGTGCGCAGCCTTTTCCGCCCGCTGCTGATCAGCCTCTTATCGGCCAGCGTCGTGGCCGGCCCGTTGGCCGGGCTGCGCGCATTGACGTCCTGGCGCCTCGGCTATGTGTTGCCCCTCGCCCTGCTCGTGGCAGTCGAAGGCGTCTACAGCACCTTGCAGCGCGGACGTCCCCAATGGCGCGATCGGCGCGGACTTATGCTCCGCCTGGCCGAACTGGTGACTATTCTGCTGATCCTCAGGCTTGCCATCTGGACTTTTTCAACCGGCCTGCCCGGGACTGATCAAGTCGCGCTCTGGTTGGTGCATCCCGAGGCCATCCTGGATGCCCAATTCCTGGCGGTAGGCGTCCTGCTTATCCTCGCCTGGGGACTGGCTATCGGCATAACCGCTGACTTTCTCGAACTGGCCATCCAGCCAGATGAATTCGCGGCCTACGAGACTCACAGTTGGGACGAGAGCCGCAGCCACCAACGGGCTTCACGCGCAAAGTCACGCCTCGAGACGGTGGCGCAGTTCACGTGGCGTTGGGGCTGGGGAGGCGGTCTGCTGGTCGCCTGCGCGGCCCTCTCGCGCACCTCGTTCGCCCTGGAAGGGTCGAGCGGGTTAAAATTCGCCATTACCGGGGCAAATCTTCCGCCCGATATTGTCGTGGCCCTGCTTTGCTATTTCATCTCCGGCCTGATCCTGCTCAGCGAAGGACGATTGGCAGTGCTGCGCGGGCGCTGGTACAACCAGGGCATCTCGGTGATGCCCGGAGTGCTCAAGCGCTGGCACCTCAGCAGCGTGCTGATCATCCTCCTGGTCGCGCTGGTGGCCGCGCTGCTGCCGCTGGGGCGGACCGGCCCGCTGGCCACGGCGTTGGAGTATGTTCTCGGCCTCATGGTGCGCGTCGGCCAAGTCGTGATGGCCTTTGTGTTTTTCCTGTTCACCGCGCTCCTCTGGCCGTTACGTTTTCTCTTTCGCTCTTCAGACCAGCAACAACCGGCCCAGGCGCTGCCCCGCTTTGAGATGCCGCCTCCGCAACAGGCCGTCACCCATCTGCCACCCTGGCTGGGCGGCGCCATTTACTGGACCCTCATCCTGGCCGTTCTGGCTTACCTGCTCCTCTCCTACCTGAACGCCCACGGGTTGCTGGCAGGTTTGAGAGGGGGACGCTGGCTGCGTCTGCGCTTCTGGTGGAGCGCCCGCTGGGCACGCGTCAGCGCCTCGGCGCGCAAGGCAACCGAGGGTCTGCGCAAACGCCTGCGGCTGCGTCGTCCCTCGCCCCTGGCCCCGGGAGGCCCTCCAATTCACGTGGGCAGCCTGCCGCCCGCCGCCAAGATCCGCTATTTCTATCTCAGCACTCTCCAGCGCGCCGCGCAGCGTGGCCTGGCACGCCCGCCCTACAAAACGCCGCTGGAGTTCGGACAGGATCTTACAGGCCAATGGCCCGATGCTGAGGTAGACTTTAAGGAGTTGACAGAGGCCTTCCTGGCCGCTCGCTACGACAGGCGCACCATCCCAGCCGATAGAGCGCGCGCCGTGCAGCGTGTCTGGCGGCGAGCGTTGCGTTCGCTGCGCAGGAACACCGGCGACAAAGGCGAGGACCAGGCTAGAGACTGAGCACTTGGACCACGCAAGCCTGCTGGCCGATCTTAATTCCCCACAACTGGCGGCAGTCAGCGCGCCGCCCGGCCCCCTGCTCGTGCTCGCCGGACCCGGCAGCGGCAAGACTCACGTCATCACTCGGCGCGCCGCCTGGCTGGTTGCCACGCAGAATGTGGCTCCCCAACAGATGCTGTGTGTCACCTTCACTAACCGGGCGGCCCAGGAGATGCACGGGCGCCTCGAAGCATTATTGGGCGCGCCGGCCCGCGATATCTGGGTTTACACATTCCACGCGCTTTGCACGCGCGTTCTGCGCCGTCACGCGGCCGCAGCGGGCCTGGATCCCTACTTCGTCGTCGCCGATGAGGGCACGCAAACCGACGTGCTGGCGCAGGTCGCCCGCGGGCAGGATCTGAGCCTGGAAGCCTATCCTCCCCAGCGCGTGCTGGATTTCATCAGCCAGCACAAGCGCAACCTGAGCAACCCGGCCCACACTGACGCCGAAAACGCTGATCCCAAGCTGGCCGGCCTATCCGCAGCTTACGCGACGGCGCTGGCAGAGCGCGGCCTGCTGGACTTCGACGACCTGATTGGGCGCGCCGTGATGTTGCTGGCGCGCGAGCGGGGCGTGCGCGTGGCCATGCAGCGCGCGCTGCCCCATATCCTCGTGGACGAGTACCAGGACATCAACCGCGCACAGTTTGAACTGCTTAAGTTGCTCGCGCCGCAGGGCCACGACGTCTTGGCTGTGGCAGACGAGGCCCAATCGATTTATGGCTGGCGCGGAGCGCAGCCGGGCCTGATCGCCGATTTCCGCCGCCACTACCGCCCGACCGTCATTGAGCTTGAGCGGAACTACCGCTCGAGCCAGACGATCCTCTTCGCAGCCGAACACCTGATCCGTCACAACCTCCCGGCAGCCGCACACCAGTTGATGGCCTCAGAAAGCGGGTCGGACGCCGAGGCGCCCATCTACCACTATCTGTTTGCGACCGGACAGCAGGAGCAAGCCTGGGTTACACAGTTGGTGCGTAAGCTGGTGGCGGAGCGCGGCTACCGCTATAGTGACATCGCCATCCTCTATCGCACCCACCAACTGGCCGACCCGCTGGAAGGCAGCCTGTTGCAGGCGGGCATTCCCCTGGAGCGTGTCCGCAGAGAGAGCTTCTTTCAGGAGCCGGCCGTGCGTGAGGTCGTGCGTTATCTCTACCTGCTGCACGCTCTCGCACACTCAGCCGAGAGCACGTCGCCCGGCGCTTTCCTGGGCGCCTTCAATTTTCCGCAGACCCTGGCCGGCGAAGTGACCATGCTGCAGCTCGATCGCCTTGCCGCTACGCACCGGCTGCCGCTGGCCGAACTGGCCCGCCGCAGCGCTCACTTCCCGGAGCTAAGCCCGCTGACGCGTGCACAGTTGCAAGACTTCATAAGCCTGCTCGACGAGCAGGTCGTGGCCGGGGCGGACGACGATGCGGCAACCGCCATCTCCTCCGTCTTCAACGTTCTGGCGCGCAGGCGCAGCCCTTTTACGGCTGATGAGCAGGCCATGCTCCACGACGCCGCGGCCTTCTTGACCTACCCGGAAGCCGTTGCCGCGCTTAAGGAAGGTCTCGCCGCGGAAGGCAGCCCCCGCCTGCTCACGACCGAACGCTCAGGTCGCGGCTCGCCGGCCGCAACTGCACGGGCTGCCGGTCAGCGGGACGGTGATGGCCACTCACGGACGGACGATCGGCCGGCCGCGCTGGACGCTTCACCGGCCGGGCAGGAGCAGCCGGCGAGCGTCCCTTCGAGCCCTTCGAGCGTCAGCCTTCTCCTGCTGGCCACCATCGATGGGGCCTGCGCCGCAACCATCCTGAGAGGGGCAGTTGCCCGCTACCTGGGCCAGGAATTGGCTGTCGAGTTCACGCGGGTGCCGGCTCCCGGCCCGCAGTTGGAGATTCGCCCGGGCGAGGGGCGGCCTCCCGTCGTGCTTCATCCGCCACGCGGCTCACTGTCCTATAGCCTGAGCACCCTCGCCTGGCGGCTGGCGCAGGAGTTGCTCGCAGCCTACGAGACGACGGGGAGCGAACCGCTGGTCGCGTATGATCTGGAAACCACGGGGGTCGACGTGGCGCGCGATGAGATCGT
>Ga0209429_10000995_pt1 | contig 18241 bp, 20 predicted proteins | sample BarGraNGADG00212_3_FD_184493 | JGI IMG/M metagenome (GOLD analysis project Ga0209429, IMG submission 184493) | Arctic peat soil microbial communities from Barrow, Alaska - Barrow Graham LP Ref core NGADG0004-212 (SPAdes) (version 2) | ecosystem: Environmental > Terrestrial > Soil > Wetlands >...
GGGGCCGGTCCAGCCGACGTTACGCGCGTGGCAGCCAACGCAGGCCAGACCGGCCGGCTCTGAGAGAGTGGTGTCGAAGAACAGGGACTTGCCGACCTTCTGCTTGGCGGTGAGCGCCTGTGACGTGCTCGCCGCGGCGAGCAGCAGGCAGGCGAGGCCCGCCAAGGCGACGGCAAAGAGCGTGTACCTACGTGTGTGCATGGTGCCCTCCCATCGCGTGTTCCAGTGCCCATGCGCACGCCGCGCTTGAGTGCCGCGTGGATGATGTTGTGGTGCTTGCGCACCGATGAGGGCGTGGACCGCCTGCGGGTTCAGTGGAGGCGCATTTGTTTGAGTGCTCCCTGCTCCCTCAGAGCAGCCTGACTCGGAGACGACAATTACCTCCCCCGTCTGGAGTATCCCCACCCACCACCGAAGAGCAGCACTACCACCACGATGATGAGTATTATCATCCAAATACTCATATCACTTCACCTCCTTCAGATAGGACTCAGGTGTTGATGGCCTCATCCTGCTACTTCTCATCCTGACGCTTCGCCCACTCGTCCGCGCGCCGAGCAGCCTCGTCGGCGGCGTAGCCGTACTTCTGCTGCAGCTTGCCTACGAGGCGATCCTTCTTGCCCCCGACCTCCTCAAGCTCGTCGTCGCTGAGCTTGCCCCACTGCTCCCGCGCATGGCCTTTGAGTTCCTTCCACTTGCCCTCGATGATGTTCCAGTCCATCTGCGTCTCCCTCCCCTACGGACTCCGACTCCACAATCGCACGCGATTGTTGGCTACCCGCCGTGGCGTGCACCGAAACAGGATGTTGACCCCCGTGCGGCCCACCGGCTACGCGCAGGGAGATCCCGTACTTGCGGTGTGATCCCGTACTTGCGGTGTGACAGGACACGCCCGCGACCGGCGCAGGAGTAGGATGGCGCAGGAATGGTCAAGAAGCCGGTCATAGAGAGAGGGTGGGGTCCGGAGTTCCGGCGCCTGCTGACCGACGCCAAGGGGCGCGGGCCGGCGTTTGCCGCGAGCGTCGTGGTCATCGCCGGCCAGGCGTGGGTCGCGCGTGGTCTGGCGCTCAGGCCGGTCTGGCTGCTTCCCGCCGTGGCTGCTCTGCTGTTGCTGGTCTCGGTGCTCCTCGATGTGGCTCCCGGGGGCAGGGCCGACAAGTTCGCCCGCTACGCGGCGGTCGCACTGGTAGGCGTGCTCGTCATCGCCAATATGGCGAGTCTGGGGTTTCTCGTCTACGGCATCTTCGTCGGATCGCATCTGAGCCCGTTGAACCTTCTGCTGACGGGGGTCGCGCTGTGGATCGTGAACGTTTTCGTGTTCGCGATCGTGTACTGGGAGCTTGACGGCAACGGCCCGCTGGCCCGCCCGGAGGTGCCCATCGCGCGGCGAGACCTGAGGTTCCCGCAGCAGGAGAGCGGCGAAGAGCCCGTCGGCGTCGTGTGGGAACCGGGCTTCGGCGACTACCTGTACGTGGCGCTCACCTGCGCGACCGCGTTCTCGCCGACCGACGCGATGCCCTACACCGGCAGGGCCAAGCTGGCGATGGGCGTCGAGGCCGTCATGTCGTTCTCGATCGCTGCGCTCCTCGTTGCGCGGGCGGTCAACATCGCGAAAGGATGATGCCCGCCGCTGCCGGCTTCGCGTCGCGCTAGCGGCGGCACCTCATCGCCGCCGTCTCAGCCGTCGAACACCAGGCCGTCCAGAGGGCCGAGCAGGCGCCGCAGCCGCTTGGAGACGTGTGGGAGGCGGGCGAGGCGATGGGTCATCGCCTCGCCCGCCTCCCGGCGCGCCTGCTGCTCGCAGGCGATCGGCTTCCAGCGCGAGTCGATGAGCTCCACCGGGTCGCCCTGCAGCTCGTCCGGCGACACCTCCAGGTGCTCCGACCACAGCTGGATGCGCGCCGCCCGGGCCAGCGCCGCGTCGCAGGTCACGAGGTTCACTTCCGTGTCGTTGAACAGCGAGTGGTCGTTCAGGTTGGCCGAGCCGACGGTGAGCCATTCGTCGTCCACGATGCCGACCTTGGCGTGCACGTACACGGGCGCCGACGTCACGCCGGCGCTGCGCGCGTGGATGGTGCAGGCCAGGAAGTGCTTGCCGTGATCATCGGCGTCGGCCAGCACGCCCAGCTGTCCTTGCGTGTCGTCCTGCCCGCTGTTTGCCTTGCAGGGCAGCAGCACGACCAGGCGGAATTCGGGGGACGGCGGGTGCATCAGCTTGTCGCGCAGGGCGGCGACGATCTCCGGCGACCACAGGAACTGGTTCTCCAGGTAGATGAAGCGCCGCGCCGCGCGGATGGCGCGCAGATACGCCTCGAGGATGCGAAAACGCCCGCTCCAGGCGCCCCTGTAGTGGCGCTCGGGGATCGTGGAGAGGATCTGCGCCTGCACGTCGCCGGCGGCTTTGGGCCACGTGACGTCCAGGGCCTCGCCTGTCACCTCGCGCCAGCGCAACGCGACGTGCGCGGCCACGTCGCCCACGGCCGGGCCGCGCAGCTCGCAGGCCACGTCGTGCCAGCCGTACACGCGGCGGTACACATGGTCTCTGCCGTCGAACCGGTCCACCGGGTCGTCGGTCAGGTCGATGCCGCCCACGAAGGCGACCTCGCCGTCTACCACGATCAGCTTTTCGTGATGCGTGTGCAGCGGGCGCTCGTGGCTGTCCAGCGCCACCTGGATCCTGGTGCCGGCCGTGAGCCTGCGGCGCACGGCCAACACGTTGAGCCGCCAGGGCCGGAAGACCGGCAGCGGCGCCCCCGCCCACAGCAGCACGCGCACGGGCATGCGTTCCGCCAGCTCGGCCAGCACGTCGCGCAGCACGAGTCGCGAGCCTGAGCGTGTGAGGGCGAAGTCGGGTGTGATCGCCCAGCCGGCGATGGTGACCTGTGAGCGGGCCGCGGTCAGCGCCTCGGCGATGCGCGGCAGCGCGGCCTCGCCGTCGACCAGCAGTTCCAAGGCGTTGCCCGGCCGCGGCGGCGGATCGGCCTCGGCCCACAGGCCTGGCCCGGGCGAGAAGACCTGCTCCCAGCCCAGGTTCCGCAGGCGGCGCCGGTGGTGGGCCGCGACCTGCCTCTCCAAGCCGTCCCCGAGGGTGCGGTCGACCCGCGACACGATGTTCTGCCATGTATGCCCAGCCATGGTGAGAGGGTATTCCCGTAGGCTGGGCCGGCGCACCGTTGAGCCGTCGGGCGAGGCCGCGGCTCCGAATCACCGCACTCGCGGCGCAACGGTTCGACGGAGAGAAGCACGGGTACACGCTCATCAGTCCAGGGCACCCTGCCCGGACATGAAGGTGGTAGCGATCCCGTGACGGATGACCACCCAAGGAGGGATCATGGGTATCTTGTCGTGGATCGTGATAGGCGGGCTTGCCGGCTTGGCGGCGCGCTTTGTCACGAAGCGCCACCTGGGCCTCATTGTCACCGTCATCGTCGGCATCATCGGCGCTGTCGTCGGCGGCTGGGTGTTGACTGCCGTCACCCATGGCCCCGGGCTCACGGGGTTTTCTCTCAGGAGCTTCCTGGTCGCGTTCGCTGGAGCCGTCGTGCTGCTCTTCGCCTACGGTCTTGTCTCGGATCGAGGCCGGCGCTGAGGCGCGACGGACGCCGCCGCCGTTGACGACGGACTCAGAGCAGCGGCACTCACGCCTCGTTCTGCCGGCTGACCGCCGCTCGCGCCACCACCGGCACGCAGGCCAGGGCGACGGCCGATGAGCCTGGCCGACACGGTGCGCGAGGCCCGTCGACTCGGCCATCGCTTCTCGGGTATACTGACAAAAAGAAAGCAGTTGCCCTGATCTCGATTCCCCCGCTCCCGTCGCTCACCATCAAAGGCATGCGCATACCCTTGCCGATCGTCCAGGGCGGCATGGGCGTCGGGGTGTCCCTCTATCCGCTCGCCTGCGCCGTGGCCATCGCCGGGGGCTTGGGGCTGCTCTCGAGCGTCTGTCTGGACCGCATCGTCGGCGACCGCGTCGGCCGCAAGGTCGACACCTACGAAGCCGTGCAGCGCGAGGTCGCGTCGGCCAAGGCCGGCGGCGGCTACGCCGGCATCAACATCATGGTCGCTCTGCAGCGTGACTACGAGTCCGCGGTGCGTGGCGCCATCGACGCCGGCGCCGACGCGATCGTCTCGGGGGCCGGGCTGCCGCTCTCTCTGCCGGCGATCAAGCCGCCGCGCGACACCGCCCTCATCCCCATCGTCTCGTCGGCCCGCGCCCTCAGCCTCATCTGTCGGCGCTGGGAGCGCCAGCACTACCGCCCCGACGCGGTCGTCCTCGAGGGACCCCTCGCCGGCGGCCACCTCGGATTCCGCGCCGACCAGGTCGATCTCGAGGAGAACACCCTCGAGCGTCTCCTGCCGCCGGTCAAGGAGGTCGCGCAGGCGCACGGCGACTTCCCCGTGATCGTGGCCGGAGGCATCTACACCCACGAGGACATCCGTCGGTTCCTCGCCCTCGGCGCCGATGGCGTGCAGATGGGAACGCGCTTCCTGGCCACCGACGAGAGCAGCGCCTCAGACGCCTACAAGCAGGCTGTCCTGCGGACGCGCCCGGAGGACCTTGTGGTGGCCAACGACCCGGGCTCGCCCTGCGGTCTGCCCTTCCGCGTGCTGCGCGAGTCGCCCATGTACAAGTCGGCGCTTGCCCGGCGGCGTCCGCCGAAGTGCGACAAGGGTTATGTGCTCCTCAAAGACGCGCGGGGGCGTTTCACACGCTGCTCCGCCAAGGAGGACAACGAGCACTCCTTCTGCATCTGTAACGGCCTCTGCGCCGCGGCGGGCTACGACGCCGACAAGGAAGAGCCGCTCTACACGGCGGGCACCACCGCGGCGAGGGTCGACCGCATCTTCTCCGTCGACGGCCTCATGGCCGAACTCGCCGGGGTGCGTCAGACGCTGCCGTCCGCCGTGTAGGACAGCGCGACCCGCGCGCCGCTTACTCCCGCGCGCCGTGCCGCACGCGCTCGACACGGCGGCCGGCTGACCGGACGGGAGGCCGACTACTGCGCGGTCATCGCGCCGTCGGCCACCAGCACCGTGCCCGTGACGAACGAGGATTCGTCTGAGGCGAGGAAGAGCGCGCAGTTGGCGATCTCCCGCGGCTCGCCCGGGCGGCCTATGGGCTGGAACGAAGCGATGGTGTCGTACACGTGCTGGAGCCCGCCGAGCAGCTCGGCATGGGCGTAGTTGACCGGCGTGTCTACCCAGCCGGGCGCGATGGCGTTGCAGCGGATCCCCTGCTTCACGTAGTCGAGCGCGATGCCCTTGGACAGCATGACGATCGCGCCCTTCGAGGCCGCGTACACGGTGAGGAACGGCTCGGCGACGATGCCGTTCACCGAGCTTGTGTTGATCAGCGAGCCGCCGCCCGTGCGCAGCATGTGGGGGATGGCGTACCGGCACCCGTACATGGTGCCCTTGACGTTGACGTCCAGCGTCCGATCGATCACCTCGTCAGATGCTTCGTGGAACACGCCCGCAGGTTGACGCCGGCGTTGTTGAACACCACGTCGAGCTTGCCCCAGCGCCCGACCGTGCCGTCGGTGTAGGCCCGCACCTGCTCGGGATCGGAGATGTCGGCCTGGACCGCGACAGCGGCAGCGCCGATCTCGCGCGCCTTCGCCGCGACGCTGTCGCCGTTGACGTCGACGCACGTCACACGGGCGCCCTCTTCGGCGAACCGGATCGCCGTGGCCTTGCCGATGCCGGACCCCGCGCCCGTGACGATCGTGACCTTGCCGTCCAAGCGTCCGCTCTGGGATCTCCTTACATCGTTGTCGCAAGCCGTGTCCGAATCCTAACGCAGCCCGTGATATACACACGGTACGTTCGCCGGCGGCGAGCACGAGAGGAGCGCGGTGGAGCTCGACGGAGCGATCTTCGATCTGGATGGCACGCTCGCCGATACGCTCGAGGACATCGCCGATGCGATGAACCGTGTCCTGGGCGGTCGACGCCTCCCGGTCCATAGCTGTGCCTCGTACAAGCTCATGATCGGCAAGGGGCTGCGCAACTTGGTCAGCCAGACGCTGCCGGCTGAGATGCGGACCGAGGAGACGATCGCCGCGTGTCTCGACCAGCTGATCGCCGACTACCGCGAGCACTGCCTGGACAAGACCCGCCTGTATGACGGGTCGCCGACCTTGTGAGCAGACTGCGCGCCGACAGCGTCAAGCTGGCCGTACTCTCGAACAAGGCGGACGACCTCACCCGGCGCATCGTCGGCGCCTTGTTCGACGCCGGTACGTTCGACGTCGTCATGGGCGCACAGCGGAGTCTGCCGCTGAAGTCCGATCCTGCCGTGGCCCTGTTCGTCGGCGACCGGCTCGGAGTGCCTCCGGAACGAATCGCCTACCTCGGTGACTCCGGCATCGACATGCGCACCGCGACCGCGGCGGGCATGACGGCGATCGGCGTTTCTTGGGGCTTCCGCACGCGGGAGGAGCTGGTCGAGAACGGCGCCGGCACGGTGCTCGACCATCCGCTGGAGCTGCTCGAGCTGCGCCGGTAAGGCCGGCGAGGGCGGCTAGCGCAGCGCGCCGGCCTCGCGTAGCAGCCCGAGAAACGCTGGCATGAGGGCGGGGTGCGCGGCGACGACGGCGGGCCCGCGCCCGTGCGCCGCCTCCGCGAACACGACCTCGGCACCGGCCTCACGTGCGATGACGCTTCCAGCCGCGTGGTCCCACGGCGAGAGGTCCAGCTCCCAGTACGCGTCGACGTGGCCGGCGGCGATGTGGCAGAGGTCGAGCGCCGCCGACCCGCCGCGGCGGATATCGCGCACGCGGCCGAGGACCAGCGCCGCGGCGGCACCCTGGCGCGTGCGCTGCGCCGCCTCGTATGAGAAGCCGGTCGCGACGAGGGCCTTAGAGAGGTCGGCCTGTTCCCGCGCCCGGACCGGTTGGTCGTCGCACACCGCTCCGAAGCCGCTTATCGCCCGGTACATGCGCCCCGCGCTCGAGTCGTACACGACGCCGATCCGCGCCTGCCCCTCGATCTCCACGGCGATGGAGACGGCGAAGGCCGGGTAGCCGTAGATGTAGTTCGTGGTCCCGTCCAGCGGGTCGATGACCCAGCACACACCGCTCGCACCCTCGCTCAGCGCTCCCTCCTCGGCCAGCAGTGCGTCGTCGGGCCGGAGCTCGGCGAGGCGCTCGACGATGAGGTGCTCCGCCCGGCGGTCGACCTGGCTGACGAGGTCGGTGGGCGACGATTTCGTCTCGACGCGCAGGGCGCTCCGCATGCCTTCGGCGTGCACCCGCCCCGCGTCGCGGGCGAGGTCGGTAGCGAGCGCGAGCAGCTCCCGCAGGCGAGGCGGGGCGTCGTCCCATTGGACCATCGGTGGTTCTCCCCGGGTGGGCGTGGACAGGCCTCCCCCGGAGGCTAGCAAAAGCACCGACGCGGGACAATGGTGGGAAAGTTGGGGCCGGCGGGACGGGGCTGGCGGGACGAGGCCGGCGGTCTTGCGCGAGCGCAGGTGGTATGGTGTGCGCCATGATCGCCAGCGCAGCGTTCTGGTCGCACTGGGGCTGGGCGGCCGCCACGGCCGTCCTCGGCTTCGTGTTTTTCGCGCTCGTGGTGCGCCAATACCTGCTGCGGCGCCGGCTGCACCAGCTCGCCTGGGCGATCGGCCTGCTGTTCTACGCGATCGCCGCCGCCATGGAGGCGTGGTCCGAGTCCAGCGGTGAGTGGGACCCCACCGTGTACCGCATCTACATCGTTCTGGCCGCGTCGCTGGTCGGGTTTCTCGGCCTCGGGACGCTGTACCTGGTGGCGCGCAAGCGGCGCTGGGGAGACCTGTACTTCGTCTTCCTCGTCGCCTGCATGGTCGTCTTCTTCGTGGGCACGTCCACGGTGGAGCTCGACATGGCCAAGCTGGTGCCGGGCATCACCGTGGGTGGGCAGGCGCTGGGACCCAGTCTTGGTTTCCCGCGCGTGATGTCGCTGCCGATCAACATCACCGGCACGCTGCTGCTGTTCGGCGGCGCTGCGTGGTCGGTGTGGCGCTTCGCGCGGCGCCGCGAGTTCGGCTACCGGGCTTGGGCCAACGTTTTGATCGCGGCCGGCGCCGCGCTGCTTGCCTTCCTCGGGTCGCGCGCCCGCCTCGGCGACACCGCCGGCCTCTACCCGGCGGAGATGGTCGCGGCAGCGCTCATGCTCGCCGGGTTCCTGCTCGCCGGCACCCTGGACAAGGGCGTGCGAAAGGCGCGCGCCAAGCGCCAGGCGGTGGGCGGGCGCCTCGCCGCAGAGACGCGGCGGCTGGAGAAACGGGTCGAGGACGAGCGGCAGCGGGCCGTGGAGGCGCGTGCCGACCTGGACGACTAGCGTCTCGCCATGGACGAGAAGGTCGCCGAGTTCCGTGCCACTGTGACGATGCTGCGACCCACGTGCGTGCGGAAGGGTTGCTGTGGCTGGGATCAGTTGGTGCTGCGCAGCGAAAGCCGCTCGCGGCCGGCGGTGCAGTCCTGCCGGCTCGTCAGCGGCTCACCGCATCCAGCAGGAGCTGGCCGACCACCTCGTTGTCGGCACCGTGCAGGCTGAAGGCCGCGGCGCCGGTCCCCAGGCCATGATCGGCACCGGAGTGTCCGTATGCGCGTCGGCGTCGGCGCCACTCGAGTCTCAAGTCACGTGGTCGCGTGCCGCCAGGACGTCGGTGATCCCCATCTCGTGATCGGCGGCTATCAGGTCCCTTCGACCGCCGTGAGCTCGATCCCGGCATACGTCGCCAGTGTGTCGTCGATGCTCATCTTGCCGGCCCTGACGAGACCCCACATCCACTCGTTGCTGGCTGTCTGCCGCGCGATGAGGTCATAGTCCGTGTCTTCGTCGGCTTTGGGCCCACCGCACTCGTGGTCGGCGGTCACCACCACGAGCGTGTCCTTGCGCTCCTGGGGCCACGACAGCGCCGCGAGGACGGCCTGGTCGAACTCGCGGATCTCGCCGCCGCCGTCGGCGGCGTCGCGGGAGTGGCTCGCCCAGATGCTACGTCGTTTTCCAGTCGCCTTTCTCATGCCCCGGCGGCGGGCACCTCGCAGCTCTCCTCTTGCCACTGGTCTCTTGTGCCTTCGACGACGACGGTGCTACAGTGTCTGCGCCGAGCCGACAGGCGAGGCAGCCCGGTTGAACGCCGCGTGAGAGATCCCGCCCTCAAGGCGGGCGCCGAAGGGGCAAGGCGCTGCTGGCGCCGAAACTCTCAGGCAAACGGTGCGCGGCCGGACGGGGCCCCGGATGACAAGGCGCCGCCGCTGTGGGCGCCGGCGGTCAGACAGGGTGGTGAATCCACACTGTCTTTCTTGTTGGCCGGCGCCGGGAGCGGCGGCTCTCGGCCCGCGCGCGTTTCTGCGCCGCGCGTCGCGGGCACGTTCGTGAGCGGACCACGGCAGCGCCGACAGGAGACACGATGGCCGACGAGACATACCCACAGGACCTGCAGTACCACAAGGAACACGACTGGGTGCGAGCGGATGGCGAAGACGCCGTCTTCGGCATCACCTGGTTCGCTCAGGACTCGCTCGGCGAGATCGTCTACGTGGACCTGCCGGAGGTCGGCGCGGAGGTGACCGCGGGGAGCTCCTACGGCGAGCTCGAGTCGGTCAAGGCGGTCAGCGACTTGGTCGCACCGCTCGCCGGCGAGGTCGTCGACGTCAACGCGCTGCTCCAAGATGAGCCCCAGCACGTCAACGACGACTGCTACGGGGAGGGCTGGCTCATCCGCGTGCGCATGAGCGCCTCCGGGCAGCTGGGCGAGCTCCTGGACGCCGACGCCTACAAGACCTTCCTCGACGAGGCCTGAGGCACAGGGGAGCGACCACGGACTACGTACCTCACAGCCCCGCCGACATCGCGGAGATGCTTGCCGCTGTCGGTGTCGCCGGCGTCGAAGACCTCTTCTCCGAGATCCCCGAGCAGGTGCGCCGGCGGGAGCCGCTGGCGCTGCCCACCGCCGTCTCCGAGGCCGAACTCCTGGGCGAGCTGCGCCGCCTGGCGGCGGCGGACACGCCGGCGACGAGCCTGGTCAACTTCCTCGGCGCCGGCGTGTACGACCACTACGTGCCGGCAGTCGTCGACGCCATCGTGAGCCGCTCCGAGTTCGCCACCGCCTACACGCCTTACCAGCCGGAACGCAGCCAGGGCGTGCTGCAGACCATCTTCGAGTATCAGACGGCGATCTGCGAGCTCACCGGCATGGACGTGAGCAACGCCAGCATGTACGACGCCGGCACGGCGCTGGCCGAGGCTTCTCTGCTCGCCGGCGGGCAGACCAGGCGCGGGCGCATCGTGCTCAGCGCCGGCGTACACCCCGAGTACCGCCAGGTCCTGGCCACCGAGACGGCGGGGTACGGACCGCGTCCGCAGGTCGTGGATCTGCCGGAGGGCGCGATCACCGATCCGCAGGCGCTCGCCGCCGCGGTCGATGCCGACACGGCGGCCGTGGTGCTGCAGCAGCCCAACTTCTTCGGCGCTCTCGAGGACCTGGCCGCCGTGGCCGAGGTCGCCCACAGCGCGGGCGCGCTCTTCGTGGTCGTCGCCGACCCTCTGTCGCTCGGTCTGCTCGAGGCGCCGGGCGCGCTCGGCGCCGACATCGTCGTCGGCGAGGCGCAGGCGTTCGGCAACGCGATGAACTTCGGCGGCCCGGGCCTCGGCTACATGGCCGTCACCAGAAAGCTGATGCGCCGCATCCCCGGGCGCCTCGTGGGTGAGACCGTCGACGCCGGCGGCAAGCGCGGCTTCGTGCTCACTCTGCAGACCCGCGAGCAGCACATCCGCCGCCAGAAGGCGACCAGCAACATCTGCTCCAACCACGCCCTGAACGCGCTCGCCGCGCTCGTCCACTTGAGCTGGCTCGGCAAGCAGGGGCTCCCCGAACTGGCCGAGCTGTGCGCACGCAAGGCCGCCCACCTGCGCGCCCGGCTGCTGGAGGTGCCCGGCGTCGACGCCTTTACTGCCGGCCCGGTGTTCCGCGAGTTCGCCGTTCGCCTGCCCGGCTCCGCCGCCGAGCTGGTCGAGGCGCTGGTGCCGCAGGGCTTTCTCGCCGGTGTGCCGGCGGGTCGCTTTGCCGCGGAGTTCGACGCCGGCGCCGACCTCGACGGGGTCCTCCTCATCGCCGTCACCGAGAAGCGCACGCGCGCCGAGATGGACGCTTTCGTGGGCGCCGTCGCGGACCACATGACGGGTGCGGAGGTGGGCCGTGGCTGACGCCGAGCGCCGGACCATCTACGAGAAGTCGTGCTGCGGGCGGCGGGCGTTCAGCCTGCCCGCCCTCGACGTGGCCGAGGTCCCGCTGGAGGAACTGGTGCCGGCGGGCCTGCGCCGCGCCGCGCCCGCCCGCCTGCCCGAGGTCAGCGAGGTGGACCTGCTGCGCCACTTCACGGAGCTCTCCACGCTCAACTTCGGGGTCGAGACGGGAAGCTATCCGCTGGGTTCCTGCACCATGAAGTACAATCCCAAGGTCAACGAGGTCGCCTGCCGGCTCGAGGGCTTCGCCGGCCTCCACCCGTACCAGCCGGAGGCGCTCGCCCAGGGCGCCCTCGAGCTCATGTACGAGCTCGAGCTGTGGCTGGCCGAGATCGCCGGCCTGGCGCGCACCACCCTGCAGCCGGCGGCCGGCGCCCACGGCGAGCTCACCGGCCTGCTCATCATGCGCGCCTACCATGAGGCGCAGGGGCGGGCGCCGAAGTGTATTCTCATCCCCGACACGGCGCACGGCACCAACCCCGCCAGCGTGGTCATCGCCGGCTACGAGCCGGTGGCGGTGCCCAGCGACGCTCGCGGCGGCGTCGACCTCGAGGCGCTGGAAGCTCTGCTCGACTCCGATATCGCCGGCCTCATGCTCACCAACCCCAACACCCTGGGGCTCTTCGACGAGAACATCACCGAGATCGCGCGGCTCGTGCACGAGGCCGGCGGTCTTTTGTACTACGACGGCGCCAACAGCAACGCGGTGCTGGGGATCAGCCGCCCCGGCGACATGGGCTTCGACATCGTGCATTTCAACCCCCACAAGACCTTCAGCACGCCGCACGGCGGCGGCGGGCCCGGCGCCGGCCCCATCGTCGTGCGCGATATCCTTGAGCCCTTCCTGCCGGTGCCGCTGGTGGAGAAGGCGGAGAACGGTCGCTTCTTCTTCGAGTACGACCGCCCCCGGTCCATCGGCAAGATGCGCACCTTCGCGGGCAACTTCGGCGTACTGGTGCGCGCCTACACGTACATCCGTGGCCTCGGGCCGGACGGCCTGCGCCGCGTGAGCGAGATGGCGGTGCTCAATGCCAACTACATGCTGGAGGGCATCCGCGACCTCTTCGAGGTCCCATTCGAACGGCGCTGCATGCACGAGTTCGTGGTCTCGGCGTCGCCGCTGAAAGAGCACGGGGTCCGCGCTCTGGACGTGGCCAAGCGGATGCTCGACTACGGCCTGCATCCGCCCACGACGTACTTCCCGCAGATCGTCGACGAAGCGCTCATGTTCGAGCCCACCGAGACGGAGTCGCGCGACGACCTCGACACGATGATCGCGGCGCTGCGGGCGATCGTCGGCGAGGCGGAGACGCAACCCGGCATGCTGCGTGAGGCTCCCATGACGATGCCGGTGCGGCGGCTCGACGAAGCCGAAGCCGCCCGCCACCCGGTGCTGCGCCAGCGCTACCCCGAAGACGAGGGCGACGGCGCCTGAGGCGCCGCCGCAACGCGGGGACTTCCGGGTGAGCGTCGTCAAGGTCCTGCCCAAGCTGCGCGCCCCCGGCGGCGCGCAGATGGCCCTCGACACGGGGCTGCTGGAGACCGCCGAAGAAGTCATCGCGCGGCGCTACGTGTGGGCGCCGCCAGCTCTCTCGCTGGGCAAGTTTCAGAAGTACGAGCCGGTCCCCGGCATGCCGTTCGACGTGGTGCGGCGGCCTTCCGGCGGCCGCGCCGTGCTGCACGGCGAGGAGTTCGAATGGTCGTTCGCCGTCGCTTTTCCGCCTGGAGCGCTGGGTGTCGGCGCCAGCGGCGGCATGGACGTGACGACGCCCTACGGCCTGGTGGCCGCGGCGTTCGCCGCCGCGCTGGGGGAGCTGGGGGTGACGCTGGACGGCAGCCGCGAGGCGCCCTACCAGCGTTCGGCGCTCTGTTTTGCCGGCGCCTTGCGCTACGACCTGCTCTCGCGCGGCGAAAAGATCGTCGCCATCGCCCAGGCGCGGCGCGTGGGTCGCGTCCTCGTGCACGGGTCCGTGCTCGAGCGGCGGCCGCCGGACGAGCTGGTGCGGGTCGTCGAGGCGCAGCTCGGCGAGCCTTGGGAGGGAGAGGGGCTCGCCGGCGCCGGGCAGGTACTGGTACGAGATACGCTGTGGAACGGTGTGCTGGCGCGGCTCGAGGCTGGGCTGAGGAGGCTGAGAGCGAGATGAGGAGGTAGGCATGACCAAGGTCCTGGTGCTCGGCGGCGGCCCCGCCGGCTATGTGGCGGCGGGTCGCGCCGCACAGCTCGGCGCCGAGGTGACGCTGGTCGAGGCGCGCGAGATCGGCGGCACCTGCCTCAATCGCGGCTGCGTCCCCACCAAGGCCATGGTGGCCGGCGCGGCGCGCCTGCGCGCAGCGCAGGAGGCGCCGGCCTTCGGCGTCCGTACCGGTGAGGTGACGCTCGATTTCCCCGCCTTCATGGCCCGCAAGGACGCCGTCACGACGCAGCTCCGCGACGGCGTCGCCCACCTCATGAAGGCGCGCAAGGTGGAGGTGGTGGCCGGGCGGGCTACGCTCGCCGGCCCCGGCCGTCTGACCCTCGAAGACGGCAGCGTCTTCGAGGGCGATGCCGTCATCCTGGCCAGCGGCTCCGAGCCGGTGCGCATGGGGATGTTCGACTGGAGCGACCCGCGGGTGATGACCAGCGACGAGCTGCTCCGCATCGATCACGTGCCGGAGAGCTTGCTCATCGTCGGCGGCGGGGTGATCGGCTGCGAGTTCGCCTCAATCTTCGCGCGGCTGGGCACGCAGGTGGCGGTCGTCGAGATGCTCGACCAGCTGCTGCCCGGTGAGGACAAGCGGATGGGCCGCGCGCTGCAGCAGGCCTTCAAGAAGGTGGGCATCGAGGTCCTTGTGAAGACGGCTGTGGAGGCAGCCGAGGCGTCGGCCTCTGGCCTGACGCTGCGCCTGGCCGGCGGCCGCGATCTCGTCGCCGCGCGCGTGCTGGTCGCCGTGGGGCGTCGGCCCGTCAGCGCCGGCCTGGGCTACGAAGCAGCCGGAGTCGAGCTCGACGATCACGGTTTCGTGGTCGTCGACGACACCCTGCGGACCTGCGTCGCCGGCGTCTTCGCCGCCGGCGACGTGGCCGGCCCGCCGATGCTCGCGCACTGGGCCTATCATCAGGGCGCCATCGCGGCGGAGAACGCCGTGACGGGCTCACGCCATGCCTGCGACCGCAGCGTCGTTCCCAACTGCGTGTTCAGCTCGCCGGAAGTGGCCAGTTGCGGCCTCACGGAGGACAAGGCCGCTGCCGAGGGCCGCGAGGTCGAGGTGGCCGGCGTGCGTTTCAACGGCAACAGCAAGGCCGTGATCGAGGGCGAGGCGGACGGCTTCGTGCGCGTCGTCTGCGAGCCCGGCGGTGGGCGCGTGCTGGGCGCCAGCCTGGTGGGCCCGCACGCCACCGAGCTGGTGCACGAGCTTGCTCTGGCCGTGCATGCGGACCTGGCGCTCGCCGACGTGGCGGCCACCATCCACGCTCACCCGACACTGGCGGAGACCGTCGGCGAGGCGGCGCTCGGCGGGCTCGGGCGTGGCGTGCACAGCCTGTGAGGACCTGATGGTCGTAGTGGGTGACGAGCGCGCGGCCGCGGGCCCGGCCGCGCGCCCGGCCGCGCGCAAGCCCGCTTGGCTCAAGGTGAAAGCGCCGGAGCCACGGCAGTACCGCACCACCGCCGCTTTGCTCGACGAGCTCGACCTGCACACCGTCTGCCGTGAGGCCCGCTGCCCCAACAAGGGGGAGTGCTACGCCGCGGGTACGGCGACGTTCCTGATCCTCGGCGACATCTGCACGCGCAGCTGCCGGTTCTGCTCGGTGGACCACGCGCTCGGCGCGCCGGCAGGCGGAGCCGCCCTCTGCGCGGTCGACCCCGACGAGCCGCGCCGCGTCGCCGAGGCGGCCCGGCGTCTGGGCCTGCGGCATGTGGTCATCACGAGCGTGACGCGCGATGACCTGGCGGACGGCGGCGCCGGCCACTTCGCCGCCGCCGTGGCCGCCGTGGGCGAGGCCGCGCCGCGCGCCACCGTGGAGGTCCTCATCCCCGATCTTGGCGGCCAAGAAGCGGCGCTGCGCGCCGTGCTCGTCGCCCGGCCCGCCGTCCTCAACCACAACCTCGAGACGGTGCCGCGCCTGTACGAGCAGGTGCGGCCGCAGGCCGGGTACGGCCGCTCGCTGGAGCTGCTGCGCCGCGCCGCCGCCTGGGCGCGCGCCGCTTCGCCGGCGCGCCCGCTGGTCAAGAGCGGCCTCATGGTCGGACTCGGCGAGAGCGGCGACGAAGTGGCCGCCGTGCTCGCCGACTGCGCCGTGGCCGGCGTCGACCTGGTGACCATCGGTCAGTACCTGCAGCCCGATCGCGCCTGCCTGCCGGTGGCACGGTACGTGGACCCCACGGAGTTCCACGCCTACGAGCGGCAGGGTGCGGCTCTGGGAGTGGGAGTCGTGGCCGCGCCGTTCGTGCGCTCGTCCTACCGCGCCGGCGACCTGCTGGGCCGGCCCACCGGCGCGGACGACTCACGATCGCGGGCATGACCGTCGCACCGGCCCTGCCGCTGGCGACGCCGCGGCTCGTCATGTTCGACCTCGACTACACGCTGCTGTGGCCCAGCGACCAGTTCGAGGCGCCCGGCTACCGGCGCACCGGCGCCCGCTTCGGCCTCGACCTTGACCCGGCGCTGTGGCCACGGGCGGAGCGCGCCGCCTACGTTGCGGTCAAAGAGCGCCGTCTTCAGACCGGCTTGGCGCACGACGACGGTCTGATCGAGGTCATCGCGCGCGCCGTCATCGAGGGACTTGGCGGCGGCGCGCCTGCCGCCGTCACGGCCACGACGGAGGCGATCATGGCGGCATGGAGCGAGGCGGCCAACTTCGGTCTGTACGAGGACGTGCTTCCCTGCTTGCGGCGGCTCCGCGATGCCGGCGTGCGCGTCGCTCTGGTCTCCAACGCGGTGGGCCACGGCCTCGAGGAGATCGTGGCTCACTTCGCCCTCGACGACTACGTGGAGACCACGCTCTCGAGCTCCGACATCGGCCTCGTCAAGCCGGCGCCGCAAGTGTTCCGCACCGTGCTCGAGCGTCTGGGCGTAGAGCCCGGCGCTGCGGTGATGGTGGGCGACGACGTGGAAGCTGACGTGAAGGGCGCCCTGGCTTGCGGGTGCGCCGCCATCCTGCTCGACCGCGGCGGCCGCTACGACCTGCCGCTGCCGACGATCCGCTCGCTGGCCGAGTTGCCCGCGGCGCTCAGTCTGTGAGCGCCGCGACCTTCGACCGCCGCCCGCCTACCGACCATCTGGAGGATGCATAGAGTCCGCAGCCTTCCACCTCGAGCGCTACATGTCGCTCTACGAGTTCAGCGCTCGTCACTCGCTGACCAGCTCCGATTGCGAGAGCTACCCGCTGGCCGAGGTCGTGTCGTGGCGGACGACGAGTGCCGCGGGCTGTGGGAGGCTCTCTCGCTGGGCTACACCGAGTCCCAGGGCCTGCCCCAGCTGAGAAGAGAGATCGCCGGCCTGTACGACGGCGTCGCGGCCGACGACGTCCTCGAGGTCGTGCCCGAAGAGGGCATCCTCATCGCCATGACCGTGCTGCTCGAGCCCGGCGACCATGTGATCGTCACCCATCCGGGCTATCAAACGCTCTACGGCATCGCCGAGGGGTTGGGGTGCGACGTCACCTACTGGCAGCCCGACGAGGAACAGGGCTGGCGCTTCGATCCCGGCTTCGTGCGCCGTGCACTGCGCCCGACTACGCGACTGATCGTCGCCAACTTCCCTCACAACCCGACGGGTTATCTCCCGACCGGCGCCGAGTATCAGGAACTGCTCGATCTCGCCGCGGACGTCGGGGCCCACGTCTTCTCCGACGAGATGTACCGCGGGCTCGAACAGGACGCTACGACGCGGTTGCCATCGGCAGTCGAGCGGTACGGCAAAGCCGTCACCCTCTCGGGGATGTCCAAGACCTACTCGATGCCCGGCCTGCGCGTGGGCTGGCTGGCGACTCGCGACCGCGAGCTGTACGCGCGCCTGGCGGCGTACAAGGACTACACGACGATCTGCGCCGGCGCCCCCAGCGAGATCCTGGCGCTGATCGGCCTGCGCGAGCGTGAGCGCATCAGCGCTCGGAACCTCCGCATCATCAGCGGCAACCTCGACCGGCTCGAGGCGTTCGTGGCCGAGCGGCCGGAACTGCTGAGCTTTGTCCGGCCGCGCGCCGGCAGCGTCTGCTTTGCGCGTCTCGGCGCAGCCGAAGGCGCGCTCGCCTTCTGCCGGCGCCTCGTGGAGGAGGCCGGCGCACTCCTCCTGCCGTCCACGGTGTTCGGCTACGGCGACGCGCACGTGCGCGTCGGACTGGGGCGCACGGCATTCGACCAGGGGCTCGAGGCGTTCGGGGAGTGGCTCCAGGGCCGCGGCAGCTGACGCCGGCGCGTCAGCGCTCGGCCGCGGAGCTCTCCTTCTACGCCAGCGTCGCCTTCACGCTCAGTTCGACGTTGCCCTTGAGCGCACCGCTGATCGGGCAGCCGTCCTTGGCCGCCTCGGCGGCCTCCTTGAAGGCTGCCTCGTCGATGCCCGGCACGGTCCCTGTGACCGTGAGCGCCGAGCCGGCGACCTTGAAGCCGCCCTCGATCTGCGCGAACGTGATCGTGGCGCTGGCCTCAAGCTTCTCGGGCGGCGTACCGGCTTCGCCGAGGATGTGCGAGAGCGCCATGCAGTAGCAGCTGGCGTGGGCGGCGGCCACCAGCTCCTCGGGGCTCGTCTTGCCGCTGGAGCGAGTGGTGCGCGAGGCCCAGGTGACGGGAAGCGGTCCTGCGGCGCCGCTGGTCGAGAGTGCGACTTCGCCGGATCCCTGGGCGAGTGAGCCGGTCCAGACGGCGTCGGCGCGGCGTTGTGCGTCGGCCATGACGGTACCTCCTCGGTGAGAACGGCCGGAGGGGCTTCGTCCGCCGGCCGCGGTCTTGTCGCGTTCATCGGGGATTTGCCCGCAGGCGCCGCCCGGCCAAACGCCGGGGTCGTCGGCGGGTCGTCGGCGGGCCGGCACGGCTGC
>Ga0209429_10000996_pt1 | contig 18234 bp, 10 predicted proteins | sample BarGraNGADG00212_3_FD_184493 | JGI IMG/M metagenome (GOLD analysis project Ga0209429, IMG submission 184493) | Arctic peat soil microbial communities from Barrow, Alaska - Barrow Graham LP Ref core NGADG0004-212 (SPAdes) (version 2) | ecosystem: Environmental > Terrestrial > Soil > Wetlands >...
ATAAGGCACGCGGCATCTTCTGTTTTTGGTCATGCAGAAAGGAAACGGGATTATCTGTTTTCTCTTCTGATCCGTTTGAAAGCATTGTCAATCGCACTCTGCTCCAATCGTTTTCCGTCGATTGTGATATAAATACCTTCGCCGCTGTGCGTTTCCTTGAGGCGGATCGTCTTAACCTTGACAAAAGAATCCATCTTGGCTTTTGCAACTCGTTCGTAAATCTCGCTGAACAGCTCCCTTGACCCTTTGGCTGCGCACGAATCGCATGTGCAGACCGTAAATTCACGGGTAGCAAACGCAGAGTCCGCCATGTTGCGTCTGCTTCCGCAGATGCCGTCTCCGCCGAGTGTTTTGTAAGTCGTGTGCAGCAGATGATGGGCAAGAGGAGAATTGGCCTCGCCGTAGAAATCTTCATACAGACGAACAATATCAGGATTGTCCTGTGATTTTCTGTACTCCGAAGTCTTATCAATATTAACCAGTACCTGCTGGCGCTTGGCCAGTACATCGATCTTCTCCGGTACCGGATGACCGGCTCCGCAGATACATCCGCCCGGACAGGCCATTACTTCAATCAGATCATATCCGACGTCTTCTCCGGCAATGATCTTCTTTACAATCGGCTCCGCATTATTCAGTCCGCTAATAACTGCGACACGCACCTTCACGCCATTGGCAACAACGGTTGCTTCTTTGAGACCCTCAAACCCCCGGATTTCCTCGAAGTCCAGATGGTCCGTCAGGACTTTGCCGGTCAGTTTCTCAACAGCCATTCGAAGCGCTGCTTCCGCAACACCTCCGGACGCTCCGAAGAGAATGCCTGCGCCGGAAACTTTCTTGTAAGGCTCATCGAATTCCATCGGAACGATGTCCTCAACCCGTATAAGGTTAATCATCTCAAGAAGCTCTGTTGTAGTAAGGACTGCATCGACATCGCGGATTTTATTCTCGGAAAATTCCGGGCGTGCCGCTTCAAATTTCTTGGCAAGGCATGGAACAACGGATACTACATAAAGATCTTTTTTCTCGATTCCTGCCAGTTTTGCATAGTGATTCTTGACCGTCGCCCCCATCATCATCTGAGGGGATTTGCAGGTTGACAGATGCGGAATCATCTCGGGGTATCGCCTCTCGACGAAATTTACCCAGCCGGGACAGCAGGATGTGAATTGGGGCATTACGCCCTTATTTCCTACACGTGTTAAGAATTCAGTTGTCTCCTCGATGATTGTCAGATCGGCGGCAAACGTGAAATCAAAGACTTTATCAAATCCCAGCTTTTTAAGCATACCTGCCATATAGGCGGCTGCATCTCCGAAAGGAATGCCGAACTGGTTGGAAATTACACTCCGGACAGCAGGGGCAACGAATGCAACCACCGTCTTTTTAGGGTTGTTGATTGCACGGAAGACCTTATTTCTCTCTCTGCGGTATTGAAGAGCACCGGTCGGGCAGGCGTTTACACACTGTCCGCAACTTACGCAATCCGTATCGCTCAGCGGTTTACCGCTCTTGGTACCGACTAGCTGACGGCCGTTCTTCAAATAGAAAGCGAGAACATCCGGACCCTCAATCTCTGCACAGGCCGCAATACAGCGTCCGCAGGCAATACATTTATTCTGATCGCGTGTAATAAACGGGTGATCCTCGACAATAGGGAAATATGGACGATCGTGAACCGGGTCGGCATATACGATATCGTGTTCGCTGGCTTCTTTTCTAAGGTCGCAGGAATACCGTTCACCGCAGCCGCAGCGCAGGCAGCGCCGGGCTTCATTCTTGGCAACTTCCTCAGCAAGGCCGAGTTCGACTTCTTCGAAGCTGTTGTGACGCGCTTCTACGGGAATCGCCGGCATGACAGCACGCCTGAACTTCGGGAATTCTTCAAACTCCCATTTGGGCAGATCCTCCATCGATCCGCGGCTGCAGCTGTAATCGACATGTCCTTCATGGACATAACCCTTCATAAGGAAGCTGTCGATAGCCTCTGCCGCATGACGGCCGGCAGCAACAGCCTGAATGACCGTTGCAGGTCCCGTCACGCAGTCGCCGCCCGCGAAAACATTAAGCTCGGAAGTCTGGGAAGTCTTGCCGTTGATCTCGATATCGCCCCATTTGTTGAGCTTGACAGGCAGATCGTTGTAAAGGAACTGTGTATTGGTGCTTTGACCGATGGCACCGATTACGGTATCCGCATCAATTTCCACATCACTGCCTTCAATCGGTACAGGACGGCGGCGGCCGGAACGGTCGGGCTGTCCTAACGTCATCTGGATACAGTGAAGCTTCTTTGTGCTGCCGTGTGCGGTAATCTTTGTGGGAGCCATCAGGAAGAGCATCTCAACGCCTTCATGCATCGCTTCGTCCACTTCATAAGGTTCTGCAGGCATTTCGTCCTGAGTACGGCGATAGATGAGCTTCACGGATTTCGCACCCTTGCGCAAAGCGGTGCGTGCACAGTCAATGGCCGTATTACCGCCGCCGATGACGATTACATTGTCGCCGAGCCTGGTATCGACCCCTTTGATTTCCTGCTCGAGGTATTGAATGCCAAGCCAGACACCGGAGAGGTTCTCGCCCTCAATCTGCATGGGCGTTGCACGCCAGGATCCAATGGCAAGATATACGGCATCAAAGTCCTTATGGAGATCTTCGAGGCTGATATGAGTACCGATAGCCTTGCCGGTCATAATCTTCACACCGAGCTTTTTCATGACATCAATTTCTTTGTCCATCGTCTTTTTGGGCAGACGATATTCAGGAATTCCATACCTCATCATGCCGCCTGCTTCCGGCTGACGTTCGAACACCGTGACATCGTGACCGTTGATTGCGCTGTAGTATGCCGCACTTAAACCGGACGGGCCGGCTCCGACGATTGCAATCTTCTTATTGGTGGTCTCTTTCTTAACCGGCATCCAGGGATGCTCGCGGGACATGTCCCAGTCCGCTGCAAAACGCTTCACATAGTTGATCGCTACAGGAGTGTCAACCATATTGCGGCGGCACTGTGCTTCACAGGGATGCGGGCAAACACGGCCGCAGACAATCGGAAACGGATTGCTGTCCTTAATAATGCGAAGAGCCGTCTCAAAATTGCCGTTCCGCACGGCACTCAGATAGGCCTGAATATCAATATTGGCAGGGCATGTCTGGACACAGGGCGCAACGCAGTCTGCATTATGATCGGAAAGAAGCTGTTCCAGACGCACTTTACGGTAACTTGTTAGCTTGGGACTGTTGGTACAAATTGTCATACCCTCTTTGATAGGGGTCTGGCAGGCTTTAACATCTCTTTCACCGTTGACTCCAAGTTCGACAACACAGAGACCGCAGTTGCCGTTGGATCTGTCCAGCCGGATGTCATAACAGAGATGAGGAATGTGAATATCCTCTTGAAGAAGTGCCTGAAGGATAGTCAGATTGTCATAGACTTCGGTTTCACGTCCATTAACTGTTACTTTAATTCGTTTGTGATTAGCTAATTCTTTCATGTAAATACCCCGTATACATATTTTGTCCTTGAATGGGACACACCGGATCATATGCTGAGCGCAGGAAAATATGTGCATCATTCACTTAAAGATTATACACAGAAAAAACCCATATCTATATATTGATTTGAAAATCAAAAGAATATTTTTATAAAACTATATTGCTCTATCAATTAAATTCAGAGATTCCGACATTTCGCGGCGGCTGTCCTTTTTGCAGAAGGAAATTCTGTTCATTATCTCTTTGAATACCACATTCCTTCTTTTCTCCAATAAGTACAAGAAAGGCATCTGTGATATCCGGGTCAAACTGTATGCCCCCGTTATGTGCGATCTCTTCCAGGGCAGATTCCGTTGTCATTGCTTTCCGGTAAATGCGGTCCTGTGTCAACGCATCAAAAGCATCCGCTAAAGCAAGTATACGTGAGGCTAAAGGTATTTTGCAGCCGGTCGGCATGTTCCTGCGTCTCCCTGCTTTTGGCAAACATAGTCGATTTGATCGAATACAGGATCGAGCTGTGAAGGCTTTTCTTTTCCAGGAGTTTGCGTTTATATATAATCTTCCGCAAGGATCACCACTGAAGTCATACTGATGTCCGTCATATCTTGGGTTGCATACCCAACGGAAAAATTTCATCCGGGGTTGGATTCCCTGAAATATCAGCAAACATTCCAATCCCGGAACGAAGGGCAAATCTTTATATCGCAGAAATATCAGTCCATATACATCCCTGATGCATCTTTCATGACTAATCCGAGCTCCGCCAGCCTTTTTTGTATTTTTTCCTGTTCGACCGGACGCTTCACTTTCAGTGTTGTTGTCTTGATCAGATCTTCACTGGTCATAATGAAGTATTTAATCAGCTTATAAGGCGGCATCTGCTGGCTGACCAGCCTGATTTGTCCGTCCATATACTGTGACCGGGCCGCCGTATCGCCTTTGATTTCCGCAGGCAGATCGTCGGGTGACAGGACAATTTTGGCACAGATTACCACGTTCTCTCCTGATGTGGTATCTCCCCAGACAAGGGATTCCTTCACTCCGGGAATCCGGTTGATGAGAAATTCAATTTCTTCCGGGAATGCCTTCTTGCCGTTGGTAAGAACAATCATCGACTTAATGCGCCCTGTGATGTGAATACAGCTTTTTTTATCCAGATAACCGATATCGCCGGTCTTAAACCAGCCGTCGGAGGTCATAACTTCCGCCGTGGCTTCGGGGTTCTGATAATAACCAAGCATAACGCAGTCACCCCTGGTCAGGATTTCTCCGATAGCACCCGGTTCTGTACTGTCCGTATCAATCGCAGCTTCGATGGTCGCAAGCGGATTTCCGACACTTCCATAGACATTGACCTTTTGATTACAGGCAGCTATGACCGGGGAAGTCTCTGTAAGGCCATAGTCGCATAGAAATTCGATACCGATTTCATTGAAGAATTTCGCAATTTCCAAATCAATTGCCGCGGCTCCGCAGACGCAAAGATTCAGTCCTCCGCCGACAGCTTCAATAATCTGATGGAAAAGCTTCGCGCGTATATCAATCCCGACTTTCCGAAGCATATTGGAGATATGGCGCATCACATTTACCAGCCTTAGCTTGCCTGTCTTAACAAGCGTCTTATGGATCTGATGGTAAATGTTCTCGAAAAGCAGGGGGACGCCCAGAATAATATTGATCTGCCACTCCCTGAGATTATCTGAAAGATGGCGCAGCCCGTCGGTAAAGCATATGCAGCTCCCATAGGACTGCATCATATACATGCCGACGGTATTTTCAAAAGTGTGATGCAGCGGAAGGATCGAAAGGACTTTCTGGCCCTTTTCAATGCTGATTGTACTGGTCACAGCGAAAATATTATGCGTGATATTGCGGTGACTCAGCATGACGCCTTTGGACATGGCTGTTGTTCCCGATGTAAAAAGAAGTGAACACATGGCGTCCGGATCAATCGGGGCATCAATGAAACTTCTGTCACCGGCGGCAAGCCTTGCATGGCCTGTCCTCAGTACTTCTGAAAATTCCGAAAATCTCGGATCCGCCTGCTGCAGCTCAGGCGTGATGACGCCCTGCTTCATACATATAAAATAGCGGATCCTGCTGTTGACTGCTGCAACGGCCAGGGCAATTTCGTGATGCGGTGCATTATAAATAAACGCCTCCGCATCTCCGCGTGCTGCCAGGCTGATTACTTCTGCGACGGGCAGCTGCTTATCCAGCGGTACGGACACACCTGTTCCGTTGACCACGGCGTTGTGGGCGATTGCCCACTCATAACAGTTTGCGCCGACAATTACGATATGTCTGCCGGCCAGACCCAGGGTATGAAGTCCTGTTCCGAAATCCTCAATTGCTGCTGCATATTCGCGGTAGGTCCTGACAATTTCATTGCCCTCGGGTATGTCATGATAGCGGTAGGCAGGCAGATCGGCAAACCGTTGTCCGCAGTCCCTGATCAATTCACGAGTTGTCTGAAAATGAGGCCGGTCATAATATGTTTTCCCAATTATGGTCTGCATGTGTCAACCTCCTGCAATTCGGGCTAGTCGATATTATTTTGATAGTCAAAGCAATTTCATCTTATCATGGAAAGTCTGCCATGACAATGGGTGGCTCGGCTGCGGTTTGACAGTACTATTTACATTATATAACAGCTGGTCTCAGCCGGCATAAATAAATGCGGCATAGCACCGGGCACTGGGCTATAATATTCCTACAACAAAGAGCAGGAGGATTCCCGATGAATAAAAACCTGGACGAAAATCTGCTGCGGGCAAGGGCCCGGGATCTTGCTGATCAGTGCAGCAGCCGGCACCGGCCGACACAGACAGGATTTTTGACTCCAGCAGAGCTGACAGTCGTACGTGCCGCAGCACAGAAGAGCGGTACAGCTTTTAAAGTCTCCGGCGGGTATGATACGGCTGAACGTACAACCCTTCTTTTCCTGCCGGATTACCTTGACAGCACAGAACCGGATTGGGACGAATATCTGCATATCCTCCACATCGTTCCCGCAAGGGACGGCCTGGATCACAGGGACTATCTCGGAGCGATTCTCGCTCTTGGAATGCGAAGGGATCAGATCGGCGACATTCTGGTGCCCGGCAAATCCGCCAGGATTATTGTTCTTCCCGGCATCTCGGAATACCTCTCCCTGAATATGGACCGGGTCGGGTCGACGCGGGTCAAAATTACCCGGGAGACACTTGCCGATCTGATTGTACCGGAATCTCAACTCATTACCATACAGGGAAATGTCACCTCCCTCCGGCTCGATAATGTCGCTTCAGAAGGATTCAGTCTGCCGCGTTCCGAGATTGTCGAACTCATCCGAAAAGGACAGGTTGCCCTCAATTTCATACAGGAACAGCGTCCGGATCATACACTCAAGCCGGGGGACCTGATCAGCCTTCGCGGATATGGACGGGTCAATCTGGTCAGCATTGACGGGCGGTCACGAAAGGACAGGTTCTTCATTACGCTGGAAAAAACAAAATAACAGCTGCGTACAATCTCAGATTCCGGAAAATTTCATTTGTTTTCATGTTAAATTCATAGTTGCGCGTGAAATCATTTTGTCGGCCTGTTCATTTTCTCTCGTCCGGCTTGCCCTTTATACCAGGATCATGCAAAATATATGGAAAGAGACTCGTCCCGCGGGGCGGATCAAATATTGGGAGGTAGTTCTATGTCCGATGTAAAGCAAGTATTAGCATTCGATTTCGGTGCATCCAGCGGCCGTGCCATCCTCGGCCGGTTCGACGGCAAACGGATCGAACTTGAAGAGCTCCACCGTTTTTCCAATGATCCTGTCCAGGTCGGAGACACTTTGTTCTGGGACGTCCTCCGGCTTTTTTACGAGATTAAGCAGGGCCTGATCAAAGCCAAGTCCAAAGGGCCGATCGACAGTATGGGAATCGATACCTGGGGAGTTGATTTCGGACTGATTGACGAAAAGGGTTACCTTCTCGAAAACCCGGTTCATTACCGCGATGCACGTACGCAGGGCATTATGGAAAAAGTTTTCGAAATTGTCCCGAAGGCGGAGCTATACGAACACACCGGCATACAGATGATTTATTTCAATACGCTTTTCCAGCTGTACTCGTTAAAACTCCAGCGTCCCGAGCTCCTGGAACGGGCCGCCAAAATGATACAGACTCCCGACCTTTTCACATATCTGCTGACCGGAGTGCAGCAGTCCGAGCGGACGATTGCCTCAACGGGTCAAATGCTTGATGCCCGGACCGGAGAATGGGATCTTGAGATCATGCGCCGCCTTGGAATTCCGGCCGGTATCCTGTGCCCGCTGGTCAGCCCCGGTACGATGGGACTTCCCCTGTCCGATGCAATCTGCACGGAGCTTGGTGTAAAGCCAATACCTGTCGTCGCGGTTGCCTCCCACGATACGGCATCCGCCGTTGTTGCCGTCCCGGCAGGCGACGAAGATTTCGTCTATATCAGCAGCGGCACCTGGTCACTTATGGGTATTGAGTGCAAAAAACCGCTGATCAACGAAAAAGCGTACGAGTATAATTTCACCAATGAAGGCGGATATGCAGGAACAACGAGGTTTCTCAAAAATATCATGGGGCTCTGGCTCATCCAGGAATCCCGCCGTCAGTGGATCAGGGAAGGTGCTGAAGTCAGTTTTGCTGATCTTGAGAGGGAAGCCCTTGTCTGTAAACCATTCCAGTGCCTGATTGATCCCGATGACAACAGCCTTGCAGGCCCGGGCGATATGCCGGCACGAATCCGCGAACTCTGCAGAAAAACACGGCAGTATGTTCCTGTCAGCAGGGGCGAAGTTGTCCGCTGTATCTACGAGAGCCTTTCCCTGAAATATTGTGTGAACATGAGGCAGATCGAAGAAATTTCCGGTCACTCCTACCCCAGCCTTCACGTGGTCGGCGGTGGAACAAAAGACGGCCTTCTTTCGCAGTTCACTGCCAATGCAACCGGCAGCCGTGTTATTGCAGGACCGATTGAAGCGACAGCCCTCGGAAACATTGCCGTTCAGCTGATGGCTCAGGGTGCTATTACATCCCTTGCCGAAGCACGGGAAGTCATTGCAGCATCCAGTGAGCTCAAGTATTACGAGCCGCAGGACCGGGGAGTTTGGGAAGCCGCACTGAAACAGTACAGGACTATATACCCGGTTTTGAATTAGCAGGTACAGGGTCTTACTGTAAGCGGGATATTCCGGATCACCTGGACTTCTCCTCCATTCAGAAGTCCAGCATATAGCGTGAAAAGGCAAGGGCTTCCCGTGCATCTTCGCCAAGGCCGAGGCCTTTGCCGCCGAGCCCCTTCTTTTGAAAATACACTTCGGTTTATGGGCGATACCTGAGGAAGTGATAACCATGAAGAAGAAAATTGAAAAAATCGATCTTCCGGATCATGTGCCGGATATTCAGGCGGGCGAAGCGTCCAGTGACAGCAGCCTTGTGAAGCTCCTTCAGCAGGCGCGTTCCCAGGCGCAGGAGCAGGAGAATATCCTGGAGTCTGTTTTCCATGTCCTTCCCGATTTGTTTTTCCTGATTGATGCCAACGGTGTTATCAGGGATTATCGTGCACGCAAGGAAAGCGACCTCTTTGTTACTTCCAATGTATTTATCAATAAGAATGTCCTAAATGTGCTTCCAAAAAGCATCGGAAAAATATTCTCCGGTGCAATGGAAGAAAATAAGCGTACCGGTAATGTCGTAAGTTTCGAATATGATTTGCCTTATTATGACGGAATCAGGCATTTTGAATGCCGGCTCAACAAATTAACCGATAACAATCTGTTCACAGCTGTTGTCCGGAATATCACGGAGCAGCATAACGCTGCGGAAGCGCTGGCCGACAGCGAAGCACGTTACCGGGGACTTCTGGAATATGCACCGTTTCCGATCATTATTTCAAAAGTCAGCGACAGGACTCTCCGTTACGCCAATGCACGAGCCAAATCGGATTTCGGATTGGAAGACAACGAGGGAATCGGATTGCCCACCGCACAATTTTACGCAGATACAGAGGATCAGAAACCTTTTTTCGACAAGCTTCACAGGGACGGTTATGTGAATGATGCGGAACTTCTCCTTCGGGATATAAAAGGTGAACCTTACTGGGCACTCGTGTCGGCTACCATTGTCGAGTTCGAAAAGGGCCCCGCAATTATGATCTCGATAAACAATATAAATGCCCGCAAAGCTGCGGAATTAGCACTTCACCAGGAGCGTGCCAAACTGTTCGAACGGGTCCAGGAACAAAAATGCCTGCAGAAAATCTTCACAATTACCGATAATGACGAGGCTGTGCTGGGAACCGTGATGGAACAGGTTATTTGCGCTATGGCTCAAGGATGGCAATATCCTGAAATCGCCTGTGCAAAAATCACGTATGACGGATCGGTATATCAAACTGCAGATTATACGGATACCCCTTGGATGCTTACCGGTGAAAGCACGACGGAAACGGGCGATCCTGTATATCTGTCGGTTGCCTATAGGGAAGAACGGCCAAAGGAAGATGAAGGGCCATTTTTTAATGAGGAACACATTCTTTTGGATACTATTCTTAACCGCCTTACAGATATAATCAACCGTCGCTACGCAGCCCGGATTATTGCCGAGCAGGAATTCGAACGGCAGCTTCTTACAGAGCAGCTTCAGCTTCATACCCGGCTTATCCGTGAAATCAGCGGAATGCCGTCGGGAATGGATGGGAATATCGATATTTTCGCGAAAGAAATAACAGAATTATTAGGAAAAGAACTAGGTATAGACAGGGTGTCCATCTGGACGATACAGCCGGACGAAAATGCGGCTGTATGCATGCATATGTATGATGCGACATCCGGTATGCATATCATCGATAATCAATTTCCCGGAGCCTTCAGCAGCGGTACTCTGGAGATCTTAAAATCAGCCAGATATATCGATGCTGCCGATGCGCGGAAAGACTCCCGGACAATGAATCTTGCGATGACTTATCTTATCCCCATGAACATCCTATCCCTGCTGGACTGCAGCATCGTGTCAGGCGGCCGCTGCAGCGGCATACTGCGGTTTGAATATGTCGGACGTGCACATACCTGGCAGCCGTCCGAGATTTCTTTTTTCTGCGAAGTTGCTGATCAGATCGGTATGGCCTGCCTGAACCGCAGCCGCCTCGAATCGGCAGAGGCGCTCCGGCAGAGTGAATCATTCCTCAAGAAAGCACAGTCCGTATCAAAAACCGGACATTGGTATCTAAGTATTGCCCGGGATATCCTGTTCTGCTCCGAGGAAACCTGCCGTATTTTCGGAATTGAATATGGTTCACCCCAGACACTTGCGTCTTTTTTCAATCTCGCACATCCTGATGACCTGCCGCAGATAAAGGACGCCTTCCGGAAAGCTCTTTTGGGAGAACCTTTTCGGACTGCTTACCGGATCGTCGTGAAAGGAGAGCTGAAATGGGTCGAAAAGCGGGCGGAGATTGAATTTGATGCAAACCACCGGCCTTCCATTTGCCTTGGTACCGTACAGGATATAACCGCCATGGTAAACAGCGCTCAGGAGCTCGACTTGTATCGGCATCATCTCGAGGAAATGGTACGGCTGCGTACTGCTGAACTTGAAGCGGCAAAAGCTGCGGCTGAGTCAGCCAATCTGGCAAAGAGTTCCTTTCTCTCCAATATGAGCCATGAAATTCGCACACCGATCAACGCGATCATCGGCTTTTCTTATCTGATCCGCCGTGAACCGCTGACCCGGCAGCAGACCGATGAACTTGACAAATTGTCTGAGTCTTCCCGGCATCTGCTGCAAATCATTAATGATATTCTTGATTTTTCCAAGATTGAAGCTCAAAAAATCACTTTGGACATTTATGATTTCGAACCTGCCCGGATCATAGACAGCATCTGCAGCCTTGTAAAAGAAGATGCATCAAAAAAGAATCTGCAGATATCTGTTGACCTTGACCAGATTCCCCGGTCACTATCCGGTGACGGCAACAGAGTCAGTCAAATTCTATTGAACCTGCTGACGAATGCCGTCAAATTCACGGATGAGGGCAGCATATCGATTTCCGCAAGGGTTCTCGGGAAAGCCGGCGGCAAAACTACGCTTCAGTTTACGGTTAAGGACACGGGAATCGGCATTACAAAGGAACAAATCGGCCGCCTTTTTATTGATTTTGAGCAGGCGACAAACTCAACAACACGCTATTACGGAGGCACGGGCCTTGGTCTTTCCATTTGTAAAAGTCTGACGGAACTCATGGGGGGAATAATCGATGTCGAAAGCGAATTCGGACGTGGCAGCACTTTTTCGGTTACTATTCCGTTTGCCGCCTCACACAGTTCTCCGGCTGCAGCATACAGAGCAACGCCGATCCCTGAATCAAAAACGGTATCGATGAACACGTCAGGGGATGCGGCGGCAGACACAGCATCCGAAAGCTGCCTGAAGGAACTCCAAAAGCATGAAGGAGCAAGAATCCTTGTGACCGAGGATAACCCGATCAATCAGGAGGTAGCAAAAGGTCTTCTGGAATCAGTCAAACTGTGCGTCACACTGGCAGAGAATGGGCAGGCAGCATTTGAGATGGTCCGTTCCAACGTATACGATCTTATCCTGATGGATATCCAGATGCCCGTTATGGACGGACTTGATGCCGCAAGACTCATCCGGGGACTTCCGGACCGGCAGTCCGTTCCCATCATTGCCATGACGGCGGTTGCTTTTGAAGAGGACAGGCTTGCCTGCCTGGAGGCGGGTATGAATGACTATCTGGCCAAACCCGTTGATCCGGATGTCCTCTACAGAACCATCCTGAAATGGCTGCCTGCGAGGGATATCATGTCCGCCCTCCATACGGTCGATGGCCTCAATGCTGCATTCGGGCTCAAAAATCTGGCAGGTGACAGCACCTGGTACAGCAAAATGCTTGTACAATTTATAACAAGGCATGCACAAGATGCTGATGCGATGAAGGAATTGCTCAAAGCAGGTGATATGCCATCGATCCAGAAGTTTTGCCACAGCTTAAAAGGCACATCTTCCACGCTTGGTTTCACAGCAATACAGGAACAGGCCATTGAACTTGAAAACATGATACGTTCCGGACAGTCACAGGAGAAGATTGGAAGCGGTATCCGTACGCTTGATACAGCACTGCGCACGACCGCAGAAGAACTCCGACGGGTCCTGGACACATTCCAAAATCTCCCGTAAAACACCGTCCGGCACAGTGGCCTGATCAATTATTGGAATACGGGAAGGGTAACCGTTACCTTGAACAGATCCCCGTCAATTGCCAGGGTGAAAATCCCATGCTGAAGTTCCGTAAGGCTTTGCGCTATGGACAGACCCAGACCGCTGCCTTCCGTCGCCCTTGAAATGTCGCCTCTGACAAAGCGCTCAAGAAGTTCGTCCGCGGTGATGTTAAGGGGATACCGGGAGGTATTCTTGATCGTAACTGAAAAGGTCTGCTCAACTCTTTCAATATCAATATAGACCCTCGTACCGGGCTGCGTATATTTGCAGATATTACTGAACAAATTGTCGAAAACCCGCCAGAGAAGCTGTCCATCTGCCAGAACGGCTGCCTCACCTTCCGGGGAACGGATAACAGCCTCAAGGTGATTCTCAGCGAAGCGCTGTGCGTATTCACCGGCTGACTGCTGCAGGAGCTCATAAAGATCCGTCCGCACAGGATTGACTGTTATATTTCCGGTCGATGCTTTCGAAGCTTCCACAAGATCCTCCGTCAGCTTTTTAAGCCGGGCGGACTGTCTGTCGAGGACACTGATATATTCCAGCACTTTCTCATCCGTAATCTCTTCTTTTTTAAGAAGATCGACATAGTTCACAATCGAAGTCAGAGGTGTCTTGATGTCATGCGAAACATTCGTAATAAGCTCTGTTTTGAATCGTTCGCTTTTCATCCTTGCGTCGACAGCTTTCGACATTCCCAGACTGATATTGTTGAGATTCACGGCATGCGCCTTAAAATCCCCGCGCAGGGTTTGTATGTCAATCAGGGAATTATAATCACCTTCCGCAAGATTTTCACCGGCATTTTTTATTTGCTGCATCTGCAGGACGCACATGCAGAGGAATATTAGAGCGCCGGAATTGAAAAGTAATCCGATGAAAAAAGCAACGCCTTTGCTGCTTCCATGCGCGAAGACAAATATCATCACAAGAATAACGTTAATAAAAATATATCCGCCAAACAGCAGCAGGGTCTTCCAAAGAAGCGGCAGATTGGCAAACAGATACAAAAGGAACTTCCCAAATTTGACAAACAACATCAGAAATTTATAGCAGATCGTGTTCTGCCACCATTTCCCCTTTTTATACCGCACTGAAAAGGTCATGGCAAGAGCAAACAAGAGAAGACTGACGGCTGTTGCTATTGTGTCGGCCCAGACCATGAGAGCTAAATCACCCTTCGAATAAGCTGGTGATGACAGGTTCTTCTCGAGGCAAAAAAGAATCAGAAGCACGCCGCCTGCATACAGATCAAGCGGAATTCTGTCAAACAGGATCAGAGTTACCCCTTCTTTACCCTTCCTGTATCCTGCTGCGCTTAAGAGAAAAACAGCAAGTACCAGTGTCATTACCATGGCTGCCGCCGTGCCGGCAATGATGCTGACCCGCGAAGGATACAGCGAGTTGAAGATCTTATAGGAAGAATAGAAATTGTCCTTTGCTGTTATCGGATCCCTGATATAACTATTCAATTTATAAGCAGTCCCGGCAAAATATTTATGTGTCATGACAGAGCCGAATTTCTGCTGCGAATAATTCGAGTAAAGGACTACATCGGCTTCATCGGTAATCGTGAAAACGAAATTGGAATGATCCTTTGAGAATTCTTTGTCCAACTGTGAAAGATTGTCGGTACCGTCAGCCGCGCCGGAATTCTGCGTGTAAGAGAACGTATCGAATGCTGCATCGGAATACTCGTTGACTGTATTCACGCAGGTTAGGGAATTGTAGTAGTTACTGCCGCTGTCATTAAAATATCCCTCTTTGGCCATATAGAGGGTGCACAGGGCACCTCCAAAGGATGCGGTGAGCATGAGTACAAAGAGAAAAAATGCCGTGATTTTGGCCGCCGGACTTTTTTTAAGACTGTTCAAGATTTGTCACCTCTTTCAATTTTATACCCCTGCCCCCATACCACTTTAAGATATCGCGGGTCGGCAGGATTGATCTCGAGCTTTTCGCGCAGGTGCCTGATATGCACGGCGACGGTGCCCTCGGTCCTATATGCATTGTCGTGCCAGACATGGCTGTAAATTTGTGCGGAGGAGAAGACTTTGCCGGGATTTTCCAGAAGAAGCTTGAGAATTTCGTATTCGGTAGGTGTAAGGGACACCTCTTCCCCTTCAACCGTTACGGACTTGTCGTTGTCGCAGAGCTCAATACCCCCTGAACAGAGGGTACTCATCGGCTTGTCCATGCCTCCGAGATGCGTGTACCGCCGCAGCTGCGCCTTGATTCGGGCCATCAGTTCCACGGGATTGAAAGGCTTGGCAACATAATCATCGGCGCCGATATTCAAGCCCAGTATTTTATCGGTATCTTCACTTTTGGCAGAAAGAAGAATAACCGGGATGTTATGCTGTTCACGAAGCCGCGCTGTCGCGGTAATACCGTCAAGTTCCGGCATCATGATATCCATAAGAACGAGATGAATCTCTGCTGTGTCTAGAATCAGCAGCGCCTCTTTACCGTTACAGGCCTCAAATGTCCGGTACCCCTCCGCCGTCAGATAAATCTTCAGCGCGGAGACAATATCCTTTTCGTCATCGCAAATCAATATGTTATACATTCTTTTGCCCTCCATAAGTATTGTAAATAAATAAATATTAAAAACCAAGGTGCATAAGTCTTAAGATTTCCTTAAGGTCCCCGAAAAGGTATACTGTCACATAGGATTAGATTTTCAAAAAGGGAGCTTCTAGGTATGCACTATTATTCGCTGAGCGATTATCTCAAAAACGAATTCGGTACCAAGGTCTACAAGATTGCCCTTGATGCGGGCTGCACCTGTCCGAACCGCGACGGCACGCTTGATACGCGCGGTTGCATTTTCTGCAGCGAAGGCGGTTCCGGCGATTTTGCCGCAGACCGCAGCCTGCCCGTCAGATGCCAGATTGAATCCGCACAAAAAAGAGTAAAAAACAAAGTTGGAACCGGCAAGTATATTGCTTATTTTCAGAATTATACCAATACCTATGCACCTGTACCCTATCTGGAAGATATTTTTACACAGGCTATTACACATCCGGATATCGTTGCCCTGTCTGTCGCAACCCGTCCGGATTGCCTTCCGGCCGAGGTCCTTGATCTCCTGCACCGGCTTAGTCTGATCAAGCCCGTCTGGGTTGAGCTCGGACTGCAGACAATTCATCCGGAATCTTCCCTTCTCATACGAAGAGGATTTGATCTTTTGTGTTTTGAAACAGCCCTATTGCATCTTCGTGCTGCCGGCATCAAAGTAATCGTTCATCTGATTCTCGGTCTTCCCGGCGAGACACGATCCGATATGCTCGAATCAATCGATTATATCGCGCGGCAGCCGGTCGACGGAGTCAAGCTGCAGCTTCTCCATGTGCTGAAAAACACGGATCTTGCCGTCCTTTATGCAAAGGACGGATTCAAAGTGATGACTATGCCGGAATACATGGATCTGCTTGCCGAATGCATTGAAAGACTGCCCTCCGATATGGTCATTCATCGCCTCACGGGTGACGGCCCGAAATCGCTTCTGATTGCGCCTCTCTGGAGCGCCAACAAACGCGAAGTTCTGAATACAATCCGGCGCGAATTCACACAGAGGGATGTACAGCAGGGCCGGTATTTCAACAAATCAAAAGGAATCTGAAGCTTTCCGGAAGTTATGCAGTTCCTCCGTAGCAAGCGCCATTTTGGTTACGCAGCATCGAAGATTGACCGGATATATATAATACGTATCCGTGGGCGTCGACAAATCGATGCAGTCCCCCCGTTTGTCATAATCATATTCAATATGGCAGGAATACATACTGGCCGGTGTCTTTTTAAGAAGAAGTCCCCCTCCGGCATGCTCGGCTTCGAGACGAAAGCCTTCCCGGTTGTGCGTCAGATGTCCGCGTCCGATATTTATATATCCGCGGGCATTGGGAAGGGCATCAATATCGACTTCATCGCTGACTTCATACGTTCCGGACTCGATCTGCCTGCGTACTTCCCTGCGCTCAAATTCATACCAGTCGGGAATATGGCAAAATTCCGTCACACCGGTATCAGCCGTCAATTCTCCGAGGGATGACAGGGTCCACTGCTTGCCGCAGTGTCCGCACCGGAGCCGGACTCCGGCCGATTCCATTTTGAACTCGGTCATACAGCTCGGGCATTGGTAGAGCACTTTGTGCAGCCCTTCGGCGTTGTTTTTTTCGGTGATGTGAATCTTATGATCCTTCTGCCATGTATATTCATTATATTGGAATGCGCTGCGTATCCGTCTGTTTATTTCTTCCACAGGCAGGGAAATCGTCTCCTGGGCCGTTAATATTCGGGAAAAATCAGCAGTAAGAGGCACCTTGCGTTTTTTCAGGTTCCAGCAGGGCGAACTCAGATAATTGCCGTGCATATTCAGGACCGCAACAGGAGCCCCCGTAAGGCGAACCATTTTCCCGAGCGAATCAGGAAGGACCGCTGTTGTTCCTGCCAGGGAATATCTGGCTTCCGGATAAAGAACAAGGATATCTCCGCGCTGAATCGTCCGTCTGATCTGCCTGACTAAGGTAATATCACTGGTAAACTTGCGTTTACAGATAGCGCCTACATTCCGAAGAAGCCATTCCCTTCCGATAAACCCGTCGATTGCTACGACATAATGACCCCGATGCGGGAAAATGGCAGCGGTTGTCACCATAAAATCAATAAATGCCATGTGCGTACACAGCAGAATATAAGGCGGTTTGAGGTCATCAACACCGCTTCTGTTAATTGTAAGACGGTGCGACCATATGGAGGGGAAGCTGACCGCCCAGGTAACAGGGCGGAGAAACCAGCGCTGCCTTATGGGCGGCCTGGACATATCAAATTTGACATCAAGTGAATTGGCGCTCATTCTCGTTCCCCCTTTTTGTGTGATTTGCCTGATTAACAGGGTTCACAGAAAATTCTTTTCGATAAAAGCGGCGACGCCGTCCTGATCGTTACTTTGCGTCCGGTGGCTTGCAGACATCAATACCTGTTCAATCGCGTTGGCAACCGCAATCCCTGTCCCGCATTCTTCAATCATCTCTATGTCGTTATAATCATCACCGAAGGCAGCGACGTCGGATATGTCAATTCCAAGAAGCCTCGCGGTGATCTTTATGGCGTTGATTTTGGATGTGCCTTTCCGCAGGTAACTGTACCTGTTTATCCTCCAGTAGGGAATGACCCTGCATTCCGGGAACCTGTCGATAATCAGCCGGGCTCTATTTTTATCAGGGATTTCGGCAACGATCTTAATTACTTTCCTGTCGAGCGGGACAGAATAATCATTATATTCGGCAGTCGGTCGATCCGGGGAGTCGCTGATGTTCATACTGTTCCAGAAACAAGTTTCCTCTGCAGATACAACTATATCCGTAAATCCGTCCTGGCTGAGAAACTCGGCTATAAGACGGTTGGCGGTATCAGCCTCCAGTTCGCTTTTGCAGATGATTCTTCCCTTATATCTGGCTAAGGCACCGTCATTGGATATCACAATATCCGG
>Ga0209429_10000997_pt1 | contig 18227 bp, 19 predicted proteins | sample BarGraNGADG00212_3_FD_184493 | JGI IMG/M metagenome (GOLD analysis project Ga0209429, IMG submission 184493) | Arctic peat soil microbial communities from Barrow, Alaska - Barrow Graham LP Ref core NGADG0004-212 (SPAdes) (version 2) | ecosystem: Environmental > Terrestrial > Soil > Wetlands >...
CCACTGACATTGCCGATCTACTTGACGATGAGGTGATCGTCTACGACCTAGAGGATGAGCCAGATGAGTGAGTCGGCACTGAAGGGTTCCGCCCAGGCGCTTCAGGTCGCCTTCGACGCGGCATTGGTAGACCTCGACGGGGTCGCTTATCGGGGACCCTATGCCATTCCCACTGCGCCCGCGGCATTGAATGGCGCGCGCTCAGCTGGGATGCGGATCCTGTACGTCACGAACAACGCGAGCCGAGAACCCCATGAGGTGGCCAGCCACCTCACTAGTTTGGGCATGCCCACTGATCCAGCCGAGGTCGTGACCGCGGCTCAGGCGGTCGCACGCCTCATGGCGGCGGATCTGGACCCTGGCGCGACGGTGCTTGCGGTCGGTGGGAAGGGGTTGCGCTCTGCGCTCGCCGAGTACGGGTTCGTCCTGGTGGCCTCCGCACACGACGAACCCGACGCGGTCGTCCAGGGATTCGTGCCCGACATTTCCTGGCGTGACCTGGCCGAGGCGTCTTACGCCATCCAGGGCGGGGCCAGGTTCTTTGCTTCGAATCTCGATATGACGCTCCCGAATGAGAGGGGTATCGCCCCTGGAAACGGCGCGCTCGTCGGCGCGGTCATCAGCGCAACGGGAGTTCATCCCACGGCGGCGGGAAAGCCGGAGCCGACGATGTTTCACCTTGCCGCCGCATCGGTAGGCTCCGTACGCCCGTTGGCCATCGGTGATCGGCTCGACACCGACGTCAAGGGCGCGCGCGCCGCGGGCATGCCCGGCCTACTGGTGCTCACCGGTGTCTCCTCCGCGAGGGATGCGGTGATGGCGCCGGCGAACCAACGTCCCTCATACATCGGCGAAGATCTGCGTTGTCTTGCGCAGGCACATCCGACGCCGGTTCGCGTGGGAACGGTGTGGACGGTGGGACGAGCGTCGGCCTCGGTCGATGGTCGAACACTGATTGTTGACGGTGAGGGGATTGATGCCGTCAGGGCGTCGTGCGCAGCGGCGTGGGCGGCAGCGGATGTTGGCATTATGGTTGACGCTGGAAGCATCCCCGACTTCGGAGTAGAGTCGTGACATGAGTAAGTTCGAAGAATTCCGTGAGCCCCTGGGCGAGGTCCACTATCCACCCGAGGTGGAGAAGGCGCTTCAGGCTGTCACCGAGGTCCCAGACGACCTTGAGGCCCAGGCTGAGTTCTTTGACAAGGTCCAACATTCGCTGACCTCGCGCCTGCGCGAGGAGTCCTGAGCCCGAGCCCCCATGCGGCTTGACCGCGCGGTCACCGCGCGGGGCTTAGCGCGTTCGCGTTCGCACGCACACGATCTCATCACGACGGGGAACGTTCTTGTTGACGGCGAGTGTGAGCGACGGCCCTCGCGGGAGGTTGACGACGAGGCCGAGCTGACTCTGGCCGACGGAATCGACCTGTACGTCTCGCGCGCCGCCCACAAACTGATTGGCGCTCTCGATGCCTTTGCGCCGCTCGGGCTCGTCGTCGAAGGCCGACGCGTGGTGGACGCAGGCGCGTCAACGGGAGGCTTCACGCAGGTTCTGCTCGAACGCGGAGCCGCCCATGTGACAGCGATCGACGTGGGTCACGACCAGCTCGTGCCCGTCCTGCGTCACGACCCACGCGTCACGGTGATCGAGGGCGTGAATGTCCGCGAACTCGAGGCTGGATCGCCCGGTTCAGGCGCCGACCTCGTGGTGGCGGATCTCTCGTTCATCTCTCTCACGCTCGTGATTGCTCCCCTCGTGGCGGTGACGGCGTTGCACGGCGACCTTCTCTTGTTGGTGAAGCCCCAATTTGAGGTGGGTCGGAACCGCCTCGACAAGCACGGAGTCGTGACCCGCGACGCCGACAGGATCGCCGCGATCACCAAGGTGTGTGAGGCAGCCACACGCGAGGGCCTTGAAATTGTCGCCCTCGAGCGCAGTGTGCTGCCTGGACCGAGTGGGAATGTGGAATTCTTCGTGTGGGTCCGCCGGTCATGGCAGGCTAGGGGCGTGGCGGAACAGCCAGCGCTCGACGAAGAGGCGTTGGCCGAGTCAATCGCCACAATCGTCAAAGGAAGACCATGAATCGCCGCATTCTGATCGTCTCGAACCCCTTCAGGCCCGAGACCCTCGAGGCCGCCGAAGTGGCGCGTATAGCGCTCGCCGAGCGCGGCATCGAGTCGTGCACCGAGATGGGCGATGGGCACATCGATGCGGCGATCGTCTTTGGTGGCGACGGCACCATGCTTCGCGCCGCTCGCGAGGTGCACGGCACGGGCGCACCGCTTCTCGGCGTGAACATGGGCCATGTGGGGTTTCTCGCCGAGCTCGAGCGCGAGGACGTGTCGCGGGCCGTCGACAAGCTTGCGACGGGCGAATACGAGGTTGACGAGCGCCGCACGGTCGAAGTCGTCGTCCGCCAGCCCGACGGCACCGTGGATAGCGAATGGGCCCTCAACGAGGCCGCCGTGGAGCGATCTGAGCTTTTGCGGACCCTGGATGTTGCGGTCGGTGTCGATGGCAGGGCCTTGTCGAGTTTCGGTTGCGACGGCATCGTGATTTCAACGGCCACTGGATCGACGGCGCATGCGTTTTCGGGCGGAGGGCCCGTCGTGTGGCCCGACGTCGATGCCCTCCTCATGGTGCCTCTCGCCGCGCACGCCCTGTTCGCGCGACCGCTCGTCGTCGGGCCGGCGTCATGGTTCACGGTTGAGGTGCTCGAGCGGTCGTCCGCCGAGGCCCTAGTGGTGCTCGACGGCGCCCACACGATCGTCGCCAAGAGGGGCGCTCGTATCGAGGTGCGGCTCGGTAGCGACAAGGTGCGGCTCGCCCGCACGTCTGACGCGCCGTTCACCGAGAGGCTCGTGCGCAAGTTCGGGCTGGACACCGAGGGCTGGCGCGGCGCCAATCGCGCATCGGGGGACTGAAGCATGCTTCATGAACTGTCCATCTCGTCGCTGGGGGTGATCGCCGGCGCGCGGGTGACGCTGGGCGAGGGACTCACCGTGGTGACGGGTGAGACCGGCGCGGGCAAGACGATGATTCTCACGGGTCTCAATTTGATTTTGGGCGGGAAGCCGACGCCCGACGCCGTGCGCACCGGTGCGGCGGAGGCATCGGCGGAGGCAGTGCTCGATCTGCCGGAGGGATCTGGGGCTCTGGCGCTTGCCTTGGACGCGGGGGCGACCGTCGACGACGACGGAACGGTGACCGTGGTCCGCACAGTGGGCGCGGCAAGCCGTTCCCGATCGATCCTTGGCGGGCGAACGGTACCGCAGGCCCTGCTCGCCGAACTGGGAGCCGAACTCGTGACGGTCCACGGCCAGTCGGATCAGGTGCGATTGCGGACTCCTGCCAAGCAGCGCGAGACACTCGACTCGTATGCGGGCCCGTCCCACTCGCGCGTGTTGGACGAATATCGCACGGCATGGGCTGCATGGCGTGACGCCTTTGAGAGGCTCGCGCGGCTCGAGGACTCTGAGGGCGCCGAAAGGGAGCGCTTGGCGCGGCTGAGGGAGGACCTCATCGCGCTCGAGGCGGGCGATGTGCAACTCGGCGAGAAGGCGGAACTTGCCGCCGAGGCCGAGGTTCTGTCCCACGGCGAGTCGCTCCGCATCGACGCGGCCGCGGCTCACGACGCCCTTGCTGGCGACGAGGCGGTGACGGCCGCATCGGCGCTCGAGGCCGCGCGACGTGCGCTTGCAGATGGTGGCGGCCATGACCCAGTCTTGATGGCATTGGCGGTGAGGGTCGCCGACTTTGCCTATGGGGCAGCGGACGTCGCACAGGAGCTTGCGTCGTACCTGGACAGGCTCGACGCAGACCCCACGCGGCTCGACGCCGTGCATTCGAGGCTTTCGGCGCTTGCCGGGCTGGAGAGGCGATTCGCGTGTGGTGCAGACGAACTTGTCGCGCTGCGCGAGCGGGTCGAGGCCGACCTCGCGCAAGGCGCGGACTGGGACGGCGTGATCGGCAACGCCAAGGCGCTGGAGCAGGCCGCCCGTGTCGCCTTGGTGGAGGGTGCGGCGCGCTTGACCGCCGGGCGGAGTGAAGCCGCCAGGCGTTTGTCAGTGAGAGTGGGAGCGGAACTTGCCGAACTGGCAATGCCAGACGCGACAGTGGAGGTGCGCGTCACCGACAAAGAGCCGGGTCCTCACGGCGCCGACGACGTCGCGTGGCTCCTCTCCGCCCACCCAGGCGCGCCAGCGCGTCCCATTGCCGATGCGGCATCGGGCGGCGAGCTGTCGCGGATCATGCTCGCGGTCGAGGTCACGCTCGCGGGCGCCGGAGAGGAGTCGCACACGTTCGTCTTCGACGAGGTGGACGCGGGAGTCGGCGGCAAGGCAGCGCAATCAGTGGGCCAGCGCCTCGCGGCACTCGCGCGAAACCACCAGGTGATCGTCGTGACGCACCTGGCGCAGGTGGCGGCATACGCGGACAGGCACGTGGTGGTGACGAAGGCCTCGGATGGTGCGGTCACGGTCTCCCACGTCGTCGAGGTCACAGGCGACGATCGGGTGCGGGAGGTCGCACGGCTATTGTCTGGCGAAGAAGAGTCCGCCACGGCGCGCGCCCACGCTCTTGAGCTCATCGACGCCGCTCGCGTGGCACCATGACGGGATGAAGCATTCCGGTTCCACCGTAGGCGCGTCGTCGGTATCTGGCGTGGTTCGCGTCGGCCATGATCCGCGGACACTGTCTCGCAGGCTTCGCAAGGGCGACATCGCGATCATCGACAAGGCGGACCTCGACGCCGCATCCGCGGAGATGCTCGCGGACCGTTCCCCCGCCTGCATCATCAACGCGAGCCCGTCGATCACGGGCCGCTTCCAATCGCGGGGCGCCGAGCGTCTGGCCTCCAGGGGCATCACCCTCGTCGACGTCGATGACAGGGCAGTGCTCGCCGCGACCGATGGCGAGACAATCACGATCGACCTTGCCGCGACCGATGGGGGAGCGACCGTTGCGATCGGCGGCACGACCTTCGAGGGTGTCGTCGTCCACTCCGAATATGTGAAGGAACGTCTCGCCGCCGCGATGCCTGGCGCCAGTTTGCGGATTCCTCACCTGGCGGCGAGCGCGCTAGACCTGATTCACAGGGACGGCCCTGCGCTCGTCGAGGGACGATCTGTGCCAGACCTCGAATTGGACCTGAGCAACAGGGACGCGCTTGTGGTGACCGCGGGTCCCGGATTCAAGTTGCAGCTCAAGGCGCTCAAGCGGGCGATCCGGGACCTCAAACTCGTGGTGGTGGTGACGGGAGACGCGGCGGATGCCGTCGCGGAGATTCACCGCATCGACGTGATCGTTGGTCCGCTCGACGGCGTGTCCGACGAGGTCCTCGCGGGAGCCAAGGAGGTGGTGGTCCACGGGGAGTCGTTGGCCGCCGCCGCGACGCGCCTTGGTTCTCTTGGCGTGCGCCATGTGGCGAGCGAGTCGCGGTTGTCGTCCGAGGACCTTGCGGTGGCGATCGCGGCCTCCGCAGGCGCACGCATGATCGCTACGGTGGGGATCGAGTCCTCACTCGCAGACCTTGTCGACTCGCACCGCGGCGCCTCTTCGGTCCTGGCCAGGCTCGCCGCCGGACCTGCATGGATTGATGGCCGGATGCTTGCCCGCTTGCACCGCTCGCCTTGGTCTCGGCTGCAGAGGTGGCTCCTGGTCGTTATCGCGGCAGCATCGCTCGCGGCCGCCCTGAGCCTCCATCCAGTTGTCAGAGCCGCCGTCGAGCGGCTGGTGGGGGGCTCATGAGCGGCAGGATCGTCGCTGGCGCCCTCGTAGCGACCGCGCTGGGAGTGGGGGTGGTCGTCGGGCTCGCGGCGCCCAGGAGCCAGCAGGGGCACACGAGCGCGACTCCCAACGCTCAAGACGCGCAGCTGGTAGCCGACCTCGCGACGAGGGACAAGTGGCTCGCTGCGGTCGGCGACTCCGCCGTGTCCAGGCGGATTGAAGGAATGCGAGTGGCGCTTCTCATCACGGACGGCACCTCCGCGGAGACCGTTGCTCAGGTGACGTCGGCCCTGGAGCAGGGGGGTGCAACCGTCGAAGCGACCGGGCGCCTGGGTGCGGATTGGTGGGACCCCGCGAGGTCGTCGTTCAGGGGCGAACTGGCCACTCAGATGTCCGCGTCCATTGTGGGCGTCGACGGTCTTGGTGCTACCGATGTTCTCGAACACGCGATAGTCCAGGCGATCGTGCCTGGCGCACAACCAGGTGGCACGGCAAAGTCCACCGGAACGGGCACGACGGGAGCGAGCGGTGTGACCGAGCGTGCCTCGAACCAGGAAGTGCTGCTCGAAGTACTGAGTCGCGCCAACATCCTGACGCTCGACCACCCGGCGGCGGACGGGGTCGACGCACTCGTCGTCGTCACGGGCGAGGGACCCACCGGCGCGGGCGCGGCAGTGAACGCCGCCGCGACCGTGTGGGAGCAATACCTCGGCGCGACGGAGATTGTCGTGGCAGGTGATGGGGTAGGTACCTCGGGAGCCTCGACGCCGGACGCCATTCCCACCACTGCAAGCGAGGCAATTGCGGCGGCCGCCGACACGCCAGCGTCGACACGCCCGAGCGTCGTGCTGATTTCCGAGCCAAAGCTCGCCGCTGCGGAGATCGTTTTGGCACTCAAAGAGCAAGAATCAGGCGGATCCGGCACGTACGGAACGGCCTCCGGACTCGACATCGTTGCCGTTCCGTAGCGCGCCACCTCGCCCGGAGGGGCAAAAGGGGTGATACTCTCGAAGCCCGTGGAGAGATCTCGTTTTGAGTCCCGTGCGGACCATGTCACCCGGCACATCTTCGTTACAGGTGGCGTCGTTTCGTCCCTCGGGAAGGGCCTGACGGCTTCAAGCCTCGGTCGACTTCTCAGATCACGCGGCATTCGCGTGACGATGCAGAAACTGGATCCGTACCTCAACGTTGATCCGGGCACGATGAATCCGTTCCAGCACGGCGAGGTATTCGTGACCGACGACGGGGCCGAAACCGACCTCGACATCGGCCACTACGAGCGCTTCCTCGACGTGAAGTTGTCCGCTACCTCGAACGTCACCACCGGTCAGGTGTATTCGCAAGTGATCGCCAAGGAGCGTCGCGGCGAGTACCTGGGCGACACCGTGCAGGTCATCCCGCATATCACCGACGAGATCAAGCGCCGCATGCGAGCCCAAGCGGGCCCCGACGTCGACGTGATCATCACCGAGGTGGGTGGCACGGTGGGTGACATCGAATCCCAGCCGTTCCTCGAGGCCGCCCGGCAGGTGCGTCACGACGTCGGTCGCGACAACGTGTTCTTCCTGCACATTTCGCTCGTGCCCTACATCGGCCCATCCGGTGAGCTCAAGACCAAGCCGACGCAGCACTCTGTCGCCGCGCTGCGCAGCATCGGTATTCAGCCCGATGCGATCGTGCTGCGTTCCGACCGTCCCGTGCCAGCGGCGCTCAAGAACAAGATCGCCCTGATGTGTGACGTTGACGTCGAGGCCGTGGTCAACGCCATGGACGCCCCCAGCATTTACGACATTCCCAAGGTGTTGCACTCCGAGGGCCTCGACGCCTACGTGGTGCGCAGGCTCGGCCTGCCGTTCCGCGACGTGCAATGGGGAGCGTGGGACGACGTGCTGCGTCGTGTCCACAACCCTGCCGAGCACGTCGAGGTCGCCCTCGTCGGCAAGTACGTCGACCTGCCCGATGCCTACCTCTCGGTGTGCGAGGCGCTACGAGCAGGCGGATTCCACCACAACGCGAAGGTCAACATCCGCTGGGTCGCCTCGGACACCTGCCAGACCGAGGAAGGTGCCAACCGGGCGCTCGGTGGGGTAGACGCGGTACTGATTCCAGGCGGTTTTGGAGTGCGCGGAGTCGATGGCAAGATCGGCGCGGCCAGGTGGGCTCGCGAGAACATGGTGCCCACGCTCGGCATTTGCCTCGGGCTACAGGTCATGGTCATGGAGTACGCGCGCACCATTCTGGGATTGGCAGGGGCGTCCAGTTCCGAGTTCGATCCCGAGACGCCGCACCCCGTGATTGCCACCATGGAGGAGCAGCTCGAAATCGTTGACGGCCGGGGCGACATGGGTGGCACGATGCGTCTTGGCTCGTATCAGGCCGTCTTGCAGCCCGGATCAGTGGTTGCCGAGACGTATGGCGCCACGACGGTGGGCGAGCGTCACCGCCACCGCTACGAGGTCAACAACGCCTACAGGGCGCGACTCGAGGAAGCGGGCCTCGTCGTATCCGGCGAGTCCCCCGACAGGCAGTTGGTCGAGTTCATCGAACTGCCGCGCGAGGCGCACCCGTACTACGTGGCCACTCAGGCTCACCCCGAGTTCCTGTCACGCCCGACCAAGGCGCACCCGCTGTTCGCTGGCCTCATTGCCGCGGCGCTCGAGCGCCAGCGTGCGGCTGCCGATGCGAAGCAGGTCGCGACCGACGCCGAGGCCGCCGCGTCGGCGTCTATCGCGTGACGAAATTACCCGCGTGACGAAATTACCCGCGTGACGAAATTGCCCGCGTGACGGAGCTTCCCGGCGACGGCCCGTTGGTCGATGTGGTTGCCCCGCGGCCCATCCTGGCGCGCCATGAGCGCTTCGAGGGCCGCGTGTGGAACCTGGTGAGCGACGAGGTGGACCTTGGCCATGCTCAGGTGACGCGCGACTTTGTGCAGCACACTGGAGCCGTCGTGATCGTCGCGCTCAACGAGAACGACGAGATCTACCTCGTGAGGCAATACCGACACCCTGTGGGAATCGAATGCTGGGAGCCGCCAGCCGGGCTGCGCGACGTCGCCGACGAGCGGCCGGTCGAGGCCGCGAAGCGTGAACTGTATGAGGAGGCGGATCTCACCGCCGCCACATGGCACGTGCTGGCCGACTTCTTTCCGTCGGGAGGCGGCAGCTCGGAGGCGGTGAGGATCTTCCTTGCCAGGGACTTGGCCGAAATGCCGGAGGGCGATCGCCACGTGCGTACCGATGAGGAACGCGACATGGTGGGCGCGTGGGTGTCGCTTGACGAGGTGTTGGCGGCAATCGTCGCGGGACGCGTGCACGCGTCGTCCATCGTGGTGGGGGCCATGGCCGCGGACCTCGCGCGGCGATCGGACTGGTCGACTTTACGGCCCGCCGACGCCGAGTGGCTGGTGCCGCCTGCGAATCGCCGACGCGAAGGTGTCTAGCGGGCCATGACCTTGCGACGGTCTCGTTTGAGCAGGTAGTACGCGGCGGAGTGGGCGGCCGTGAGCGTGGCCGCGCCCGCCAGGTGCATCCCGACGATGACCTCGGGCAGGCCGGTGAAGAACTGGACGTATCCGATGGCCGCTTGAGCCAGCGTCACGGCGGCGAGAACCATCCACGCCTTGCGTACCTCGTCGCGGTGGCCCTCGGAGCGGTCGTTGCGCACCTTCCAGATCAGGTACGCGAGCACGGCGATGAAGACCCACACGACCCCCGCGTGCGCCTGCGCGATCTTGGTGGGGTCGAGGCCCAGGCGCTGGGTGGCCGCGGCGTCGCCCGAGTGCGGGCCCGCGCCGGTGGTGAGAGTGCCCATGACGAGTAGCCCGCCCAGGAGGACGACGCTGGTACGCAACATCGTCTTGATGCAGACCTTGCTGTCGCGGCGGGGCGCGTCGCGGAACTTAAGGGCGAGCCACACCGCCTGCCACACGAGGCCCATCGAGAGCAGCAGGTGCGGGGCGACGAGAACCGGGTTGAGCTCGGTGAGCACGGTGATGCCGCCAAGGATCGCCTGGCCGACGACGCCCAGCAGGGGGAGCAGGCCCCACCACCGCAGCTCGCGCCTGGAGTTCCACATCGCGATGGCCAGGGCCACAGTCACGACGGTGAGGACACCAGTGAGGGTGCGGTTGCCGAACTCGACGTAGGGGTGGATGTTTGAGGCGTCGAAGGCCTCTGGCGTGAAGTGGCCGGGCTCGCATTGGGGCCAGGTGGAGCAGCCGAGGCCGGAACCGGTGAGGCGCACGGCGCCGCCCGTCACGATGATGCCGCCCTGCGCGAAGATGTTCGCGATCGTGAGCCCGCGCGTGTGGCGGCCGAGGAAGTTACGGAAGCGCGCGAGCCTGCGGACGGTCGTTGCGGGAGCTGCGGTGGTCACGTGGCCAGTCTATGAGGGACGAAGGTCTGGGTCGTGTGCCGTGCCGTCCCGAAGTGGGTCAACACGTACCCGCGGCGGGGTGGTGTCGAGTCCTGGTGGGTCAAGAGGTACCCGAGCGACCTCCCCGCAGTCCCCCAAAACCGCCCCAAGTAAGGGTACCCTTGCTTGCGCCTGGGCATTTTCGGCACGACACTGTTGTTAAATGTTTCAGACCCACCTGCGGACGTTCGCCCGAGTGCTCGCCGGTGGGGATTTGCCGCAGGAAGGAGACGCAATGGCGACGGATACGACGCGCGAGCGAGTGCTCGGCCTGATCGTTTCCGCGGGCCCCATCACCGCCGCGACCATTGCGGAGCAATTTGAGTTGACCCCTGCGGCAGTGCGTAGGCACCTCTCCGCGTTGACCGACGACGGACTCATCGCCGACCACGAAGTTGCGGGCCCCATTGATCGCGGCCGCGGCAGGCCCGCCAAGGCCTTCGTGGCAACGCCCGAGGGCCAGCGCGCCCTCAAGTCCGCATACTCGGACGTTGCCCAAGACGCCATGGAGTTCCTGAAGGCCAGGGGAGAGCTCGCGGCCTTTGTCGCGGACCACGGTGCCCGCCTCGAGAACAAGATCTCAGGGGCGGTCGACAAGACCGCGCCGGTCGCAACCCGCGTCGGCGCGCTTTCCGATGCGCTTGCGGCGATGGGATACGCGACGTCCGTCCGCCCCGGACCTGGTGGCCACACCCTCCAACTGTGCCAGGGACATTGCCCCGTTCAAGAGATCGCCCAGGCCACCCCCGAGTGGTGCGAAGAGGAGACGAAGGCCTTCTCACGCGTGCTCGGAGTCCATGTTCAACGCTTGTCAACGCTCGCCCAGGGCGCGCACGTCTGCACCACCACCGTCCCGCTCACACCAGCCCTCCAGGAAGGATGACGATGAGCACCCCCACGGATACCCCCATCGCTACCCCCATGACCGCTACCCCCATGACTCAAGACGAGACCATCGCTTCGCTCGGAAACTACGAGTTTGGTTGGCACGACTCCGACGCCGCGGGCATGAGTGCACAACGCGGACTGAGCGAGGCCGTCGTGCGCAACATCTCCGCGCTCAAGAGCGAGCCCCAGTGGATGCTCGACATCCGCCTGAAGGGACTGAACCTCTTTGGCAAGAAGCCGATGCCGACGTGGGGCAGCGACCTGACCGGCATCGACTTCGACAACATCAAGTACTTCGTGCGCTCGACCGAGAAGCAGGCCACCAGTTGGGACGACCTGCCCGAGGACATCAAGCGCACGTACGACAAGCTGGGCATCCCCGAGGCCGAGAAGCAGCGCCTCGTGTCGGGAGTCGCGGCCCAGTACGAGTCCGAGGTCGTGTATCACCAGATCCGTGAGGACCTCGAGCAGCAGGGAGTCCTCTTCCTTGACACCGACACGGCGCTGCGCGAGCACCCCGAGATCTTCGAGGAGTACTTCGGCACCGTCATCCCGGTGGGGGACAACAAGTTCGCGGCTCTCAACACGGCCGTCTGGTCGGGAGGCTCGTTCGTCTACGTCCCGCCTGGCGTTCACGTCGACATCCCGCTCCAGGCCTATTTCCGGATCAACACGGAGAACATGGGCCAGTTCGAGCGGACGCTCATCATCGCCGATGAGGGCAGTTACGTGCACTACGTTGAGGGCTGCACGGCGCCCATCTACACGTCGGATTCGTTGCACAGCGCCGTCGTCGAGATCATCGTCAAGAAGAACGCCCGCGTGCGCTATACGACGATCCAAAACTGGTCGAACAACGTGTACAACCTGGTCACGAAGCGGGCCGTCGCCCACGAGGGCGCGACCATGGAATGGGTCGACGGAAACATCGGCTCCAAGGTGACCATGAAGTACCCCGCCATCTTCCTGGTCGGCGAACACGCCAAGGGCGAGACCCTGTCAATCGCCTTCGCGGGCGAGGGCCAACACCAGGACGCTGGCGCCAAGATGGTTCACGCCGCGCCCAACACGTCGTCGAGCATCGTGAGCAAGTCCGTGGCGAGGGGCGGAGGACGCACGTCGTACCGCGGACTCGTCCAGATCCTCGAGGGTGCGAAGGGTTCCAAGTCGAACGTGTTATGCGATGCCCTGTTGGTCGACCAGATCAGCCGCTCCGACACGTACCCCTACGTGGACGTGCGCGAGGACGACGTCAGCATGGGCCACGAGGCGACGGTGTCCCGCGTGAGCCAGGAACAACTGTTCTACCTGATGTCGAGGGGCATGGCCGAGACAGAGGCCATGGCCATGATCGTGCGCGGATTCGTGGAACCGATCGCGCGCGAGTTGCCCATGGAATACGCGCTGGAGCTGAACCGTCTGATCGAAATGCAAATGGAAGGATCAGTCGGTTGAGCATCACGGATCAGTCATATTCGGATCGGTCATATTCGGATCGGTCATATTCGACAGACCACTCGCAGGCGACGGCCGACGCTGCCCACGTTCACGGGCAGAAGTACAACGGCACCACGGTGCCCGACAAGTCGCGCGCCGAACGCCTCGTGTCCTTTGACCCCGAGGCCTTCGGCGTGCCGAACGGTCGCGAGGAAAACTGGCGCTTCACGCCCATGCGTACGATCGCGCCGCTCCTCTCGCTCGACGGCGGCGGGGGTGGCCTCAACTGGGACGTTCCGGCTCTTCCCGAAGGCGTGACCTTTACAGAGATCCCAGCAGGTGAGGCGTCGCTTCGCTCCGTGCGCGCACCTGGCGACCGTGCGTCGGCGCTTGCTGTGGCCCGTTCAAACGGGGCCATGTCTCTGAGCATCGCCCCTGGTACCCAGGTCGTGGAGCCGATCGTCATCGGCATGGCTGGCAAGGGCGAGGACGTTCGCGGCCACGTGCTGTTCGAGATCGGGGCGGGCGCGGAGGCCACCGTGGTGGTGACGCGCACCGGCTCCGGAAGCTACGGCGAGTTCATTTCAGTTGACGTGGGCGACAACGCTGGGCTCAACCTCGTGCTCGTCCAGCAGTGGGACGCCGATGCTATTCACGTGGGCGAGGTCGTCGCCAAGCTCGGCCGCGACGCCAGGATGCGCGGCTCTGTCGTGACCCTTGGCGGCAAGGTCGTGCGACTCAACACCTCCGTGGCCCTCGCGGGCGAGGGTGCGCGCGTCGACCTGTTTGGCTTGTACTTCGCCGACTCCGGCCAGCACCAAGAGCACCAGCTGTTCGTCGACCACGTGGCGCCGCGGTGCACCTCGCGCGTGACGTATAAGGGCGCGCTCGCGGGCGCCAAGGCGCACACCGTGTGGATCGGCGACGTCCTCATTCGCGCCGCGGCAGAGGGCACCGACACCTACGAGCTCAACCGCAACCTCGTGCTCAGCGACGGCGCCCGCGCGGACTCGGTCCCCAACCTGGAGATCGAGACGGGCGAGATTGCTGGCGCAGGGCACGCATCGGCCACCGGACGCTTCGACGACGAGCAGATGTTCTACTTGCGCTCGCGCGGAATCAGCGAGGCGCAGGCCCGCAGGCTCGTGGTCCGCGGATTCTTCGCCGACCTGATCCGCGAGATCGGCGTCGAGTCGGTCGAGAAGGGCCTGATGGTCGCGATCGACGCCGAACTCGAGCAGGTTGCAAATGAGCAGGTTGCAAATGAGCAGGTTGCAAATGAGCAGAGTGCGGCGGAGGAGGGGTGACGTGAGCGAACAATTCGCATGCAACGTTTCCGATCTCGAGCCTGGCACCTTGGTTCAGTCGTTCCTCACCGCCATCGACGGTAGTGAGGTGGCGGTCGCGATCGGCCGTTCCGATGACGGCGAGTTCTATGCCATCAACGACATCTGCAGCCACGGCGAGGTGTCCCTTGCCGAGGGCGAGATCATCGGTTGCGAGGTCGAATGCTGGGCTCACGGAGCTCGATTCGACCTGCGCACGGGCGAAGCGACCGAGCTTCCCGCGATCGACCCAGTCGACGCCTACCCCCTTCGTATCGACGGCGAGCGTGTGCTCGTAGACGTCGACAACCCCCGTACGTCCGGCATCAAGGAGAACGCATGAGCACCCTGGAGATCAAGAACCTGCACGTCACGGTCGACACCCCCGAGGGCGTCAAGGAGATCCTCAAGGGCGTCGACCTGTCGATCTCGTCGGGCGAGACCCACGCGATCATGGGGCCAAACGGCTCCGGCAAGTCGACCCTGGCGTACTCGATTGCGGGTCACCCCAAGTACACGGTCACCGAAGGTTCCATCACGCTTGACGGCACCGACGTGCTTGCCATGACTGTCGACGAGCGCGCCAAGGCCGGCCTGTTCCTTGCAATGCAGTACCCCGTCGAGGTTCCGGGCGTGTCCGTGTCCAACTTCCTGCGCACCGCGAAGACCGCAATTACGGGCCAGGCTCCCAAGCTGCGCACGTGGGTCAAGGACGTCAAGGTGTCGATGGAGGCCCTGCGCATGGACCCGGCGTTCGCGGAGCGCAACGTCAACGAGGGATTCTCCGGCGGCGAGAAGAAGCGCCACGAGATCCTGCAGCTGGAGCTCCTCAGCCCCAAGTTCGCGATCCTCGACGAGACCGACTCCGGCCTCGACGTCGACGCGCTGCGGATCGTGAGCGAAGGAGTGAACCGCGTGAAGGACAACACGGGCCTCGGCATCATGCTCATTACGCACTACACGCGCATCCTGAACTACATCAAGCCCGACTACGTCCACGTGTTCGTGAATGGCCGTGTGGCTGAAGAGGGCGGTCCCGAGCTGGCCGACCAACTCGAGGCGGAAGGCTACGACCGCTTCCTCGTGGAGGCGTAAGGCTCCCGATGCCCGCGCTCACCGATATTAGAGCCGACTTCCCGATCCTCACCCGCACGGTGCGGAACGGGAGGCCCTTGGTGTACCTCGATTCGGCAGCGACGTCCCAGCGCCCCCAACAGGTGCTCGACGCGGTCGCCGAATTTGAGACGCGCCACAACGGCGCCGTGCAGCGCGGCGCGCACTTGCTGGCCGAGGAGGCGACGGAGGCCTTCGAGAGCGCCAGGGCCTCGGTGGCACGGCTCGTGGGTGCGCGCGATGCGCGCGAGATCGTGTGGACGGGAAACGCGACGGCGGCCGTCAACCTTGTGGCGAACGGCATGGCGAATGCGTCGGCGGGGATTGGGGGCGCGGACTCAACTCGCTTCCGCATTGGCCCTCGCGACTCGATCGTGGTCACCGAGACCGAGCACCACGCCAACCTGATCCCGTGGCAGCAGTTGTGCGCTCGAACGGGCGCGACGCTCAAGTGGATCGAGGTGGACGACCTCGGCCACCTACGTCTCGATCAACTCGCGACCGTCGTCGACGAGACGACAAAGCTGGTCGCCTTCACCCACGCGTCCAACGTGACTGGCCTGGTGACGGACGTGACACCCCTCGTCGCTCGAGCCCGCGAGGTGGGCGCGTTCACGTTCCTGGACGCGTGCCAATCCGTTCCGCACCTCCCCGTCGACTTCCGCGCACTCGGCGTCGACTTCGCCGCGTTCTCCGGCCACAAGATGCTGGGTCCCACCGGCATCGGCGCCCTGTGGGGGCGCGGTCCGCTGCTCGACGTGCTGCCGCCTTCGATCTTTGGGGGAGGTACCGTCAAGGTCGTCACGCTCGAGGAGACCACCTGGATGGACGCCCCCGCGCGCTTCGAGGCGGGCTCGCAGCCAGTAGCGCAGGCCGTGGGCATGGGCGTGGCCGCCGAGTACCTCATGGCGCTCGGCATGGACAACGTGGCCGAACACGAACGCCGCATCGGGCACATCCTGCGCGAGGGAGCCAGCGAGGTGCCGGGCGTGCGGCTCCTGGGCCCCGTGGGCGACCCGAACATTCGCGAGGTCCTTGGCCTCGCCTCCGTGGTCGTGGAGGGCGTTCACGCCCACGACGTTGGCCAGGTGCTCGACGATGCGGGAATCGCGGTGCGCGTCGGCCATCACTGCAACCAGCCACTTCACAAGCGGCTTGGCGCCCAGAGCTCCACCCGCGCGAGCGCCCACGTGTACACGACCGAGGACGAGGCTTGGTTCTTTGTCGAGAAACTCGCCACGGTGCGACCCTTCTTTGGAATGAGCTCATGAGCGACCTCGAACAGATGTATCAGCAGGTGATCCTCGACCATGCCAAGGCGCGCCACGGCAGCGGCCTGAGCACTCTCGACTCGCCCTCGATGGGGGAGTCCCACCAGTTCAACCCCACGTGCGGCGACGAGATCACGCTGCGCGTCGGCCTCGACGGCGACAAGTTGACCTCGGTGACGTGGGAGGGCCAGGGTTGTTCCATCTCCCAAGCCTCGGCCTCGATCCTCACGGAGCTGATGGATGGCGCGGATCTTCATCAAGCGGATGAGACCATGGAGGCCTTCATGGCACTCATGCACCACAGGGGAGAGCTGCTTGGCGACGAGCGCGACGACCTTCTTGACGATGCCACGGCCCTGGTGGGCGTGGGAAAGTACCCGGCACGCATCAAGTGCGCGCTGCTCAGTTGGGTGGCATTGCGTGACGCGATCGCGCGAGCCACCGTCGGCACGGAAGGATCGTGACAATGGCAGAAACGACGACCCCAGCGAACGTGGCTGACATCGAGGAGGCACTCCGAGACGTCATCGACCCCGAGTTGGGCATCAACGTGGTGGACCTGGGCCTCGTCTATGGCGTGCAGCTTGACGAGAACCAGCACGCCGTGATCGACATGACCCTGACGTCGGCCGCGTGCCCGCTCACGGACGTGCTCGAGGACCAGACCCGCGAGTGCCTGGAGGGCCTCGTCGATGGCTTCAGGATCAACTGGGTGTGGATGCCGCCGTGGGGCCCCGACAAGATCACCGACGAAGGTCGCGAGCAGTTGAGGGCACTCGGCTTCAACGTCTGAGCGCTTCAACGTCTGACCTCATGAACGCGCCGACGCATGTGGTGCTGATTCGCGGAATCAACGTGGGTGGCAAGAATCCCGCGCCTATGGGGCGACTGCGCGACTCCCTCGTCGGCCGTGGGTACGGCCGCGTGAGCACATACATCCAGTCGGGCAACGTGCTCCTCGCCGCGCAGGGAGACGATGCGGCAGTCGTGACGGAGGCCGTCGTGACGGACGACGTTGAGCGGCTCCTCGCAGAGGAGTTTGGCGTCGACACGGTGGTGGTGACGGTCGCTGCCGATTCGCTCCGCCGCGCCATCGCGGCCGCGCCCGAGGGTTTCGGCGCTGAGCCGGACGAGTACCACTACGACGTGGCCTTCCTGCGGCCGGGTCTCGCGAGCGCCGATGCGCTGGCGGCGTTCGGCATACGTGAGGGCGTCGACGCGGCGTGGCCGGGCGACGGCGTCGTCTACTTCCGCAGGCTGTCCGCGCTGCGCACCAGGAGCCGGATGTCGACGGTCATGAGCAGCCCGCATTACAAGAACATGACGATCCGCAACTGGCGCACGTGCACCACGCTCGTCGAAATGCTGAGGAGGGCCTAGCGGCCGATCACTCCAAAGGTGTCACACGCCGCCACGGTTCCCCTGGTGTAGCCGGTCGTGAACGCATCCGCGCGCTGCTGAGACGTTCCGTGCGTGAACGTGTGCGGGGTGACCTCGCCCTGGATCGTCTGCTGAATCCTGTCGTCGCCCACGGACGCCGCGGCGGCGAGGGCGTTGTCGAGTTGATCCTGCGTCACGGGCTTCAGGAACGGCACGCCCGTGTCTGGGTCGGGCGTGGTGGCGGCGTGGCCCACCCACACACCGGCGAGGCAGTCTGCCATGAGTTCCACCTTGACCGAATCCGAGTTCGCGCCAGTTCCGGAGCGATCCGCGATGTCGAAGATGCCGAGTTCGTTCTGGATGTGGTGGCCGTACTCGTGGGCAACGACGTATGCCTCCGCGAGGTTGCCGTTTTGGTAGCCGAACTCGCTGAGCGAGTCAAAGAAGGTCGTGTCGACGTAGAGCGTCTGGTCTGGAGGGCAATAGAACGGCCCCGTGGCCGACGACGCGGTACCGCAAGCGGTGCCGGTCGATTGGTCGAAGACCACGATTCCAGGGAGTTGGTGAGAGAAGCCTGCGGCAGGAAGAGCATCGGCCCAGTAGGCGTCGAGGGACTCGATTACGGGAAGCACGCGGCAGTCGGCGTACTTTTCGGCTGCGGCGGCGGGGGCG